>QMCE01000445.1_pt1 | contig 21247 bp, 19 predicted proteins | sample 1821851 | NCBI WGS metagenome assembly QMCE01 (sample SAMN09453174, study PRJNA476694) | Termite gut metagenome, whole genome shotgun sequencing project. | isolation source: worker | host: Odontotermes sp. | place: South Africa:Pretoria | collected 2016-01-28 | reverse complement strand
GCATGGGGCTGCGCCCCATGCGGATATATTCCAAGCATTATGGCATTATAAGGAGAATAATCCATGCTCTTCATGGGAATCGACGCCGGGACGCAGGGCGTGCGCGCGCTGGTCGCGAATACGTCCGGCGAGGTGCTGGCGTCGCGCTCGGTCGCGTTCGCGCGGCTGAATGTAAGCGCTGCGCCGGGTTATTACGAGCAGCGCCCGTACGATTGGAAGGCCGCGGCGTTCGAGGCGATAGGCGCGTGCGTTTCGCAGCTGAAGGACGCCGGAATCGGCGCGGAGCGGATAAAGGCGCTGTGCATCGACGGCACGTCGGGCACGATCGTTCCGCTCGGGGCCGATTTCGAGCCACTGCGCGACGCGCTGATGTACAACGACCTCCGCGCGAAGGAGGAGGCCGCCGCCGTGCAAGGCGCGTGCGGGAAAGTAAGCGCGAAGCTGGGCTACCGCTTTAACGCGTCGTTCGCGTTGCCGCGCGTACTGTGGCTGAAGAACCACATACCCGAGATATACGAAAATACGCGGGTTTTCGCGCATCAGGCGGATTATCTCGCCGGTATCCTGACGGGAGCGTACGGCGTTACGGACTATTCCAACGCGCTGAAAACCGGCTATGACCTGATAGAGGAGCGCTGGCCGGACTGCATAGGCGCGCTGGGGCTGGAAACGGCCAAGCTGCCGAAGGTGCTGCCGCCGGGCAAGCCAATCGGCAATATATTGCCCAAGATCGCGGGCGAACTGGGCCTTTCGGAAAAAACGAGCGTTTGCGCCGGGGCGACGGACGGCTATACCTCCGCGCTGGCGGCGGGCGCGCTGCGCGCCGGGGACTGGGCGTCGGTCATCGGGACGACGCTCGTGCTAAAGGGCGTGACGCGCGAACTCGTCATCGACCCGTCCGGCGCGGCGTATTCGCATAAGCTCCCCGGCGGCGCGTGGATGCCAGGCGGCGCGTCCAGCATCGGCGGGCGCTGTTTGAACGAGCGTTTCGACAAGAGCGAGTTTGGCGCATTGAATAAAACCGTAGACGAATTGACGCCGACGGGCATAGTGTGCTACCCGCTGACGGGCGCTGGAGAGCGCTTCCCGTTCGTGGACCCGGACGCGAAGGCGTTCTTTGCGCGCGCTGGCGAGGCTTCGCGCGAATACGTGCATGATATAAGCGCAAGCCTGGAGCGGCGCGTCCTGTACGCGGCGCTGATGGAGGGCGTCGGCTTCGCGGAGCGGCTGTGCTTCGCGCGCATGGAGGAGCTGGGCTGCGAGGTCGGCGATACGATATATACGTCGGGCGGCGCGTGCAAGAGTCCGGAATGGCTGCGCGTGCGCGCGAGCATACTGAATAAGCGGCTGCGCGTGCCCGCGGTCGTGGACGCGGCGATGGGCTCGGCGATGCTCGCGGCCAGCGAAACGCTCGGGACGCTGGAAAACGCGGGGCAAATGCTGCGCTTTTCCGCAACGGTCGAACCCGTAAAGGAAAAGGTCGCGCGCTATGACGCATTGTATCAGGCGTTCTATGAGGAATGCCGGGAACGCTTCAAGCTGTAGGGCGCGACGCCCCCGGCGCGCCGCGACCCCCAAAAACGACCCCAAATTGTAGGGGCGATTCGTAATCGCCCGCGACCCCAACGCCCGTGACCCCAAAAACGACCCCAAACCGTAGGGGCGGATGGCAATCCGCCCGCAACCCCAACGCCCGCGCCCCCAAATACGCCCCGCATAACCGGCAGGGATTGTGAAGGGGCGCAGCCCCTTCACAATATAAGTTACTATCCCGCTCTCCCGGCGCAGCCGGGAGAGCGGGATATAAAAAAAGAGGACAACCCATGAGCATCTACAAGGACTGCGACATCCGCGGCGTATACGAACAGGAATTTGACGAATCAACGGCGTACGCCATCGGGCGCGCGCTCGGCGCTATGGCCACGGGACAGCGGCTGGCCGTCGCGGGGGACGTGCGCGTTTCTACGCCCGCGCTGAAAGAGCGGCTGATTGAGGGATTGGCCCAATCAGGCGCAAACGTGACGGACTTGGGAATCTGCCCGACGCCCGCGTTCTACTTCGCGCTGAAAAACGCGGGGTTCGGCGGCGGCGTAACCGTCACGGCCTCGCACAACCCGCCCCGGTACAACGGCTTCAAGTTCATGCTGGGCGATGCGCCCGTCTCCCCCGCGATGGTGAAAGAGGTCGAGCGCCGCGTGCGCGAGGAGGACTTCGGCGGGAACGTATCCCCCGGAAAGCTCGAACATATGGATATTTTACCGCGCTACGAGGCCTCGCTCGCCGAATATTTCCCCAAAGGCAGGCTCAAGGCCGTGCTGGACTGCGGGAACGGCTGCATGTCGGAGGCCGCGCCGCGCGTGTTCGAGGCGCTGGGCTATGAGGTCGTCCGGCTGTACTGCGAGTACGACGGCCGCTTTCCGAATAGAGACCCGAATCCGGCGGTTTACGAGCATTTGGCCGATCTGCAGGCCGCCGTGTTGAGCAATAACGCCGATTTTGGCGCGGCGTTCGACGGCGACGGGGATCGCGTCGTGTTTGTGGATGACCTGGGGCGCGCCGTTTCGAGCGAAAAGGCGCTCGTGCTGCTGATAAAGGAGCACCTAATCGGTGCGCCCGGCTCGGTCGTCTATGATTTGAAAAGCTCGTCCATCGTGAAGAACGCCGTGCTGGAGCTGGGCGGTACGCCGCTGATGGAGCGCAGCGGACACGCGTTCATCAAAAAGCGCTTTTTGGACAACGGCTCCGCGCTCGCGGGCGAAATCAGCGGGCATCTCTTCTTCCGGCGCCTCGGCTATGACGACGGCCTGTACGCCGCGCTGGAAATCGCCTCGTTGCTGGCTAAAAAGGCCGAAAAGCTGTCCGCGCTGGCGGACGCGATCCCGCAGACGGTCATTTCGCCCGACCTGCGCGCGTTTTGCCCGTATAATGAGCGGGATGCGCTGCTGGATAGGGTGCGCGGGATTGGCCGGAGCGGGGGCTTCGAAATCAGCGAGCTGGACGGCGTGCGCGTGGAATTCGGCGGCAGCGGGTGGCTGCTCGTGCGCAAATCCGTGACGGAGGAGGGCGTAACCGCGCGCATGGAGGCGCGGGATGAAGCGGCGATGGAGGCGATAAAACGGCAGCTGGTTGCCGTTGCGCCTATTTTCGGAACCATGTAGGGGCGGCCTTTGGCCGTCCGCGACCCTAAATTGATGAATTCATTAGCCACGGACCGCCAAAGGCGGCCCCTACAATTGGGTGTTATATGATAAAAAAAACGGCATATTTAATAACGTTATTCGCCCTCTGCGCCGCGCTCATTAGTTGCGCGCCCGCGCCGCAAAGGGCTGAGCGCGTCGGCTTTGCGCTGGATACCCCCGTTTCCATAACGGTTTACGGCCAAAGCGCCGCCGAGGCGCAGTACGCGCTGGATACCTGCTTCGTCATAATCGAGAGCTATGAAACGATGTGGAGCCGCACGCGGCCAAACAGCGAGCTTTCGCGGCTGAATGAAACGGGCAGCGCGCGCATTCTTACGCCGGAAATCGCGGGTATAGAGAATACCAGAGAATATTTTTCCGTACGCGGAGAGGATTTCAATCCCATCGGCATGGAGACCGCCGCGCTGATCCGCGAGGCCGTGCGCATCTCCGAGGCGTCGGGCGGCGCGTTCGATATTACCATAGGCGGCGTGAGCAGATTATGGGATTTCAAGAAAAATCAAGCACCAAATGGTAAAGAAATCGTAAAAGCGCTTGCAACTGTCGGATACAGGAATATAATGGATGATGGCAGCCTGATAACGCTCCTGAACGGTGCGCGGCTCGACCTGGGCGCAATCGCGAAGGGCGCGATTGCCGATAAGCTGGCCGCGAATCTGCCGGGGCTCGGCGTAAAGAGCGCCGTCATAAACCTCGGAGGCAACGTATACGCATACGGCAAGCGCCCGGACGGAAAGCCGTTTACGATAGGCATCCGCTCGCCGTGGGACGAAGACGCGATGCTGGGTACGATCGAGCTAAGCGATCTTTCGGTCGTCACGAGCGGCGCTTCCGAGCGCGGCTTCGAGGAAAACGGGCGGTATTACCACCATATTCTCGACCCCAAGACGGGCTGGCCGGCGGAAACGGGCCTCGCGTCGGTGAGCGTCGTATCCGAAAGCTCCGCAAAGGCGGACGCGCTCTCGACGGCGCTGTTCGTCCTCGGCCCGGAAAAGGGCATGGAATTGGCGCAGAGCGAGGGCGTGGAGGCGATATTCGCGCTGGAAAACGGCGAAATATTGCAGACGCCGGGAATCGCGGCGTTAAATTTTAAACGGGCGTAGGGGCGGATGGCGATCCGCCCGCAATATTACGGCATTTTGTGTAGGGGCGGCCTGTGGCCGTCCGTGCCTGCAACCGGCGGATATATATGCCACGGACCGCCAAAGGCGGCCCCTACAATTATGTGGGCAGGCCCACAGACGCAGGCGAATTGTGGTCGCGGGCGGATTGCCATCCGCCCCTACAATTTTAATTTTCCCCCGAAAGGATGATCGTTCTCATTTGTTAAAAAAATTCTTCCCGTACATACGGCCCTATCGGGTTTTGGCCGTGCTCGCGCCGCTGCTGATGTTCGTCGAGGTGGGCTGCGAGCTGTTTTTGCCGCGGCTGATGTCCGATATCGTCGATATCGGCTTGCCGGCGGGCGATTTTCCGTATATGCTCTCGAAGGCGCTGACGATGCTGCTGCTCTCGGTCGTCGCGTGCGCGGGCGGCGTGGGCTGCGTTGCCATGTCCAGCGTCGCGGGGGCGGGCGCTTCCGCGAATCTGCGGCACGCGCTCTTTACGCGCGTACAGGAGTTCTCCGCGCGCGAGGTGGACATATTCTCGCCCGGCTCGCTCATCACGCGCCTGACGAACGACGTCGTACAGCTGGGCAACCTTCTGACGATGGGCCTTCGTATGCTGGCGCGTATGCCGTTCCTGGCGGCGGGCTCGATGGTGATGGCGTTTTCCATCAATACGAATATGGCGCTGACGATGCTAGCGGCGGTGCCCGTTATGGCGGCGGTCATACTGCTGCTCGTGCGGAAGGGGTATCCGCTGTTCCGCGCCATGCAGGAGAAGCTGGACGGCATGAATACGCGCGTACAGCAGAACCTTTCGGGCGTGCGCGTCGTAAAGGCGTTCGTGCGCGAGGAGTTCGAGTCGAAGCGCTTCGCCGTCTCCAACGAAGAATTGACGAATATCGCGATTAAGGCGCAGAAGACCTTCGCGCTGATGATGCCCGCGATGGCGCTGGTACTGAACTCGCTGATCGTGATCATACTCCTGGTCTCGCCCGCCGAGATCGCTAAGGGCGCGCTGGACGTCGGGCTTACGATGAGCCTCATCCAGTATACGATGCAGCTGCTCATGTCGCTGATGATGAGCGCTATGGTCTTCTTCTTCATCTCCCGCGCGAAGCCGAGCGCCGAGCGCGTATTGGCTGTTTTGGAGCAAAAATCGGACATAGTCGAGAAGGAAAACGCGTATAAGGGCGCGATCAAGGGCGTCGTGGAGTTTAAGAACGTCTCGTTCGCGTATCCCGACGGCGCGCGTGCGCTGAAAAACGTGAGCTTCAAGGCCGAGCCGGGTAAGACACTGGCGATACTGGGCGCGACGGGCAGCGGCAAGTCCACGCTTATAACGCTCATACCGCGGCTGTACGACGCGCTGGAGGGCAGCGTCTTGATCGACGGGATCGATGTGCGCGATTATTCGCTCTCGGCGCTGCGCTCGCAGATCGGCGTCGTGCCGCAGCAGCCCGTGCTGTTCTCGGGGACGGTGGCCGAAAACATCGCCTATGGCCGCCCGGAAGCGACGCGGGAGGAGATCGAGGAGGCCGCGCGCGCGGCGCAGGCCGAGCTGTTCATACTCCGGCGCGAGGGCGGCTACGACGCGCTGCTGGGGCGCAAGGGCGTGAACCTCTCCGGCGGGCAGAAGCAGCGCCTCGCCATAGCGCGGGCGCTGATCATGCAGCCCCGCATACTGATACTCGACGACGCGACGAGCGCCATCGACATGGCGACGGAGGCGAAGATTCAAGCCACCCTGCGCGAAAGCCACGGCGGCTGTACGCGCATCGTCATCGCCCAGCGCGTATCGGCGGTGCAGGACGCGGATACGATCCTCATGATGGAAAACGGCGAAATCGTCGATTCGGGCTCGCACAAGGAGCTGTACGAGAGCTGCGCGGCGTACCGCGAGCTGGTCTATTCGCAGGGCGCGATGCTGGAAAGCCAGTGATGATTGTGAATGCATATAGGGGCGGCCTTTGGCCGTCCGCAGGATTCCCAGGATGCTGTGTTTATCACGGACGGCCAAAGGCCGCCCCTACAGTTTTGTGTATGAATAATGGAAAGGCGGCGCAATGAGCGAAAAAGCGCAAAAAAGCGAAGAACAGCGCGATTGGGGTCCCGGTCCCGGCCCCGGGGGCAGGCACGCGCGCGGCATGGCGCACGGCAAGCCGAAGGATACGAAAAAGCTGCTCCGCAGGCTCTGGGGGTATCTAAGGCCCGAGCTGCTGGGCTTTTCCGTTATCATGCTCATGGTCGTCATCAGCTCCATAACGACCTCCGTCGGCAGCGTGCTGGTCGGCAGGGCCGTGGACGTAGGGCTGCTGGGCGGCGATATGGCAGCCTTCGGGCGGTATATCGTATGGCTGGCGGTCATCTACGGCCTCGGCGTATGGAGCTGGTGGCAGTATATGTACCTGTGCGCGTCGGTCGCGCAGCGCGTCGTAAAGGGCATCCGCAAGGACCTGTTCGAGCGGGCGCAGCGCCTGCCGCTCAGCTATTTCGACAGCCATAAGCCCGGCGACATCATGTCGCGCCTGACGAACGACGTGGACAACATCTCGCAGGCCATGTCCAACAGCTTCACCAGCGTCATTTCGAGCGCGGTGCTCGTTATCGCGTCGCTCGTCACGATGATCACGACGAACATCTACCTGACGCTCGCGTCGCTCATAACGTTACCCGTGATGGTGCTCATCACGAACGCCATCGCCAAGCGCACGCGCAGGCACTTCTCCGCGCAGCAGACGGCGCTGGGCGATATGAACGCGCACATCGAGGAGAACATCACCGGCGCGCGCGTCGTAAAGCTCTTCTGCCGCGAGGGGAAGCAGATCGAAGAATTCGACGAAAAAAACGCCGCGCTGAAGGACGCGGGCGCAAAGGCGCAGATCTTCGCGGGCATAATAATGCCCATCATGCTCGCGCTGGGGAACACCCAATACGTCATAACGGCGGGGCTGGGCGGCATCTTGGCGCTGAACGGGCTGATATCCGTCGGCGGCATCGCGTCGTTCCTCATGCTTACGCGCTCGTTCACGCGGCCCGTAAACGACCTCGCCAGCCAGTTCTCCGCGCTTCAGGCGGCGCTCGCGGGCGCGGAGCGGGCGTTCGAGATACTCGACGAGCCGGAGGAGTGCCAGGGCGAGGAGAGCCTGACGCAGATCGAGGCCATAGAGGGCCGGGTGCAGTTCGACAGGGTGGATTTTTCATACGTGCCGGATAAGCCCGTGCTGAAGGGCGTCTCGCTGGACGCGCCGCCCGGGTCGATGATCGCGCTCGTCGGGCCGACCGGCGCGGGAAAGACGACGGTTATAAACCTCTTAACGCGCTTCTACGGCGTGGATTCCGGCGCAATAAGCGTAGACGGGGCGGACATACGGACTATTACGCGCCCGAGCCTGCGCAAGCGGCTGTCGGTCGTTTTGCAGGACCCGTACCTCTTCGAGGGGACGATTCGCGAGAACATCCGCTACGGCCGCTTTAATGCGACGGACGAGGAGACGGAGGCCGCGGCGAAGGCCGTGGGCATAGACGCGTTCATCCGCGCGCTGCCCGACGGCTACGAGACGCACCTGACGCCCGAGGGCTCCAACGTCTCGCAGGGGCAGAAGCAGCTGCTCACTATCGCCAGGGCGATTATCGCCGACCCGGACGTGCTGATACTCGACGAGGCGACCAGCTCCGTCGATACGCGCACCGAGATGCAATTGCAGCAGGCGATGCGCGCGCTCATGAAGGGCCGCACGAGCTTCGTCATTGCGCACAGGCTCAGCACCATCCGCGACGCCGACCAGATTCTGTTCATATCGGGCGGCGAGGTCGTCGAGCGCGGCGCGCACCGCGAATTGTATGAAAAAAAGGGCAGATACTACGAATTGTACCAGAACGCTTCGATACGCGAATGACGATGTTTGGAACGGCGCGCCGGGGGCGTCGCGCCCTACGAACAACGCGACCCATAATTGTAGGGGCCGACGCCCCCGGCGGCCCGAGACCCCATAAATACGCGTTCACGACCCCAAATTGTAGGGGCGATTCGTGAATCGCCCCTACAGTCATCAGGATACCGTGATAATCCCGGACGCCATATATGGCGTCCCTACAGGATAAAATTGCACCCAAAGGAGTTTTTATGCTAGACCTAAAGCCGGTCACGCTCGAGGCGAGGCCGCAGATTCAACCGTTTCTCGACGAATGGGCGCTCGAACACTCGGATTCCTCGTTCGGGAGCCTCTATATCTGGCAGGAGGGCTACGACATCCGCTACGACATCGTAAATGACGCGCTGTTCCTCCACGCGCGCGACGGGGACAAGCCCCCGATACTCAGGCCGCCGTTTACGCGCAAGAAGGGGGCAGGCGGCATGGCGGCGGCGCTCGAAACCGCGGAGGCGTACTTCGCGGAGATAGGCGCAAAGGTGATCTACGGCTCGGTGGCGCAATCGCACAAGGAGGCGATGGAGGCGGCGTTTCCCGGCAAGTACGTTTTCGAACCTAAGCGGGATTTCTTCGACTACGTCTATAATTCGACCGACCTTATTCTGCTCTCCGGCGGGAAATATCACGCCAAGCGCAACCATATCAGCGCGTTCCGCTCGGCGAACGAATTCGCCTACGAGCGCTATGTACAGGGCGAGCACTGCCGGGAGTGCGTGGAGATGTACGAAAAATGGCTCTCCGGCAAGGACAAGACCTCCCCGGGCCTTGAACAGGAGCGCCACGCCGTGATGCTCGCGCTGCAGCACGCGGACGAGCTGGGCCTCGTAGGCGGCGTGATCCGCGTATTCGGCAAGGTCGAGGCGTTTACCTTCGGCGAGCGCATCGGCGGCGACATGGCTATCATACATGTGGAAAAGGCGAACGGCGAGATTCGCGGCCTGTACCCGTTCATCAACCAGCAGTTCGTGGAGCACGAGTTCTACGACGTCAAATGGATCAACAGGGAAGAGGACATGGGCGAGCCGGGCCTGCGCAAGGCGAAGGAATCGTATCACCCGGCGCGGATGGTGGAGAAGATGGGGGCGTTTTTAGCTACCACGAAATAGCGGGAAGCAAATAGCTGTACATAGCAAGCAAATAGCTGTATAATATAATTACGGGAGGATGATTATATGGCTACAACAAGCATTACTATTCGTATGGACTTAGAGTTAAAAAGGCAGGCGGAAGCGCTGTTCGACCACTTGGGCATGAATATGACCACGGCCTTTACCGTGTTTGCCAAAGCTGCCGTTCGATCTCAAAAGATTCCTTTTGAAATTGCGGCTGATCCGTTTTATAGCCCGGCTAATATAGCGCGTATCCACGAAGCGTTGAACGACACCAGCCCGAGCATCGTAAAAACGATGGCGGAGCTTGAGGCTATGGAAAATGGATAGACAATTGTCGTTCAAGCAGAAAGCGTGGAACGACTACCTATATTGGCAGACGCATGATAAGAAAACGCAGAAGCGGATAAATCAGCTGTTAAAAGATGCCCTGCGCGATCCGTTTAGCGGCATCGGAAAGCCTGAACCGCTGAAAGATAATCTTTCCGGCCTGTGGAGCCGCCATATCGACGACAAAAATAGATTGGTATACAGAGTGACGGACGACATGATTGAAATAATTCAGTGTGGTGCGCATTATGGCGAATCATGACCGCGGTATTCGCCCCCTAACCCCCAGCGACATGGATAAGGCGCGCTATATTTGGAGCGTCTGTTTTGGCGACCCGCCGGAGTTTATCGACTGGTATTTTGAAACGCGCAAAGCGCATGAGCGCGCAATCGGGCTTTTCGAGGACGGCGTACTCGTCTCCGACACGCTGATGATCCACTATTCCGTCCATCTGCGGGGGAAAACCGTACAAGCGCCGTATATCGTCGGCGCGGCGACGCTGCCCGAGCACCGCCGCAAGGGGCATATGGAGCGCGTGCTGAAGGAAGCGCTGGAGCATATGCGCGCGTCCGGCGCGGGCATAACATTTTTGCATCCGTTCCGCGACAGCTTCTACCGCCGTCTCGGCTGGGAGAACGCGACAAACATGCTCGAATATACGCTGCCCGCCGAGCGGCTCAGGGCGCTGGGCGGGCCGGGGGAATTCGAGCCTATTGAACACGGCGGCGGCGCGCGGCTTTGGCCCGTCTATCTCGCGATGGCGGCCAAGGCCGACCCCGCGCTCGTGCGCGGCGCGCGCGAGTGCGAATTTCGTATCGAGGAAACGCTGATGGACGGCGGCTTCGGCGTACTGGGCGGCGACGCTTACGCGCTTTGCCATAAATCCGAGGGGCGCAACGACGTTCACGAGCTGATATACAATAAAATCGAGGATATCTATCCGCTGTTGTTCGAAATCGCACTAACTCCGGGCGCGGAGACGATCTCGTTCGCCTTGCCGGGATGGGAAGCGCCGCCGGAGCGCTTCACGGGCGAAGCGCCGCCGAAGCTCGTACCCTATATGATGATGCGCGTCGTGGACGTTGAAAAGGCGCTTTCCGGCCTGCAATTTTCGCCAAAACTGGACGGCGCGCTTACGCTGTCCGTAACGGACGCGCTCTGCCCGTGGAACGAGGGCGTCTTCCGCGTGGAGCTGAGCGGCGGGCTGTCTAAAGCGGAGCGCGTGAGAGGAGATTTTGACGCCTCTATGGATATAACGGCGCTCGCGGCGCTGCTCGCGGGCCATATGAGCTTCGAAGAGGCGCTGGCGGCGGGGCTGGCGCATATACAGCGCGAAAACGAGCTGCTCAGCGCCGCGTTTACGCGTTTAAACGGCTTCATATTGGAGAAATATTGAGCGATTCGAAAAGGTGGATTTTGCGCCTTGCATTCGCGCGTGAACAGGAGTAAAGTAAGGGCCGAGTGAAAGGGGGGCGAAGGCTTTGCCCATAGCGATCGGCATTATCGGCGGCGCGGCGCTCGCGCTCGCGCAAAGCGCGATAACGCGCGCTCTGGCGGCGCGTGTGGTTAAGGGCGGGCGCGGCCTGCGCCTCGGCATAGCGTTTAAGCTGCCGCTCTCGCTGTTGGTGCTGGCGGCGCTGGGGCTGTACTCCGCAGAGGCGCTCGCTTTCGCGGCGGGCGGATATACGGCCGTGAGCATGTGTATCGCGATATATACGTTTAAACGGAGGGGGGAATAGCGTATGGAAGGGTTTCATTTCAGCATAAACGCGGAGCTGACGGAGCTTTCGCTCTTCGGCGCGCGTATCGAGCTGTCCGTTACGGCGCTCTATTCCTGCTATGTCGCGCTGGCGCTGGTCGCTTTGGCGCTGATATTCCGCATGTTCATATTCCCGCGCTTTAAAGAAAAGCCCACGGGCCTGCAAAACGTCATCGAGCTGGTCGTAAGCGCGGCGCGCAGCTATACCGTCTCCATAGGCTCGAAGGAGCTCGAAGGATTTGGCTGCTATATCTTCTCGCTTATGCTGTATATGCTCGGCTGCGGGCTTATCGAGCTCGTCGGCCTGCGCTCGCCGCTTACGGACTTGCAGCAGACCGCCGTTTTAGCCATCGTTTCGTTCATAATCATCAACGCCTACGGCTTCGCGCGCAAGGGGCCGATGGGCCGGCTCCGGCACTTTTTTCCGCCGTACGTCGCGCCGATCCGCATCATCACGGAGTTCGCGGTGCCGGTTTCGATGGCCTGCCGTTTGTTCGGCAACATGGTCGGCGGGCTGATCATCATGGAGCTGCTGTACGCGGCGTTCGCGCCGGTCGTGCCGGGCATACTCTCGCTGTACTTCACGCTGTTCCACGTGGGGATGCAGACGTATATCTTCGTGACGCTGACGCTGACGTTTACGCACGAGGCTATCGAATAGAATATTATCGGTGTTGTTCGCGCCCTGCGGGGCGCGAACAGCACCAAATCATCTTTTAGGAGGATTTTGAAATGGAATTAGCGGCAATCGGCGCGGGTCTCGCGGTGCTCACGGGCGTGGGCGCGGGCATCGGCATGGGCATGACGGCCAGCCACGCGATGGACGCCGTCGCGCGGCAGCCCGAGGCGTCGGGCAAGATCAACTCGCTGTTGATCCTCTCGCTCGCGCTCATCGAATCCATCGCGATATACGGCTTCGTCGTGGCGCTGCTGGTCATCTTCGCGTAACGGCGGCGAAAACGCTGGAGGGTTTGACATGTATTTTGGATTGCCGAGCATAGTTTTCTACTTGCTCAACCTTGCGGTCGTCTTCGCGGCGCTGCGCTTTTTGGTGTATAAGCCGGTGGTTCGGTTCCTGAAGAAGCGCGAAAGCGACGTCGCGCAGCATCTCGACGACGCGCGCGAAGAGCGCGAAAAGGCGGAAAAAGCGCGCGAGGCCTACGAAGCGCGCCTGGAGCAGACGCAAAAGGAGTCGGCGGCTATCCTCGCGGAAGCGTCCAAGTCCGCCGCGGAGCGCGCGGACGATATCATCGCCAGGGCCGCGGCCGAGGCCGCGGAGCTCAAAAAGCGCGCCGAGCGCGATATCGAGAGCGAAAAGCAGCACGCCCGGCGCGAGCTCAAAGACGAGCTGGCGGATCAAGCGCTCGCCATCGCCCAAAGGATCATCAAGCGCGAGCTGTCGGCGGAGGACAACCGCCATTTGATCGAGGATTTTTTCGAGAACGTGGGCTGATTGTAGGGGCGGCCTTTGGCCGTCCGTGATAATTACGGCATCGGTTGATACGACGGACGGCCAAAGGCCGCCCCTACAGCGTTGTTAACCAGCGCCGCATTTATTTCGAGGTATTCTATGTTTCTTAAAGGCAAGATCGTGACGGCGTTCAGGCTCGACGGCGACGCCCTTTCCGGCGTCGTCGAGCGATTTGAGAAGCGCTACGGCGCGACCATCGATTTCGACGTAGAGGTAGACGCGTCCATCGTCGGCGGCGTTATCGTCACCGTCGAGGGCGACGTTTACGACGGCAGCGTGCGCGGCCAGCTGTCGGCCATTGGCGCGCAGGGCGAGGAGGCGGGGCCGCGCTCCGGCGTATATCATATCGGAACCGTCATCAGCGTCGGCGACGGCATCGCGACGATACGCGGCCTCGTGGGCTGTCAGAGCGGCGAGCTGATCACGTTCGAATCGGGCGCTTTCGGCATCGCGCTCAACATCATCGATGATAAGCACGTGAGCGCCGTACTGCTGACCTCGTCCGAGGCCGAGCCCGTCGCGCAGGGGCATACGGCCCGCCGCACGCAGCGCGTCCTGGAAGCGCCCGTAGGGGAAGCCTTGCTCGGGCGCGTCATAAACCCGCTCGGGCAGCCGCTCGACGATAAGGCTCCTATCCGCGCGCTGAAGCACAGGCGCGTCGAGATGGAAGCGCCGGGCATCATGGACCGCGCGCCGGTGGATACGCCGCTGCAAACGGGCGTCATGGCCGTGGACGGCGTCGTCCCCATCGGGCGGGGTCAGCGCGAGCTGATCATAGGCGACCGTCAGACGGGCAAGACCGCCATCGCGCTGGACACGATTTTAAACCAAAAGGGTACGGGCGTATTTTGCGTCTACGTCGGCATCGGGCAGAAGAACTCCACGATCGCGGCGCTCGTGCGCACGCTCGAGGACGCGGGCGCGATGGAATATACCTGTATCGTCAACGCCTCCGCCAGCGACTCCGCGCCCATGCAGTACATCGCGCCGTTTACCGGCTGCGCCGTCGCGGAGGAGTTCATGTATCAGGGCAAGGACGTGCTCATCGTCTACGACGACCTCTCCAAGCACGCCGTCGCGTACCGCTCGATGTCGCTGCTGCTGAAGCGCCCGCCGGGGCGCGAGGCCTATCCGGGCGACATCTTCTACCTGCATTCGCGCCTCTTGGAGCGCGCGGCGAAGCTTTCGCCGGAAAAGGGCGGCGGCTCCATGACGGCGCTGCCGATCATCGAAACGCTCGCGGGCGATATCTCCGCCTATATCCCGACGAACGTGATCTCCATCACGGACGGGCAGATATTCCTCTCCACGGAGCTGTTCCATTCGGGTATGCGCCCGGCGCTGAATATCGGGCTGTCCGTTTCGCGCGTGGGCGGCTCGGCTCAAACGAAGGCCATGCGCAAGGTCGCGGGGAAGCTGCGCCTGGAGCTCGCGCAGTACCGCGAGCTGATGGTATTTTCGCAGTTCGGCTCAGAGCTCGACAGCGTGACGCGCAAGCAGCTCCAGCACGGCGAGCGCCTTACGGAGACGCTGAAGCAGGATCAGTACAACCCCCTGCCGATGGCGCATCAGGTGATCATACTCATCGGCGCGGTGCGCGGGCATCTCGACGATATCCCGCTGTCCGCCGTCGAGCGCTTTAACGCGGGCTTTTTGCAGCACATGCTCGCGCATCATTCGCCCATCGTCGGCGAGCTGCAGCGCTCCGGCGAGCTGCCGGACGAGGCGCTGGAGGAGATAGAGGAGGCGCTGGCGCGGTATAAGGCGCAATTTATGAAGGAAGAAGCATAGTAAACGCTGATTAATTGTAGGGGCGGCCTTTGGCCGTCCGTGGAATTCCCGAATTGCTGCATTTATCGCGGACGGCCAAAGGCCGCCCCTACAGGATCTGGATAAAGCATCGTTTGTGCTGCGACTGGACTGTTGCTGCGCCCGCCGATTCTACACGAAACCCCGCTCTTCGAGTCAAAAATATAGAAATACAGCTCATTTGCGCTTGCGGCGCTTATTGGCTTGGACTAGAATAATGGCACAGGCGTTAAGGACAAGCCAGATGGCGCAGTCCTTGCCGATATTAAAGCGAAGGACGGCGAACGACAATTGAACAACTAAATTTAGCTATAATGTCGTGCGAATTAGTCAGAATATATTGTTATACTGTCGAAATTATGGTATAGTTGTCCATAATCAACAATATTACACAGCGCGAGCGATAATCCCCTGTCAAATACTGGCGGATTAAGCGTTTTCGCGGCGGAGCGCTATACTTTATGCAAGAGAATTTGCTGGTGGTTTTGGGGGCTGTTGGATTAATCGGGGTTGTGGCGGTTTTTTTTATAAACGGACGTTCGATATTGAGAAGCTTAGGAGGAATCGCCGCAATTGCCGCCGCATGTTTTTTCAGCTACAGGCTTTTTTTCCCGCTGTCGCAGGGCGTTAGCATCGAGCGGCTGAGCTTGCCTGTGATGGAGCTGGCGTTCGCGCCGGTTTTGGTGTTTATCGTACTGCACACGGTGTTTCTAATAATCTCGAACTACCGCGCGAAGCGGCGCGAAGCGGTAGAAGCGGTCGAGGCGGGCTATCTGCCCGAAATCGAAGCGCCCGACGAACCCGAGGAAAAGAAGGCGGCCTACAGGCTGATGACCCTTAGGATGTTTGGGAAGCGCGCCAAGCGCGGCGCCTTTGAAGAGGGCCTGGCCGAAGCGGTTCGCCAGGAGGAGCAGGCGCGCCTCGCGGAGGAAGCGCGATGGGCCGAAGAAGCGCGCAAGGCCGAAGAAGCACGTATTGCGGAAGAGGCGCGGCTTGCAGAAGAAGCGCGCATAGCGGAAGAAGCACGCGCAGAGGAAGAACGGTTAGCCGAAGAAGCGCGGCTGGCTGAAGAAGCACGTTTAGCGGAAGAAGAGGCGCGCATGGCGGAGGAAGCCCGTGCAGCCGAAGAAGCCCGCGCAGAGGAAGAACGGTTAGCCGAAGAAGCGCGCATAGCGGAAGAAGCCCGTTTAGCGGAAGAAGCCCGTTTAGCGGAAGAAGCGCGCATAGCCGAGGAAGCGCGTCTGGCCGAAGAAGCCCGCATAGCGGAGGAAGAGCGGCTGGCCAAAGAAGCGCGGCTGGCTGAAGAGGTGCGTTTAGCCGAAGACGCGCGGCTGGCAGAAGAAACGCGTATAGCGGAGGAAGAAGCGCTGTTGGCGGAGGAGGTCCGTTTAGCTGAAGAGGCCCGCATTGCGGAGGAAGCGCGCATAGCGGAAGAAGCGCGTCTGGCGCAAGAAGCCCGCATTGCCGAGGAAGCCCGTTTAGCGGCTATGCCCGAGGAGGCCGCAAGCGCCAAGGCAAACAAGGACTTCGTAAGCGCGGAGGCGCTGCTGAACGAATATATCGATGCCGTGCGGGACGAGCCCTCGCGAACCCGCGCGATGGAAACGCTGCTGGAATGCTATATCGCGCGCAAGGAATTCGCGCTCGCCAGGAATCTGGCCGGGCAGCTTAGCGAGCGTATGGACGAAACCGGTGCGGCGAAAATGCGCATGATCCTAAAGCTCTTGCGCTGAAACGCGAAAACGGCGCCGCCGGAAGTGATGGATGGATAGGATGGGGAAACTGGACGGGGTTGATAATCCCGGCAAAGTGAATCAGCGCCAGGGGCAAAAAAAGCAGATCATCGGTTTTATTATAACGATGGCGGTCGTCATTATTGTCGTTTTCTCCGCTATGGCGGGAAGCGTGTTTATGGCGGGCGCCAGTCTGCTCTCTGGCGAAATCTTCCCCGAGGGCACAAGCGTAGACGGCATCGACCTGGGCGGCAGCTCCTATATGGAGGGCTACGAGGTCGTCGCGCAAAAACGCCGCCGGGAGCTCGAAAGCGTCCTGATCCGGCTGGACTACGCGGGGAACCGCGTCGAGTTTACCGCCGACGAGCTGGGGCTGTCCTACAATATCGACGCGGCTATGAGCGGCGCGTACTATCTGCTGCCCGACGGCTACGATTTCATGGATACGGTTGTCAACAACATAGAGACGGTGATCAGGCCAAAGCCGGCCGCCGAGCGCTCGACCGTGCTCGCCTACGACCCTTCCGCGATACGGAAAAAGGTCGAAGCGGCGGTGCGCCCGTTCGACACGGAGCCCGTCAACGCCGAGATAAAGGTCGCGTTCAACAAAGAGGGCGCGGTATTCGCCTATACCGACGAAATTCCCGGCAGAAGGGCGCGGGCGGACGAGGCGGCGGACGCCGTCCTGCAATATCTGACGGGAGGGGCCTCGCCCGTCATAGACGTTCCCTACGACGTTTTGGAGGCGGACGTTACGGTGGCCAAGCTCAGCGCCAACAGCGTGCTGGTGAGCGAATTTACGACGGTGCTGAACGACAACGAGAACCGCAATATCAATATCGAGCTGATGTGCGAGGCGGTAGGCGGCACTGTGATTTCCCCGGGCGAAACGCTCTCGATCAACGCGCTGGCGGGGCGGCGCACGGAGAAGAAGGGCTACAAGCCCGCTCCGGCTATCGTGGACGGCAACATCGAGGACGAGATAGGCGGCGGCATATGCCAGCTTTCAGGAACGCTTTACAACGCGGCGCTGCTGGCCGATATGGAAATCGTCGAGCGCAAGCGCCATACGTACCCCTCCGAATATCTGCCGATCGGCCTGGATTCCACGCTGAACTGGGACGACAAGGATCTTAAAATAAAGAACACGACGGACTATCCCGTCTACGTCAGCGCGAATCCCGACATAGAAAATATGACCGTCACGGTCAAGCTCTACGGCAAGCCGCTCCCCAGCGGCCAGAGCATCGAAATACACCCGCAGGTGGTAAGGGAGATCAAGCCCGTAGGCAGGACTATACTGTTTAAGTCCTCGCTGCCACCCGGCGAGCGCAAGACTGTACAAAAGGCGGTCAACGGCTACGAAGTAAAGGTATTCCGCAACTATTACCTCGAGGGCGACCTTGTCAACAGCGAACTGATTTCACACGACAGCTACAATACCCGCGAGGCCGTCGTCTGGATCGGCGCGGACGAGGAGATCAAATAAGTTTATCCCCAAATATTAAGGAGGAATTCATATGAAATCATCGAGCTTTATTTCCAAGCTTCCCATCGTGAGCATCAACGAGGGCCAGCAGATCGTAACCATCCAAAGCCCGGTAGTTAGCCGCAGCTCCAAAAAGGTCGAATACTTCACCGTCGCGGGCGGTTCCGCGAGCATCGTGCCGCATATGCTTTCGATTCAGGACGTTGTCGGCATCGGCAACGATTACGTCGTCATCCAGTCGGCCGCGAGCATCAAGAAGCTGTACGACAGCAAGGAGCTCATCGCCGCCGCCGAAGACGGCCTGCTGATTGTGGGCGCGTCCGTTATGTCCACCGCGGGCGATATCCTCGACAAGGTCGCGGATTACATAATCGACGAAAAGAGCGGCGCGATTTCGTCGCTCATACTCGGCAACGATCAGGAGATCGCCGGTGACAAGCTTGTGAGCATCTCCGCGAAGTTCATCGTGGTCAATCTCAGCGAGCCGAGCGCGCCGGAAGCCGAGGAGGAGGCCGTTGAGGAAGCTGAAGAAGAGGATGAAAATGTTGCTTTCCTGATGGGCAAAGTGGTAAACTCTGATGTAACGTCCGAGGATGGCTCATTTACCATTCCGGCCGGTTCGGTGCTGACGGGCGAGCTGATTGCCGAGGCGGAGAAGCGCGGTATGATGCTCCAGCTGACGCTGGCGGTATAATACGCCTTGCTGCGGGCTGCCGCGCATCGGATATAACTTTGGCAAACGGTGAACAAAATCTAATCCTGTAGGGGCGCGCATTGCGCGTCCGTGATAATTAAGGTTTATGCCGTTGATTGCGGACGCGCAATGCGCGCCCCTACAGCAAAGAAGATTTTATCATCGTTTGCGCGGAAAGGACACGATGCGCCTGTGGCAACCGCGCAGGAATTAAAGCGCCGCATGAAGGGCGTCGCCGAGACGAAGCAGATCGCCTCGGCGATGCATATGATCTCGACGTCAAAGATGCAAAAGGCGATCAAGCGATACGAGACGAACCGCCCGTACGTGCGGGATATCCGTACGGCGCTGCGGGATATCCTCGAAGGGGCGGGCGAGATTTCGCATCCGTTCCTGACGCGGCGCGAGGGCACGCGCACGGCGACGATGGTCATCGCGGCGGACAAGGGGCTCTGCGGGAGCTATAACCACAATGTCCTACAGATGGCGTACGAGCATATGCGCCGCAACGAGGGCAACTTTTTGATCGCCGTCGGGCGTGTGACGCGGGAGTTCTTCGAATCCAGGGGCATGATGGTCGATATCGAGTTCATGAACCCCTCCCAAAACCCGGTGCTCGGGCAGGTGCGCTTCATGGCGGAAGACCTGATCGATATGTATCAGAACGACCTGCTGGACCGGGTAGAAATCGCGTTTACGCAATATATCTCGACGTTTAAGCAGGAACCCGCGATCTTTCAGCTCCTGCCGCTGAGTCTTGAGGGCTTCCGAGGCATTGCGGCCGAGCACATCGAGCCCGGCAGCATGATCTATCATCCGTCCCCCGAAGAGACGTTCCAGATGCTCGTCCCGCAGTATATCGTCGGCATGGTGTATTCCGCGCTCGTACAGTCCTACGCCAGCGAGCATTGCGCGCGCATGGTCGCGATGGACGCGGCGCGGCGTAACGCCGACGAAATGCTGCAAAAGCTTTCGCTCGAACGCAACAGCCTCCGTCAGGCGAAGATCACGCAGGAGATCACGGAGATCATGAGCGGGGCGTTATCAGTATTAGAAGCTGGCGATTGAATGCCATTCGGCATTCAATCGCCAGCATTCATTTATTTTAGATAGGAGACAGTATGCCCAACACAGCAACACAGCCGGACGCAGGCGGCCTGAGCTTCGGCACAGTAAGCCGCGCCGTCGGCGCGGTTATCGACGTTAAGTTCGAAACGGGGAGCATTCCGCCGATCAATACGCTCCTGATCATACAGACGGAGCCGGAGATCAGCCTAGAGGTTGCGTTGCACATGGGTAACAACGTCGTGCGCTGCATCGCGCTCGATCCGACGGAGGGCGTCTCCTGCGGGCTGAAGGTGCTCGACACGGGCGCGCCCATCTCAGTGGGCGTAGGCCCGGGGATGCTCGGGCGCGTCGTCAACGCGCTGGGCAAGCCGATCGACGGCAAGGGCGAGGTGGACGCCGCCGCGTACATGCCGATTCACCGGCGCGCGCCGCTGTTTGCGGAGCAAAGCCCCGCGACGGAGATATTAGAAACGGGCATCAAGGTCATCGATCTGCTCACGCCCTACGCCAAGGGCGGCAAGATAGGCCTCTTCGGTGGCGCGGGCGTCGGCAAGACGGTGCTTATCCTCGAATTGATCCATAACGTCGCCACGCACCACGGCGGCTATTCGATATTCACCGGCGTGGGCGAGCGCAGCCGCGAGGGGAACGAGCTGGTGCGCGAGATGACGGAATCGGGCGTCATGGCCAAGACCGCCCTCGCCTTCGGGCAGATGAACGAGCCGCCGGGCGCGCGTATGCGCGTGGCGTTTACGGGCCTGACGATGGCGGAATACTTCCGCGACGTCGAGAAGAAGGACGTTTTGCTCTTTATCGACAATATCTTCCGCTTCGTACAGGCGGGCTCGGAGGTCTCGGCGCTGTTGGGGCGTATGCCCTCCGCCGTCGGCTATCAGCCCACGCTCGCGACGGAGCTGGGCGCGCTGCAGGAGCGCATTACAAGCACGAAGAACGGCTCCATTACGTCCGTACAGGCCATATACGTCCCCGCGGACGACCTGACCGACCCCGCCCCCGCGACGACGTTCGGGCACCTGGACGCGACGACGACGCTGTCCCGCGCCGTCGCCGAGATCGGCATCTACCCGTCGGTCGATCCGCTCGAATCGTCCTCGCGCATATTGGAGCCGCGCACCGTCGGCGATAAGCACTACCGTGTCGCGCGCAGGACCGTGGAGATATTGCAGCGCTACAAGGAGCTGCAGGATATCATCGCCATATTGGGTATGGAGGAGCTGGTGGAGGAGGACAGGGTGCTCGTCTATCGCGCGCGCAAGATACAGAAATTCCTCTCGCAGCCGATGTTCGCGGCGGAGGTCTTCTCCGGGACGCCGGGCAAATTCGTCCCGCTGGCCAAGACGATCGAAGGCTTCGCGGCGCTCGTAAACGGCGAAGTGGACGACCTGCCCGAAAACGCGTTCTATATGGCGGGGGATTTGGAGGATGTGAAGGAACGGGCGGAGAAGATGCAGGGGTAACAGTAATATTGTAGGGGCCGGCGCGCCCTACATTGCATTCAAAATAATATAGTGTTGCGGGGCGAAGC
>QMCE01769600.1_pt1 | contig 21250 bp, 43 predicted proteins | sample 1821851 | NCBI WGS metagenome assembly QMCE01 (sample SAMN09453174, study PRJNA476694) | Termite gut metagenome, whole genome shotgun sequencing project. | isolation source: worker | host: Odontotermes sp. | place: South Africa:Pretoria | collected 2016-01-28 | reverse complement strand
GGCGGTGGAGTAACATTACCAATTAACAGTGATTCCACTGTTGTCACCTACTTATCAAACTCTGGAAATCCTTTGGTACAGAGAAATAATAATCTGACTGTGTTTGGCAATGGTTCAAGTCCTACAACTAGGCTGGAAGCTGCGACTACTATTCAATTCCGTGCAAATAATAGTATAAGATTATCTATAGACTCTCAAGGAGGAGCTCTAACTGGTACTACGTGGACAGCCCCCACCCCAACATCTTCCAGCGTCGCGACGACAATCGCAACGAAAGGGTACGTGGATTCGATGGCGAGAGGTGAAGTTACGCAGATTGCTTCTTTTTCGTCAACTTCCACAGGAAACGGAGTTTATACCGTAGTTCCGTTTAAGCCAATATTTATTACTGGTAACATGGAATTAGGAAATATATTCAGATTTAGTTTTACGTCATCTACAGTGCTTCCAAATAACAGTGGATCAAATGGCGGATATTTTGAACTTACAAAACAACCGATGTCAACATCGACGGAACCACTTGTAATATATCGAACGCCGATATTTATATGTATACCGACTACATCTTCATTTATCATTACTAGAAACGGAGAGTGGGGAACCGGAGCGTTTACTGTACAAATATTTCAGTGAGGAGATTAAATGTATCTTTATAATTTTAACCTTTTGTATGACTTGAAAACAGTAAGCACTGGATCAGTAGTACAATATAACAACTCAGTATTTATCGCATTAAAAAACATGCACGATCCGCAGCACCCAGAATACGGCGAGTGGATGCCCGATTTTATACCTTGGCCTGAACCCGGAACAGACCCGACGGCGTGGCAGGAAGTCCCCAAGGATTGCGATAACTGCTACTGCAAGGCGATGACAATCAAGACAATCGGAAGCACACCAGACGAAGAGGTCACGTCCTGCCCATACGCCGTTGCGCACGAAGCGGCGACGCAGCAAGCCGTCCCGGACGTATGCCAAGCGTGGGATCCGATTGAATTGCCGACACTTCCGGATCCGCAGGTGCAGCGCATGAGCGCTCCAGTTCAGCAGGAACGCGAAGCACTCATCAACAGGCTGAAATCCGGAAGAGTCTGCCGAGCGGAGTTGCAGCAGATTCTGTCGAATTTGTTCTAAGGAAGAATACCGTATGACTCTCCGCCTTAAAAACATGCCAGTCAAGCCGGACAAACCGATGGGGTGTTCCTCTTGCATCTACAACAGCATGTTTCTGAAAGGTGGAGAGTCACACATTATTTGCGACTCCGCTGGTCTGGACACTTGTGAGAAATTTAAAGAAGTATCGCCTTCAGACAACCGGCGAGTCAACTGGGAAGCGCCAGACCTTGAGCAGTGGCGGCGCGAGTGCAAGGCAAGAGCGGCGTCTATGAAAGGAAAGCTTTGATATGCAACATGTTGTGGTGGGGTGGGGGGGGGATAGTTTAGGGGGATCGGTATGATCTCCCGGTTTCCGATGGGGAAGAAGAATTTTCCTCCATATAATTTCCCAACATTTATAAATTGCGAAGTTGGTAATTTTGGGAGATGGATCCCATATAGTGTCAGTGGAATACAAGGTTTTGCTAATGGGATTGATCTAACAATAACTCTGCCTTCATTTTTCGGTTTAAATTATGTTGCAGAATCTTCTGTTCAAATACGGATTTACAATGATTTATTTGATTTAGTTGAAACAATTACAGCAAGTCCTAATGATAGTTGGGGATCTAGTGATTCTATCCTGTACTATTGCCACTTAAGTACACCTAAGAAGATAATAATCACTAGTGACAAATTAGGAGAATTTATTAATCTTGAGGTTTTAGATATAACCCCTGCTTCAAATTTTGATTCCGCGAGCCAAATTTATGGAAATGCAACGCAAATTGTTTAAGGAAATGGAATAATAATATCCAAGATTCAACAGATATTTGAAGAAAAATACAAACTCGCCAAGCAACTCCGCGAAGCGAGATAAAAGGAAAAGGAAAGGGAAAAGAAATGGAAGACGCAGGGATCTTTTGGGAAATACTCGCAGGACAGGGTACGTGGGGCGCGCTCCTCTTCGCCGTCGTCGGCCTGTTGTGGAAGTTCGCAAAGCCGTACCTTGACCAGTGGGTTGCTGCAAAGCGCTTGGAGACGCTTTACACATTCGCACAGACGGCATCGAAAAGCACGCAGCAGACGCTTACGGACAATCTCCGCGCTGCGTCCGCAGACGGGAAGCTGACGAAGGAGGAGGCGGCCGAAGCGCTTGAAGCGGCGAAAAACACCTTCATCGCGCTTTGCCGTACGCAGGGGATCGACGTTGTGAAAGAGTACGGCGCGGAATTCGTCACGTGGCTGATCGAAAAATTCGTTGGAGACAGCAAGGAAGCCGAACTGTTGAAGGCGGTGGCGCTCCCTTTGTCCGGGCGTACTGTGCAGACGGCACAGGCAACCCAGTCGCCGCCGTTACCCGATTTGCAGCCGCTACAGCCCTTCGCGCAGTCGCGGGGCGTGCCGGGCGTGACAGGCGCGGACTTTGGGTCAAAGACGACGCAGCAGGATTGAACATCCGCGTAGGCGAGATATCCCGGGAAATGGCGTACAGCGCGGCAGAGTCTGGAAACATGCGCTTCGCGCGGGAAATGATGAAAGCACCTGTAGTCGGCGCGTGGTTCAGTAAATCGTTTTGAGGAAAGGGGAAAGGGAATGAAGGTTTTGTACGCTGCAATGCTCTACGCAGCAATCGCAACAGCGCAAGCACCTGGCGTTGACACGGTATCCGTAATCCGCGTCATCGACGGCGACACCATAGTCACGTTCGACGGTGTGACAGAGAGCAAGGTTCGTCTGATTGGAGTGGAATGCCCGGAGACGCGCCGCGACGAAAAAGCAAAGCGTAACGCTGATCGTCTTGGCGTCTCCATTGACAAAGTTGTCGAAGCGGGGAAAAGGGCGAGGAAATTCACCGAAACATTTTGCCCGCCCGGTTCCGTTGTATCCCTAGACTACGGCGAGGAAACTCTTGACCAATACGGAAGAACGCTCGCATACGTCAAAATGCAGAATGGTAGAGTCTTGAATGAGGTTCTGATCATGAACGGAGCCGCAACGACAACACCGCAGTACCATCACAGGGACACAGGTCAGTATGAGGAATTGCAACACCGTGCCCGCGAGGGCGGACGCGGATTCTGGGAATCGATATGGAAAGGGTATTGAAATGTCTGAACCGATTAATCTTCCGTTCAAAGTGTGCAAAAGCAGGGTGCAGCACGATTGCGAGAAGTGCGGTCACGTGATGATTCTCGCAGAAAATGGTGCGCGGGTACGACTCGGGAAGTACAAGTGCCTAAACTGCGGGCATCCGTTCCGTGTAGAGGAAATGCCGGATGGTAGCATCGGGACCATCCTGTCGCCGATTGACAACACAAAATGAGACACGCGACGGAAATAATCAAGCGGAGCACGTGCAGCGTTGCCGGTGCCCTCTGGCGATTCTACGAGGCCGGATGGGTACCGGCAATCGGGTGGGTTTGCGTCTGGACGATTCTTTACAGGTTCTCCCTCACATCGCTGATCGAGCACATCGACAGGACGCATTTCGGGATTGACGTTCAGCCCATTCTTCGCAGTCCGTCAACAGAGGTTACTGGATTTGTCCTTGCCGTCCTAGGCTCACAGGCGGTAAAGGCATTTGGCGACCACGTGAAAAGCAAAAAGACTGATGCGGTCGCGGAGGGAACGAAGTGAAGGAGATTTCTCTCGGTGCAATGGATCAATTCGCGCAATACGGCGGTCTTCTTGGTATGGTGATATACGCACTAATCGCAATCGTTGCAGGTGTTTTCGTGTTTTTGGTATGGTTCATCAAGTCAGACCGGGAGAACAAAAACAACGCTCAAAAACACTCCTCAGAACAGTATGAAAAACGGCTGAAAGAGGAGGCACACCTTGCGAATTCGGTATCAGAGATAGCCATGTCTGTCAATGTAATGGCAATGGAAATCAGGTCGATCACAATGGAAATGAGGCAGCGTCCGTGCATTGGTATCGACGAGGAGTTTTTCGAGAAACTTCTTGCAAAGCAAGAGGCGAGGAAAAATCCCATAAAAAGGTTCGGCCTCGACTCTGGTGAATGAATTCAGGGTATTATCGATTTCCCTTTCCGGGCGCTCTGCGCGGTGCATCATAGGCCGTGCAGGGCGTTTTTATTGGAATTTGGATAAATCGTAAGTGTGTTCCACAAGAAGCGTCCGTTTTTGCTTCCCGTCAATAATCCTGTCCCTGAACGCCTGAACCCGGATCGTACCTGTAGGATTGTACGTACGCTCTACGTCACGTGCAAGCCAGTAGTACACCCCGATAACCCGCTTCGCGGCGACAAGAGCAGTCTCCTCGCACACATAAAACCGTGTCTGGTTCTGCGTCCACGTACCGAAAACAATCCACACGTCGTAATCGTATTCACCACGTGCGAAAGGATTTGCGACAAGTATATACGGAGCGTCCATATCCGGGAAGCTGAATCGGACTTTATTAAAAATGTCCGCCGTTTCCCGGTTCATCCGATCCCACTCCATGTATTTCGCAAACTCTTCCTCCGTCATGGTTTTTTGCTCTTCACCAGCATATGATACGGAGGAGTACAGCAAAAACGCCACGCCACACAGAACAATCGCGATAAAAAGCTTCAAAGACTTGCACATTGTATTTCCCCTTTTCCGTAATCGGCACCATCGCCGGTATTAAGTATATCGTCCAATACGACAAAAATCCGCAGGAAAATAAAAAACCCCGACAACGAGTCGGGGAATCCACAGGAGAAACACGTATGGCTGCATTCAATATACACTATAATGCGCCCTAGTCAAAAAATAACTTGAAAAAAATATTTATCGGATTTCCGCTTGACTTTCCGTTTAAATGTCGTAAAGTATAAACATATTTGATTTAATCGAGACGCAGGAGGAGCAAAAATGTCATCGCTAGCGAGAAGAGCACTAGTAAGGCGTGTTTACGTTTCTTTCCATTGGGATTTCACCGGAGGCGATGGGCTGGATTGCGAGTGCAAAATTTCCGGGTATGTGTATCCTCCTGTGATGGCGAGAATCTTTTCCGATCCGGATGATTGCCATCCTGCGGAAGATGCGGACTTCGAAATTGAGGACATAACAGGGATTAGTCGTGATTTGACAGACGACGAATTCAGCGAGTTATTGGAATGCTGCCTTGTTTACAGGCGCTCACTCGAAATAGCCGACAACATTTTGGAGGACTTTTAATGAAATCAGAAATCTTTGTGCTTAAATCCGATATCGCAGCATATTACAGGCTTGACATGAGGATTTCGAAAAGAACACAAGCAAAATTTCCAGTTATAAGTCGTTGCGCTACAAGGATAAAGGAATCAAACGACGCACTCCGTGGGGAGACGCCGGTTGATATCGAAAAATGGACGGCATGAGAAAGGGAGAGAATGGAACTGACCGGGAAGGATCTCTGCGAACGGATCGCTGAGCATAACAAAGGAAACGTGGTTTTTGCAAAGGTCGATATGGACGGTGATGTTGTGTTTACGTCCGAAGCGTTCGACTTTATCGAGGAAATTCTGACAGGAAAGGTTCAAGGCTATGAAAACGAATAGTAAAGCAACGCATGGGAACCGGGGTTTGGGGCGAGGGCTTGATGCACTGATTCCTGCGAAAACTGTGTCAGCTCCTGTTCAGGGGAAGGAAATCAAGGCTATCGCCCGTGCAAACGTTGTCTCTGCCGCGATGGCTCTTTCTTCTGCTACTGAAGGCATGAACGAAGACGAACGCAAGGACATGCTGAAACTCATCATCGACACGGCGACGTTCATGCTGATGAGCGGGAGGGTGTAGGCATGTCTTCCGAAATAAAGGCGATAATCGGAGAGAACATCAGGGCGCTCAGGAAGAAAAAGTTCCCCGGGTGCGGCGGTGGAAAGAGGTGCGCCGCCGCATTCGGTGTATCCCACCAGCAGTGGAGTCCGTGGGAATGTGGTAAAAGGAAGCCTACAGAAATCAGAATGGCTGAAATCGCGTCTTTTTTCGACGTTACCGTATCTTGGCTCCATGAGGATCATAGGGATAATAAAGAGGAGGAAAACGTCCGTGGCGTGTTCTGCACATTCCCGGATCAGGAATCCATGGATTCCCTCCCGTGGGTGATCGAGACATCGAGGGAAATCGCGGAGGCAACGCTTGCACTTTGCGACGACCAGAAAAAGGTTAGGCCGTGGATCCTCGCTCATTTTGTGATCGAAAACCTCAAAAAACGGAACGCATTCGGGGGATAGCCATGTGCAAGGTATGGATGGACAAGGAGAAGAAGAAAAAAACGGGAAGTGTCCGTCTTGTCGCTAAGAAACGCCCGAAGGATAGTTCAAGGAAAATACCGGTTGCTGTTGACGCGTTTTCTGAATGGTGGAAGGATGGAAAATGATTACAATTCGTTGCAGTTCTCTCCCACGCATAATGTCATGCCCTGCTAGCCTTGACGTTGGAGAAGTGCAGACCCAGTCTTCAAACGAAAACGCAAGCATCGGTACTGCAGTCCACGATGTGATTGCGGACATAATACGCTCTGGCGATTTCAAGATGCCGGATCTGTACCCCTATGCGGCGCGTCACGGCGTCGATGTAGAGGACATTTCATTCCTGTGCTGGCGCGGGTTGGCTATTTGGAAACAGTATGCGCCCATGCTCAAAAACGTCGAAGTCGAGCGCGAACACGAAACGGCTATTTCCGACGAAATCGAACTAACCGGACATCCGGACGTGACAGCGACACTTGAAAGCGGACAGGGAGTCATAATCGACTGGAAAACGGGATCGGAAAAGGATTGCGTCGACCAGTTGCTTGGTTACGCTGCACTGTGTTTTACAGGAAATCCAAAGGGTGTAAAGGTCATCGTCGCTAATCTTCGCGAAAACATGTCCGATGTGAGGAATTTTGAATCCGAAGACATCGACCAATTCATCGAAGGCGGATCGGAAATCGTAGGCATGAAAAATAAGCCGTATAACCCGACCGCTGACAACTGCCAGTATTGTCCTCGTCGTCTGGATTGCCCGGCGAAGGAAAAGGCAGCGAAATTGGCGGTCATGGAAATGACGGTCGTCAATAAAAACAATTCGTTGACTACTCCGGAGCAGTTGGCTGGACTGTACGATTCCGCCGCAAGTCTTTCGAGGACGCTAGAGCAGTACAAGGACGCGCTTAAGATGGCCGTCAAGGACGCAGGTAGTATTACTCTTCCCGATGGCCGCGTGTTGACTCTTGAAGAGTGCGAACGGGAGACGATTTCAGCTAATTGCGATTTTTGGCTAACTGCGCAAACCTTCATCGGTGGAACAGAGGAAGCAGAGACTGCTGATAAAATAGGAGAAGACGCTTTCACGGTGAAAAAACAGGCTGTTATCAAGGCAGTCCGCGACGCCGCGCCGAAAGGAGAAAAGGACGCCGCAGAGAAACGGTTCATGAAGGAACTTCGATCCGCAGGGTGCGTGAAGACGACGAAGTTTGACAAAATCGTTTGTAGGAAAGGGTAAGTAATGAAAAACAAATACCTTGAAGAATGCCGAAAAGATGGTGGGATAGTTTGGATAAATCAAAATGACGAAAGAGGATATGGTTTTGACGAATATGCTGTTGAGAACTATTCCAGACCGGGAACATGGATAAATGTATTCAAAAAAAAGGAATCTGCGATAGCGTACTGCGCAAGGAATGGTCTGAAAATAAAGGAGATGTAATGTCAACACAAAACGCACTTGAAAAACACGAAGAACGCAGGCAGGTTGTCGCCAGCATGGACACTGTTGAAGGGTTTGAAGCATTGCAGCGAATGGCGAAAATGTTCAGCCAGAGCGACATTGTCCCGGAACGGTTCCGGAATATCGCAAACGCCGTTATCTGCCTTGACATGGCGCATCGAATGGGCGCAAACCCATTGATGGTCGCCCAGAACCTGTACGTTGTTCATGGCCAGCCGGGATGGTCTGCAAAGTTCCTGATCGCCACGTTCAACCAGTCCAGACGTTTTTCCCCGATCCGGTATGAGTTTGTCGGAACACGAGGAAAAGAAGAAGGGCAACGTCAAAGGATTTGGAGACAGGCGACAAAATCGAGGGCGCACTTGTCACAATGGCAATGGCGAAGGCAGAGGGATGGTCAACGAAAAACGGTTCAAAGTGGCAGACGATTCCCGAGTTGATGCTACAGTACCGCGCCGCCACGTTCCTCATTCGGACTACCGCACCGGAAATCAGCATGGGATTGCAGACCGTCGAGGAAATCGAGGACGTTCCGGATACGTGGACTGATGCAAAGCCAGTGGATGATGTTTTCAGTCAAGGACGGCATAAACTTCCGTCGAAAAGAAAAAAGACAGATCAGGAAATAATTGACGAATCAAGAAGCACCGAAAGAAAAACATGGAAGACGGATGATAATTCTGATGAATATGTAGCGTCATTAAAAAAGTTGTCTCTTCTATGGGATACAAAGGAGGAAGAGATAACGGACACATTTTTGTCGCTTGGAGTTTCCTACAACGCGCCGGATCTCAAGCAGGATGAAAATGACCCAGAAGTCAGGCGGATAGCCATTGAAGTCGCACGGAGGTTCAAATAATGGGGTTGTCATCGACTGAAATCGAACGTGGAAGGCGCATTAGGCACAACAAAAGGAAAGAGCGCTCGGTTATAAGGCGTGGACTTGAAAAGGATTGGGAGATTATCGAGAGCGTAATTGACGGAGATGGTTTCGTCAACGCATCGGGGCATGAAAGAGAGATAACGATTACACGTGATCCTTTTTTGTATTGACAAATGTTCGTCATGATGTATACTGTATTCGGCTTTCTAGCGGGAGCCTACAAAGGGAAATAAAATGACTTCAAAAACTACCGTATCTGGAAATGCGTTTTCCCTTTGTAACAGGTACGGTATTCTGTCGCCCGTGATCCCGCTAGATCACGGGCATATTTTTTGGTGTACGATATGAGCGGATGGGTAAAATTACATAGGAAAATGCTCGATTCAGAGGTATGGAAAAACCACAATGTTGCAAGATTTTGGATGTGGTGCCTCATGAAAGCATCCCACAAGGATACAACGGCAATCGTTGGATACCAAACTATACCGCTGAAAGCAGGGCAATTCATAACTGGAAGGAAAAAAGCGGCCGTCGAAACTTCGTTGTCTGAGCGTCAAATTCGCGACTGCATTTCCGTCCTACAAACGACCAACAACTTGACCATCAAAACGGCCAACAAATTTTCACTAGTAACTATAGTAAATTGGGATACTTACCAGTCTAACGAACAAGATGAATGTCCAACAAAAAGGCCATCAACCGATCCATCAATCTGGCCAACAAACGGCCAACAAACGGCCAACAAACGGCCAACAAACGGCCACATACAAGAAGATCAAGAAGATCAAGAAGTTTCTCTCTCTTCGCGCGAGGAGGTTTTTTCGGATCGGGTACTGTCGTTTGCTATGGAGGTAATCGGACTAACTCCAGAGGGGATACTAACTGGTTGGATCTCAATCAATGGGTGGTCAGAAGAGTGGGTTATTGAGGCATTGCAGATCGCAACGGAAAAGGGAATGCGCGGAAATAAGGCCGCTATGTACGCTGCGGGTATTATGAGAGGATGGTCTAAATATGGAAAACCGGAACGAGAGGTCGTTGGGCGAAATAATGGCAAGCGCAATGGAAAAGGTGAGCCAGGAACAGGAAAGTACGCCGAAAGAGACCGAAAACATGCCGAAGATCAGGAACGGCTCCGGATCGAGGCGGAACAACACGAAGGACGACGCGCTTAATGCCCTTTTTAGGCGCGTGGCTGCAAAGTACAGGGATTGCCGCCCTCCTGACTGCCCGGAGCTGTCAGCGTTCAATCCTGACGGTTCTAACGGCGTTTTTCTGGAAGGCGGAACTGGAATCGGCAAAACGTATCTTGCGACCGCTCTTGCGCGAAAGATTATTTCCGGGATGGATCCTTCAGTAAGTCGTGTTACTGGTGATATTTACTACGATAGCAGTACTCTTGAATGGGTGTCAACGCCATATTTGCTTGCACGGATACGCGATACCTTCAGGAACGGTAAGAGCGAGGAGACGGAGCGAGGCATAATCGACGCCATGATCAACTGCCGTGTTCTTGTCCTAGACGACCTTGGCGCAGAAAAAGCAACCGAGTTTACCGGGATGACGCTTTACACGATCCTTTCCGGGCGTGACAACGAAAACAGAATGACGATAGTAACGACAAACCAGACACTTAGTGAAATAGACTCTTGGGAGCCACGTATTGCATCACGTCTTTCGGCTATGCAGACAATAAGGCTTCCAAATCGTGACAGGAGGGTTAGGCCGTGACTATTCGGGAGTTTTCAAAAATATACGGATTGGATGCAGAATTGTTGGAGGAACGTGCAGCGATCATCGAATACGACGGCGGAGAGACGCGGAAGAACTCGGAACTTATGGCAATTGCGACGACGATGAGGAGAGAACGACCGCTTGTTCGGTATGTCGAATGGTTGAGTGTATGGACAGGAGGAAAACGTGCAATCGCTTGAGAGTTACATTGAGAAAAAATATTGGGATGCACACGGAGACTTTTTACCCGATGTTGTTGAAGGATGGAAAAGAGGAGTTAGTGAAAGGAGAAAAGAGTTATTCAGGAGCAGGGAAAGTGACCCAATACCGGGTTATAATGTTGACTTTGAAGAAGTCAAAAATGAGAAAAGATCTAACTTCATCGAAGGATACAGGAGAGGAACAGAAAAAAGACGTGGGTCAAAATATAACAAAAATAAAGGAAAGGTTACTGCGTGACTATTATTTCATTGCCTGATTGTCCTGCTTGCCAAGCGGAAAGACTTATGTACCCTAATGCGCGTGTTGTGAATGCAGTTGAACTTGAATCTGGTGAATACAAAGGAGAGGATAGGATTGATCTGATGGTTGCTCTGCAAATGAATGACGGAGCCGTCCCAGTTATTGTGAGAAGAAATGGATGATAAAAACTTCACGGTATGTTCAATGAATAGGAATTGGCGTGTTTTTGTTGGAGTGCGTGTTCAGTCGGAGGCGAACTTACGACAACACTACATGGAGAGGTACAAGCGTTCAAGAAAGCAGAAGGAATGCACGACAATTTCTCTAATTAGATATATGGGAGCACGTGGTAAAAAATGGAACGGTAAGTATCGTATTCGGCCTATACGTTTGAAAGGGCATGGGCAGAGAGATTTTGACAGCGACAATCTGTGGGGAAGCTTCAAAGCTGTTCGCGATGCAGTAGCAGAGTACCTAGGGATAGATGATGGTAGCAGCAGATTGGAATTCTTGAACCCTATTCAGAGGAAGCCGGAAATTGGCGAGTCACCCGGTGTTATTCTTGAAATAGAGGAGATTGTTTGAATGACGATTATTTCTTTATTCGATATTTTTGAGATACTTTTTCTCATAGCGTTATTAGTTTTAGCATGGCGGGAAACTCGATGAGCCAGCTTTGCCTGTTTGAAGATGCATCTTCTGAATCGATTATCGAACGGATTCAGGATTCACCGATAAAGTCGCAGAAAAGTCGCTCAGGTGAATTCCGATTCAGAAAGGTACCAGAACCATACGGTAAGCCGGACAAGCGGGGGAAATACGCTTATGAGAGATTCAATGAAAAGGCAGAAAAGATCGGGAAACTAGAACGTGACATATTTCTCGATATGCTCATGACGATGCCTTCGGAACGTCTTGAGAAGGTAATCGAGATCGGTGAGTTATGGCGTAAGTGCTCTAATATCGAAAGCGAGGATATCCGGGAGAGTTTTGGTATTTGAGGAAAGGGAAATAATCCACCGGTAAGTGGTTCCTGTACGACAAGGAATAAATAATTTCCTTGACAAATCAACGGGATAATTGTAAAAAGGGAGGGGGTTAGGGGGTGGGATGGAACAGAAAAATCTGCCCGAAGGGCAGATAGAGTCCAGAGGAACAAGGGAATGGCGATATGGACTACATGAGTTATTACCCTGAATCAGAAGCTTGTTGCGCGGTCGAATACGAGCAAATGAAGAATTGCGACAACTTTAAGGTTAGAAAATCGTCAAAAAGAGACAGAGATTACGGGTGGGAACTCCCTGAAATATGCGAGTATCGTGATGTGAAAAAAGGTAGCTGCGCTTTGATAGGGATAAGGGATAATAAATGGCGATAGACAAAAACGCGCTGATCGCGGAAATATTCGCTGACATAAAAGGAGAGCTTGACACTATCGCGATGTATGACCGACATATCGCCGCATCCGCAGATCCTACCGTAAAAAACATCCTTTCATCTATCCGTGACGAGGAAAAGGTTCATTGCGGAGAACTTGAAAAATTGCTCAAGTACCTTGACCCGCAGTTCGGGCATCTCCTTGAGAAGGGAGAGAAAGAGGCCGGGGACATCGTGGCGAAGACTGTGAGGGCGTAATCGTGACAGTTCCCGGAAAAGGCGGAAGGCCGAGAAAGTACAGCGAGGAAATGGCTGCAGAAATATGCGAAAGGCTTTCAGAAGGGGAGTCACTTAGCAAAATCTGCCTTGATTCACATATTCCTGTAAAATCCGTTGTTCGAGGATGGGTACTTGATGACTACAAAGGGTTTGCTAACCGTTACGCGCGCGCGCGCGAATTGCAGGCCGAAGCAATAGCGGATGAAATCGAGGCTATTTCTGACGACGAGAGCAAAGACATTTTCGACAAGATTGACGGTAGTATCCCTAACCGTGTAGCCGTAGAGCGTGCGAAGTTGCGGGTTGACGCGCGGAAGTGGTTGCTTGCCAAGCTGCATCCGAAGAGGTACGGAGAGGCAAAGACTGTCACGCACGCGGGCGAAATGACGGTTAACCAGACGCAGTTGACGCCTAAGCAAGCGGCGGACGCTTTGCTTTCGGCTGCTTCGGAAGAGGATTGTGGGTTTGATTCGGAAAGCGATGAACTTTAAGTAGTTCCTTGACAAACGCAATCCATTTGGTATAGTACCATAGGCCGGGAAGCCAACCATTCATCACTGCGCCACGTGCGCCGCCCCCGAACGCTTTCCCGGCCTCGGGGGTGTTTTGTTGAAAGGCCGGGATATGACGTATGATGATTTAAACAAGGTTCTTGACGAATGCAAAAGAGATTCTGAAATTTCAAAAACGCTCATTTCTTTGTGCGAAGTTATTTCAAAAGAAAATCAGGAACTTCGGAGAGTTGCGCAGGAATCCAAAATGATAACTGACGCTGCTTGTGATGCCGTGGAGATGATGCATAATGGTGGAATTGAGATAAGGGTTGATAAAGGATATGGAGACATCCAATCCCGCGCCCGGAAGGCGGCAGAAAACGCGCTACATGATCTTTGCGATCTTGGTTGGGATTATGACTATGACCAATCATTGAATGATTTAACGATAATAATAGCCCGTCACTTCGCGGAGGGAGAGGAATGATCGAGGAACTGAAGCCGTGCCCATTTTGCGGAAAACATCCAATATGGAAAAAGACTGGCGGAACGGATAAGGACTATACGGTATCTATAGAGTGTCCTAATGGCCATGCGCGGGCAGTTGGTATACAGCCATTGTATGAAAGATCTCCATTCCCTCCGTATGAGGATTACAACTGCTATGATGAAAAGGACAGGTATGGTAAGAAGAAATACCTGAAAGATAGCGACATCATAAAATCTTGGAATCATCGAACACCATAACCAAACACCAGCGTTATCAGATGGACTCGGTATGATGGGACAAAGGAGACGTTACCAGATAATCTGGCACATGTTTATCTTTATAGAAATGATATGGATTCACCTACAGAAGCAATTTTAGGTTATTTTGGAATTCAATGGATGACAATAAAAAGAATTGAGGATATTGAAATAGGTGATATGTGGGTGTACCTGCCGACTCCTGAGGGGATGTTATGAACTAATTTCAATATGTTGGTATTATATTCTCTCTTCTTGCAATCGCACTCGCAATAATGAAAGTTGCGGAAATTCTTGAAAAGATGGTGCCTTATTGAAAGTTGAATCATCGGACTACATAGGACTTCAAAAGTTCTTCATGGCGAACGGGAGAATATACAAATGAATATCATGATAACGGATTTTGCTAAAAAATTGACAGGTAGAGAATGCGGAGACGAGATTACAAGAGAAGAATCTAAAAATGCAGCGGATCTCGGTCTTGTCGTTGTCTACGGAGCATCAGACGATCTTATGGAATTTCGCGGTGCAATAGAGGATGAAGTCGGGTGTTATGAAGGCGGTGTAGCGTATTTGATAAAAGGCGGATTGCTGGAAAACGAATGCGAAAACGAAAATTGCCCGTATTTTGAACGAATGAAAAAACAATGTAAGAATATATCAGCATTATGGATAATGACGGTTATTCATGGTCTTATTCTACTGATATACCTCATGAAACGTTCGATATAATGGATGATGGAGAAAAGTATTGCAGAGGAATTGTATTCTCTGTTGAAAACTTGGTTTAGAATATAAATGATTAAATCAAACGAAAAAGATTATATTGGTCTGCATAAATTTTTCCTTGTGCACGGGGCGGGGATCGGCGAACGCCGTATCATCCGCCCGTTTCATTTGCGCATGATGCGCGGTATTGTACGGTGGATGGCGGGGAAGTTGCCTGGAGGGAAGCTAAACTTGTCGATTGGCGTTCCTCCGGGGCATACGAAGACGTACCTTGCTCATGACACTATCAGCTACTCATTCGGGCTTTGGCCTGATTGCCAGTGGCTATACGTGTCCTACGCCGCCGCTCTGGCAATTGAGCAGACACAGAAAATCAAGTATGCGCTCAATTCAGAATGGTATAAAAGCCCTGTTGAACCATACGGTGTTTTTCCCCACGTTGGGGAGTTTGTAGGAGAAAAGCACAAGTTTCGTAATCGTCACCGTGGTCTTGTGTACGGCGCGGGCGTGGACGGGACGATAACCGGGTTCCGTGGAGGGCAAAAGCGGAACTACTTCTCCGGTGGAATACTAATAGACGACCCGCTAAAGGCCAGCGAAGCCCGTAGTGAGACGGTGAGGAAGAATACGTGGAATTGGTACACCGGTACGCTCTTGTCCCGTAAAAACCGCGCAGACACGCCGCAGTTGATGATTGCACAGCGTCTGCACCCGGAAGACTTGACCGGGATGATCAAGCAGAACTTTTCGGACACATGGTATTTCCTTGAAATCCCGGGAGTCGATGAAGAGGCGAAGACGACGATCTGGCCGGAGACGTTCAGCTACGCCGACGCGATGCGGCTGAAAGAGGTGGATCCGTTCGCGTACTACAGCCAATACCAACAATCGCCAGTTTATCCCGGAGGTAGCCTGATCAAAGATGAGTGGTGGAAGTATTACGACGAAACGGAGGATCAGATCAAGCGGAAGTGTGACGCGCTGATTATTACTGCGGACACGGCTTTCAGTGAGAAGACAAGCGCTGACGACTCCGTTTTGCAGTTGTGGGGAATGAAGTCAACAGAATGCTACCTGATCGACCAGATACGCGGGAAATGGGCGTATGAGACTCTACTTGAGAAGGTGATCGAGTTTTGGAAAAAGCACAGCGACCGTGGGCATGATGGGTTGCGTCCGACAGTTGACCGGATGTACATCGAGAACAAGGCATCAGGCTTGGGATTGCTTGGGCAAGCGAAGACGTTCAGGAAGCATGGTATCAACGCTTTCCCTTGGGATGCAAAGAAGTTTGTCCGCGACGGCGACACGGCGCATGACAAGGTCGCACGCGTAAATCAAGCAAAACTATCCATCTTCGGCGGAAAAGTCTTGCTTCCTTCCGACCCAGACATACAATGGGTTGATGGGTTTATAGCGGAGTGTTCCGCATTCAATGCGGAGATGACGCAAACATGCGATGATGCGGTAGACGCCATGACTATGGCAGTACTTTGCTGGCAAGCGTTAGGTGAGGGTAGGATATGACTATATTGCAAAGGTCTAATAAAATAGGAACATTTGACAAGAGGGAAGAAAGAATGAGGAAAACTGATAGGGAATTCTACAGAATATATAAGGATAATATACATGAAATGAAATGCAATGGGTTTACCATACAAGAACTAGACGATTATATTGAGAGTATTTTAAGTATGTATAATAGGTGAGATTGGGGTATGAGCGCAATTATCTTCTTGTTGGGATTGATTTTTGGACTGATGGTACTATCTTTGCTTGTTTTGTGTGAAATACGGGACGAATTACGAAAAGCAAACAGACGAGGGTAGGATTTAGGCCGGGAGAATGAAATGAAATTACAAGATACGATGTGCATAGAAGTTAAATTTAATGAAGATCAGATCAAACGTATTGAGGAACTTTCCGAAAAGTTCAGCATCTACAAACCAGTTATTCTTGGTCATGGTGACTACGAGGCTTTGAAAATAGCAACAATCAACCTAATAGACAGCCTTGACATTGGAGCGATGACCTACCCCGGAGTATCTGAAGCCGTGCAGAAAGCAAAGGACGCGCTGAAATGAAGGAAATGGAGTGCAAAAATTGTAGTTTCATGCTTCTTGACGCAACGATTAAAAAACGATCGAAGAACGCTGCGGAGGAGTTGATTGGTATTCTTGAGCGAATACATGGAAAGATGGAAGAACATGTTCGGGATGCATAGATTTTAATCGTAGAAAATCATATTGAACGTCACTTTATTGAGGGATTGAAATGAAGACAGTCCTTGACGTTTGCTGTGGTGGTCGGCAGTTTTGGTTTGACAAGACAGACGATAGGGCGGAGTTCATTGACAATCGGACGATTGAGACGAAACTTTGCGATGGTCGGAAGTTCACAGTATCTCCGGATACGATTGGCGATTTCAGGAATTTGCCTTTCGATGATGAATCGTTTCCGTTGATTGTGTTTGACCCACCGCATTTACGTCATGCTGGAGATGATTCGTGGCTGGCAGTGAAATACGGTGTCCTTGGCCAAGACTGGAGGGAAGACATTCGCAAAGGATTTTCAGAGTGCTTCCGTGTTCTTTCGCCTCTTGGTACGCTGATTTTCAAGTGGAATGAGGAACAGGTGAAATTGAGAGATGTTTTATCATTGACGGATGAAAATCCGCTTTTCGGTAATCGTAGGGCGAAAACGATATGGGTAGTTTTCCAAAAGGGTGATAAAAAATGAGCCGTAAATCCCGAGCCGCATACTTCGCGAAGCAGAACAAGGGGGCTTCCCGAGCCCGCGCACAGAACGCGGCTGTAATCAACCCGTCGAGCGGCGAGGGCGGCTTGCAGGATCGGCAGTGGGCAGGTGAACGCCCGGCGATTCATCAAAACATGAATCCGTTCCTTTACAGCCAAGATCGACTGTACGCGGCACGGTACGCATGGCTTTTGTATCATGGCGACTGGATGGCGAACAAAATCATCACAATCCCTGTGTTCGATATGCTTCGCAAGGGATGGAACTGGAAATACCGGGGCGAGGATACCGAAGTTGACGACGCGCTTCAAAAGGAGTGCGACCGGCTTTATTTCCACAAGATGATGACGAACGCAAAGACGATGGAGCGCCTTATGGGCGGTTCCGTCGCCATTCGCGTTACGAGGGAGATGAACGCGGGGAATGTGGACGCATCAACGCCGATTACTCCGGATGAAATAGGTGAGGGAGATATTGTCTGTTACAACGTAGTTTCACCGATCAACATCACCCGAGTCGAGTGGCAAATGGACGCCGGGAAGGACTGGTACATGAGGCCGCTGCACTACTACGTTTCCACCGGTGGCGGGCAGACGGTATATCACCGTTCCCGCCTTGTCGTGTTTGATGGGAATCCTCTGTCCCCGTACCCTCAGCTTGATTTCGCGTCGATGACTCAAAGCTGGAACGGGTTTGGAACGTCTGTACTCGCCCCTATATGGGATGTGCTGATGCGGGCGAACGCATATCAGCAGGGCGCGGCGCACTTGGCAAATATGTGCAGTGTGTGGTTCCTTCTTTATAAGGGATTGCGAGATTTAAAGACGACAAGACAAGGGAATAAAGCAATTGAAGAAGTTAGGCATATTCTTGAAACACTCAGTAATTATAAGGGTGTTGTAGCTGAGGGGGAAGATGTTGACGTAAAAAATATTTCAGGTAATTTTGGAAGTGTACCTGAACTTCTTATGTCCGGAGTACAGCTAGTCGCGGCGGCTGCGGACATTCACCTAACGCGCTTCTCTTCAAGTCAAGCGGCTGGACTGTCGAATAACGACCGTAGCGGGCTTGAAAACTACTACGACATGATCGCCGCAAAGCAAAAGCTGGAACTAACGCCGATTCTTGAGCAGGAAAAGCGGTTCCTTCTCCGATCCGCAGGGTTGAACGTCGATCCGGATGACATTTCACACGAATGGGAAAACCTGTGGAACCTGAGCGACACGGAAGAGGCACAGGTTCGGACGCTGCACATCAACAACGCGGTAAACATGGCAAACAGTCTTGGCGTTCCTATCGAATGGGCAATGAAGCAGTTGAAGCAGATTGGGGCGATTGACGATTTGCCTGACCTTGAGGCGATGGAGAAGCAGAGGGTTATTGACGAGATAACAGCGTTCCAGAGCATGGATAAGACGATTGACGATGAGCATGATGTATCCGGGAAGAACGGAAAGGAAATGCCGTCCACGTCGATTGAGTTCAAAATGCCACGTATCGGGGGGGGGGGCGATGCGAAAGCCGAGAATGCCGGGAGTGTGAAATGAAAGTCTACTCGAAGCTGTACGGACGTGTAATCAATGTCAAAGACGTTGCAGACGCCCGCGCTGTTTCGATGAATGAAGCCAAATGGGATGAGTCAAAACATCCTCGTGACGAAGACGGGAAGTTCGGAACCGTAGGCGGCGTTGGGGAGGATAGCCGTTCATCGGAATCGAAAACAGTTCGCGAAAATTCAATAAAAAAGGCTACACATTCCGTTGTTGAAAAGGGTATAGAGTCTGGGCACGAATACGGGGCATTTATCCTTCCGGACGGTTCAATAAAGGAAGTGTCAAGCGGTGATGCAAACTCAATTGATATTTCATCAATGAAGCCAATACTTGAAAGCGCGGAATATCGTTCTCTTTCTTTCACTCATAACCATCCTATGCCGTGGGGGTTTTCTGACGGGGATCTGATAAACTTTTGTCGATATGAGTCTTTTTCAGAAATGACCGCCGCAACGCATGACGGTAAAACATTCACCGTGCGAAAAACGGAAAAGTCATCAGACGGAAGAACCACGGCAGGAATAAAGTCAACCGTAACCAGATCGCTTGCTGAATCGCTTCGTATTGTAGGTGAAAAACTAACACAGGAACAACGGAACGAAGTTGACGCTTGGATGAAAAAGGTTGATTCAGGGCTTGATGCGAATGAACTACCGGAACACGTCAAAAAAATAGAGCGTGACATATTTTCCGCATTTGCAAAATCAGTCGCTAATAAGTTCAATTGGGAATATGAGGAAAAATAATGGGTATCGTAATCCGAGAAAGGCATAATCCGTTCCGTGACTACATGGCGATGTTTTCTGCTGCGACAGAATCGGAACAAGACGCCATATGCGCCGATGAATGCGGCATAGAGGAAAAGTTTGAAAACTCTACCGCGTTTTCTCCCGATGGAGAGGCATTTGCTTTGAAGCGCAATAGCCATATCCTTGCTCGTGTTAGGCCGGAAGAGGCAAAAAGGCACAAAAGTAGGGAGTGGAGCATCCCGGAAAAAATATACCTTTCGTCGATTGGTGATTGATTGGTAGTCACATTTCGTGATTGTGAAATATTCCTGAAAACAGTTGACTATCCCGTTCGTATCGAGTATACTGAATTGTGGCCGGGAAGCCGACAATTAGATTCAGGCGTGTTAGTCGCGCCGACTTCGCCCCCGCTTCCTTCCCGGCCTGCGGGGGTGTTTTTTGGAAAGGGAGAATATGGATAGTGTGATTAAAGCAATCAATTTACCCATTGATAGGATTCCTGATGAAATAAAACGGAATCCTCTTTTCGACAGCCTTTGGAAACAAGCAGGTGAAAGTGTTATAAGTGATCTGTTGTTTAGGTTAAGGGAAGACTTCCAATCCCGATCCAGAAAGGCGGCGGAGGATATTTGCTCATTATTTTATTCATGTCGTTTAAATGAATGCATAAAAAATGGCAATAATTATGATTTGTGCAAAAAATTTGGAGAATGCAAATATCATGCAATCGATGAAGCGATTAAAATCATATCCCGTCACTTCGCGGAGGGAGAGGAATGATCGAGGAACTGAAGCCGTGCCCATTTTGCTATAGCGAAGTCGATGGGCATGATATACGCCTAAGCAAGAAATTCGGTAGATATTGGGTTAGGTGCGGAGGATGCGGATGTGGTGGGCCTCTAGCGAGTACTGAGTTGCTTGCTATAGACGAATGGAACCTTCGCACGCCAGAACCCAACACAAGCGTCCTCCGCTGGACGCGGTACGACGGGACGGTGGAGACGTTGCCTGAGGATAACGAAAAAAGAGTTATGGTTATCCCATTTGAACAGCCTGACGAAATTAGAATGAGCATATCTTTCCCAATTGTTCTTTGTAAAGGAGATATTTGGGCGTATCTTCCGACTCCGGAGGGGATGTGATGAAATGGACAATCGAGGAATTCCAGAGAGAGTTCCGTGCGCGGATTGATTTTATATCATTGATCCCTGTTTCAGCAATGCTGAGATGGGATGTTGAATTTGGCGCATGGATTGATGGAGAGGATGATTGAAATGCCTCTTATTGTTAAATCACCGATATTCCCGAAAAAACGCCAAGTGATCGCCATCACGTCACGCCACGGAATACAGGCAATCGAGAATGCGTATTCGCTCCGTTTGCGGTATGCTGTTGATATTGTGTTCGCTAATAGGTTGGCGGAGATACTTGATGCATACGGACGTGAAAATGTCTCATTGGATAAAATACGAGTTGACAGAATCATGAATATGGTCGATGATTTCCAGCAAGAGGCAGAACGCCAGTTGTCGTTTCTGGCTCAGGACGCAACATTTCAGTGGTTCCAGCGCGTGGACAAGTTCGCAGCGAACAAGTTCACATCGTCCATAAAGAACGCGATGGGCATTGACGCTCAGTCGATCCTTTCGCAGAACATTTACGATGAACTGCGAGAGATGGGTATTGCGCAAAACGTGTTGCT
>QMCE01000668.1_pt1 | contig 21263 bp, 16 predicted proteins | sample 1821851 | NCBI WGS metagenome assembly QMCE01 (sample SAMN09453174, study PRJNA476694) | Termite gut metagenome, whole genome shotgun sequencing project. | isolation source: worker | host: Odontotermes sp. | place: South Africa:Pretoria | collected 2016-01-28 | reverse complement strand
CTCTTTCCCGGCACAACGCAGTAAAGACAATAAATTGCACAAGCGTGTCCTTCCAGCCTAAAAATTCATTTTTTATTACATCGGGAAATGTTATTATACACTGATCAAAATTATACAGAAATTGCGCCGTATTATGGGCGAAATCGCCGGACATATTAAACAAATTGTCACACACATCTTGGGCATCAGGCAGCAGCAAATCCTTCACATCAACAATACCCAGCCCTGAAAACAACTCCTTTATTTTTCGCGCAGATTCAAGCCAATTATCATTCATTGAAAAAATATTTGAACTGCCATATTTATCGTATATATCCATTAAACCGAGACAATATTGGTATTCTGCAAACACGCTACCTAAAAAACTTTCGCTACCGGTAAAAGCACTTGCCCCAGAAAGAAATGTGGCAATTATTCTGTCTGTTTCGGTATCATTTCCGCTATTTAATGTCTCCAAATTTTTTATCCGTCGATCCAATTCAAGGAGGGCAGAATATATCTTTTCCGCGTCAACTTGATCAACAACGCAAAACTCTGAAAGAAAAGCCCCATCTGACTGATTATCATCTATTCCGTTGAGAAAACAATCGAGAGCTTCAAGCTCCAGATTCACTCTGTTTGTCAAAAAGGACAAAAAACTTTTTTCCAAATCAAGACTCAAGCGTTCGCGTAATTTTGCCGGATTAAAATTTTCTTTTTCAAAATCAGATGGTATTATTCCCTTGACAGCGAAATACCAATCAACGCCTGAATAGTCACGTCCGGTACGTATTACGCTTTCCGGCGTATCAGAAAAAAGCAAAATGCCCGCTTCTCTTATTTTTATATTTATTTCAGCTTCCGACTGAAAAGAAACATATAAAGAGCTGACAAGTTTATTGTAATTCTCGATCTTTTGTTTAAAATCTGTTTCTTCCCCTATGTTATTTTCGACAAACTTGTTTCTTTCGTCAATTAGACTAGCAATCAGATTATAACGTCCAGTTTCAGCCTGTAAACCTTGCATTATTTTATTCGCAAAGAAGTCATCGTCTATAATTATTTGAGAAAATATTTCTAATTCTGTTTTAAGATCAGCAAGTGACCTCAAACCCTCTCCGTCACCGTTTATCAGAATATCTTTGACTTGTTGAGAATTCTGGATATTCTGCGCGTCTATCAATCCTAATAAATCTTCGACATTGCGGCTATAAACAACATCTTTTCCCGTTTGTTTCGCGATTTTGTAAGCATCAAGTAAATCCGCGTATTTTGAATTAAATTCTTTGAGTATATAATTATCACGCTCGACTGTTTTTGTCGCAAAAAACGAGGCGTACTCGTTGTTCATCCGGTTTAATTCCGCTTCCGCGTCAACCATTTTCTGAGATAAAACACTCATTTCATGCTGTTTTTCTTTTATATCGGCTCCAACCTGATATAGTTCATTCAAAGCTATTTCATAATTACTGACTGATTCCTCATAAGCCGTTTGTGCTGTTTCCCATGCGCGTATACTTTCCGATTCGGTCATTCTTCCCACGCCCAAGTCCTGTTGATAATTGAAAACGGCCTGCGCCATTCGCGTCTTTTTTTCCCAATAACCAGCAATTGCTTCGGCTTTTATCAAAGCGACCTGATATTCGTCCAAACAAAAATCAGCGTCCGCCGCGTCATTTTCAAGTACATCCGCAAGCAGTCCTTTTCCAAAAAGATTGCCACATTGTCTTATTATATTATTCTTTGTAAAAAAAACTTTTGACCGGTAAATTTGGTATTGAGAAAATGTTCGTGTGATTTCTTCGAGGGCATTAAAAAAATGGAGGCTTACAATCCCTGATTTTTCTATTGTATCAATCAGCGCAAGTTTTACTTGATTGTTTGTAATACTGCCAGTTTGCAGAGCTTCAATTGCCTGTAATACCTTTTGGTCTTTGTCAACAGTATGGCCATTTTGCTGTCTGTAAGTCTCCGCTGCCCGATTCCATACATTTATCCGTTGACCAGAAAGCCATGAATGAAATTCATAAGTTGTATAGCCGGGGGCATTTTTGTCCCCATATTGTTCGATCCAAAAAAGTAAATTTTCACGACTTGTAGAAAGTCCGTAAGCGGAAACCAAATACATGTCTATTAAAGCTCTGGCTTTCTCGCCTTCCGTTTCGGCTCGAATCTGGAGCTGATATTCAAATTCTTTTTTCGCTTCGGCAATTGCTTTTTCAAGATTCTCTGACGCTTTGTTGAAAAAGGATTCACCTGACTCCAGTAATTCTTTTGTTTTGAGTTCCCACTTTTTTCTCTCATCTTCTAGTTTATCGAAGGCGGCCAGCCAGCTTTCATCACCTTTATCAAATAGTTTTCCCGAATCTTGTTCCCACTCAAAACGCCTGATAAAAAAACGTTCTTCGGCTTCTTCCCATGCTTTAAGCCCTCTGTCGAATTGCTGTTTATACAATTCAAGCCATTCATCTCCCAATAACGCAAGATCGCCTGTTCCGGCGGACGCTTCTTCAATGCGGCAATTTAATTCGGCAATATCCCGCGCACAAGCATCCTCTGTTTCGGCAATTATTTGCGTGGCAATAACTCCGGCAGCTTCCCCCTCGCTTTTTTTACGAAGACTCCATACATCGCCCATTCTGCGGGCGTAAAATATCCGTTCTTCCCTCGCTATAAGCGCCTCGAATTCTTTCCGCAAACTATTTTTCGAGGAGAAACCTGCTTCACTTATTTTCGCGCTAAAATTTTGACGCAACGATTCGGGCACAAAGGCGGCAATTTCGGGATACAAGCTGATAAGCGATTCTTCAAAGGTATTTGATTCCGATACACTTTCCTGTAACGCACCAGCATGCCATTTTTCAAGATCATCGGAAAAATTTTCGCCATCTTGTCCCGGGCGTATTATAGAGGGATTTCCTGTTTCGGAATCATAAATAATATTCCCCTCTGAATCTACATGATATGTACGGCGCAAATGAATATCATCAATTAACGAGACAATCCGTTCTACCGACGTATCAATATTTGAGCCAAAAAAACGCCCGCAGAGCCATTGAAAAAAACGGCTTTCAAGTTCTTCCGCGCTCCACTCTTCAATATTTTTTCGCGCTTCCTGGAAGACAAGGGGATTGTCATATAAACCAGAAGCGAAAAGCTCCCATGCGTTCAGCGCAAATCCAATTCCCGCACGGGCTTCGGTTATCCAGTTATCCGGCGACAGCTCTCTATCCGCTCTTGAAAAATGATATTCAAAAACCGAATGATCAAACCCTAACGCATCCGGTTTTGTTTGAGAAAAAACCGGAGCACAAAAAGAGACAGAGAACACAAAGATAGCGATTTTGACACATAACAGCATCGTGGAGATTCATAATTTAAGTCCAAAATTTAAGCATCACTTTCCGCGCAAGCGGAAATTCCTTTCCATAAAAAAAATTGTCTGCGTAATCTATTTATTATCAGCGCAAGCGCCGGAACAACAGTGATTGAACAAAAAGCGGAAGCACCTACTCCAAGCGCGGCGACCAGCGAAAGTGTCCTTACTAAAATATTTGAATTTTCTCTCAGCAGAAGAAACGGCAGAGAACCCGCGACACTGGTCGCTGTCGTGGCACAAAGCGCGGGAAGCCTGTTCCGCAACGCGCGGTATAAACTCAAGACTTTTTCGCCGTTTTCCGCTTTCAAAAAATGCTCGAGACCTGAAGCGCACAGTACCGCCGCATTCACCGCCATACCGCTTACGGCTACAAACGCGCAGGCCGCTGCGGAATTAAACGAACCGCCTGAAACAACAAGGAAAATAGCGGGAAACGCCAAAGACGGAGGTATCGCGGCAAGAACGGCCAGAGGAAGCGAAAAAGATTCATTTACAGAAGCAATTATCATATAACAAAAAATCAGGACAAGCAAAAAATAAAAAAATGTCTCGGTTAATTCCTGTGATTTTCTTATTGCTTCCGTGTCAAATTCAATTGAATAACCGGCGGGCAATTCCAATTTCATGAAAATTTTTTCCAATTCAGCTTTAACGCGCCGGGGATCAACCGGACGAGTGCTCACGGTAATTGAAGCAGTACGCCGTCTGTCCTCCCGTCTGATGCTCGAAAGTTCCTGCCCTTCCTGAAAATCCATAACAATATCCGCACGCAGCGGCAAGAGATCGCTGTTAGGGGAAGTAAAAATCATTTCCGGTATATCATTCTTTCGCAGCATATCTCTTCCGTCATTGTTAGGTGAAATAAAACTGTCCCTTGTCCGCACACGAACGTCAACTTCACCCGATGAGGTCATTTTTTTATACGCCACAGGCCCGTGAATTGCTCGCCGCAATGTATCCGCCGCTTGATAAAAAGTCAGTCCTGATTTTGAAAAAATATCTCTTTTAGGAGTGAGCGTAATATTTTTGCCGCCTTCCTTAAAATTGAGCACGCACTCCCGTATCATCGGGACTGTCCCGCAAAGCCGAGCAAGCTCCGCCGCCAATTCCCTTAAACGCCGGTCATCGTCACCTGAAATTGTAATTTCCCAATAACGTTCTTTTGTGGAAGTCTCTGGGAAAAATAAAAAACCTCCCGGAATGGAAATTGAACGCGCAATTTGCCTGACACCGCCTGAATCGATGAGTTTTGAATCAAAAGAAATCAGAACCGATCCCGTCCCTGTCCGTGCGCCGGTTTGTACATTCTTAATTCCTTTTTTTTCCGCAAGGGTTTCAGAGTAAGTGGCAAGCAGGCGATCAACTTCTCCCGCGAGAAATCCTCCCTCAAATTCAATATGACCGTAAACAGAATCCTCCGATCCTCGCGCCGCCGTGTCAGTTCCCCTGATGACAAACGCCGTTATTCCGGCCGCTGTTAAAATCAGCGCGGCGGCACATATCCAATGCGGATAGCGAACACACAGGTGGGCATCAGTCACAAGAAACCGGCAAATTTTTCTGGACACGCGCCGCGCAAAACGCCTGCCGGGTAAACCGTATTTCCCGCGCGATACACGCCCAGGCTTTCCCATATCCCACAGCAGCAAGGGCGGCATTAGGGTAAGACTCAAAACAAGGGCGACCAATGTCACAGTTCCTATTGCCCAGACAATGGGAGCAGCTCCGGTTTCCGCACCCGCAAGAGGTATAAGGGCGGCTGTTGTTGTAGCGGCTCCCGCTATGACCGGCCCGGAAATTTCTCCTATAACCGCGCGCGCCTGCCTGAAATTCCCGCACCGGCCAAGTCTTTCCCCCAGCAGAATCACTGGGTCTACCGCCGCCCCGATCCCTGCGGCAATTCCTCCTAAAACAAAGCTGTCTAATGAAAAGCCGAAAAGCGGCAAAAGCGCGGCGGAAACAAGACAGACACACGGCACAAAAAGCGCGCTGAAAAAACCCGAATACCACGTGGATAACTGAGAGTTCGCGCCGCCGCGCCCCAGCAGAAAACTGATCAGCGCGACCACGCAAGCTCCCTGAACCGCCGCCAAAAAAACCGAGCGGAACGCCGCCGCTTCTTCCGCGCCCCTGTCCGAAAGAAAAGTAAATTCCAGCGGAAGTTTCAAAGTCTCCAGTTCGCGCTTAATATCCCGCGAGAGTTTTCGCAAATCCGCTCCCGCATTTGCCATAACAGACACGACCGCCGCTTTTTTTCCGTTCAAGCGTGACAAGGTATCCGGCATACGTTCCTGCTCGTACACCTCCGCAATTTCCGACAGCCTGACCGCCCCGCCCTTCTCCAACCTGATCAACGCGCTTTCCAAATCACGGCAGTCAATACTTTCCCACGATTCAACAGAACCGAGCCGCGTATCAACTGTTACCGTTATTTCCTGGCTTTCATGCGTCAAAACTCCCCCCGGAAACAGAGCGTCGTTCATTCCTAAAGTCCGCGCTATATCCCGCGATGTAATGCCGAGCGCGGCGGCTTTCTCCTGATCAAGCGCGACAATAATTTCCTGTAACCCGCTTCCCGATATGAAAACTTCTCCCGCACCCTCAAGCCCTTCAAGGCGCGGCTTCAATACCCTTTCCAACAGTGCCGCCGTTTCCGCGATATCTCCCCCGCTGCTGTACACAGCCGCTGACCAGACGGGAATCCGTGAATTATCAGAGCTTTGAATTTCCGGCCTCTGCGCCGATGAAGGAAGTCCTTCGTATATTTTCTGGGCGGCATCCCGAACCGCTTCATATTGACCTTTGCGGCTGTTTCTAAAACGGACATAAACCCGCGCAAGTCCATTTTCGCTGAAACTCTGTATTGATTGCGCTCCGGGAATTGAATACAGCGCGTCCTCCAATGGAATTGCCACGCAGCGTTCCATTTCACGGGCATTAACGCCGTAATGCCTAATACTGACGGCGTAAGCTTCTTCCCCGCTTTTACCTGTGCGAGACTCGGAAACTGAAATGACGCATAATGACACCACGCACAATCCCATCCAAATACAGAGACTTCCTTTTTTTCTTCCAAGCAGGCCAATAGCACTCACCGGGATTCCCTCCACGCAAAAAACCATGCCAGCGCGGGCGGCAACGCAAACAGACTCAGCAAAGTGGACGCGGCAAGCCCTCCCATCATCGCCACCGCCATTGATACTTGAGACGCTCCTTGCGGATTAAGCGCGAGAGGCATCAAAGCAAATACCGTTGTCGCGGACGTAATCAAAACCGGACGTAAACGTTCCGAAGCTCCTCCGTATACGGCTGACGCGGGCGTACACCCTGAACGAATTTTTTCATCGCCAATTTCAAAAAGAATGAGACCGTTGTTTACCGCCAATCCAAAAAGCGATGTCAATCCCATAACCGCGCCTGAATCAAGAGGCTTTCCAAAAAGCAGGAGAGCCGGTCCCGCTCCGGCAAGCGAAAAAGGAATACTTAACATGACAATGAGCGGTAAAAGGAATGATTCAAATTGCGCTCCCATTGTCATATAAAGGAGAATCAAAACCAGACAAATATTAATTATCAATGAATTTTTATATTGGGCAAAAACAGATTTATCGGCCCTGGAAAACCACGGAAACCGGGGGGCTAATTCCGTAATTATTTTTTTCAAATTCCGTCCGGCTTCCGCCTGAATGTCCAGATAAATTACATCACAACGATCAAGCCGCGCCAACGCGGATTCTGCCGTCCGCCGTTCAATACGCCCCAGAGAATCCAGATAAACGATCTTTCCTTCACTGGTTAAAAACGGCGTATTTTCCAGTACCCGCACGGGCCCCTGCTCGTCATTTTCTCTTTGTCCCGTTATCCGCACATCAAGCGGAGGGCCTTCATTTTCAAGCCTGACCGCAACTACTCCCTCGTTTAGCAAAAACAGTGCCTCCGCAAGCTCCGCGCCTGTTATTCCAGTAAACGCCTGCGCCTCCCTGTTCGGATATAACCGAAGCTCAGGCCGTTCGCCCTTTGGACGCAAAACAACGGAAATAGGAATAGGAAGCGAAGCATCGCGGAATTCCCGCAAAGCAATTGCCGCCCTGTCCGATACTTCTTTTCGATCATTTCCCTTGATTGCAAAATTGAACGGCAAGGAAAGTCCGAGCAAAGTTTCCGTTCTGTCAGCGGGGACAAATACCGAAAATTCAACTCCAACCGGAAACACCGCATTATCCAAAACTCCGACGGCAAGAGCGGGCGCGTTTATACGCTCCGTTAATACGCGCGTTAACTCGGCCATAATAGATTCGCGCTTAGCGCCTTTTTCAAGTACGCAATGAAGCAGTAGTTCTTCCTTCTGATAATTGAGCTCAGCGCGTCTGCCCATGTCTTCATCTTCCGCGCCCGCCTTGCCGTAGACGGTTTTTATTCCGGGGGATTCCGCAAAAATACGGGAAAGTTCGCGAGCAGCCACGGCGGTTTTTTCCAGAACAGTTCCTGGCGGAAAAATAACCGATACACAGATTTCCCCAGCTTCATCGGGATTGACAAAAACGACCGGACGTAAAAACAGCAGAACCACTCCGAAAACACTTGCCAGTGCCGCAATTAAATAAATTTGCGCCGGATGGCGAAGCGCAGGGGCTAAGAGCTGTCGGTATTTTTTTTCGATTTTTCCTGATTTATCCCAATTACGGCCTGACGCAATTGCGCCGCGAAAAAAGAATCTGAACAACGAAGACAAGCATAATTGCGCGTAACACCAGCCTGCTGTAATTGAGCTTATCAAAGCAATTGCGGTATCTCCAAACAGACTGCCCAAAGGCCCAGGAAGAAATATTACCGGCACAAAGACCACCGCTGTTGTCACCGTTGAGGCAGCGCTGGAAGCCGCAACGGAAGCGGTACACGCTCCGACTTCAGCGGCTAACGGCCTTGCGCGGTGTTTTCCGAACGCGCGATGCAACAAATCCAGAACAAGAACGCTGTTGTCTGAAACCATTCCTATCCCCAGCGCGAGACCGCCAAGACTCATACTGTTTAGAGATTTTCCCGCAAGCGCCAGTACGCAAATTCCAGCGGCGGCGGCAACCGGAACGGAAATAGCCGCAAGCAAACTGTAGCGAAGCCTGCGAAAAAAAACAAACAAAGCGGCGATTACCGACACAGCTCCCAGAGCGGCGGAAATTCCCAAACCGCCAATTCCCCGGACAAGCGCGGGCGTACTGTCCTTTACCAGAAAAATCTCCGCATCCCGCGCAAAAAACATGGTCGTTTCTTTCAGAGTTTTCTGAATTTCCCGTGAAAGCCTGACCGGATCAGCGCCGGGCCTCCGGTATATTTCTAAAACGACAGCTTCCCTGCCATCAACCGCGAAAACGCTTTTGAGGCGGCTCTGTTCGGATAAAAGTTCACCCGCGTCCCCCAACCTGAACGCGCCAGATTTCGCGGGCAAGATCAATGCCGGCAGATCAGAAACGGAATCCGGACGCCCCGAACTGATAACAACCAGCTCCCTGTCTCCTTCCCTCGCGTTTCCCGCCGGAACTTCCCCGGTCTCCCCCGCGACAAGCCGCGCAAAATCCTGCGGCCGTAAACCCCGCGCCGCGAGAGCGAGAATATCCAGCCGCAACTTTTGCTCCGACTTTTCCCCCCCCGCCAAAACTACCGAACCAACTCCATCAATCTTTCTCAAACGCGCCCGCAAATCATATTCCGCCAACTGACGCGCAAAATTGCCGTCCCCCCGCGTAGATCGCGCCGCCACAATCGCGTGCGCTTCGGACGCGCTGTCGCCCGGCATTACAACAGGTTTGCTTGCCCCGCCGGGCAGTCCCGGATAAACCGCGTCAATCGCCTCCCTGACCAGCGCCGACGAAGTCATCGGATCGCTTCCCCAGCGGAAATTAAGACTGATCAGCGAAACACCGTCCCGTGATATACTGCGAATACTTTGAATACCTTTAACCGGAGAAAGCGCGTCCTCGACAGGAATTGTTACCAGTGACCGAATATCCGAAGCAGCCATACCCGGATACGCCGTCTCCACCATAACACTGGGAACAGACATTTCCGGCAGCCGTACCAGCGGCATACGTGTCACAGAAAAAATCGCGGCGATACCGAGAGCCGCCAGCATCATAATCACCGTAACCGGACGGCGCGCGCACAGAGTAATAAGTTCCTTCATAATTCCTACTTCAAAAGAGAAATACGAAACATTTTGCCGTTTGTATTTCCCGCGCTGTCCTTGAGTCCGGGCGCGATTTCAATATTTACCACTCCCGAATTAACGGTATTGGTAAGTGTTCCCTTAATTTCCAGACGCTGATATTTTTCCCAAAATGAATCGGGTTCTCCAGCCGAAAAAACTGTTTCACTTACGCTCCGGGGAGAAAAAACAAGCGCATTATTGCTGGTACTGATTTTGAATAACTCCATCAATGAAAACGGATTTATCCGCGCTTCAGGCGATGTGTCAAAATAACATTCGATCCATGTTTCGGTTTCTTTGGAAAAAGGATAACGATCAACGCCGTCATTAATGGCAAGGTCAGAAAAAAGCGCGTCAATTCCAAAACTGACAATTTCCCGGTCTCCCGCGCTGCCCGGAGATAAGGGAAGCCGTATTCCCACAAGCTCTGGCGGTTTTGAATTTATTCCGTCAGTGCTTATCCTGAATAAACGCGAGTCTTTACTTTCATTTCCAAAACAATCTTTAACGCCTGCTTTTAGCGTTACAGTAAAACAGCTATTATATTCAGGATATTTTTCAAGCGCGAAAATCAGTTCTTCGGCAAATTCAGGCACAGCTTCCATAATCAATGGAGATGTTCCCTCAATATCCAGACAATTTTTTACCGACAAAATATTGACCGGTTTTGAAAAATTAAGCCGTATTTTGTCCCCGCTTTCCCATCCGTGATTTTCGCCAAATAATCCTACGAAAAATTCCTCAAGCGTTTCAGCGCGTCCGTCTTTTGTTATCCGCCACGCATTTACGAGAAATGGTTTTTCGCGATCAACACCTGTCATAAAAATACTTAAAAAATCTTTGCCCATAGTTTTGCCGTTATCTCCCGCGAACGAAGCGGACACCCGTATTGCGTAACGCTTTCCGTACCCCCAGGGTTCCGCTGGAGTAAATATCGCCGCCGTATTTTCCAGCCGCCATGAACCATTCATGTGAGGATTGAAAGAAACATGATTTTGCGGCGAAACAAAAGATACCGGGCGGGAAAATTCCAGACGAATTTCCGAACGGAGATCATCTATCACACTGTTCATTTCAGGAACACAGCTCAGCAACAAAGGCCGCATCTCATCGGCGCGAGTGGTAAATCGGCCTTCAAACGCCCTGTCCAGTGAAAGCCCCCCGCTGTCACAAGCGTCAGCGGATAAACCAATTACATAATTCCGGTTTTTTTCCAGAGACACCGTGGGCAGAAATGTCATTTTTTTATTTTCCCAATAAAATTCTCCTGATAACTGTCCCGTATCATCTGTCAACGAAAAATATTTCTCAACGCTTGCCTTATCCGGCTCATGAGAAAAAACAAGCGATACCGCAATATTTTCAGGCGTACCATGATACCCGCCGCCGGGACTCCAGCGGGAAACATCAAAAGGTGAAATCCGCAAAATATCGCAGGAAACAAAACTCAGCGCAAACAGCAAGATAATTCCCGCACACCGCGCCCGGCACGCAAACAGCGGTAGTGTTCTCTGATTTTCCGCCAGAATCACGCCATCAAATTTTTCTTTGAGCAATTCGCGTGTTACAAATTTTTTCATTATTGCGCCTCCAGATAAAGACAGCGATTTTCTCTAAGATACATTCCGCCTGTTTCTATTCCGCCCCTGCCGCCAGGAAGCGTAAGCAGGTAATAAGCGGGCGCGGAGGCTGTTCCGGGTTTTAGTCCTTCCCACTCCATTCGCATCATGTCTTCAGAAATCCAGCTGACAAAACGCAGCGCCGCCGGGGGAAGATTGCCGGGAAAAAACGGAACGAGCGTAATTTTCAACGCGGCATCCTGTTTTGCCCGCATATCAAAAGGCAGCGAAAACCGGATTGTAAAACGAAAGGTTCCGCCGTCCAGCGCGTCAACCGGAACAGCAAGAGCGCGTTCCCCTTCCCAAATATCCGAATCACCAGAAACCGAAACTTCGCCGGAATTAAAAGAAATCACCCGCAAATAGGGAATATCGGCGGTAAACCGCGTCCGGTATTCGCTTCCCATTCTCAGCCCGCTTGCGTCTTTTGCGTCCGCCGAAACGATGAGCGTGTAAACCGTTTCCGGCAAAGGGTCACGTCCAGGAATAAATACAATACAAGTTTCGGATAACATTTCAGTTTTCCCCGGCAAAGACGGATCAAAGCGGACAGAGTTGAGCGCGTTATCCGACATGGGCTTATTAAAACGAATCGCTATGCTTTGTCCCGTTCCCAGATTTTTTTCAATGCCGCCGCCTGTAGCAGCCCACATTCCATTTGATTTCATTACCGGATAGACCTCCTCAACAACGGGAATAACCCGGTCATAATCGGTACTGAATTGGGCGGAAACAGCTTTTGCCAGCGGAACTCCTTCACGGCTTTTCGCGCTGGTTTTCAATGTCCAGCGGTACACCATCCACGGCGAAAGTTTTTTTTCTGGAATTATTTCAAGGACGTGATCATCGTCCGACCAGCGAAAAATATCGCCAGAAAATCCTTCGGCGGAAAAAGCGGTCTCCGTGCTTAACCTGTCCATAGGACATGAAAAACGAATCTCCACTACAGCGGGAAGCCGCGCCGCGTTATCCGTAACTCCGGACGGAGAGGTCTCGTTTTGAACTTCCAGACACGCGCCATCGGCGGGACTAAATGTTTCAACCATCGGCGCGCAAGATTTATTAATCGCGTAATAGAAAATATGTTTTTCAATTCTCAGTTCACGGCCGTCCGCCGCCCTCGCAAACCCCGAAAGACTAAGCGTGTAACGAGTGCCCGCCGTCCACGACGAAACCGGAACAAAGCACAGTTGGTTTCCCTGCCATGAAGTATCTCCTTCGATCATTCCGGCGGCGGAACTTATTTTGAGAATACTTTCAGCCGATGGCTTTTCCATTTCAGTATCAAAAGTGACCGTCACCGGCGTATATTCTCCGGGCAGTATCACGCCGGAAATTCCTGGTTCCACCGAAAAACCAACAGGACGAAGATCAACAAAGCCGCACGACCCGCATATCAGCGCCGCGCAAAACAACAGCCCCACCCGCGACCATTTAATCCGCAACAGACACATACATTCCCTCTCTGGTATCCGCATCCGGGCGAAGCGCGACAATTTCTCCCGCGTCAAGTCCTTCGTCAATTATCAGTTCTTCGCCCAACGAGCGTCCATGAATCACCCGCCGCTCCACAAGCATTGTTCCATTGATTACAAACACAATCCCCTCTCCATTGTTTCTATTGATAACCGCCGATTCTGGAACGGTTATTACTTTCTCAGGCGGGCCAAGCGTTACTTTTACGCGCACAAACATTCCCGGCTTGAGATCGCCCTCAGCATCATCAAGCAAAACGCGCACCAAAAAACTTAAACTCTGACTGTCCGCCTGGGGATAAACCAAATCAACGCGCCCGTTCCGGCTTGCGCCTGTTCCGTCAATCAAAGCAACCGCGTCCATGCCTTTTTCAATACGCAGCGCGTCTTTTTCACGAACTGGAAACAGCGCGTACAAAGACGCTGTATCCAATAACGTAAATAATTTTTCACCGGCCTTAACCCGCTCGCCTTCCTCAAAATACCGCGCTCCGACCACGCCAGAAGCCGGACTTGTGACGCGCAATTCTTCCTCAGAAATCCGCAGAGAAACCAGCTCTTTTTCTGCCGCGTCAAGCCGGGCTTCGGCGGCGGCAAGCTCCGCCCGCAAACCAGCGGTCAATAGCGCAATCAGCGCGTCTTTGAGTTTTTCCGGTTCTTCGGGAATCACAAAACCCGCCGCCCGCAAATCCTGCTCGCGGCATCCTATGCGCCGTATTTCAATATCTTTTTCCATAATGAGAATTTTTTCCCATGCGGCTTCCAGAGCAAAACGGCTTACCCGTATCGCTTCCTCATGCAGGCCGCCCGCCTCAAATAAAATTTCCTGATTGTTGTGTTTCCGCTGATCTTCCTCCCAGTTTTTCTTTGCCTGCGCGAGTTCCGCTTCGGCCTTTTCCACTGAAAGCAGCTGCGCTTCGGCCCCGAAAATTCCTTCCTGAAGTTTTGAGCGGGACAGATCAAGAGCGGCGCGAGCCTGACTGTAATTGTTTTCAGCTCTTTCCACAGCAATTCTGATCTGCGGATTTTTCAGCAGCGCGGCGCTCCTGCCGGAAACAATCGTATCACCTTCACGAAAATACAATTTTTGAACAACGCCCTCTTGAGGAGCTGTCACATCAATTTTGGTAAGATATGAAAGCGAACCAAATCCGTGCGTCTCATCGGGTATTTCTCTGAATTGAGCGGTAGCGGCTTTTACCTCAAGCGTGTCCTCCCCGGCGGCATTTGTCTTTTCCGCGCAGCCTGACAGGGCAAGAGCAAAAACAAATATCAACAATTTCAAAAATTTATTCATAAAAATTCCTCTCAGATTTTTCGGATTTACGGGAGTCCAAAACCGGCGCGGCAAAAACCGCCAAATCCCCCGGTTTAAGATCAAGCAGCCGTTCCAGCTCCCGTTCAGATTCCAGCAAAGCCGCCGCCGCGTTCACCGACTCAATTTCCTTCTGGGTATATTCAATCAGCGTTTCCATCAATTCCAAACGGGTAATCTGCCCCAACCCCAGCCTAAGCTCCTCAAGACGGCAGCGTTCACCGGCCAATTCGACGGCTTCCACGGCAAGCCCGCGAGCCTCATTCGCCATCGAGCATTTTTCAATAGCCCGCCGCGCAAAACGCCCAATTCGTTCAAAGGCAAGACGGTAATTTTCCTGTTCCAGAGCCAGCGCTTGTTCCGCCTGCCGCCTATTCAGAGCCGATGCCGGATCGGGCACAGGCGACAGATTATTTTGAAGCTGGGCAGTTTTGTCATCAGAAGATTCCCAGCCCGCTTGAAAACTAAAATTGTTTTGCAGCCACGGGCCTGTTAATTCGATATTGATTCCAAGCGTCCACGTATGCCGTGTCAACGGATAATCTCTTCCGCTGAGCCCAAAACTGCCTTGCAATCTAAAAGCGGGAATCCACGAGCGGGAAGCAAAGCGCAGCTCTCCCTGCTTTTTCGTAATGGAATAACGCGCTTCCGACAATTCGGGATTTTTTTCTTCAGCCAGAGCGCGGGCAGAATCAAAAGACGGCAAAACCGTCCCGCGCCTGACATCGACTTTTTCGGACAACTCCGGCAGCGCGTCCATACCAAGCATTTCAGCCAACTGCCGCTCCATCTCCGCCAAATCGGATTTAAGGGAAATAATTTCAATCCGCGTCCCGGCAAGCGTTATATCCGCCTCGGCCAAATCCACCGGCAGCGCAAGCCCGCGTTCCACTTCCCCGGCAAGTATCCTCCGTTGCTGCGCCAGATTTTCAAGAGCCCTTTCCCGGATCGCCAGCGCAGCCCGCGATGAAAGCACATTGCGGTAAACCGAAAGCGCCGTGTCGACAATTCCGGCGGCCATGCGTTCCAGCTGAGAATACCCTTGCCCGATTTCAAGCCGCTGGAGAGTCCGGGACATCGACGTTCTGCCGCCGTCCCACAACAACTGATCAACATTGATCGCGTAACTTTTCTGAAACGTATCCGCGCCCAATTGCTGGAGGCGGTCATTTTCAGAAACGCTTATCCCAACGCGGGGAAAATAAGCGCGCGCGCCAAGCGCCCACGCCCGCTCCTTGATACCCTGAGCTGCGTAAGCGTTTCGCAGTTCCGCCGATGCCGCCACCGCCATATCAGCCGCCGCCGCAAAATCCAGCGCCCCGGAAAATCCGCCCGAATCCGCGAAACAAAAACCCGCAAAAAAAATAAAAAACAGAAACCCGGCGGCGCGGTTTCCATGAAATACAAGCACCATCAATCGCTCCGTTTTTCATTCTCAAGACGTTTCACCGCCTTTTTTATCGCCAGCGCAAGCATACGGCCTACCGTTTCCGAAGAAGAAAAACTCGCGTCCCCGTCCGCCGTCACCCTCCCCACAGCCAGCGGAAGCGTCCGCGTAATACCCGCCGTGTCCGGCCTCAATATATGTTCCTTCAAATCCCATATCCGCACCTCAACGGAAATCGAGCGTTTAGTACGCCACCTTGAAATATATTCCCGTTCCCTGATCCGTATATCCGCCGCATAATCCGCCTCAGCGTTATCCGTTTTCAAATAACAACCCTGTTCCCAAAAATACAGCGGAGCCAGCCCCTCGATTTCCTTTTCCAGAGAATCCCAGCCGCCCGTTTTTTCCGCCGTCACTCCCAGCAATTCAAACGAACCCTTAATTTCTTTGTGATGCGTATTTTTATCCATATACCACGCCCGCCCAACAGGATAATCAAAAGGCAGCGACCCGCATGAAACCATCAGCGTCCCAAAAAACACACAAACAACAAACACAACGCGGCCTCTCATTTCACCGCCTCCTTAATAATTGATTTAAGCTGCTCAATAGACTTCGCCACCGGAGACTCCACAGGCAGCAAAATCCCCGCCCTGTCAAGATCATCCAGCGCGTCAGTGCCCCTGCCCGCCGTCCAGCGCAGCCGGGCGCGATCCAAAAACACCATCGCGCTTTCCGCCGAAAACTCCGCCGCCTGATCCAGCAAAGCCCCGGCCTCATGCGTTTTGCCCCGGTCCATTGCAAGCTCCGAAGCGAAACGCAGCGTCCGCACATCCCCCGGATTATCCGCCAAAAGCCCCAGAACAATTTTTTCGCAGCGGGATAAATCTCCCCTTTCCCACAGAATTTTCGCCAAATAAAATTTCGCCTCGAACGAAGACGGCCTGCGCCGGATCGCTTTTTTGCACAGAGCTTCAGCTTCCGCGAGATTGCCCGAAAAATATTCGGCCTTTGCCCTCAGAATCAAAGCAGGAACAAAATCATTCATTTCCGATAAAATATTCGAAGCTTCGGGAAAACGCCCGCTCGCATACAAATCCCGCGCCTGCGCGTAACGGGACAAATCGCCGCCATCACCCGAACAAGAAACCGCCAGACATAAAGCCGCCAGAACCACAAAAAACAAAACCGGCAAAAAAACGCCCGCCCGCAAAATCATTTTTCTCATAATGCCGCCCCGCAAATATACGCAAGCCGTTCCGCAAGCCGCCCCGACGAACGCGCCGCCTCTTCCCGGAAATAATCAGCGAAACGCGGAACCGCCGCCAACGCCCGCATCGCGCCCGCCGCGTAAACCGTGTATGAATTATCCGGCAGCGCAATAAGCGGAAAAAGCGGCGCAAGCAGCCCCGGCTCCCCCCGGTTTACCGAATCGGAAATCAAACTTTCAATTTCAGAACGGCATCGCAGCGCGGAAGCATCTTTCGGATCAAGCCCAACACAAACCGCCAAAATACCCCGGCATTCTTCCGCAAACGGCCCGCCCGGAGCAAGAGCCACACAGCGTTCAGCATATTCCGCCGCAATAACACCAGAAAAAAACCGCGCACCCCGGAACCAGTATTCAGGAAATTTCGCGTAACGCGCCCGAATCGCCCGGTAAGCCGAAGCAGCCTGCCGGTCATTCCGGTCTATCTCCAAAGCGCAGCACAAAATCATCCACCGGACAAAAGAATCCAGCTCCACCCCGTCATCAAGAGAATCAAAAACAACACGAGCCTCCGCCCACCGCCCGTGAACAAAATCCAAAACACCCCGCGCCGTCCGCCCCGAAATCCCCTCCAACGCCGCCGCCCGGTCAAGCCCCTCTTCCAGCTCCTCTCTCTGAATCAGCCCCCCGCCATACGCCCACGCCAATTCCTTAAAAGCCGCAAACACCGCGCCCGAAAAATCCCCCAAACTCTCCCGTATAACCGACTCCCGGATTCCCAGCCCGCCCGAAAACGCCCCCGCCCGTTCCAGCTCCGCAATATTTTCCAAAGCGCGAACCAACGCCTCCCGCTCCTCCCCCTCCGCCAAAACACTCTCATTTCCCGCCGGAACAAAAACCGCCTCCTCAAGCGCCACATTCTCACCACCCTTCCCGCACGAAACCGCGCACAACACCACCGCCACCAAAAAAACACATCGTTTCATATCCACCCTCGCATATCTATTTTTCTCATAGATATATAAGGCACACAGCCGCAAGGCGCTTCAATCTTTCCAAAAAAAAATTATTTTTTTTCAAAAAAGGGGGGACACTTTCCAAACGGCCGCCCGCATACAGAAACATTCATCGTGTCCCCCCTTACGTCCAAGCCCGCAAGCGGTCTCGGACTATCCCCCAGATCGCAGTGGTGACAGTCACCGAAAAGTCATGGTGTAGTTGCAACACGGATACGCTATATATGTGGGTAACGCAGTTTGAAAAACCAAATGTCATTCCGGGCTTGACCCGGAATCTCTGTCGTTTTTTTGAGATTCTGGCTTTCGCCAGAATGATATATATTTTTCCAGAATGCCGAATGGGCGCGGGGATAGTCCGAGACCGCGCAGCGGGCTTGGACGTAAGGGGGGCGGGCAGGGAATGCGACTATATGCGAGGAATTGTGTGGAAACAGCCCCCCTTTCATAACAATCAGATTTCTTACAACGATTCCAATTCCCTGTCTGGGGATTTGGGACTAGGGAGCGCGATTAGAAAACTGATCATGAAAGTCGGTTGGACTTCTGATTTCCCAGATACATATCCAGGACACGTTTCTTAATCCCCGCTTTCGCGGCAACTTCTTTCTGCGGCAAACCCATATACTCGATTGATTCGCGCAAGCGCTCCGCAAAATCAGACATAGATAAGCTCAAAATATCATAAAAACGATATGAATTTATTTACATTATCGTAATTAGTGATATAGTGTAGCTCTATAATGTAGTTACGATAATTTGAGTCTTATTGTAGCGTTATTAAGGAGGCAAACAATTACGCAGAGACCAAGATCAATTCCGGGAATGTGCCCACGCTTCGATCTCCCAGCAAACCGGTGTTATCTAACTGAGAGTACACAAAGTAGATATACATTAGAGAATAAATAGCTGAAAAAATATAATCAATTTTGAAAAAACCAATCCGAATCGTGTCCGCCTGCGGATACTTCAAAAACCCGCCTTACGGCAAATTATTTTGATAAATTTCCGTTTTTATGGAAGTTTTAAATATTTAATCGCGGAATTGATACCGCAAAAGGACTATTTTATGGCAATGAAGGACATCAAAAGCATTGAGGTAGAGCCAGCAGAAGAAGAAACAATCATCCAATTATGGATGTCTTTTGGGTGGGAGTTAAAAAACAATCAGAGGGTAAAAACTCAGGATGTACAAAAGTTCAAGGGGCAAGATCGTAACGACTATGAAAATTACGAAATAATACGTGGGGTGGACTTTATCAAGTTGACTTTTGAGCGTGATCCAGAAAGGAAAAACTATGCCGAACTCAAAGAACTTGAAGAGCAATATTATGCGCCATTGCCGACTCTCCATACTAGCGAACCTGGTAGCAGACCTACAAAACCCGGTATTATTTCTCTTATTTTTATAATAGTTGGGTTAATCTTTGGTGTTTTTCGCTTAGTTAACGGGATTGTTCTCGGTGGTAATTTGTGGCTGATTATATCCGGTATTGTTTTAATTGTCCTTGGAGTTCGTGGCATATTGAGGAGAAGGTCTTTTCCCTCAAGGCTGAAATATTGGAAAACCGCATATGAAGTATATCAAACCAACCATGCCGCAGAAGAAAACGCTATTTATGAAGCGAAGGAAAAACGCGCTAACGCGCTGCAAAAAGCCAGATCGCTGGTGTAAGGGTTTTTGACGTATTAGGAAATATTTTCATAAACGGAGTTATTTCCATATTACCGCCATTAGCAACAGCGCGTTCTGAGGCGCGGCAAGAATAAAAGGTATTATACCGCGAGGCAGAGCCCCGCGGAAAGCCGCGGGGTATTAAACCTTTCGTTTCCTCACTCGCTCCGTTCGTCAATAAACCGGGTTTCGCAAAACACGCGACAATCATACGCAATCTTTCTAAAACAACAAATGCTGGGGAGTTTTCGCTCCGCGAAAACTCCCCAGCTGTCCGGCGAATAACCTGAAAGCCCTCCTATAGTTTTTTTCCGCCAAAAACAATACACTGGCAATATGGGTATTTTGGACAGACTGGGCAGAGTGCTGAAAAGTCATCTAAACGGCGACAGCAACGAAAAAAGCAGAGACAGAACCACACGGCACGCCGATCCAGACATAGACGCGGCGTATGAGGAACTCAACGAATTTTTGAACAAGGACAAGGCCACGCCAGGAGAAGAAAAGGACAAATGGGATTTCACACGAGACAAAACCAGCGGAAGTAACACCCGGCAAACAATGCCGCCGGAAGAACTCAGACGCGACTTTGCCGAACTAGGACTGCCGTTCGGAGCGTCAGCGGAAACATGCAAAGAAGCGTACAAAAAACTGCTGAAAATCCATCACCCCGACAGACACGCCGGCCATCAGGGCAATTTCAAAAAAGCCACAGAAAAAAGCGCCCGAATCAACGCCGCCTACGACCGTATAACGCAATGGCATAACGGCGCGTAACGCGCCGCGCCGCCCTCCCCCGTCAGGCGCAAACCACGCGGCTTACAAAATCCCCAGCGCAATCTCCATCATGCGGGTAAAACTGTTCTGCCGTTCTTCGGGAGTAGTTGCCTGATGACTAGCCAGCATATCGGAAACAGTCAGCAGACACGCGGCCTTTTTTTCCGTAATACGGGCGTTGTGAAACAGCGCGAAACTTTCCATTTCGACGGCGATACAATTCTGCTCCCGCATAACTTTTTCCCAGTACGGCCCCTCCGGACGATCCGCGTGATAAAACACATCGCTGGAATGAATTGTCCCCTCGACAAGCGGAAACCCCAAAGCCGCCGCCGACTTCCGCAGCCTGTCACATAACTCCGCGTCAGCCGGAATTCTGTCGCCCGCAAAACCGTTTTGACACAGCGCGAACGAAGACTCACTGTAAACATCGGCCGCCAGAAGCACATCGAACAATTTCAGACTTTCCGCGTAACCACCCGCCGACCCAATACGAACAATCGCGTCCACATCGTAAAACGAAAAAAGCTCAAAAGAATAAATGCCAATAGAAGGCATCCCCATCCCGCTCCCCATAACAGAAACCGGCTTGCCCTTATACGTCCCCGTGTACCCCAACATACCCCGGACATGATTAAATTCAACCGCGTTTTCAAGAAACGTCTCGGCAATAAACCGCGCCCGCAACGGATCGCCAGGCATCAAAACCGTCTTCGCAATCTGACCCTTCTCAGCCGAATTATGCGGTGTCATAAACCCTCCAAAACACGCTCCCGCGCAAAATAAAAGCTGCCCCGAAAACCAAATCCCGCAACAGCCCGCCCCCTAACTCTAATAGCAAAACCCAAACTTGTCCATGCCGGCTATCCGGCTTCGCCGGATAGCTCCGGAGTTTTCGCGCCGCGAAAACTCCACGCATCTACCGATCTAGAAAGGGGGGCTGTTTGGCTATCCGGCGAAGCCGGATAGCTCCGGAGTTTTGCCATACGGCAAAACTCCACACATTTGTTGCGTTAAAAAAGGGGGGCTGTTTCCACACATTTTCCGGCGCATAGCCTCGTTTTCTGTCCGCCCCCCTTACGCTCCAGCCGCGCTTTGCGCGTCTTGCGCTATCCCCGGCTATCCGGCGAAGCCGGATAGTGGGATTGGGGAGTAGGGAATGGGGAATTTGTTGTTTGTAATCTAATCGTGGAAACGCAAAACCGCAATTGCTTACAAGATTTTCCACA
>QMCE01000444.1_pt1 | contig 21279 bp, 26 predicted proteins | sample 1821851 | NCBI WGS metagenome assembly QMCE01 (sample SAMN09453174, study PRJNA476694) | Termite gut metagenome, whole genome shotgun sequencing project. | isolation source: worker | host: Odontotermes sp. | place: South Africa:Pretoria | collected 2016-01-28 | reverse complement strand
ATAATTGACAGTTAAGGGCAAGGGCATAAGGACAATTGATAATTGATAATGAATAATTGACAGTTAAGGGCAAGGGCATAAGGACAATTGATAATTGACAATTGACAGTGAATAGTTAAGGACCATAAGGACAATTGATAGTTAACAACGTATTATAACGTAGGGAGTGACGACCCCGGCACTCCGAGAAGGACAATTGATAATTGACAGTTAAAAGACAAGGAGAAATGCAAAAACAATGCAGCTCCTGTGCTCTCTTTTGTAAAGAGGGTGGTCCATCACATGTGGAACTTGTGATGGGACGGGTGTTTTGTCAAAGATAGTCATCAATTACCTTTATCTTTTTCGTTTCGCTCTCTGACTATCATCCTTATGGGCGTACCCTCAAGCCCGAAGGTTTCTCTTATCCGGTTTTCAATGTAACGCTGATAAGAAAAATGATAGAGCTCCGCATTGTTTACAAAACTGATGAATGTCGGCGGTTTCGTTGACGCCTGAGTCATGTAGTATATTTTAAGCCTCTTTCCCTTGTCCGTCGGCGGCTGAACTCTTGCCGTCGCCTGTGACAGGACATCGTTGAGCATTCCTGTTGTGACACGCAGCGAATTGCTTGACGCTACCTTGTTTATAAGCTCAAAGAGCTGATTGAGCCTCTGCCCCGTCATCGCCGATATAAAGACAAACGGCGCATATGACATGAATGAAAAATCTCTTTGCAGCTTTTCGAGATACTCATTCATCGTCTTGTCATTCTTTTCAATTGCATCCCACTTATTAACGGCGATGATGCAGGCTTTTCCGGCCTCGTGTGCGATGCCCGCAACCTTGGAATCCTGCTCTGTGAAGCCAGCCTCTGCATCTATCATAATCACGCAGACATCCGCCCTGTCCACTGCCATCTGCGCCCGTAAATTGCTGTAATGCTCTATGGCGTCGTCTACTCTGCTTTTCCTGCGAAGGCCTGCCGTATCAATGAAAAGGTAGCTGCCGTGTTCATTCTCAACAAGTGTGTCTATAGCGTCACGTGTGGTTCCCGGGATATTCGATACTATGCTTCTGTTCTCGCCTGAAACCTTATTTACAAGAGAGGATTTCCCCACGTTCGGCTTTCCGATAACGGCTACCTTAATTATTTCCCCTTCGTCCTCATCATCGTCGGTGAAATTAAGATGCTCGAACACTCTGTCGAGCAAATCTCCCGTGCCGTGTCCGTGTACCGAAGAGACAAGCACCGGGTCACCGAGACCGAGATTGTAGAAATCATAAAATTCGGGAGGCGGCTCGCCGATTCTGTCTCCTTTATTAACGCAGAGGATTACCGGGATTCCGCTTTTCAAAAGCATATCGGCTATGTCCTGGTCAGATGCCGTGATCCCCGTCTGTAAATCTACGACGAAAATTATGGTGTCTGCGGAATCTATGGCTATCTGCGCCTGCTCTCTCATCTGTGAGAGGATTATATCCTTTGAAGCCGGCTCTATCCCGCCTGTGTCTATAAGCGAGAACGTATGCCCTGTCCATTCGGCGTCGGCAAAGATTCTGTCTCTTGTCACGCCGGGCGTATCTTCTACTATTGAAAGGCGCTGCCCTATGAGCTTGTTGAAAAGCGTGCTTTTCCCCACATTCGGCCGCCCAACTATCGCCACTATCGGTTTCGACATTGTTTTCCTCTTTTTCTAATAAATATCTCTGCGGTGTCCAATACTCAGGATGAGAATGACTATCCTGCTATTCTCTATTTGTGCTATAAGCCTGTAATCTCCGACACGATACCGACATTGGCCGCTTCTATTCGACGTAAGCCCTTTCCCGTGTTGCCGGGGGTCTGAGCAGCCGTCAAGATTTTTTCTCATCCAGCCGGTGAGAAAAGCCGCAGTTGGTTTGTCGAGTTTTTTTAGCTGCTTTTTTGCCAATTCTGTCAATTCAACACGATATTTCACTGCAAGCCAAGCTCCTCTTCTACTTCATCAAGAGAAAAAGTGACGGGGTTTTCCTTATATTCTGCCATTGCTTTCTCATAGGCTTTGAGGTCATATTCATCTTCTATCCTCTCAATTACAGATTGGCGGATAAGCTCTGAAACACTGACGCCTTTCATTTCTGCATACTTCTTAAAAAGCATCATGTCTTTATCATTCAGCCTTAAAGATATGGTCATGAACTCGCCCCCTTTCTGTAATACATTGTATTGCACAAAATGAGAAATGTCAACTCCACAAAAAGAAATAGCGGAAGATGACTTTGCTCAATAGAGCAATTATCTTCCGCACTCCGCTTCGGGCAAAGCTCAACACATGTGTTTTTTGCCCTTAACTGTCAATTATTCATTATCAATTATCAACTGCCCTTATCAGGCTTCCTTTGAGATTACGCTTCTGCCGTTATAGTATCCGCAGTTATCGCAAACCCTGTGCGGGGCTTTGTACTCACCGCAATTTGAGCAGCGTGAAAGTGCGGGAGCCTTGAGCTTCCATACGTTTGAACGCCTCTTGTTCTGTCTTGCGCTTGACAGCTTATTCTTTGGTGCTATTGCCATTTAAGACACCCCCTTAATCTTGTTCGTCATTATCGTCGAGCAACTGACTCAATATCTCAAAGCGTGAATCAATCTGTTTTGAACTGCAACCGCAGTCTCCGAAGTTGAGATTCTTTCCGCATTTCGGACATAACCCTTTACAATTCTCTTTGCAAAGAAATTTTGAAGGAAGATTAAGAACTATATCAGAGTGAACGACCTCGTCCAAGTCTAAATCTTCACTGCCGATGAGAAGATAAACGCCGTCTTCATCCTCTTCATCGCCGAGCTCCGCGACAAGAATATGGCTCAAGCTGAGCCTTTCCTCGTGTTCAGCGGGCTCTGCACAACGGTCACATGGCACCCGAAGGCTAAAGGCCAAACCAAGGTCAAGCAACACCGAGGCGTTCACAAAGCTTTTCATTTCCGCCTGCACCTTAACGGGTTCATTAAACGGATTTACACCGTTGATTTCAATGTCTGTAATCTTCAGCTCATAATCAAACTTTTCAGCAAGATTATCGGAAGAAAGGAACTTTTTAAGATTGACAATCATCTTTGCACCTCATTGCCGTGCCCTACTATTATATTGATTCAGACAGGCATTGTCAAGGATTTTTTCCGCTTATTTATCGTCGTAGTGTCCTCGGCACTGCAATATTTCTACTGTATCGTCTTTCAATCTATAAATAAGACGGTTTGAATCATCAATCCTTCGCGACCAGCATTTCGTCAAGTTTCCTTTTAGTAACTCCGGCTTGCCTATTCCTTCTTGACCGTTTCGTTCAATATCCTGTATTAGTTGATTTATCCGCTTGGTTGTCTTTTTATCCTGCATTTGCCAGTAAAGATAATCTTTCCATCCGGTTTCAGTGAAGTCAATTTTCATCCTTCCATCGCCATAAGTTCATCCATCGTTTTAGTGATAAACTTCCCCTCGTCAGCTTCCTTGATTGACTGGCGGAGAACCTTCATATTGCTTTCGCTGTAAAAGGGGTCTGTCTTTGTCGTCACCTCAAACGGAATAGCACCCTGACGCACTGACTGGCGCACAAAAATATTAAACGCAGTTGTCAGGTTCATGCCCAACTCGCTATAAAGCTTTTCGGCCTGTTCCTTCAAATCTTTGTCCATGCGAATGCTGATATTAGTTGTATTTGTCATAATACTGCCTCCATTCATTTATGCTCATATTGTACATCATTCTTCGTGCATTGTCAATGCTCTGCACGAAAAATTGCAGAAAATCATGATTGGATTTCAACCGCTCTCCTGTCCTGCAATTCCGCCCATGCGGCTATACCTTCATTCTTAAGCAGCTCGTTGTCTGCTTTCAACGTAGGGTGACTGCTAAGGAACTCTGAGAAATTCTCGCATGGATAGCTTTTGCAGAGGGCGCAGAATTCCACCCCTTTTTCTGTTGCGCATATCCGAATAGCACAGGCAGGATTTCCGCCGCCCTCATGGCATGAGATGCATGCACCGTTCTCCGCTATCTCCCCCAGAAATGACCAAAAGCTTTTTCCGTCCGGCAGGAATGGCAGAACCTCCTCAAAGCCTGCATTTTTCATTTCATCATAGAGAGCTTTGGCAGCCGGATTCACTTTTGCACGAACTGCACAATTCTCGCAATAAAGCCCGCAATGGCATGTGTATTTCTCATTCATATTTTACCTCCGATTTTCCTTTCAAAAACAGAAGAGCGGCAATGCCGCTCTCATGCTTTATATCTGAAATTTACGCTTTCACGTATTCCTTAACGCCTGCCGGGATTTCGCTTTCGTCGGCCGAAACCGAAATGACGATGTTTACATCTTTAAGCTCATTCACCTTCTTGAATTCATTCACGAGAATTTCGATGTTCTCTACGCCTGAACGCATGATTTTCAGCGTGCCGTCAATGAAAACGTCTGTCACGTCATAATTTGCGGAGCAGATACCGCAGACGAAGCCGTAAAGCGACGCAACACTTTCAATGCAATACTCCTCTGCGTCGATAAGCCTTGCCTTGTGGGATATGTCATAAGTCAGCTTCTTGCCTTTCTCGATGACGATGACATGTCCCTTCGAGGTTTCAAGTGCCGATTTAGCCTGTTCAATAAGTCTTTTTGTTTTACCTGTTCCTTTTGTGCCAACTAAAAGAGTAATCATTTTAGTCTCCTTTATATTTTATTCCGTACGTGCAAAGCACGCCGGTTATTTCCCTGCTTATCTTCCCAGCCTCTTTTCAAGCTCTGCTTTTTCCTTTTCAAAGCCGGGCTTGCCGAGCAATGCAAACATGTTTTTCTTATAGCTCTCGACGCCGGGTTGGTCAAACGGATTTACGCCGAGCATATACCCCGAAACGGCACATGCCTTCTCAAAGAAATAAATGAGATGCCCGAGCGTTTCTTCGGAGAAATCATCGGCGTCAAGGACAATATTCGGCACGCCGCCGTCATTGTGCGCCAGGATTGTTCCCTCATATGCCCTGTCGTTGACAAAGCTCATCGTTTTGCCTTCGAGATAGTTGAGACCGTCGATGTCCTCGGGGTCATTGCCGAGTGTGATTTCATGCTTAGGCTTGTTAAAATGAACGACTGTCTCGAACAGATGGCGTCTGCCGTCCTGCATATACTGCCCCATTGAGTGAAGGTCGGTTGAGTAAATCACTGACGCCGGGAAAAGGCCCTTTTGGTCTTTGCCCTCGCTCTCGCCGTAGAGCTGCTTCCACCACTCGTTCATCATTGTATAACAGGGCTCATAGCTAACCATAACTTCCACGCTCTTGCCCTTATTATAGAGGATATTTCTTATCGCCGCATATTTGTAGCAATCGTTTTCGTCAATTGAAGCCGCCGCATATTTCTTTGAGGCGTCAGCTGCACCTTTCATCAGTGCGTCAACATCGCAGCCGGCAACCGCAATCGGAAGCAGCCCTACTGCCGTGAGCACTGAGAAGCGCCCGCCGACATCATCCGGCACGACGAAGGTCTCAAAGCCCTCTTTATCCGCAAGGCTTTTGAGCGTTCCCTTAGCCTTGTCTGTCGTGCAGAAGATACGCTTTTTGGCTTCTTCCCTGCCGTATTTTTTCTCCAGAAGCTCTCTGAACACACGGAAGGCGATGGCAGGCTCTGTCGTGGTGCCGGATTTGGAAATCATGTTAATTGAAACATCCTTGCCCTCACAGATTGAAACGAGCTCCGCAAGTGCCGAAGAGCTTATGCTGTTGCCCGTGAAATAGATGCTCGGCGTTTCTTTTTTGAGGTCATTATACTTATCGGATTTCAAGAATTCAATTGCCGCCCTTGCGCCGAGATAAGAGCCGCCGATGCCGATAACGATAAAAATATCGGAGTTGCCTTTAATTCTCTCGGCCGCAGCCTTGATTCTTGCAAACTCCTCCTTGTCATAGTCTTCAGGCAGATTTACCCAACCGAGAAAGTCGTTGCCCATTCCTGTCTTGCTGTGCAGGCTTTCATGGGCGGCACTTACCATTGGTGCAATCGCCTCATATTCATGTTTTGAGATAAAATCGCCGAGATATTTGTCATTAAGCTTCAGCGGCATGTTGTTCTCCCCCTCAGATGTTTGTTTATGGTATTTCCTCATGTATATATTACAATATCAGAGGTGTTTTTGCAAGAAGATTTGAGGGAAAAACTGATAGGCTAAAACTTGCGTTTTAATTGACAATTCAAATAGAGTATTGTATACTAATCGTAGGAAATTCCTAATTTCCGAAAGGGAGGATTAATTAATGACAATTGAACTGCGTTCAAAATCGCAAATCACAGTGCCTCGTGAAATTGTTTCCGAGCTCAATCTTTCCGTAGGTGATAAGTTTGAAGCTTACGTCAAGGATGGCGTAATCTTTTTAATTCCCGTTGCTGTTTATCCAAAAAACTATGTTTCAGCACTTGAAGCCGCAGCTAAGGAGACTTCCGAGGCTTATAACTATGGACAAGTTAAAGCGTTTGATGCCGCAAAAGATTTAATTGACTTCCTCCATGAGGATAACTGCGATGTTCAAGCTAATTCCTGAAAAGCGCTTCATAGCAAATTACAGAAAACTCCCCTTAAACTTGCAGAAAAGAATTGACGGCAAGCTGCTTCGCCTTGCCGAAAACCCAAATCATCCTTCACTCAGAACCAAGAAAATTCGTGGTGCTGAATCTCTCTATGAATCCAGCACAAATATGGACATTCGCCTTATATGGCATCATGATGATGACAAGCTCATAATTCTCCTTGATGTGGGTCATCACGACATTCTGAAGCGATTCTAACCTTTCTTCCCCTACTTCACAGCTTTACTCTTAAATATGACCCGGCAGGTATCTGCGCATCAGTTTTCAGATAAACCGTCATCTCTGCATGCGGAGCGGCATCTATCGGGTTCATGTATTCATCGTAGATTTCATCAAGCTTAACTTCAAAAGGCTTTCCCTTCGGCGGAAGAACATCTGCGACATCGCCTTTCAAGAACTTGTTGCGCTGTTTAAGTTTTATCATGTTAAGGTTTTCGCCTTCACACACCGCAACCACAGTGTATTCCCTGATATATCCGCCGTTCTCTACTGTTTGTCCGGGCTCATTTCCGAAATAAAAGCCTGTCGAATACTCCCTGTGGCTGATTTTCCCAACCTCATCCAATATGCCTTTTGGCAGCTTTTCTTCGGGGTGCTCGGCAAAAAAATCAATCGCACGGCGGTAAGCGGAGGTGGTGGACGCCACATAATAGGCGGATTTCGCCCTGCCCTCTATTTTCAGGCTTGAAACGCCTGCGTTTACAAGTGCGGGGATATGCTCAATGAGGCACATATCTCGTGAATTGAAGATAAAAGTGCCGCTGTCAGTCGGCTCAAGCTTAAAATGTTCATCAGGGCGCTGTTTTTCGGTTACGTAGTATTCCCAGCGGCACGGCTGCGAGCATTCGCCGCGGTTGGCGTCACGGTTGGTCATGTAGTTTGACAGAAGGCATCTGCCGGAGAATGACATGCACATTGCGCCGTGCACGAACGCCTCTATTTCAAGCCCGGCCGGCGTGTTCTTCCTGACGCCCCTGATTTCACTTAAAGATAGCTCCCGTGCAAGCACCACACGCTTCGCGCCAAGGTCATAGAGCGCATTGGCACCGAGATAGTTCACTACGCCCGTTTGCGTCGATATGTGCAAGTCAAGGCTCGGCGCATGTTCCCTTGCCAGAGCCAGTACGCCTAAATCAGCTATAATCAAAGCATCGGCCTTCGCCGCCTCACATTGCCTGAGGAAATTCGGCAAGGCTGCAAGCTCATCATTTCTCGGTAAAGTGTTGCAAGTGATATAGACCTTCACGCCATTATTGTGGCAATAGTCTATCGCTGAGCGAAGCTCATCTTCAGTGAAATTTGCAGATGCCGCCCTCATGCCGAAGCTCTGCCCCGCCATATATACTGCATCCGCACCGAAGGCAACCGCCGCTTTGAGGCACTCCATATCCCCTGCCGGTGAAAGCAATTCCGGCTTTTTGAATTCTTGATTCATAATTTGCTCCATAAAGATGATTTAAACAATAATGCGCACTCATTGAGTGCGCTTATCACTGGATACAAATGCACCCGTCCATCATAAGTCCTGCCGCCTGCTAACGGTTCACAATACCCACGTGTATCACAATGCCCCGACGACAAAACACCCGTCCCATCACAAGTTACACATGTGATGGGACACCCTCTTTACAAAAGAGGGCCAAGGGCTGCTTAACCTCTGAGAAATAAAGTGTTTTTGAATTCTTTCACATACCTCTCCAAAAGATGTATCTATCTCTTCATTCGTGAACCTCATAACACTTAAACCCAGACTTTCCATTGTCTCAGTACGTATTTTATCGTATGCCATGCCATATTCCGAGTAGTGCTGATACCCATCAACTTCAATTATCAATTTTCTTGAATGACAATAAAAATCCACTATATAGTTGTCAATTGATTTTTGCCTTGAAAAACGATACTCATGATTCCGCAAAAAATCATACCACAGCTTATTCTCCTGCGGGGTCGCATTTTTTCTCATTTCCTGCGCTCTGCTCTTCAAATTCCGATTATACAATAGCATTTAATTATCCTTTATCCTTAGCCCTCTTTTGTAAAGAGGGTGGCGGCGAAAGCCGCCGGGTGTTTTCTCTACAGCAATCCTGCCAGCCCGAGATTGATGTTGTGGTCATACTCGTTTGTGGCGTAATATGCGTTGCCGTCTGCATCGTGGCAGAAATAAAGCCAATCGCTTCCTTCGGGGTCAGGGGTAAGCGCCGCACGTATCGCACTCAGCCCGGGGTTACAGATTGCCCCGGCGGGCAAGCCCTCAATTTCATACGTGTTATACCTGCTGGTGTAGCCCACCATCTCTTCGGGGACATCTGCCTGCGTTTTATACGGATAGAATATTGTTGAGTCACAGCCGAGGGTGTAAATGTACATTTCAGCACCCCATTCAAGACGGTTGTGAAGCACCGCTGAAACCTTCGCCATATCCTCATTGTTCGCAGCTTCACGCTGAATTATGGAAGCTATATTGATAATCTGGTCTTGTGAATAGCTTGAATTTGCCATCAACGTCTCAACCTCAGCCATACGGATTTTGAAGTTATCAAGCATCTTCGTCAGCACGGCCTTGGGCTCATCACCCTTATAGAACTTATATGTATCGGGGAAAATATAGCCCTCAATCAGATAGTATCTCTCTTCCTTATCGGGAAGCTCTGTTATAAACGGATAGTCTGTGTAGAGGCTTTCGTCATTCATTGCAGCGAGCGCCTCCTCTGCCGTACAAACCTCATTCTCTTCCAAAAGTTTCGCTATATCAAGCGCATTCAAGCCCTCAGGGAAGGTGACCTCAACCTCTTCCTTGACGTCATTGCCGGCTTCAAGCGTATTGATTATGTATTCATAATCCATGTCTGCTTCAAACTTATATGTACCCGGAACGGCATATTTTGCGTCAGATGTGAAGCCCAGATAAAGCTTGAAAAATTCCGGCTTCTTTATGAGATTATTCTCGTAGAGAAGGTCAGTGAGCTCATCATTTGTCAGGTTTTCCGGGATAGTCAGCTCAACCGTTCCCTCGGCACGCCCGACTGCAAGCACATCATTTGCCCCGCCGATAAGATAGGTTGCGAGCGTCAGCGACACAAGCGCCACCATGATAATCCAGACAAATGAGAAGATTCTTTTATTCTTCCCCGCCTTGAGTTTGTTTCTTTTCTTATGCTCTTTTTCTTCCTGCTTGCGCTCTTTTTCTGTGTAATACACTTTTTTGTATGACACTGTGTCCATCGCCGGCTGTTTTTTTCTCTGCGGCACATTCAGCATGCCGGTTGCAATATCTTCATCAGACAGATTTAGGCGGAATTTTTCAGGGTTTCCCGACACCTTAGGTGCATTTCTCGGAGCGCCCTGCGGTGTGCGTACATCGCCGCCCTGCAACGGCTCTTCTCTCCCTCTCCTTGGGTTTTCATTCATAAGTATCTCTCCTATAAGAACAGCCTGCAGGACAGACATGCAGACATATTGATATTTGATTTACATAACTTATTATAGCACAAGGCGTATAAAAAGTAAAATCGGCTTAGCTTCGCCGATAAATGGCTTTTTCAGTTGCGATTATATCTACCTTCACATCAAATATCTCCGCCGGCAGTTCACTCAATAAGAGCTCCTCATAGCACAAACAAACAGAAATTACATCACTTGCAGCAAGAAACCTGTCATAACAGCCTTTCCCAAAGCCAAGGCGATTAAAGCTTTTATCGCAGGCTATTGCAGGCGTAATGCAAAGCACACCGCCCGTGTTTTCGAGCTGCTTCTCCTCTTGAATATCCGGCTCTGAAATACCGAATTTGCTTTCAACAAGCGAATCAAGAGAATCAACGGTATAAAACGTCAACTTCCAGCTTTTATCAAGAACAGGGGCATATACCTGCTTGCCGTGCGCTGTCGCATGAGTGATAAGTTCCTTCGTGTCTGTTTCATCCTCACGGCTTACATACGTGATTATTCTGTCTGCGCTCTGATATTCGGGCATATCAATTATCTTTGAAAAAATCGCTTTATCAAATTCTGCCCGATTACCAAGCTTACTCTTCTTTCTCAAAAGCTCTTTGCGCAGCTCTTCTTTTGTTTTTATTTCTCCCACTGTACCTGCTCTCTTATCTCCGAAGCCTTTTCTTCGCCTCTCAGAATTTCAATGAGCTTGAAGCCGAACTGAAGCGAAACGCCCATTCCTCTCCCTGTGAGGATTTTGCCGTCCTGCACGACATATTTTTCAGAGAGCCTTGCACCCGTAAGCTCTTTTTGATAGGTCGGGAAGGCTGTCGCCTCCTTGCCCTTGAGCAAATCCTTATGCCCCAAAATTGAAGGTGCTGCACAGATTGCGGCAATCGGCAAATCCTTGCTCTTGCAATAATCAATCATTTCCTGCACAAAGGCTGAGGCCTCCAGATTCTCTGTGCCAAGCCCTCCGCCCGGCAGAAAGATTGCCTCGATTTTATCACGCTCAACCTCATCGGGCGAAATATCAGCCAAAACACTTATATCGTGGTTCCCCGTAACCGTCATTCCCGTCACCCCGACAGTTTTCACTTCTATGCCCGCTCTGCGCATTAAATCCACAGGCGCAAGAGCTTCTATTTCTTCAAAGCCTTCTGCCAAAAAAACGTAAACCATATATCCTCCTTGTAACTGTCTGCAGACCATTCTCTTCTTCATGATAAAGAACACATTATCGTTCTTCTTAAAAAGTACAAAACACCCGTCCCATCACAAGTTCCACATGTGATGAACCACCCTCTTCAAAGAAGAGGGTAAAAGACTTTATGCCCTTAACGTCCTTAACTGTCCGCTCTCAACGTACTTACCGGAGTGCCGAGTCGTCACTCCCTACTAAGCTGGTCTTGCATTTTACAGGCTGCCCTTAACTGTCAATTATCAACTGTACACTATCAACTGCCCTTCTGTGCGGGCGATTGGTAATCGCCCCTACAAGGAATTGTCCTTGCCTTTTGCCCTTAACTGTCAATTATCAATTATACACTATCAATTGCCCTTATGCCTTTCATCTTCTGCCTGTTTATGGCGGAGATTATGCCCTTAATTGATGCAACAGTGATGTTATTGTCAATCCCCACGCCGAAGATTTCCTTTTTATTGTGCCTGAGCTTGATGTATGAAACAGCCTTTGAATCAGAGCCGGCATCAATTGCGTGCTCGCTGTAAGAAATGAAGTCGTAATTTTCAAACCCGACCGAATGCAGTGCGTTGAAGAAAGCGTCAATCGGGCCGTTTCCTTTGCCGGAAATCTCCATTGATTCATTTTGATAAATAAGTGTGCCGTCAAATTCGACTATTACATCATCGCCCAGCTTCTCTTCATGCATCTTATATTTTCCGAGTCTGCAAGGCTCGGCTAAATCGATATATTCCTGCATGAACAGCGAGAGCACCTCATCCGACGTGATTTCCCTGCCAAGCCTGTCGCACGCATTTTTCACAAGCATGCCGAATTCCGCATGCATCTGCTTGGGCAGGGAATAGCCCCATTGCTGCATAATATACGCCGCCCCACCCTTGCCGGACTGACTGTTGATTCTGATAATCGGCTCATATTCTCTGCCCAAATCGGCAGGGTCAATCGGCAGGTAAGGAACTTCCCAAATATCTCCGCCATGCTTTTGCATGTATGCGCTTCCCTTGTTTATCGCATCCTGATGAGAGCCGGAGAAGGCCGTGAAGACAAGCTCTCCTGCATACGGGTGACGCTCATGAATTTTCATGTTCGTGCATTCCTCGTAGATGTCTCGTATACCGTTTATGTCGGAAAAATCGAGCTTTGAATCCACGCCGTGGGTAAACATATTCATTGCGACATTCATAAGGTCAACATTGCCCGTACGCTCACCGTTGCCGAAGAGTGTTCCCTCAACACGCTCTGCCCCCGCCATAAGTGAAAGCTCTGTTGCGGCAATGGCCGTCCCCCTGTCATTGTGAGGGTGTACGCTGATAATGGCAGCTTTCCTATTCTTGACTTTACGGCAAAAATATTCAATTTGGTCAGCATAAACATTCGGGGTCGACATCTCAACCGTGCTCGGGAGATTGACTATGACTTTATTTTTTTCGCTCGCACCGAGAGCTTCCATGACCTCTTCGCAAATCCAGACAGCGTTATCCGTCTCCGTGCCCGAAAAGCTTTCAGGGGAATACTCATACCTTATGCGCGCCCCTGTCCTCGCCGTCATTTCCTCAGCGAGCTCCCTCATGAGTTTTGCACCGTTCACGGCAATATCAACCACACCCTGCATGTCCGTATCAAAAACCACCTTGCGCTGAAGTGCGGAGGTCGAATTGTAAAAATGCACGATGACATTCTTTGCACCCTCAATCGCCTCAAAGGTTTTCCTTATGAGATGCTCTCTTGCCTGCACGATAACCTGAATTGTGACGTCATCTGGAATGAGATTGCCGTCAATGAGTGCACGGAGGATTTCGTATTCCGTCTCCGACGCCGACGGGAAGCCCACCTCAATTTCTTTAATTCCGACATCGCAAATCATCTTAAAAAAGCGCAGCTTCTGTTTAAGATTCATCGGATTCACAAGTGCCTGATTCCCGTCACGTAAGTCAACGCTGCACCAAATGGGCGCATGTTCAATCTTTTTATCGGGCCAGGTTCTGTCATTGAGAGTTACACTCTCGAATGAAGCATATTTTTCAAAACCCTTTTTCATAGTATTTTCTCCTTTTATTCAAATAGAATGAAAAAGCCCCGAATGTGAAGAAACACACTCGGGGCGAAATATCAAAATATCCGCGGTACCACCCGTTTCGATATATCATTGCTGATATATCCTTAAAGCCTCAAGCAAGGCCGCAGCAGATAACGTCGCCATACGTTCGCCCTTACATGTCGGGGCGAAAACTCGGGGATGAGCTATTCATACCAGGCAAAACGCCGATTTTCAGCATCACGGCTCTCTTTGGAAATGCGATGGCATCTTATTTCCCGTCAAAGTCTTTATAGTTTTAACTTAACATAATTATATTATCAGAAAAAAGATTTGTCAAGAAGTATCTGTTTAAGATTATTCCACTGACCGCACACTCAGCTTCAATTCAAATTTCGGCGATTCGGCACAGACTATCTTTATCCTGCAATTTCCCGGCTTCAGCGATACGGTTTGCTCTAAATAATCCGTGTATACCGAGTTATCGGTATTTTCTTCCAGGATTATGACCTCGTCATCCGGCTGGATTAATACAAGCTTCGCTCTTCCGCCCTCTGTTACCGAGAGAATCGAGAAGACCTTGACATCCATAGCGGTCTCGGCGTCATACTCCCATACGGTCTCTGTGCCTGACATCGTGGCTGTCATTGTTAAGCCATCGTCTCCCGTTGAGCTGTTCGAGTTCGAGCGTGCATATGTGTCTGATTGCTTAACGATTAGACTGTCATCGTCATATGCCGCATCTACATTGCAGCCCGCCATAAAAACCGTAAGCAGGCAAAGCAAAGATGCAAAAACTATCTTTTTCATATTACCCCTCTCAAAAAATGATGAATGCTGTGATTTTCAGAACATTGTCAATAATATAACAAACCCTTGCCGAAGTCAACTCATTTATCCCGCTTTTCCTTTAATACATAAATTTGAACAAGCATATACAAGAATTCGCAATACTATTTCATGTTAAATTTTGCATATGTTCGGAAAAGGCAGAGCCACTGCACATATTTCATCGTTTCGGAACGCTCTGCATGCGGGAGATTTGCAAGCTTCAGCGACATTGACACCTGACGCTTTGTCAGATAGGCTTTGCTGCCGCAAACTCCGTATTTCCTGCTGTGCCTGATGAACCTTTCATATGCTTTTCTCTCATGCGCCGCTATATCCGGCTGCGCTTTCTTGGAGAGATGGAGCAAAACAGTGTCAACTCCCGGCGCAGGGTGAAAATCTTCTCTTTTGAGATGCGCACAGATTTCTATATTGAAGAATGGCTTGATGAGCAAAGAATCTGTGCTTTCATTCGGGTTTCCGCAGAAGCGTTTCGCCGCACCCTTTTCTACAATAAGCCAGATTTCATCTGCCGCATTTTCGGCTTGCGTCAGCTTTCTGATTATCTCTGTAGTCTTGCAAAACGGGATATTCGCAAAAATCTTATATGGGGTTTTCGGCAGGTTAGCCTTGAGAAAATCACGGTTTATCGCAGTTACATTTGGAGGCAGGCTGCCGGCGTATTTTTGATGCAGATTACTGTCAATCTCATATGTGATAACTCTTTTTGAGATTCCGGCAAGCTGCCTTGTGATATGCGCTTTGCCGGTTCCTATCTCTAAAATACAGTCTTCCTTTGATATATTCGTCTTTGAAATAAGCCTGTTTATAGTTTTTCTGCTCGTCAGGAAATTCTGCGAGACAGAATAACGCCCGTTATTTTTGGACATAAAGAAGCACCTCTTTGATTAATTTGTGTCAAAAAAGGCATCACAAAAAAACTGTTATTGATACAGTTATTGTAATGCCTTATTTGCGCAATCTTCTTGCGCCCACACAAATTAACATTCGGTGCTGCTCCGTTTCTCAGATTTATATTTATATTATAGCAAATTGCAAAGACAAATTCAATGGAAAATATATTTGCCTTTGTAGTCAAATTGTGATACAATTAAATCAATATGTAAAGTAAAGGGGTTGTCAGAATGCTCAAAACACATGTCAGACCATCAAGGGATTTAAGAAATAAGTATGCTGAAATAGTGAAAGCTTTAGCTCAGCATGACCATGTAATTATCACAAATAACGGTGTAGGAGAGGCTGTCTTAATCAATATAGAAGATTATGAAAAATATGAAGAATTTCTGCATCATCGTTTTATCTATGATGAATTGCAGAAATCGAAATCCAAACTAAATGATTCTGATTTCAAATTATTCCCTGCTACCGATGTTTTTGCTGGAATTGAAGGTAAGGCAGGGGATAAATAATGAGCGATTGCTATCAAATTGTTTTTACTGAAGAAGCAAAAAATGACTTGAACGCAATTCATGATTATTTGTCACAATTCTATCCGAGCACTTCCATGAAATTCTTTTCAAAGCTTAAAAAGCAGGTACTCCTGCTGCAAAACATGCCTCAGATGTGTCCACTATACGAAGAAGACCCATTTTTCAGACAGATGATTATAGGTGATTATCTGCTTTTTTACAGTGTTAATGAAAGCGACCTGAGAGTAATCATTCACAGGATTTTTCATTCAAAGCGAGACATAAGCAAACAAATATTAGGATAGTCTCAAGCGTCTTCTTCAACAGCAGGGATAAGCCCGAAGACCTCGAAAAGCCGTGAGCGCATCCAGATGCCCGGCGTTATTCTGATGCTGTAGCCTACACCGGGCTCACACATCCAGTCATAGAAATCCGCCTGAGGCAAGCCGTGTGCCGCAAGGATTGTCATGATAACGCCGCCATGTGCGACAAGCACAGCTTCCGTTTTTCCGTCATGCATGAGGTTTTCCACAAGCATCCCGAAGCCTTCAAGCACCCGTGCCGAAAAGACCGCCCCGCTTTCTCCGTCTGGCGGTGCGTCCTTGCCTCCGTTTTGAATCCATTCGAGATAATCTGAATTGTCCTGCAACTCCTCGGGCGTTTTATTCTCAAAGTCACCGAAATCACATTCGGCGAGCTCTAATATCACCTCGGGGTCAGCCTCGGGGTACAGTATTTTCATCGTGTCCACACAGCTTATGGACGGACCCGCATAGAAGCTTGAAGCTTTTGGATACTCATAGTTCCGCTTCAAATCAAGAAGCATGTCTATGCCCTCTTCCGCAATGGGTGACTGCGTTCTTCCTATATATCTGCCCTCTATATTCCCCTCTGAGGGTGCATTTCGCAAAAGATGAATGACGTATGATTTCATGTTCTCTCCTTCACTCTTTATCAGTCATTGATATAATACATCAGTTTAAGGGAATTTACAAATTGCCTCAAATGCCTTTACATGCTATTCTACTTTTGGTATAATGAACAAGAACTTACAGAGATGACGCATTGGCGTTATTTTTTTGGCATATACACTACATATCAACAGAAATATACAGCAAGTTGAGGAGGAAAACCGTGGCGACAAATGATTTCCCCAGGATACTCACGCTTCTTCGTAAGGAGCGGGGAATTAGCCAGAAGCAGGTTTCGCAGGACCTTGGAATATCACAGGCATTGCTCTCTCATTATGAGAAGGGCATACGTGAGTGCGGCTTGAATTTCGTCATAAAAGCTTCAGAATACTATGGTGTGTCGTGCGATTACCTCCTCGGCAGAACTCCGCACAGGAGCGGTGCCGTGCTTTCGATTAAGGATTCCGGCGGCGGCTCTAAAACAACGGAGTACAACCGCAGAATCACAGTCAACACTTTGAATCTCGTCTTCCGCATTTTGGAAAAAATTGATAATGATGCGCTCACAAAAGAGGCTTCCACCTATCTTTCAGCTGCCCTCTACTGCTCTTTTCGAATGCTCCACATGGCAAACAGCAAAAACCCCAAGAGCATGTTTGAAATCACTCCTAAAATGTTCGAGGCTCTTCTGGGTGTTCAGATGATACTTTCACTGTCAAACGGACAAAGACTTCTGTCCGGTGAAACAGTCAATAATGAGAAGGGTGTGCGAAAAGATGCTTTGCCCATGCTGACAAGTGAAATGCTTTCAAAGAATTATCCGAACCTCGCTCCCTCACTCTTCGATTTAATCAAGGGTGTTGAGGGTGAGGTTAAGGATGTTAACTCTTGAATTTCATGAGGTGAATTATGGAAAACACAGCTAATAACGCCATATTCAAGAACACGACGCTTATATCGAAACAAATGATTGGTGAAATGATGAAATCAAAACCATACGGCAATCGTCACACCGGCGTTATCGCTTTGACTGTCTCTTCTGGCATTATTATTTTACCCTTGGTGATAAGTGCTGTATCTGCAAGAAGACCCATTGGGCCTTCATTAATAATTATGCTGCTCATATTTCTCTTCTTTTTTATTATAATCCTTGCTATTGTTCTCTATGCGGAAAGAAAGCCCGCAAGAAAGTTTTACACAAGCTCTCGTTCTCTGTTCCCAGCAGGATATATCTCTTATACCTTTGGAGACAAAAGTTTTGGGATTGACGGCGGGAGGCAGCTGTTCTATTCACAGATAACATCTTTTCGCAGAACACAGAACTATTTCTGGATATATAGCGGCGTTTCAGTTTTGTCTTGTGATGCAAGAGGTTTCACAATGGGCAATCCAAATGAATTTGCTGATTTCATAATGAGCAGAATTCAGCAATATCAAATGCCAACCTTTTTGTAAGCTTGTTGTTAATGCTATTATAATTCACTGAACAGGAGATAACATATGTGTGGATTTGTTGGATTCATCGGAGGCGGCGAAACGCAAAACGATGAGGCTATACTGAAAAACATGACGAATGCAATTGCCCACAGAGGTCCCGACGACGCTGATTATTACCTCGACGGCTCAATCACAATGGGCTTCAGAAGGCTTTCGATAATTGACCTCGAGGGCGGCAGACAGCCTATTCACAACGAAGACGACAGCAAAATCCTTGCCTTCAACGGTGAGATTTATAATTATAAAGAGCTGCGTAAAGAGCTTGTCGAAAAGGGGCACAATTTTCATACTAAATCAGACGCAGAAGTGGTTCTTCACGGTTATGAGGAATACGGTGCGAAGATTCTTAATAAGCTGCGCGGCATGTTCGCTTTTGTAATATGGGACAAGCTTGACAAAACGCTCTTCGGCGCCAGAGATTTCTTCGGGATAAAGCCGCTTTACTATGCCAATATGGCTGACACCATGATGTTCGGCTCTGAGATAAAGGCCTTTCTGCGCCACCCGCATTTCAAAAAGGAGCTCAACGAGCGTGCATTGGAGAGCTATCTTTCTTTTCAATATTCCCCCGGTGAAGAAACCTTTTTCAAAAATGTTTATAAATTCCCGCCGGCACACTATTTTACATACAAAGACGATAAGATGAGCACAGTAAGATACTGGCTGCCGAAATTTAATGCCGAGGAAGACAAGAGCCTCGATTATTGGGTTGACGAAATTGAGAAGACCTTTGATGATTCTATCGCCGCACACAAGGTCAGCGATGTTGAGGTAGGCTCTTTCCTTTCAAGCGGGGTAGATTCAAGCTATGTCGCTTGCTCGGCACATGTTGACAAGACTTATTCCGTTGGCTTCGATTACGGCGAAAAATACAACGAAACCGACTATGCCCGTGAGCTTTCGGAGCTTATTCCCGTGAAGAACAGGAGCAAAACCATCACTGCGGAGGAATTCTGGGGCACTTTCTCAAAGATACAGTATCATATGGATGAGCCGCTCGCAGACCCCTCAGCAGTGGCGCTTTATTTCGTTTGCAACACTGCGGCAAGAGATTTGAAGGTGGCTCTCTCCGGCGAGGGTGCGGATGAAATTTTCGGCGGATATAACATATACAGAGAACCGCTGGAGATGCCCGCATATGATAAAATCCCGTTTCCGATAAGAAAAGCTGTCGGTGCCGTTGCTTCAAAGCTGCCTGCAAGGCGGGGCATAAATTTTCTGGTGAGACGCGGAAAAAAGCTTGAAGACCGCTTCATCGGCAACGCTTATATGTTCACTGAAAAAGAGCGCAAGGCTCTGCTGAAAATCAAGACAGACGCCGAATCTCCCGCAGAGCTTGTAAAGCCGTTTTATGACATGGTTGCCGACAAAGACGCCGTCACCAAAATGCAGTTCATAGACTTGAACATGTGGATGGTGGGCGATATTCTTCTGAAGGCCGACAAGATGAGCATGGCGAATTCACTTGAAGTACGTGTGCCGTTTTTGGACAAGGAAATTATGAAGCTTGGCGGGAGAATTCCGCTGAAATATCGTGTTAACGAAGAAAACACGAAATTTGCAATGCGTAAAGCGGCGGCAAGAAGAATGCCTGCAAAGTGGTCAAGCAAAAAGAAGCTCGGGTTTCCTGTTCCGACAAGGGTTTGGCTGAAGGATGAAAAGTATTACAATACCGTTAAAACAGCTTTTGAAAGTGAAAATGCAAAGAAATTTTTCAACACCGAAAAGCTTGTAAGATTGCTTGATGAGCATATGTCCGGCAAGGCTGACAATAGCAGAAAATGCTGGACTGTCTATACTTTCTTGGTATGGTATGAGGTGTATTTCGGGGAGAAATCATCTGTATTTTTGGCCGACGATTATTCTTCGCTGAATATCGATGTCAGCATGAGAGGTAAAAATGAAAAGAGCTGATTTTCTGCCCGTTCTGCTCGGCAGCGATATAAATGTATACGGCATGGCACGCTCCTTCCATGAGGAATACGGGATTAATTCCGTAGCCATCGGGAAAGGCATTCTCGGCGTGTGCCAGAACAGCAAAATCGTGCATGTTGACGTTGTTGAGCCAAACATAGAAGACGATGAAGTTTTCGTGAAAACGCTTACCTCCTTTGCAGAAAAGCATAGCGGCAAAACTTTGTTGCTTGTTCCGTGCGGGGATAATTATATTAAGCTGCTTGTAAGAAATCAGGACGAGCTGCGTGGGCTCTACAGATTTGAGTGCATTGATGAAGAGCTTCTGATGAAGCTTTCTATAAAAGAAAGCTTTTATAAGGTCTGTGAGGAGCACGGCTTTTCGTTCCCCAAAACAGCAGCATGTACAACGGACAACTACCGTGATATCAAGCTTGATTTTGATTTCCCGGTTATAATCAAGCCGTCAAATTCGGTTGCATACTGGAACGCAAGCTTCCCGCATAAAAAGAAGGTTTTTATAGCGGAAAGCAAAGCGGAGTTTGATTCCATTCTTGAGGCAATTTATTCCTCATCTTATCAGGACCACTTGATTTTGCAGGAATATATCCCCGGCGACGACAGCAACATGCGTGTGATGAACTGTTTCTGCGGCAAGGATAAAAAGGTGAAGCTGATTGCCCTCGGAAATGCACTTCTGGAGGAGCATTCTCCTGAGGGCATCGGGAGCTATGCGGCGATAATCAACGGATATGATGAAGACCTCAGTGAAATGATGAAGAATTTCCTTGAGGGCATCGGTTATATCGGCTTTGCGAATTTTGATATGAAATATGACAGCAGAGACGGCACATACAAGCTCTTTGAGATGAATTTGCGTCAGGGCAGAAGCAGCTTTTTCGTGACGGCGGCAGGATATAACCTTGCAAAGTGGCTCGTGGACGACGTGATTTACGGCGTTGAGGCAGACTTAACGATTGCAAGCGAAAAAGTGCTGTGGAGCATTATTCCGAAGAAGATTATTTTCAAATATGTCCGTGACGAGAAGCTTAAAGCCGACGCAAGGGAGCTTATAAAATCAGGCAAATATGTAGAGAGCTATTATTACAAGGGCGACCGAAGCTTTAAGCGCTATATCGCATTTGTGAGAAACCAGCTCAACTATTTTGACAAGTATAAGAAGTATTTCGGGAATAAATCCTTGAAAGGATAGCTAATGAAAACACTTGGGATTATCGGCGGGCTCGGACCTATGGCAAGCGCATATTTTCTTGAACTGATAACGAAGCTGACAAATGTGGAGCATGACCAGGAGCATCTCGACATCATTCTTTTCAGCCGCCCGAATGTGCCGGACAGAACCGCATATGTCCTCGATAACACCAAGCCCTCTCCCGCTGTTTCGATGACAGAAACGGCAAAAACGCTTGAAAAGCTTGGGGCGGC
>QMCE01000442.1_pt1 | contig 21328 bp, 29 predicted proteins | sample 1821851 | NCBI WGS metagenome assembly QMCE01 (sample SAMN09453174, study PRJNA476694) | Termite gut metagenome, whole genome shotgun sequencing project. | isolation source: worker | host: Odontotermes sp. | place: South Africa:Pretoria | collected 2016-01-28 | reverse complement strand
TGGTACGCGCGATAGGAGTCGAACCTACGACACCCAGCTCCGGAAGCTGGTGCTCTATCCACTGAGCTACGCGCGCTTATCGGACTTTTCTTTGAAAAGTATGGCCATTTTAATGAAACTCCTAATAAGGCGATACTACCTTTTATAGAAGGTAAAGTAATATGTTTTTCTTTTAAAGATGTACATCAAAAAGGCTTTAGTGAAATAAACGGATCTATTTGCGTCATATCGCTAATAGTAGCGTACTTTGTGATATGTACAATTGTTATGAAATTGTTCCCTGACATAAAAGATTCATATGAAATTATTAAAATTTCTGCAAAAATACTTTTAGTTACCATAGGAACGGCTATGATTATTTTGTTTTTTAAAATGATATGGGATGATTTTAACAAATGATATTCAGACCGATGTTAGCTTCAACATTAGAAGGCGAAATAAAGTTTCCTTGTTCAGTAAGCGCGAAGATAGACGGCGTTAGGGCCTATATTCAAGATAGTGTGGTTATGAGTCGATCAGGCCGACCGATTCGAAACGAATTTATCCAAAGCATCCTTGGAAAGAAAGAGTATAGCCACATGGACGGGGAATTGACGATTGGTGACTTCCGCAACCCAAAACTTGTTTTGGCCACAGTGTCCGGGGTGAATACATATCTTGGGGAGCCTGATTTTACATTTAGGCCTTTTGACTACTTGGAAAATCCGTCGGCACCATTCAGAGATCGGTATCGATCGCTAAAGCGAGTCTGTGAATCTTTTGAAAATGAAAGGATAAAACTTGTCGAGCAATTTATCATCAGAGATCAATTAGAATTTGAAAAGTTCGAGCAAAGCGTTTTAAGTGAAGGTTACGAAGGTGTAATGATTCGTGACTTTACTGCTCCGTATAAAAACGGTCGAAGCACGGCAAAACAAGGATGGCTTTTGAAAGTAAAGCGATTTTCAGATTCAGAGGCAGAAATAATTGGATTTGAAGCGTTGCAATCTAACCTAAACTGTGCTAAAATAAATTCATTAGGTTATATGGAACGATCAAGTTCAAAAGAAGGTTTAATTGAAAAAGAAATGCTCGGTGCTATTTCCGTTAGAGACGTTAAAACTGGAGTTAAATTTTCAATTGGAACAGGGTTCGATGCCACAATGCGACATAAATTGTGGTCAGAAAAAGATTCTTTGATTGGTCGAATTGTTAACTACAGACATTTTGAGAAAGGTTCGAAAGATAAACCTAGGTTTCCTGTTTTCATTCGTTTTCGTGATGAAATTGATTTTTAAAGGATAAATCATGTCACTTGAATTTAAAAGAGTCTCTCAGATAAATCGAGACCGCGGGGTGAAGATGTTGATATACGGGCAATCTGGGGCTGGTAAAACGATGCTCGCTACCACATTACCAAAACCTATATTTATTGACGCGGAATCGGGTACTTTATCTCTTGCAAAAGACAATCTCGAAAAGGTGTTCGGAAAAGAAAACTCAGACGTATCGTATGATATGGCTTGCATAACCGTCAATACTCTTGAAGATGTTGCTGAAGTTTATCAATGGTGTATCGACCCGGCTAATTCAAGCCATTATGACTCAATCGTTATTGACAGTCTTAGTGAAATAGCTGAAGTGGCTTTTAATGATGCTAAGAAAAAGTTTAAAGACGGCAGGGTTTTTTGGAATGAGTATAAAGCAAATGTCGAATCTATAATAAGAGATTTTAGAGACATTAAAAACAAACATGTTTGTATGATAAGTAAAATGGATTTTGTCAAAGATGAAGTGTCTGGCATAACACGACTTGCGCCGAAAATGCCTAGCGCTAGCTTATCGAATGCTCTTGATTACTTCTTCGACGAGGTTTATCGCTTGGCGATCGGTACTGATACTGAAGGTAAAACTGTTCGTTTTCTTCAAACTAGCGTTGATATTCAACATCACGCAAAAAGCAGAGGAGGTTTAGACCCTGTAGAAATTCCAAATCTTTCCCACGTTATCAGAAAACTTAATCAAAAAGGAAAAAACAATGGTTGAATTTGTATTTAATGGAAATGAAGTCAAAGAAGCTGATTTTTCACCTATTCCTGACGGATGGTACACACTTCAAGTAAAAGACTCTGAGATGTGTTTTTCGAATCTTAACAGCAACAATCAATATCTGAAATTTACGTTCACTGTTGTGGAAGGAGAATACGCAAACAGACAATTGATTTTCAATTTTAACGTCATCAATACGAACGATAAAGCCGTTACAATTGCGAAACGACAATTGCTTCAATTGTCAAAAGCATGTGGTCAAATTTCGTTCACAAATACTCAGGCTCTTCACGGGAAAATTATTTCTGCGCAAGTAAAGGTAGACGGTGAGTATAACAAAATTTCAAAGTTCAATGCATCTGATAAAGTAGTCGGTCAATCTATTCCTGCTCAGAAACCTGTTATTGCTTTTCCGCCTGCAGATGATTGCGTGGCTACGGTCGAATCAAATACAGGACTTCCTGAGAAAATCGACGATCCGTTTGGAGCTGTTCCTCAATCTGACACCAAGCCTTTTGTAGAAGCTGAAAAACAGCCTTGGGACGATGACGAAGAATCGGTTCCGCCTTGGAAGCCGAAGACATAATTTTTGCGGGCAAATTTATTTTGCCCGTTTATCAAATCAATATTGGAGAAATAAATGAAAACCTTACTTATCAAAACTGACTTTAGCGGTAAAAATTTATTCGGACTTGCTGAAGGCGATTTTTCTGATTTGAATAACCTTCATGTTGACTTTTTTACTGAAGAGCAAAAAGAAAGATTTGAAGAAGCCGGCAAAGCTACTCCGTATTTTCAGTTATCAAAAGAATTAGACGCAAGGATTCTTAACGAAACTGAATATAAAATTGCAATTATTTGTACTGGAAACTTTATCAAACAATTTATTGAGTTTGAAAGCGAATAATGAAAATAGCGACTAAAACACTCGAAGCAATAGAAACAGCTTTACAGTCTGATCAAGGAAGTTCTTATAGAAAATTCCTTAAAAAAGTTATATTAAATATCGGAGACGCATATAAAGAATCTGATGAAGGATTTAGGCGTCATTTAGGGGCAAGTGTTATTGGTTCTGATTGCGTAAGATCGATATGGTATAGCTTCAGATGGTTTTCTGAAAATAAGTTTAGAGGAAGAATGCTTCGGTTGTTTAATCGCGGTCATTTAGAAGAAGCGCGGTTTATTGCGCTTCTTCTGATAATTGGTTGCAAAGTCATTCAGCAGGATAAAGACGGGAAACAGCTAAAAATATCTGACCACATGGGTCACTACGGCGGGTCTGTCGATGGGGTTGTTCTTGGCGTTCCAGACCTGCCGTGTGGGCAATACTGCTTGGTAGAGTTTAAGACGCACTCTGAAAAATCTTTCAGAGACCTTTCAGAATTAGGGGTAATGGAATCCAAATTTCAACATTACATACAGATGCAACAATACATGCTGTATATGCAATTACCTGTTGCATTGTATATGGCCGTAAATAAAAATACTGACGAGATTTATGCAGAACTTGTTTCATTTAATAAAGAAAAAGCTCTCCAATATTCAGACAGGGCAAGAAAAATTATTGAAAGTAAAACCCCTCCTGTAAAAATAAGTGATTCTCCTGGATTTTGGAAATGTAAATATTGCGACCATAAAAATTTGTGTCAATTAGAAAAACCATCACTTAAGAATTGTAGAACGTGCGCGCACTCACATCCAGCTTTAGGTGGAGATTGGGTATGCGAAGAGCATGGAGAAGTAATTGAAAATCCATTCCAAAAATGCGATGAATATCAAGCTATATGATTATCAAGAAGAAGCCATAAAATCGTTGTGGGAGTTTTTTAAAACTCACGGCAAAGGTAATCCGATTGTTGCTATGCCAACCGGCAGCGGTAAGAGTGTGGTTATCGCAGGATTTATTCATCTTATTTTCAAAAAATTTCACGATCAAAAAGTTCTTGTGATAACTCACTCTAAGGAGCTAATCAGTCAGAATCATGAACGGCTTTTGCAAATGTGGCCAGAGGCTCCGGCTGGTATTTGCAGCGCTGGCCTGAATCAGCGGGACTATGCTCACTCGATCATCTTTGGCGGGATCGCCACTGTAAAAGGCAAAGCTGAAAAATTCGGACATGTCGACCTTCTACTTATTGACGAAGCCCACCTTGTCAGCCCGAACGATGATACGATGTACCAGGGGTTCGTCAAGGCCCTTAAAACCGCCAACCCCTATCTAAGGGTCATCGGGTTCACTGCAACGCCGTGGAGGACGTCTCAAGGCAAATTGACAGACCCTTATCTGACAAGGGCCGGTGAGTCGGTACCTCCGCTGTTTTCGCACGTCTGCTACGACATCACTGATATAAATGGATTCAAGCGATTACTCAAAGCAAACAAAATGGCTTTACTGATCCCAAAACAAACGGAAGTCGCATTGGATGTCGAAGGTGTCAAAATCAGAGGTGGCGAATTTGTCGAGAAAGACCTTCAACAGGCTGTCGACAAAGAGGAAGTAACCTATGCTGCGCTGAAAGAGACTATCGAGCTTGGACATGATCGCAAGCATTGGTTGATTTTCGCATCTGGGATCACCCACGCCGACCACATCTGCGACATGCTCAATAGTCTCGGAGTTTCGACTGTGGCGATGCACTCAAAAATGCCTCGTGAACAAGCCGACGAAAACCTTCGAAAATTTAAGGCAGGGGAAGTAAGGGCAGCAGTCAACAATAATATGTTGACCACAGGTTTTGACTTCCCGGCGATAGACATGATCGTTTGCCTTCGTCCGACATCAAGCGTCGTGTTTTGGATTCAGATGCTAGGGCGCGGAACACGAGTTCACAAAGAAAAAGAAAATACACTTGTATTGGATTTTTCAAGAAATACTCAACGGCTAGGGCCAATTAATGACCCTAGGCTTCCTTTTAAAGGAAAAAAGGGAAACGGACAAGCGCCTGTAAAAACTTGTCCTAAATGCAATTGTATAAATCATATAAGCGCTCGAATGTGTAACGGAATTATTGGAGAAATAAAATGCGCTCATGAATTTACGTTTCAAACTAAAATTTTAGAAACTGCTTGTACAGCAGAACTTATAAAACTTGAACCTGTAGTTAAGACTTTTAAAATAGATTTAATAGTATATTCAAGACATATTAAAACAGGCGGGCCACATTCAATGATGGTTAATTATTTCAGCGGTATAACATCGTTTAAAGAGTTTATTTGTTTTGAGCACGGGGGATATGCAAGACGTCGTGCTGTTGAATGGTGGAGAATTAGAGCTGAAGAATCAGTTAATGCGCCATCAACAGTTACTGAAGCGTTGACTAAAGTAGAATCGATAAAAGTCCCTACACACTTGCGAGTTATCGTCAACAAGAAATGGCCTGAGATAATCGCAGCTTGTTTTGATGGAACGTGTTTTGGCGAGTTTAATACTGACGAATCAAAATTGCCAAAAGTGGCAATAAACTTAAATAAAGGAAAAGTAAATGAAACTAGGGAAATTCATAGTTTTTGAAGGTATCGATGGATCGGGGAAGTCTACTCAAATAAAACTTTTACGTAAAAAGTTATTTGAAAAAGGGATTACGTATAAATTAACAAGTGAACCTAAAGGAACCAAAGTCGGAGAGGAACTTTTAAACATAGCCGAACTTTACTCTATGAATCCAATCGTTGAGGCTTTATTGATGATTACAGCAAGACTTCATCACATACACGAAGTCATTGCTCCGGCGATGTCAAATGGAATTTCTGTAATATGCGATAGATTTGCTGATTCAACATATGCATATCAAGGAATAGACGAATGCCATTTTAAAGATATACAAAAACTTGACGAATGCATAATAAAAACATTTAGGCCGCACTACACTTTTTTCTTAGATGTTCCAGTTGATGTCGCAATGAAAAGACTAAGTGAAAAAGATGACATTGAGTCTCGCGGAAGTTCATATTTTGAAAATGTGAGGAAAATTTATAAAAAATTCGCATCAGAAAGGGAAGATTACATAACGATCGATGGAACAAAATCAATAGATAAAGTTTCACAAGAAATAAACGAGCATATCGAAAAAATATTTGCATAGAAAATATTTATTGAATCATTAACCTCGATAAATATTATTTTTCAAGAATACGTTGACATCATATCAAAGATTATCTATACTGACTTCACAGTACAACATAACCGGAGATAGTCATGGAAAACTTGAAAAAATTTGAACTTCGCGAACTGTGCAAAGAACATGGTATCAAGAACTACGGGGCTATGACAAACGAAAAGATGCGCGAGGCTATCCGATCGAAGATGGCCACAGCGTCTTTCATAGAAAAGGCTCTTGGTCGGCCTGTGTACGAAGGAAGCATCGTCGAGACTGTGGTTAAGTATGAACCGGAAAAGCCAGTTATCGTCAGGAAGTCGAAACTGCCGGAATTAAAGGCGATGCGACCGAAAGCCGGAACGAAGCGCTCTGAGATATGGGATTATCTCGACGGCCTTTTTGTCAAAGGCAGCCCAATTCCGACAATCAAAGGAATGAAGAAGGCCGCCGCAAGCCACGGATGGCACAAATATACAGCTTGCTTGCAATTATTTGAATGGAGGAACTACACTTTTTCAATCTAGCTATTGTAAAGTGTTTGTGAGTGTGGTAAGATTCAATCACATTCACAAACACTTTAGGAGAATTTTTATGGAAAATGTTTTTGAAACAGTTTCGCCTGCTGAACTGATCAAGCAAAAACTTGCTCGCGGAAAGGAAATTGCCGAAGAAGAACGCAATCGAAAGATTGAAATCCGCAATGCAGCAAAAGCCGAAAAGAAAGCTGAAAACGAACGAAAGAAAGAAGAGCGCCGTCTTGAACGTGCCAAACTTCGCGCTGAAAACAGAAATGGGCAAAATGTTTCAAACGGGATTCCGTACCCTGCTGAAGGCACGAAGGGTTTCGATAACTGGGCGATGTTCGACACGTTGACAGAGCTTAACGGGAGAATGGCGACGATTCAAGAAAGCCTGCTGATTGCTCGTGCGGACGGAAAGAATTTTGCCACAGTTCGCCGAGACCATCACCGTTGGCAGATTTTTCACGGCTATAGGCCGCCCGTTGAATCGAAAGAATAATCTCTAGGAAAGGGCTCGAAAGAGCCCTTAGTTAACTGAGGATTACAATGATATCTGACATTAAATTCATCATGAATGCTGTTTCTATATCAGCTCAAAATCAGGCGTACAGACACTTTAAACTATCGGACGGAAGAATATATTCCACAGATGGAATTGTGACGATGAGCTCTCCGATATCTATCGATATTTCATGCAATCCTCGCGCAGATCAGTTCTTGAAAGCTATGGAATCATGCTCTGAAAACAAAACAGTGTGGTTAGAAAGCAACGGAAAAGTTTGTGTCAAAAATAGAAGATCAAAAGCGTATGTCGATTGCTTTGAAGGTGATATCCCGATAATAGCTCCGCAAGGTGAAAAAATTTTATCGGATGAACATTTTATCGATATTTTAAAAAAACTTTACCCTCTAATCGGAACAGACGAAAATCGAATCTGGTCAAATGGAATATTGTTTGACGGAGCTAGCGCTATTGTAACAAACAACGTTATAATAGCAAAACACGATATAGGATTTGATTTTAAAAATAAAGTCAGCATTCACAGAGACTGCATAAAAAAGATAATAAAAGCAAACTGCACTATCGAAAGCATTCAATGTTCAAATAATTCAGTTACATTCAATTGTGCAGACGATAGGTGGATAAAATGCCAGACGTTACCATCAGATTGGCCAGACGTAGAGAATATTTTATCGCAAACTTATTCGCCAGTTAATTTAAACAAATCAATATTTGACGCTATCGATTTTCTTTTACCTTTTTCTAAAGACGGAAAACTTTTTATTGAAGAAAATTGTGTAAAAACAAGTAACGTTATAAACGACGGAGCGTCGTTTATAATAGACGGATTAAACGGAAAAGGAATTTATCAAATACATATGTTTTCTCTTTTAAAAAACATAGCAGAAAACATTGACTTAACGTCATGGCCTAAGCCGTGTTTATTTGACAGTAAAAATCTAAAAGGCGCGATTATCGGGTTCCCTTCATGAGAAAAGACTCAATTGGCCTATTCTGGCAAGATGCTCCGAAGTCTATAGAAAAACCTGTTCCACCTGAACCATTGTGGTTATTGCCAGACTATCTGCCGGATTTAGTCGAAGCGCGCGCGTTTAAAATTGATAAAATGACTGACGAAGATGTTCGAAAGTCATTGCTTAAACGCGATCGAATGCTATTCGATATCGAAGTTTATCCTAATTATTTTTTAGCGTCATTCAGGTCAGACAGAACAGGTAAAGTTTTAGTTTTCGAGATGAAAGAAGGCGAGGAACTTGACGTTTCGCGTCTCAAATGGATTCTTGAAAACTTTACGATTGTCGGGTTCAATAGTTTAAATTTTGACATACCAATCACCACATTGGCTCTGGACGGATGCGGAACACGTGAACTGAAAGCGGCGTCTGATGCTATCATTGTTGATGGTGCGCTTGGGCGAGATATCCTCAAACGAAAGAAAATAAGGCCGCTCAAGATTGATCACATCGATTTGATCGAGGTTGCGCCGCTGAAAGCGAACCTTAAAATTTACGGGGCCCGACTTCACACGCCGAAGATGCAAGATTTGCCATTTGATCCGGCGACAGAGCTGTCTGACGATCAGATTGCAATCGTGCGCTGGTACAACGTCAATTCCGACCTGACGGCAACAGGCTTTCTTCATGAGTGTTTGCGGCCGCAGATTGAATTGCGAACAGAGCTATCTAAAGAGTTCAATCGCGACCTCCGGTCGAAAAGCGATGCTCAAATAGCCGAAGCAGTCATTTCCGAAGAATATTTCAGACGAACAGGAAGACGGCCGGAACGTTCATCAGTTTCACCAGGTACAGTTTTCCGATACAAAAAACCTTCATTTTTGGCTTTTGAGAGCGACCTTATGAAGTCTGTTCTTGAAACGGTTTCCTCCGCAAAGTTTGTTGTTGGAGAGAGCGGAAGCGTTATCATGCCGGAGGAAATCAAAAACCTAAAGATAACGATCGGCGGGTCTACCTATCAGATGGGAATCGGCGGGCTTCACTCTACAGAGACTTGTGTTAGCTACGCGGCAGAATGTGGTTACAAACTCGTTGATAAAGACGTAACGTCATATTATCCGTTCATAATTTTGAATTGCGGACTTTTTCCACCACACCTTGGGCCCGTATTTCTCGACATCTATCGAGAGATTGTTGAGAGGCGTGTTGAAGCAAAAAGGGCAGGAATCATTATTATCGCAAACGCTTTCAAGATTGTTGTCAACGGGGCCTTCGGAAAACTCGCAAGCAAATACTCTTTCTTATACGCACCTGACATGCTGTTCCACGTAACTTTGACCGGTCAATTGTCATTATTGATGCTGATCGAAGCGATTGAGTCGGCTGGAATGAGTGTGGTCAGCGCAAACACTGACGGTATTGTAATCAGGTACACTGAATTTGATGAATCCAAACTTGAAGAGATATCGAAAGCGTGGGAGTCGGCTACAGGCTTTTCGCTTGAAGATAGCCTCTACCGGGCTCTGTACTCACGCGACGTCAATAACTATCTAGCGATCGGCACAAACGGGAAAGTCAAACGAAAAGGGGCGTTTTCTAACCCATGGACAGACGGGATAAGCGCAGGATGCCTTCATAAAAACCCAACGAACACCGTCTGCATCGATGCTGTCGAGAAATTCTTACTCGACAATACTCCTATCGAAACGACGATCACCACATGCCGAGACATCAGGAAGTTTGTAACCGTTCGGACAGTCAAAGGCGGTGCTGCAAAAGTGTGGCCAAACTCGACCGAGCATCTCGGGAAATCGATCCGCTGGTACTACTCAAAAGACGTCGAAGGAAATATCGTCTACGCGGCCTCCGGCAACAGAGTACCCAGATCAGAAGGCGCAAGGCCTTGTCTTGTTCTGCCTGAGCAATTTCCTATAGATTTAGACTATCAATGGTACATAAACGAATCAAAAGATATATTGAAAAATATTGGGCATTCTCTTGATTTTTGATTTTATCGGAGTATAATAAAAATCATTGCTTAGGAGATAAAATGAAAAAGTTAAATTTCAAGTTATATCAAATTGGTTTGTTTTAGCCATATAGATGCTTAAAATGCAACGACGAGATTAGTTATTTTTCACAACCGATTTGCATTCATTGTAGCATATCAAGTGGTGCTTTTGAATTTGCTAGGAGAAGCGGAAAATCTATAATGACGAAAGAAATTTTCGAAAGCGCCTTGCGCACACTTACAGATTCCGGTGCGCTTAGAATTTCAGCAAATGGAAAATACGGAAAATTTTGAGGAGACAAACATGGAAACAAAATTCACATTAAGTAAAAGAGTTATTGCAGAAATTCAAGAAGAAATTTCTCGTGAAATAACTGAGCGTGAGAAAAATTTACTATTTTATGTAAAACGCGTATATGAAAAAGATAAAAACGAGTTTGAAAGAATTATTTCAAACGATAACGCTGAAATAATTTTAAAAAGACTCGTTGCGCATTTTTACATGTAAATAATTCCCTCATGGTGAAATAGGTATACACACCAGACTTAAAATCTGTCGCTTTTAAAGCGTGTCGGTTCGAATCCGACTGAGGGAACCAAAATTGATAAAGGCCGTTAGCTCAACGGTAGAGCAGAGGACTCATAATCCTTTGGTTACAGGTTCAATCCCTGTACGGCCTACCAAAATATAAGGATAATTAAAATGGGTATGAAAAAATACTTCGAGACGTACTGTTTTAGGCATGGTTACAAACTTGACCAACGCGGCGAATGTCATATGTGCGAAAAATACAAAAACGCCGAATTTACTTGTATTCTATGTCACACAGACTTTAGCAGATATAATTTAATTGAATCTAATCCTATATTGCCTTACGGTAATTTGGAAAATGAATGCTACATCATTTGTAATGAATGTTATTCAGTAATTAGAGATAAAATTTACGACGACGTGAAAAAACGACTTTATGACGAGTTTGAACTAAAGACGAAAAACTAAAATGATAAATATATTTGAACCTTTGCAAAAAGAAAATTCCTATCGCTGCTTTCTATGCGGAGAAATTCAGCAAGGGTCGCCGATGTACTCAAGAAGTTTCGTATGTGATGATTGTTATTTCAAAACTGAAGAATATTATAATCATACTAAGGAATTGCTAAAATGAACGATAACGATACTCCAACTATTTGCGCAATGTGCGAGCATAGCTATTTTAAAATAGATGGTCCAAGAACAAGCGTTTGGTACAATCATTATTGCACAAAAGCCCCTGACGATCATCTAAATTTTATCAGTGGAAATATAGTGAAATCGTTTAAAAGTTGTCGTGATCAAAACAATGGAAAATGTGAATATTTTGAAAAAGCTGCTGAACGTAATTTAAAACACGGTGACAAATTAAAGGAAGCTATATTCAAATCTGGTTATAAATGCAACGATGATTTCGGCTTTTACGAAGAGTATCTAAACTATATTAAGCGTAAATAAACAATCTTAACTATGGAGAATGAAATGGGAAAAGCATTGACGCGAGACTATTCAGAATCTCCGAAGTGTGACATTTGTGGGCGAGATCCTGACTACGAAATTGAGCACGAGCACATAGTTTGGGCGCATATTTGCGATTCTTGCGCTCTGGCCCTATGTTTCTCTGACGCACAGATAATAGAAAGGCAACCTGCTATCCAATGAGAAAAAGAAAATTACGTTGTCCAATATGCAATGCCGAATTAAGAACGGCATATGGGAAAGAAAACGGCATTTGCAAAACGTGCGTAAAGTTTGCTATAATGCGCGACCGCTTATCTGAAATTCTTGAATTGATACAAACGAAATGGTATTCGAAAGGAATTTGACATGTACTCTCTATTCACTGGGCACCGTCTTCTTATATCATATGCTGACGCTATACTAAATGAACTTGAAGAATTCGGCATAACAAAAGGCGGAGAATGGTCAATTGGAATAGATTATGAACAAATACATTTCTATAAAAATGGAGTAGGTCAAAAAATACAAATCGACGGTGAAGACTTAACGTGTGGCGACGAATACGATTTATTTTGCATGTGTGTTTTTCTTATTGCAGAAAAAAGAGGCCATTCTAAATCATTTTCCCTAAGCGATATTTTTTTAAGACTTTTTAAAAATAAAACGCATTTGCTTAAGCATTTTTCTTTTATAAATGATATCGCTGAAAGAATTAAGTTTTATCTTCCTAGCGATAACTATTTGCTCATTACTTATGACCATAAATTTAAAGAGGAGAATTACAATGCAAAAAATATCACTTCTTACAGGCCATAAACTTTTGCTTGAATACGCAAAAGGAATTTGCGAACATTTCAAAGTATTAGCTAGAAATTATGACAATACGAAAGTTACGCAAGATAAAATCAAAATCAAGTTAGATGAAAAACTTGTTACGTTCTATTATGAATCTAACAATAACGATGAAAAACTTGAAGAACCAGTCTATTTGCATGAAAATAGCGATAAAATGAATCTGTTTGAACTTATTGTATATATTATCGCTGAAAAAAGAGGTCATTGTACAAACTTTGACTTGAACAACATGTTTTTAAAACTAGCAAGTACGGATACTGACTTACTTGAATATTACGATGAAGCTGAAGAAATTGCCGACATCGTTACTCGCGAACTTCCGTGTGATGAATTGCTTATCGGAAGTTTTATTTAAATTATCCCAATGGGAGAAAGAGATGTTTGGATGGCTTAAAAGATAACGACTACACGGGATAGAGAAGCCCCGCGAGGGGCTTCTTTCTAACTATCAGTTAAGATATTTTGTTAACGGGATTCGTTTGATATAAGTCTTGACGAGAGTCAATTTCTCAAACGTCTTAAGAATCGTACTTTCACCAATAATCTTTGCGAAAGTTTCGAAAATGTCACTTACAACCTCCGAATCTCGCGGCGCGAAAACGCCCTCGAAAGTTAGTTCCTCAATTGGGCAGTCATCGATGATAACTTTGGCGAGCGCATCATCGATTTCAACCCTGCTCCAATGTTTCAAATCATCTGAAACAAAACGAAGGTTTTTGTTTTCGTATGCGACAACATACAACGACCCGTTAGATTGCCCGTACAAAACAATCTTAACTTCGATTACTTTTTTCATACTACTTTCCTTTCTGCTCACTCACCATTGAGCAAGCAAACGTAGTATAAAATGATTTTAATCTTAAATCAAGAGAATATTATGAAAATCACACTTCCAGTAATTATCGTTTCTTTGGTTTTCGCAACTTATCAAAAACAACCTGTTGAAATTGAAAAACAAATTCCGTTTGAACCTCACGAATATTCATCATACGAAATCGAAACAATATCGTATTCGAACGATGAACTTGAGCTAGCCTCCCGAACCGTGTGGTCAGAGGCCCGTGGTGAGGGTGTTGCAGGACAGACTATGGTTGCACAGTCTATCGCAGACAGGGTTCTTGACGGCCGATGGGGGTCAACTGTGACAGAGGTCTTGACTGCAAAAAACCAATATGCCTCTCCTGGGCAGCTTGATCCAAAGATTACCGCTGTGGTCAAGGATGTTTTTGACGGAAACCGATTTGCTCTTGACCACAGTGTGCTATACTTCAGAGTGAGTAAATCTACCTCGGACTGGTGGTCAAGTTATGTCGGCCACATCGGAAACCATGCGTACTACGGAAATAAACTTTGAGTCAATTCCCTTTTGAAAAAATAATCAAACATATCATTAAACACAAAATGTATATAGATGTATTTGATCGAGATAATCCTGATTTAAATTATTACGGAAAATCTCTAGCAGCAATTAAAAAGGTTATGTCAAAAGATTCGAGATATTTCTTGAACATTTTTCATGATAGAAAGATGCGCTTGGCCGCAAGCATGTTGTGTTCAAAAGCAGACAGCGAATATGAAATAAATCATGTTTTTATTCATATTGCAAAAGGATATGACAACCCTCTTTCTAACTTTGATTTTGAATCTGGAGAACTAAAAAATGGTTGATTTTACCCTATGCGTCCAATCAAATGAATGCGATAAAAAGTATTGTAAAAGGCACGCTGATCAGTACATAAAATCACTGTTTCAATCCTACAGTAATTTGAAAGATACTATGTTATGCCCAGAATATTCAAAAGAAACCGATAAAAAGGAATTGCTAAAATGAAAGATATTAGGCGAGATATATGCAAAGCCTCTAAATGCGTGACAGTGTGGATATCAGCAATTATTTTCGTATTTGCAGAAGCATATGCACATTTGCCGCAAATACAAGAACTTTTGCAAAATAACTTCGGAATTCAAGGTGACGGTAAAATGATGCAAATATTCGCTGTTCTTGTTATCGGAGCAAGAATAATTCAGGAAGGATTGTCTGGATTTAAAAATAGACGCTCGGAGAAAAACAATGTTTCTTGAAACTGCAATAGCAATAGGCATTCTTCTATTATTTCACTGCATAATAGAATCTTGGATTTTTTACAAATCAAGGTTAGATATTCTTGATAAAGGCGTAGAAATATTTTCTATTGGAACAATAACTAATATTTTCTCATTCACATCCAACTCTATTTTTTGCATAATCTATTTGTTATAAACATCCCTCAATTACCGCTTCAAGATCGTTTATGTGTTGTTTTTGACGAACATATCTGATCGTCAATTCCTGAACCTTTTCAAAGTCTGTCGCATTGTCCGACAGTGATTCAAAAATAAGTTTCCCAGGGCGCTCTGTCACACAAGATTTTACCACAGGGACATAGACTGTCACCGGCGCTGATTCTGGAACCGAAGCGCACGAAGATAACCACACTGTGGCAAAAGCCGCCAAAAATTCACGTTTCATACCCTTACCTTACCCTATCCAGACTTGCGATCGACGATCCTAGGGCCTCTACGCAAGCCTGTTTTTTAAAAAGATTTTTAAATTGCGAGTTCGTTCAAGCTGTTCGACTGTTTTTTGCAAAAATGTTTGCATTTGTAATGATTCCTAGGAATAGGCATCATTACATCAAATTTTCCTGATGATTTATTATACAGTCTATTTTTGTCTAACATACAAACGTTATAATACTTTCTCCCTTCATCACAAGTAATTGTGTTTCGATATTCACACCTTAAGCAAGTATTTTTAGTATTTGAAAATAACTTATTGTTTATATTATAATCAGGTTTCATTTTAAATCCTTTGTTTCGTTGAAAAGAATACGGTCTTTCCATTCTTGTTGTTTGCCTTTATTCCAATATGACGTAGGCCTATGATACATTTTGACTGTTGCATACGCGGTTAGCGTTCGTTTCGTTCAGTCGATCAAGGTAGCTTTTTGCCAATCCGTATTTTCTTCTAAGATAATACATTGGCGAATTACCATACAAATAACGTATTAACCGGATAGTGTTGTCTTTTGCAAAACGAAGCCTAAAAACTGATCCGTTTTTTACAATTTTTTTATCCTCTTTTATTACGTCATTTGAAGCTAAAACATTTTTAATATCTTTTAGCACAGGCATTCTTCCTGTAATTTCAGAATATAACCAGTTATTATGCAAGCCACCATAATAAAAACTCCCGTCAGCATCAAACAAACCTCTTATAAAATCTGAACAAACGTCTCTTTGAAGTAAATCAGGGTGCACATACCCCCTATCTTCTTTTCGTTTAGTAAGTTCATATTTTTTAATTGCATTATGTATCCGCCAGCTTCTAAATTCAATTCCAGCGTTATGACAACTATCGCTTATTATTTCTTTTATCGGTCTATCGTTTGAACTTATAAAGTTTCTAAACTGGTATAACAACTCTTTATCTGACCATGCGCAAGCCAATCGAATTTTATTTTCACATGTACAATTTCCATCGCCATATAAATAACCAATCCAATACGCTGACGCATTATTTACAGAATCAAAAACTCTTTCGTTGAGTTCATATTTTCTTTGTACCATTTATAATTGTCCTTTGACGTTAGCCGTATAGGCTATTACTTTCCTCAGCGTTACTATTTAAATAGCTTTCGCTTACTATTAGAAACGATTTTACATGGGCTATCAAGTTAACCCATTACCCTAGTCCATATTTCACATTCTTGTCTTTCTGAATTATCAAGAGTAATTTGCTTTGTTTCATTATTCATGAATATCTCCTTTATTTAAGAACATCGTTAACAAGATTCATTGCATCGTTGCAATCTTTTCCTTTTGCATTTTTAAGTGCTTTGACTTGTTCCTCAAGAGTCTTATTCTTTTGTTCAGATTCAAACTTAGCAGCATCGTAACGAACTTTTGCCTCGTTAGTTTCACGTTCAAGTTTGATTATCTCTGAATTTTGAATAACAAGACTTTCTTTCAAGTTTGTATTCTCTCGAATAGCTCTACTTAATTCATCCTTAATATCTTCGATTTTATCCAAAAGATTGTATCTGACCACAGCAAGGATCATATTACACGTGACCGATATGATTAAGAATATCGGATATAATCTTGGTAGAAACGCGATTATTCTAGCTAGCATGTAAATACCTTTCAATCATAAATTTATCTGTTACACCTTAGGCAATGTTATTCCCAGTTGGCCTTGATACTTTCCTTTCCTATCTGCATAGGATGTTTCGCAAAGATCACTTTCAAAAAATAACATTTGGCAAATTCCTTCGTTAGCATAAATTTTCACAGGGCAAGGTGTGGTATTTGATATCTCAATTGTAACGTGACATTCCCATTCAGGCTCAAGGGGGGTTACATTTACGATGACTCCGCATCTAGCATAAGTAGACTTTCCAAGACAGACTACCAGAACATTCTTCGGAACCCTGAAGTATTCGACAGTTCTGGCCAGGGCAAAGGAATTTGGAGGAATAACGCAAACGTCGCCTACAAAATCGACAAAAGCGTTTTCATCAAAGTTTTTTGGATCAATGATCGATCTGTTTTCATTTGTAAAAATTTTAAATTCATTTGAACATCTAGCGTCATATCCGTAACTAGATACTCCATATGAAATTACTTTTTTACCGTTTATTTCTGAAACTTGATTTTTTATAAATGGAGCGATCCACCCACAACCTTCACATTCTAATTCAAAACAAGAAAATCTATAATCTGGAACTAAGCTCATTTAAACTCCTCTATGCAAAAATTTATATCAAAAAAATATACCGAATCACTGCTAATTGATGTTCTTGTTGTAAATTCGAAAGTGTTATGTTTAACGTCAAATTTTACGCAACCAATTTCTTTATTTTCAGAAAACCATTTTGATCTAGACAATGTAACGCAATCTATATAAGTTAAAATTCCATTTAAAAATTCTATACGTTTATAAGAAAACGCTAGTTCATTTTCTTTAAAGTTTAACTCGATATCGTCAAATGCATCATCAATGCGACCTTTATAAATCGGTATGATTTTTTTCATAACTATCCTTTTAAAACGTATATGCTACCACACTTTAAAAAGAATAGCAATTGAAAATAACTATCGAGCTTTAATCAAGCATAAGGACGGCGGTGAGTAAAAATCCATCATCGAACTTATGCTACATAGTTGTGGTAATTTAAATGTAGCTTCGTCTTCCCCATACTTCGCTCCGATCATTGCATATAACTCTGGGAAGTCAGATTTAGAAAGAGACCTTCCATCGCACACAACAAGACCTTCTGCTTCAAGTAACGGTTCAGTTATTCCTGATATATAAAAATCTTCATAATAACTAATAGTTCCGATTGGAGAAATAAGTCTATTATATCGCGCGGAACTAATTTTAGAAAACATATTATTTAAACGCTCAAGATGTTCTTGAATTTCTTTTATAACTTTGTCATTCATTGCATTCTCCTTAATTAACCTTGATACGCGGGAACAGTTTTTGTAAGTCTTGCGGCATGATCAAACCAGCCGTCTCTTGATAATATCGTAATATAAAATGAAGGGTGATATTTATTTGAATCTAATTTTACAATATATTCGGCTTGAGTAGAATTTCCTTCCCATACTAAATGATCTGAATCTGCAGGAACAGGAACTTCAGGCCCAGCGTAAATGCTGTATTTAAAAACTTTTTGTATTCCATTAACTAATGGCGCAGGAGACCAAATTAAAGAATATGTTACTGTTTCATCTGTTGAAGATTTTACAGAAATCACAAAAGAATTCACAGGAACTTGTGGAGGAGGATCCATTTGTGTATAATAACTGGCAATATTATTGACAAGTATTGATCCGTCGCTATTATATACAAACCCTGCCACACAAAGCCTTAAATTTCTATTCGGATCAGCCCTACCGTTCCGCATAGAATTAAACATGTCTCTAGTAAATAAGGTAAAGCCTTGAGCACTTGTCATATACCCAAAAGGTCTTGTCGTATCCGCAGGTAACCATTCAAACGGAAATATTATATATCCTGAAACATTTAATACATTCGCCCAAGTGACATAAATTCCATCTTCCAATAGAGTATCTAGTCTTCGTACAACTGGAATTGGAGAAGTCCCACTTATAATTCCGACCCAATTAGAGCTTACTCCTCTAATGCTATTATTTAAAGGCGTTATTTTACAATTATTATTTCTATCTGTTAAAATTAAATTAGTAGTTTTAACTTTAACAAATTCATATGGAGTAACAATAATAGTATGATTATTTATCGTTGAGTTATATATGTCAACCTCATAAGATATAGCCCCATACACTGAATCCCATGAAAATGAAACATAACCGTCTTCATAGTCAACAATTCTTATATTTTTAGGTGGGTCTAAAACAGTTGGATTAGGGTCTGGTTTTCCACCATACATAGGAGCTATAACAGAATCGTAATCATACAATCTGTCGTCATAATTAACACATTCCACTTCGACAGATTCTTTTCCAGACGCAGACGCTGAAATAAACGTACATTTTTTAAATAAAGAATACGATTCGCCTAATTGATAAAAAACAGCCTCTCTCCCTAATTCATTTATAAAATCTACTGATGAAGGAACTTCTATATCAGCAAACCATTTAGATGATTCGTCATCTAAATCATTAGGTTTTCTTGCTTCATAAGGTCCTTTAACATCACCTAAATCATTTCGTATAAAAGCTGAAAGTGATTGTGACCATTCAACAGGTTCAGATAACTTAAACCGTCTAAATCCTTGCACAAGAGAAGTAACTTCATCTTTAAAAATTCCGCCGAAAGACGTTGTGAATGCGGGAAAAGCAACAGAAACTAAATCTCCGTATTGTGGTATTAAACCTTCAAGTCCAGTTTTAAACGTTATTCTTTCCCTTATATATTTATTTTGTTGATAAACGTATAATCCTTCTCTGTAAGCAATATTTCTATTTTTTATAGAAGTTAAATCTATTTTATCTGGATTTTCTCCGCTTCCGTCTATATACGCCAAAACAGTTTCTTGCAAATTTGTATTAGGATTACAATAAGTAACCTCAACAGAGTCATAATCAGATTCTTGTTGTTTTGAAATTTCCCAAGTCAGCGAATTTTTTTCTATATTATCAGAATTAAATATAGCTTTTGGAAATAACTTTAACCTATCTTTTACTAACGATATTTTATTTCCTTTTATTATAGGAACGCATCTTCCGGCCCTTGCTATTGTTGAAAGAGCTTCCCATATTGTAGTTTTTTGATTAAATACATAATCAAAGTATCTTCCTTCAGCTAATAACTCACCCTCTAAATAAACCAATTCATCGATGTCTATAAAATCATGAGAAAGCCCCGCCCCATAATTTATGTTTGTAATTACATCATAAAATGCAGCGCAAATACCTCTTGACGCAAAATTTCTCATTCCTTCAGAAAATGACCAAACAACTGGATTATTTAAAACTCTTGTGCAATCTATATTTACCCTAGACCTATTATTCTCATTTATTGTTTCATTTGCACGAATAAGTAATGAAACAAGAGTAGTGTTTCCAAAATTATACCAATTTGAAACAGGTATAGTAGGTTTAGTTATATATAACCACACTCTTACTCCGCCCCAAGAAATTGTGTCAGCGGGATTTTTTTCACCGTAAATATTTGTTCTTTGGCCTCTCATTTGTATTCGCATAGGCCTCGGTAACTGTCTGTAAATTGTTTCTCCAAAAAAATTATACCAATTTTTACCAACATATTCGTGTTCAAATATAGTAACCCAATCCGTAATAGGCGCGCCTCTATCATCTATCTCCTGATATTCAATTCTAACTGATTGCCTAGTTCTATTGTCAGGATTTTCATTCGCCCATCCTTTCGGGCAAACAATATCAATGGCAACGAACTGAGTCTTTTCACCTGAAGGAACGCATACGTATGGGCCAACTATTGCAAAATCAGGGTGATTTGTCGGTAATAGCTCTATGTTAGATATTTCTGCTACATTGTGAACATTTGCATTAAAAAAGCTCTTTATTGGAGGTTGATCAGTTTCTGAATTTATGTTTTCAATTGGGTATCCTATTTCAGGCGGGATAACGTCTACTTTTATTTCTGGATTTGAAACTTTTGGCGGTAAATAACCATTTAAATTTATCTCAACGTGTTTTCCAAATACTTCGATTGAAGTATCTTCAATGTTTATAGAATGTATTTCAAAATTACCAGAACCTAAACAAAGCAATTGGTATAAAGTTTGATACGTATATTGACTATCTGTCCCAACAAGGTTATTCCCATAATGTATATACGGCTTTGCTGCGTATGATGCGAAAATTCTATTCTTTCCATAAGCGACTTCAACAGGTTCCATCAATTTTAATTGATTTTGTTGTCCTGACAAAGTATAAAACGGATCAGCAGGTTTAGGTTGCCCTGGAACCTTTGGTTTAGGCATAAACAAGCCCATAGCGATTGACGCTATGGCAGCGGCACCACTAAACACTGTGGCCCAGGATACAGAAGAAAGGAATGCTGCAGCGGCTACTGCATCGAATCCAACTGCAGCTAAAAACGGAACAGCAAACGTTGCAGGAAGATAACGAATTTCAATAATAGATTCTTTAGGAATTTCGTCAATCCACTCTGATCTTAATTTTGCAGAATTATTTACAATTACAACCGCTGGAGAACTAAACTCTTCAAATTCTCCGTAATAATTTTTCAAACATTCAATAACATTATTTCCAGAAACGGAAACTTTATTACATATTGAATTTTCATCAAATGAATTACAATATTCAATTAAAG
>QMCE01000440.1_pt1 | contig 21346 bp, 17 predicted proteins | sample 1821851 | NCBI WGS metagenome assembly QMCE01 (sample SAMN09453174, study PRJNA476694) | Termite gut metagenome, whole genome shotgun sequencing project. | isolation source: worker | host: Odontotermes sp. | place: South Africa:Pretoria | collected 2016-01-28 | reverse complement strand
GCGTGGTTATCACCCAGTAGGAAGACATATTTCCGTATAACAACCGCCGCCTCTATACTTGAGGCGGCGGTTTTTTGTGCTGAATAGCTTTCTGTACGTTATGCGCTATTGGCATTTCGGGGGTATTAGTTATCATTGTGTTATTTCGGAATGGCATGGATATCTGTGCCTGTTTGTGCAGAGATAGACACCTGACCTGAAAAAACCATCGGCTCGCCTGATCATGTATCTATGCGGAGTAATCGACGTCTCAAAATACTGGGGGGGTCTACGGGCTGTAATGTTGTTTATCACAGAAGAATGGTCTATTATTCCAAGGCGTATAAACTGCGTCATTGACATATTAGATATATCCAATGTTAAATATGGCACCACTGGCACCTGACTTTAGTGCTCGCCTTCCGGAGATGCACACGTGTGTGTTCTCGAGTGTGCATAACACCACTGTGCTGGTGGAGCAGAATCGCATAGCCTGATACGCGTGTGTATCCCGCTCTACGTGGGTCGAGAACCTGCGGCCTCGCTAATGCTTGACCACAGCCCGTCTCGTACGACAACACCTACTACGCACGAATCAATTTATATCTATCTGCATACACAACAAAAAAGCCGTACATAATGCACGGCCCATTTTCGGATAAAATACTCGACCTATCTCACCAACAGCCACCAAACATAACCTATATAAAACAGTACCAGGATCGCACCTTCTGCCCGGTCGACATAGTTCTTGCGAAATGTAACCGCACACAGGCCCACCATAGCCGCCGTAACAGTCATAATCAGCAGGTCGCTGATCATAATCCCGCCCAACGCAAGCGGATGCACGGTCGCACTGACTCCCAGAATGAGGAATATGTTAAAGATATTCGAGCCCAACACGTTACCTATCGCTATGCCTGTATTGCCTCTCAGCGCCGCAGCGACACTCGCCGCCAACTCCGGAACCGAGGTTCCGACAGCAACGATAGTTACCCCGATCACCGCTTCGCTCATCCCGGCATGCTCGGCGATCTTCACCGCACTATCCAGAAACAGATCGGCACCAAGGATCAGCACACAGCAACCACCCACGACCATCAGCAGCATCACCCAAATATTCTTCTGCCGCGCAGCCACTCTTTTCCTCTTCTCGGGCATCTTGGCATTCTTGCCGCCCTCGCGCCCAGAGAAGACCATGTAGATCATGAAAATAACGAAAAAACCGAGCAACAGCAGCCCTTCGCCGCGCGAGATCATGCCCACCTGGCCATCTCCCAACATAACATCGCCCGCAACAACCAGACACGCCAGACATGCCAACAGCATGAACGGGATATCCTGCCGCACCATACTTTTTGTGATCTGCATAGGCTTAATAAGCGCTGCAATACCCAAGATCACTACATTAAAGATATTCGAGCCCACGACATTTCCCACCGAGATCTCATAATTACCCCTGACTGCCGACATGACACTGACCACCAACTCGGGCATCGAGGTTCCGATCGCCACTATCGTAAGTCCTATCACGAATTCGGGGATCCCGAATCGCGATGCCAACTGCGACGACCCGTCGGTGAAGTACGTCGCCCCCGCAACCACAAGGCCTACTCCGAGGATCAACATTAAAATTGTCAGTATCATTCTATAACAGTTAATTATTAAAGCAATGTTCTACTTTACGGGCAGTGTCGCCTCTCAGGTATTTCACGTTTCAGCGACCCCAGCAGGCCGACAGTATATGCTGCATTAGCCACAGGTGATGCGCATATCAAAGTCGCTTCGGTCTACGGTTTGCACCAGACTCAAACCTATGACATTGCCATTATTAAATAGCCGGTCGGTCATAATCTTAAGATTCGGCATGGCGTCGAGTTTTATAGGCTCCCTGCCGACGCATCCAGAAAGCTATCCTCAATTTAAAGGCACCACCATCCCACAGATCCGGATTACTTCCTTATCTTATCTCCATAGGCCAGATCGCCCACATCGCCGATTCCCGGCACTATATACGACTTCACCGTAAGCTCCTGATCTACAGCTGCGCACCACACCGTGGTACTGCGCGGCATGCTCTTGCGCACATATTCCAGCCCCTCCTCGCTGGCCACGATCGTCGCCAGATGCGTGTGGGTCGGCTGCCCGCCTTTCTCGACCAACGCCTTGTAGGTCAGTACGGCCGAGTTGCCCGTGGCTAACATGGGGTCGACAAGGATCAGGGTCTTGCCCTCGAGGTCACCACATTTGACATACTCCACCGCGATGTTGAACGTCCCGTCCTTACTATATTTACGGTATGCCGACACGAAAGCGCTGTCGGCCTTATCGAAAACGTCGAGAAAACCGTTGTGGAACGGTATTCCGGCACGCAAAATTGATGCCACCACAACATCGGCCACAGGCAGCATAACCTCTGCCTCGCCCAGTTGTGTCTCGACAGTGGCGGGGGCATACTCCAGCGTACGACTGATCTCGTAGGCCATCACGCTGCCCACCCTCTCCATATTGCGCCTGAAGCGCATGCGGTCGGTCTGCACCACAACATCGCGCAACTCGCCCAGAAAAACTCCCAACACCGAATTTTCGCTATTCAATACTTTTATCTCCATAACTACAAATTTACTCTTTTATTTCTTTTTGTCATCCTTACGGGAGAGAATCGATCAATACAAAAAATTATTGAACGGATATCGCCCGGCATGTATCTCACTGACCATATTATATAGGTCTGCACGCAATTTGTCTATATTAATGCGCTCACGGGCCGAGATGAATATTGCGGGTTGTGAGGTTCCTCGGGCCATCCATGTCCGCCGCATATCGTCCAGAGTGAGGTTTTCGCGCGTCAACGGGGTGAGGTCGTCGGGATCTTTGGGCGTATAAGTATAGGCGTCGATCTTGTTGAAGACCATGAACACGGGCTTGTCGCCGGCCCCTATTTCGCGCAACGTGGTGCGCACAACCTCGATCTGGTCCTCGAATTGCGGATGCGAAATGTCGACCACATGCAGCAGCAGATCGGCCTCGCGCACCTCGTCGAGTGTCGATTTGAACGACTCCACGAGTTGCGTAGGCAGTTTGCGGATAAACCCTACAGTGTCGCTCAACAAGAACGGCAGATTACCCAGCACCACCTTGCGCACCGTGGTGTCGAGCGTGGCAAACAGCTTATTCTCGGCAAAAACGTCGCTCTTCGAGAGCAGGTTCATTATCGTCGATTTGCCCACATTGGTATACCCCACCAGCGACACCCTCACCAACGATCCGCGGTTAGAGCGCTGCACAGCCATCTGGCGATCTATCTTTTTGAGCTCCTCTTTCAGTCGTGCGATGCGGTTGCGTATCACTCGGCGGTCGGTCTCGATTTCGCGCTCACCGGCACCCCCTCGCGTCCCCGTACCACCTCGCTGACGCTCAAGGTGGGTCCACAAACCGGTCAGACGTGGCAACTGGTATTCGAATTGGGCCAGTTGCACCTGGGTCTTTGCATACGCCGTTTGGGCTCGCTGCATGAAGATGTTCAGGATCAGGCTCGTGCGGTCGAGTATGCGGCACTGCAACTCCTTCTCCAGATTTCGGGTCTGCGAAGGAGATAGTTCGTCGTCAAAAATTGCGGTCGCGATATCGTTCTCGGCGATATAGGCCGCCACCTCGGCGATCTTTCCCGTACCCATATACTGGCGCGAGTCGGGGGTCGACAAGTGCTGCGTGAACCTGCGCACAGCCTCTATCCCCGCCGTTTGGGCGAGAAACTCCAGCTCGTCGAGATACTCCGCCGTTTGGCGCTCATCCTGACGATCGCGTATCACAGCCAGCAGGACGGCTCGCTCTGTATCTTGCTCGTGTGTCATTTATAGTACGTAAAAAAGCGCCCTGCGCGAGGCAAGAACGCTTTATTTATATTAAGGTCAACTTGTTTATTGAATCCTGAAGACCACCGATACCTCGACACGCACAGGCACTGCGGCATTCTGCTGCACTCCGGGCTCCCATTTAGGCGATTGACGCACGACGCGCAACACCTCGTTGTTGAGTTGGCGATCGGTATTCGAGATTACCTCTATATTAGTGAGTTTACCATCGACACCAACAATAAACCGCACACGTACAGTACCCTGAATACTCATCTCGCGAGCAACATCGGGATAGACAACGCGCCCGTTGAGCCACGAACTAAACTTGTTCACATCGCCTCCCTGGAATCGAGGCATCTGCTCCACCTTCTCGTAGAAACCGGGGAAATCATCGCCGCCGATCTCGGCAACAGTGGCCTGCTCGGTGAATTGGGTGTCTTCATTGAAGTCGGTAAATATCTGCTCCGTCTCGATCTGGGTGTTGTTGTCCACGATCTGGATGTTGGGCGAAATCACCGTCATGATATTCGCCGGAGTAGGAATCTGGGGCACGGGTATATCCTGCACCGTGTTCTCGGTCACTTCTTCCTGAACATACTCCTCTTCAGGCGCGGGCATACTGGGTGGCTCGCGCTTGTCTTGCCCCCAAGCGAAAGCGCCGATCATAAGCATCAGCGACACACACAGACCAATCTCCAGAAAGAGAGTCTTTTTGCCCTCGAGGTCGGCTTTTTGTGATTTCTTGACTTCCATGGTATAGTATTTTAAGTCGAGTATTATTTCAATGTCACACTACAAATATAACTATTTTTTCAACATATTGTTCTCGCGACAGAAAAAATTTATATCTTTGTGGCGTCGAATCCCAATTCAAAGTACACATTGGTGTGATAATCAGAGAGTTGAATTTCGGTATGGCTGTCAGGTTTGTTGTTAAAGATCGCGCGCGGCCTATTTATTCAATCACGGGGGATTAGCTCAGCTGGCTAGAGCGCTTGCATGGCATGCAAGAGGTCATCGGTTCGAATCCGATATTCTCCACGAAACAATTGAAGCCACACTATTAAGTGTGGCTTTTCCATTCTATTCGCATTGCGGCCTATCCGAAATGTAGATTGCCTATTTTTTATATGGCTTACAAGAGAGCGACGAAGACTTTGATGCATCTAATAAAAAGGCAATGCCATAATTAAAACAGCGCACAAAGCCGCATAAATCTACCTGCCACCTTTCACTATATACTTTAGATAGTTCTCGAGGTACGGAGTGCCAAGTATGGTAAAGGCAACTCTCGCATCTGCTGCCGCAAGCGGAATATTATCGATAATATATTGTATCGAGCGAGCACCATATAAAGTAGTATACCAGTAATTGTTGCTACATTCGATTTTCAACCAAGCATATCTAACCCGATCGCACACGCCCGGACAAAAAAGCCGCACTCCACGCACAGCCCATATTCTCGACCATGCCGGGCGACTATCACTTCTTCCTCTGCGCAATATATCTGAACAGCGTCTCCAGCGATTTGCGATACGGCGATGGCTGGCAACTTTCGCACAATGCCTCGACGGCGCGCGTCACATAACCGTCCATCACCCGGGCAGCCATCTCGAGCCCACCTCCGTCCACCACTATCGCATACAGTCGTTCGACGTCACCTCGCCGCAATAGCGCCACTATCTCCTCGCGCACCGGACCGGATGCATTCTCCATCACCGTGAGTAGCGGCAACGTCACCTTACCCTCGCGCAGGTCGCCGCAACGTGGTTTGCCGGTAGAATCGTAGAAATCGAGGATATCATCCTTGATCTGGAACGCCATACCCGCGTTGTCGCCTATCTGCTTAAACACCTCCACCTCGTGCGCCGGAGCCTCGGCCGCCATCGCCCCGACCCCGCAACAGGTGCCGATTAGTGTCGCCGTCTTCTTATATATTATCTCCTCGTAGGTTTTGCGCACCATCTCTCCGGGCTTGTCGCTCATTTCGCTTTGGAGCAGTTCGCCCTCGCACAGCGCCGTCATGCAGCGAGTTATATAGCTCACGACCTCGTATCGGCCACTATCCATTCCCAGCTGGAAACTCTTCGCCAGAATAAGGTCGCCCAGAAGCACGGCCCTGCTCGAATCCCACAGCGCATCGACCGACGGCTGCCCGCGCCTCAACGGCGAATGGTCTATAACATCGTCATGAATCAGCGTGGCCGTATGCAGCATTTCGACAAGCATGGCCGGCATATAGGCCTTGTCGACACCACCGTGTATCGCGGCGCTCAGCAGCACCAATAGCGGACGGACGGCCTTGCCGCGCGTACCTATGACATGGGTCAGCATCTGGCCCGTGAGTTGGTCGTCGCTGTGAAAAGCCTGGCGCAGGTACTCCTCGTACAGGGCGAGTTCCTGTGCTACGGGCTGTTTGATCTGTTCGAGTGTAGTCATAGTTGAAGTATGCAAAAATAGTGATTTTTTTCGTAGCTTTGTGGAATGAAAAAAATATTACCCTATATAGTTGCTCTGGTGTCGTTCGCTGCGGTCACTATGGTGATCTTCGCGCCGCAGTGGGAGGGCCGCGCCATGGTGATGCACGATGTTGTGCAGTATAAGGGTTCGGCGGCCGACATCGTTGCCCATCAGAAAGCTTTCGACGAGGATCCGCAATGGACAGGCAACTCGTTCGCAGGCATGCCGGCGTATATGATAAACATACACTACCCGGGCCTGATCTTCACCAAGGTGTTCAAGGTATTGGAATTTATGGGGCGTCCGGCATCGCTGATATTCATGGCTATGGTGGCGTTTTTCGTGATGTTGGTGCTGATGAGGGTCAATCCCTGGGCGGCGATAGCCCCGGCGTTGGCCTACGGATTGTCTACATATTTCGTGATCATCATCGCCGTGGGGCATATAACGAAGATGGTTGCGCTGGCCTATGCCCCGTTGCTGGTGGGTGGAGTGTGGTTTGCCCTGCGCAGGAACATCTGGCTCGGTGGGGCTATGAGCGCCTTTTTCGGGGCATTGCTCCTTACGGCCAATCATCCCCAGATCGTTTACTACTTCCTTTTTATAGTCGTGGCGCTGTGGATCAGCGAACTCGTGAGGGCTGTGAGAAAGAAGCTGCTGCCCCGATTCGCGAAGGCCACGGGAGTGCTGGTCGTGGCGGGAGCACTGGCCGTAGGAGCCAACCTCGCGCCGTTGTGGTACCTCCGTGAATACTCAGGAGAGTCGACACGCAGCGGGAGCGAGCTGACGCAATCCGCCGAGCGACAAGACAAGGGTCTCGACCTCGACTACGCCACCCAGTGGAGCTACGGCATCGGCGAGACTTTAAACCTCTATATACCTTATCTATATGGCGGATCATCGGAAGGCAATTTCTCCGACGACGGATCCGTTGCCGACGCCCTGACGGTCTACGGGCAGCGACGTATGGCCACCGACCTGCCCTCGTACTGGGGGCCTCAACCCATGACCTCGGGGCCGACCTATCTGGGGGCTGTGACGCTGCTGCTGGCCGTACTGGCGCTGTTCCTGCTGCCGGGGCGGAAGACTTGGTGGATAGTCGTGGTGTCGATGATCGCGATAATGCTGGCGTGGGGGAATCATTTCATGTGGTTCACCAGGCTGTTTTTCGAGTGGGTGCCTGGATATTCTAAGTTCCGCACGGTGTCGATGATCCTCGTGATCGTCGAGTGGACGGCGCCTATGCTGGCTGCACTGGCGTTGGCCAAGATATGGAAAGGTGTCGATCCCCAAAAGCTGAAAAAGGCGTTGCGCAACACGGCGCTGGTGCTGGGCGGCGTGTCGTTGTTCTTACTGATGTTCGGGGGGACGATGTTCGATTTCAGTAATTCGTTCGACGGCCAATTGCCCGAGGATATACAACGCGCCATGCAAACAGAACGCGCCTCGATGATGCGCAGCGACGCCCTGCGATCGCTGATATTCGTACTGATCGGAGTAAGCATTATAGTAACATACGCACTGGGCAAGTTGAAAAGGGGCTGGGTGATGGCGGCATTCGCTGTCCTGGTGGTTGCCGATATGGCGGGTGTCGACGCACGGTTCTTCAAACACTCTGCTTTCGTGCCCGAGCGCCAGACCGGGATCACTCCCACGCCTGCCGACGAGCAGATCATGGCCGACAAGGAGTTGGGATACCGAGTGTTCAACATAACCGTGAGTCCGTTCAACGACGCTACAACGTCGGCATTTCACCGCTCGGTGGGTGGCTATTCGGCGGTCAAGTTGCAGCGGTATCAGGATGTTGTCGACCGCTATCTGTCGGTCGGCGATCCGGCTGTGCTGGATATGCTGAATGTGAAGTATGTGATCACACCCGAGGGTGTTGTTCAGAATCCCGGGGCGAACGGTGCGGCATGGTTCGTCGAGACCGCCATAGGTGCGGCAACTGCCGATGAGGAGATCGCGGCCCTGGGCTCCATCGACCTGCGACACGAGATGGTGGTGGAAGATCGCTTCGCCCCTCTGCTCACAGCTACGACCACCACGGCCGACAGCACATCGCACATCGACCTGGTCGAATACCGACCCAATTACCTGAAATATGAGTACAATGCGTCGGACGAAACGTTAGCCGTATTCTCAGAGATATACTACGATAAAGGGTGGCAGGCTTATCTCGACGGCGAGCAGGTCGACCATTTCCGTGCCGACTATATCCTTCGCGCCATGGTGCTTCCGGAGGGAGAGCATACTGTGGAATTCCGGTTCCTCTCTGAGCGGTTCTATGCGGTGAACGGTATCACCATGGCCTGCTCGATAGCGATCCTCATAGCCCTGCTGGCGGCAATAATAGTGTATGCGACCGGCCGTTGCCGCGAAATACCCGGAACCCAAGTGAGCCGCAAGGAGGACGACACTAACGAAGTATAACAACAGAATGCAAGAGAACAAAAAACTGCGGAATAAGGTACGCATGTCGTATGCCATATCTACGGTGAGCATCGCCATGGTGCTGTTCCTGTTGGGTTCGGTGGGTTATGCTATCACCGCACTGATCGGGGCCACGGATCGCATACGCGAGAATGTAGAGGTTAGCATAATGCTGCGCGACGGCCTTACGGAAGAGGCTCGCGCAGGTGTCGGCGCACGCCTGCTCACCCAGCCCGGAGTGCACGAAGTGGTCTTCGTAGACAAGGAAGAGGCGGCACGGGAGTTCATCGACTACTCGGGCGACGACTTCACCGAGTTCCTCGACTACAACCCCCTGCCCGACTCATATACCGTCAGGATCGAGGCCGAAGGCAGTGTGGCGGCGCTCGAAAAGGCCGTAGCCGATTGGGACGAGGTTAGCGAGGTGGTCTACCAGCGCGCCGTGGTTGAGCAGATAGGCGCCAATATCGGTAAGTTCCAGTTGGTGCTGCTCATCTTCGGGGCGGTGCTGTTGATAATCTCGATCATCCTGCTCAACAATACAATCAGGGTATCGGTCTACTCTAAACGCCATATTATCAACACCATGAAGCTGGTAGGCGCCGAGAGCAGGTTCATCATGCAGCCATTCGTGCGCAGCAGCATCGCGCAAGGACTCTGGGCGGCACTGATCGCCACGGCTATGTTCCTGCTGTTGGTGGCAGGCATAGAGCAGGAGCTACCCGAGATCAACCTGGTACGGCTCCCGGTGGTGGTGATAGTGGCGGGCATGGTTGTGGGCGGCGTGGTTATATCGTTGACATTCACCACACTGGCCGTGGCCAAATTTATACGTATGAATACCAATGCCATACACCTTTACTAAGAGGTTGTTTGGATTTTCTCGCCGAAGATATTTTTGAAGTGGCCTTGCCATCCATTTTTACCAGGAACGAGCAGTGCAGGGAGGTCTGTGTAACGAGTTTCGGGAGGGAAAGAGCGAGTATGGAGAATTCCGGACAACCCATAAGATGACATATTGAAAAACGGGCGATGCCCGACCCAGACTTTAACACTGCGCAATGGCGCTCCACATCCGGCCGGTTCCGGGATGACGACTATTTTTCAAAACCCCTACCCTGATCCGACCTATTGAAAAGCATTATTAAAATACCTTTATGGATAAGAAAAATTACATTCTGATAGCTGCCGGAGTGGCGCTGATAATCATCGGCTTTTTGCTGATGTCGGGCGGGGGCGATGGCGACCCTGCCGTGTTCGACGCCGCGCGGCTCTACTCTTTCCGGCGTATCACGCTGGCACCCATCGTGGCTCTGGCGGGTTTCGGACTCGAGGTGTACGCCATTATGAGACTCCCTAAAAAATCGTAGGCATGGGATTATGGGAGGCGATAGTGCTCGGTGTGGTCCAGGGCCTGACCGAGTTCCTGCCCGTGAGCAGCAGCGGCCATATCGAGATCGCGAGAGAGATGCTCGACCTACAAGTGGCCGATAATATGCAATTCACCATGCTGCTCCATGCGGGCACGGTATTGAGCACCATCGTAGTATTCTGGCGCGAAATAGGGCGGCTGTTCGCCGATTTGTTCAGATTCCGGATGAACGAGGGGACGGTCTTTGTAATCAACCTGCTAATAGCGTCGCTGCCCGTGGCGCTGATAGGGCTGTTTTTCCGCGAACAGATCGAAGGTCTGTTCGCGGGTAACCTGTTGCTGGTGGGGTGTATGCTGCTGGTAACTGCGGCACTGCTCATACTTAGCGGACGCATACGCACGAAGAATCGTCCGGTGACGCCGAAGAGTGCCTTTATGATAGGTGTGGCCCAAGCTGCGGCGGTATTGCCGGGGCTGTCGCGCTCGGGGTCGACGATCTCGGCAGGGCTGCTCCAGGGTATAGACCGCGCAACAGTGGCGAAATTCTCGTTCCTCATGGCGCTGATTCCCATACTGGGCGAGTTGGTGCTCGATGCCGGCGGGTTGTCGGCCAACTTCACTACACCCATGCTGGCGGGTTTTGTGGCGTCATTCGTAATGGGTCTGGTGGCCTGCAAGTGGATGATAAGGCTGGTGAGCCGCGGCAAACTGCTCTACTTCGCCATCTACTGCATAGTTGTGGGACTCTCGACAATAATCTTTACTTTTGTGGCATGACAACAAAGACCAAGACCGTCCTGAGCGGCATACGGCCCACGGGGCAGCTCCATCTGGGCAATTACTTCGGCGCGCTGAAGAACTTCGTGCAGATGCAGTACGATGCGCGGTGTTACTTCTTCATCGCCGACTACCATGCCCTTACGACCCATCCCGACCCCGCACACCTGCACGAGAATATCCGCAACGTACTGGCGGAGTATCTGGCCGCGGGACTCGACCCGGAGGTGGCCACGATATATGTGCAGAGCGACCTGCCCCAAACGGCCGAGATGTCGCTGCTGCTCAGCATGCACGCCTATGTGGGCGAACTCGAGCGCACGGCATCTTTCAAAGACAAGATTCGCAAACAGCCCGAAAACGTAAACGCAGGGCTACTGTGCTACCCCGTCCTTATGGCTTCGGACATACTCATACATCGCGCCGACTACGTCCCCGTGGGTAAGGATCAGGAACAGCACTTGGAGATGACGCGCAAGTACGCCAGGCGGTTCAACACCATGTACGGCGAGGAGTTCTTCTCCGAACCGCAACCCTACAACTTCGGCCAAGAGCTGGCCCGGATTCCGGGGCTCGACGGCTCAGGCAAGATGGGCAAGAGCGAGGGTAACGGCATATTCCTCTCCGACAGCGACGATGCGATACGCAAAAAAGTGATGCGCGCAGTTACCGACGCCGGCCCCGTTGCCGGAGAGGCGATGAGCGAACCGGTAGCCAATATCTTCACAATTATGAAATTGGTGTCGACCCCCGAAGTGTATGACGACTTCATGAATCGCCACAACGAGGGAACGATACGCTATGGCGACCTCAAAAAGCAACTGGCCGAAGATATAATCACCGTCGTGGCACCCATACGCGAACGGATCGAGGCCATCAGGGGCGACAACGAATATCTGCACAAGGTACTCGCCCGCGGTGCAGAACAGGCGGCCGAGAGCGCCGACACAACAGTGCGCCGCGTGCGCGAAATCATGGGCATAAGACCATTCTGATGAAAACATACTGGAGAATACTCGGCTTCGCGCGACCATTGAGCAAATACATGGTCCCCTATTTTTTCTACACCCTTTTCTACGCCGTCTTCAACACGCTGATATACGTGATGGTGATGCCGATCTTGCAGGCGTTGTTCCAAAAAGAGGGAGGAGTGAATTTTGTCACCTCTATGCCTAAGTTCGAGCTCAGTGGCGACTACCTGAGCGGGATCCTCAACTACGGGGTATACAAGATCTTCGGAACGGGGTACGACAAGATGGAGTTGCTGACATTCATCGCGGCTGTTACCGTAGTGATAGCGTTGCTTAGCAACCTGTTCCGGTATCTGGGTCAACGCACTGTCGAGAAGATGAAGATCGCAACGCTCGAGAAGCTGCGCAACCACGTCTACTACAACGTGATGGGCCTCGACGTTGCCTACTTCACGGGCGAACGGAAGGGCGATATAATGTCGAAGATCACGTCGGACGTGCAGGTCGTGCAGTTCTGTATCAGCAACACGTTGCAGGTGGTGTTCCGCGATCCGTTGCTGATCATAGGATATGTTGTTGCGCTGGTGGGCATTTCTTTGAAACTTACGGCATTCTCGGCTATCTATCTGCCACTGGTTGCCCTGCTCATAGGGTCGATCCTGAAGCGCCTGCGCAAGTCGGCGGCAATAGCACAGGAGAGCTATGCCGATATGGTCAGCACACTCGACGAGTCGCTCACCGGGATCAAGATCATCAAATCCTACGGCGCCGTAGACTACATCAGGCAGAAGTTCCACGACATAAACCGCTTCTACTCGCGCACTCTGTTCTCCATGGCCAAACGGCAGCAACTGGCCTCGCCGGCAAGCGAATTTCTGGGCATCACGGCGGTGGCTGTGCTGATGTTATTCGGCGGGAGTCTGGTCTTCTCGGGTAATATCGAGGGTGAGGCTTTTCTGGCCTATATAGGTATCTTCTCGCAGATTACGCGGCCCATAAGGTCGTTCGCCGACGCTTTTGCCAATATAAATCAGGGTATTGCGGCGGGCGAGAGGGTCCTCGCACTTCTGGATGCCAAGAGCACGATCACCGACCGCCCGGGAGCCGTGGCATTAACAGAATTCCGCGACAGCATAGAGTTCCACGACGTGAAGTTCGCCTATGGCGAGCGTACGGTGATCGACGGTGTGAGCTTCACAGTGCGCAAGGGCGAGACGGTGGCGCTGGTGGGCGCGAGCGGCGGTGGCAAATCTACACTGGCCGATCTGATACCGCGCTTCTACGACGTAAAGAAAGGCCGGATCACGATCGACGGCCGCGACATACGCGACTACACTGTCGAGTCGCTGCGTGAGCATATCGGCATGGTGGCGCAGGAGACGATACTTTTTAATGACACGATAGCCAACAACATCCTCCTTGGTCGTCGCGGAGCTACCGAGGCCGAAGTGGTCGAGGCGGCACGAGTGGCCAATGCCGACGTGTTTATCCGCGAAAACCCCGAGGGATACGATGCCAATATCGGCGACCGGGGAGTGAAGCTCTCGGGAGGTCAGCGCCAGAGACTGAGCATCGCGCGCGCAGTACTCAAGAACCCAGCGATCCTGATCCTCGACGAGGCCACGTCGGCACTCGACACCGAGAGCGAGAAACTGGTGCAGCAAGCTCTGGATACGCTGTTAGAGGGCCGGACGTCGGTTGTGATCGCCCACCGGTTGAGCACTATCCGCAATGCCGACAAGATATTGGTGGTCGAGGCGGGCAAAATAGTTGAACAAGGTACGCACGATCAGTTGATGACCTTGAAGGGTGCATATCATCGACTGGTCGGTATGCAGAACCTGTAAACGTCCGGGGTGTCCGTTGGAATCGCAGCACGGCATTCTTTGTAATGCGTTATAACGAGACCTTTGCTAAATATTAAAGATCTCGCGACGGGCGGAGTAGGTCACAGGATAGGTATCGCAGGGCAGAATGCAGGAAATATTTACTAAAGCCCCTATTTCAACAACGTTCATGTTGGCCATGGATTGTCTGCTATAAGGGAATCGGCCAATGGAGTTTATAGTCCGATGAGTATGAGGCCTATGCAGTTTTCGTGCGCTACTCGACTTTCACATGTAGCACAACCCGATGAACACGGGACTCGACTTGTAATTCGCATAAATGGCGAAAGAGCGAGAGCGGGAAATCCCAAACAAGCTAAGGCAAGCACGAACCCGCGGGCAATTTGATATTTAAAGTATGGGATACAAAATAGGTAGCGATGCACGCTGTGTGGTAGTAGGTTATGGGAGTTGGGCTACGGCGCTGGTCAAGGTGCTGCACGAGAACAACCCCATGACAGGATGGTATATAGCCAACCCTCATGTGCGCGAGGCTGTCTCGAACACGGGCCGGAACCCGTCGTATCTCCCCGATGTGGAGTTCGACCGGAGGCGTCTGGCGATCTACGACGATATCGACCGGGCTGTTGCCGAGGCCGATGTGGTGTTGCTGTGCGTGCCGTCGGCGTTCCTGCTGCCCATGATCGAGCCGCTGAAGTCGCTGGATGGCAAGTTCGTACTGTCGGCCATCAAGGGGATCGTCACCGACGGCTATGTCACTGTGGCCGAATACATGAACCTCCACTATGGCGTCGAATGGGACAGGCTGGGTATCCTCTGCGGCCCCACCCACTCCGAGGAGGTGGCGCAGGGCAGACTGACGTATATCACTATGGTGTGTAAAGATGCCGCCAACGCCGAGGTATTGTGCAACAGATTCCGATCGTCGTACATACGTGCCAATCCCGCCACAGACCTCTATGGCGCAGAATATGCCGAGATACTCAAGAATATCTACGCCATCTGTGTGGGTATGGCTGCCGGGGCCGGATATGGAGATAACTTCACGGCCGTGCTGGTGAGCAATGCCCAAATGGAGATGAATCGGTTTCTGAACGAGAGCTATCCGTTCCCGCGCGACACGGCGGCATCGGCCTACCTGGGTGACCTGCTGGTAACGTGCTACTCGAAGTTGAGTCGCAATCGCTGCTTCGGGGCCGAGATAGGTCGCGGCAGGGTGGTAGCCGATGTTATGAACGGGATGACCATGGTCGCCGAAGGCTACTACGCCGCAGCGTGTATCAGGCAGGTCAACAAGCGCCACGGGATCCATATGCCCATCGCCGACTGCGTCTACCGCGTGCTATACAAGGGTGCAGCAGTGGACGACGAGTTGCGGCAGTTGACGGAAGAGTTGCTGTAACAATCAATGTCGAGAACAACTATTTAGCGGAGAGACACCGTGCAACGGGCAGTATCGGCAGGAGATACACAATATTAGGATATGCTGCCCATCCCCGACTGCGTCTACCGCGTGCTTTACAAAGGGCGGCACTTGACGGAAGAGTTGCTGTAACGGTCAAGGATAAGAACAATCGTCAAATGCGGATACACAATAGTATAGTTGGGATGGTAGAACACCGCCTCCATGAGTAAAAGAAGAACTATTCATTTTATCCACACCCTACTCTATTCGCTAACCACTCCGTACAACCTAACAAACAAAGACTATATACAAACAGAAGAAAAATAATGATTCGCAATACACGCCGATCGCACACCACCTGCTGAGAGCGACAATCCGTATCGTCCCCTGTCGACAGTGTATGATCTTGACCCGTTAACTCGGTATGGCCCACCGATAGCCTCGCTCCACCATGCCGCATATTTAACTTTAATAATTATACAAAATTATGGCCTTAGACTTTGTAAAAGTAGACATTACACACGCCGGAGTTACTCCCGATCTCGCAGCAGCCGCAAGATGCAACGAGTTGTTGCACACAGGCAAAGGTGCCGGGAACGACTTCCTCGGCTGGGTATCATTGCCATCATCGGTGCCGGGCCTCGATATCCTACGCCGGGAGGCGGAACGACTGCGATCGCAAGGTGTGGTGGTAGTTGTGGGCATAGGGGGGTCGTATCTGGGCGCCAAGGCGGTTATCGAGGCGTTGAAGAACCCGTTTGCTGAACCCGACGTAATTTTCGCAGGCCATAATCTTAGTGGAGACTACGCCCATGATCTGTTGAACGCCCTCGAGGAGAGAGATTTCTCGGTTGTGGTGATCTCTAAATCGGGCACTACCACCGAGCCTGCGATAGCTTTCCGTATGTTGCGCGACTTGTTGAATAGGCGTTATGGTGAGCATGCAAAGGAGCGCATAGTAGCCGTCACCGACGGTTCACGCGGAGCGCTCAAGACCATGGCCGACAATGAAGGCTGGCCCACGTACGTAATCCCGGACGATGTCGGCGGACGCTACTCGGTCTTCACGCCTGCGGGTCTGCTACCGATCGCCTGTGCGGGGATCGATATCGGGCAGCTGATCGACGGAGCACAAGAGATGGAGAGTCTGTGTGCCGGCAACGGCGGCCCGGCGGCAGTGTATGCCGCGATGCGCAATGCTCTGTATGCCAAAGGGAAGAAGATCGAAATCCTGGCCTCCTACGAGCCTAAATTGCAGTATATCGCCGAGTGGTGGAAGCAGCTTTTCGGCGAGAGCGAGGGTAAGCATGGGCGCGGAATATTCCCTGCCAGCGTGAACTACACCGCCGACCTGCACTCGATGGGCCAGTATATTCAGGACGGAGAGCGGATAATGTTCGAAACAGTACTGAGCGTATCACGTAAATTATCCGATGTGCCGGTAATGCGCGACGAGGAGGATCTCGATGGCCTGAACTTCATTGCCGGACGCAGCCTGAACGACATTAACCGCATAGCCGAAGAGGGTGTGCGTATGGCCCATGTCGACGGCGGAGTGCCCAATATCCGCCTCGAACTGATGGAGCTCAGCGCCAAATCGATCGGAGCACTGCTCTACTTTTTCGAGAAAGCGTGCGGCATTAGCGGCTACATGCTCGGGGTAAATCCGTTCGACCAGCCCGGAGTCGAGGACTACAAGCGCAATATGTTCAAACTGCTGGGGAAACCGGGCTATTAGCACAACATATTCGCGTGCGGCGAAGCCGGTATAGCAATCGTAATAAGTTTCGGCCGGACTTCATATGCGGATCGGTCCGATTACCGGCGTAATAGCATAAATAGTAATGTCCTGCTTTACGGCAGAAAGCGGTGCTTTCTAAATGATTGACACTTAAAAGCTCCGATAGTCCTACTGCCTATTGAGGACGCTGCTGTGGGAGATACGCCTGTAAAATTATGCCAGGGTCTACGGTTTTATGCTGCCTTAAACCATGACATTGCCAAGTAAATTTACATAACAATTAACAACCCTAAACGATCACGTTCATGAGACGCATTATCTCACCCTCGATGCTGTCGGCCGACTTCGGGAACCTCGCGCGCGACACACAAATGATCGACCGCAGTGCCGCCGAGTGGATTCATATCGACGTGATGGATGGTGTCTTCGTACCCAACATCTCGTTCGGCTTCCCGGTGCTGAAGGCTATTCGCGCGGCATCGTCGAAGTTTCTCGATGTGCATCTGATGATCGTCGAGCCAGAGCGATACGTGGCGCGATTCGTCGAGGCGGGAGCCGGACTGGTGACGGTGCATGCCGAGGCTGTTGCAGATCTGCGAGGAGTGCTGGAGATAATCCGCTCTCAAGGCGTGATGTCAGGAGTGTCGATAAAGCCCGCTACACCCGTCAGTGCGATCGTCGATGTTTTGGATGCGGCCGATCTGGTACTCGTGATGAGTGTCGAGCCCGGGTTCGGAGGCCAGAGTTTCATGCCCCACAGTCTCGACAAGGTACGCGAATTGCGTACCACAGGTTATAGCGGCATCATCGAGATCGACGGAGGGATCAGTACCGCCAATGCCGCCCTCGCATTCGATGCTGGTTGCGACGTGTTGGTCGCAGGCAACGCCGTCTTCAGGGCCGATGACCCCGAGGCGGAGATACGTAGAATGTTAAATGTATAAAATTATGAAAAAAGAACATGTATGGTGGATAGCGTTCGGAGTGGCCATCGTTGTGGCTCTGTCGGCGGCATTCATCGAGATAACTATTACCGACAAGGATTATGTCGGACTATTGGTCTCCTCTCTCGGGGTTATAGTAACGCTTCTGGTAGCCTATCAGATCTGGAGCACGATGGATGTCCGCCAACAGGTGAGAGAGATCGAAGAGGTGGAGGCGAGCCTGGCTAAACTACGGTCAGAGGTAGACCAAACCAACAACGAGATCATAATAAAATTCCAGGAAATACGGGCCTCGACCGCTGCCGACAGGGGTCGGTATCCACTCGCCTTTGCCCACTATATGAGGGGCTTCTACTACTCGCTAAAGATTAGCAGCAACGAAATGGCCAGTATGATTCTGAATAACGCCTACAATACGATAACCCACAACTGGGTAAATCCATGCGGCGACGATCTGGTCGGCGACACCGACATCATTGTGAACGGCAAGTCAATACATCCACTCGATGCGATACAAAAAACGATAGAGGAGATCGATCAGTTCGAGTGCAATGAAAGCATACGCCGGTTCCTGAAGCTCGTGACCGAAGCATTCTACGAGAAGATTAAGATCGCCGAGAGCGACGCAGCAAAGGCCACCGAGAACGGTCAGACTGCAAAATAAAAACACAATAAGATTCCACGCACACATGTGTGCGTTGTTAAACGATAATGATATCGATAGATAATTTAACAGTCAGTTTCGGGGGATGGGACCTGTTCCGCGAGATATCGCTGGTGGTTAATCCGCGCGACAGGATAGGACTCGTAGGCAAGAATGGCGCAGGCAAGACTACTCTGCTGAAGGTGCTGACAGGCGAACAACCCGCCACGAGCGGCATGGTGAGCCGTACCGCCGATTGCACGATAGGCTATCTCCCGCAACAGATGGCCTTAGCCGACACCACAACGCTGAGAGCCGAGGTGGCCAAGGCATTCGACGAGATCCTAAATCTCGAACGAGAACTCGCTGCACTGACCGACGAGGTGTCAACGCGTACCGACTACGAGAGTGCCGACTACGAGAAACTGCTCCATCGCCTCACCGATGCCACCGACCGCTACCACATGCTGGGTGGCGACAATCGCGATGCCGAGATCGAGAAAACGCTGTTGGGATTGGGGTTTAGGCGTACCGATTTCGAGCGATCCACGCATGAGTTCAGCGGTGGCTGGCGCATGCGCATCGAACTGGCGAAACTGCTTTTGCGCCGGCCGGGGGTCTTCCTGTTGGACGAGCCGACCAACCATCTCGACATCGAAAGTATCCAGTGGCTGGAGAATTATCTGAAAGATTATGCGGGTGCCGTGGTGCTGATATCGCACGACAGGGCATTTCTGGATGCCGTCACCAACCGCACAGTCGAGATCTCACTGGGCAAGATCTATGACTATCGTGCTTCGTACAGCAAGTATGTAGAACTGCGGCGCGAGCGACGAGAACAACAGATGGCGGCGTATGCCAACCAGCAGAAACTGATCGAGAAGACCGAGGAATTCATCGAGAAATTCCGATACAAGCCGACGAAATCGAACCAGGTGCAGTCCCGCGTGAAGCAACTGGAGAAACTCGACAGACTGGAGGTCGACGAGGAGGATCTGAGCCGCCTGAACATGAAATTCCCGCCTGCTCCACGCTCGGGTCAGATAGTGGCCGAAGTAAAGGAGACGGGGAAAAGTTTCGGCGATAAACACGTCTTCTCGGGTGCCGATTTCGTTATAGAACGGGGCGACAAGATCGCTCTCGTAGGGCGGAACGGCGAGGGCAAGACCACATTCGCACGTATGCTGATAGGTGAACTCGAACCCTCAGAGGGGACGCTGCGCGTGGGTCACAACGTAAGTATCGGGTACTATGCCCAGAATCAGGACGACCTGATGGAGGGCGACGCCACAGTGTACGACACTCTCGACAGGGTGGCGGTGGGCGATATCCGCACCCGGCTGCGCGACATTCTGGGTGCGTTCCTGTTCCGCGGTGAGGAGGTCGACAAGAAGGTGCGCGTACTGTCGGGAGGCGAACGTGCACGGCTGGCGATGGCCCGCATGATGCTCTCGCCGCACAACCTGCTGGTGATGGACGAGCCGACGAACCACATGGACATGCGTTCGAAAGACATCCTCAAGCAAGCGCTGGTGGCATTCGACGGCACATTGGTGGTGGTGTCGCACGACCGCGAATTCCTCGACGGCATGGTCGACAAGATATACGAATTCCGCGACGGCGGAGTGCGCGAGTATCTCGGAGGTATCCAATATTTCCTCGAAAAGAGGCGCATCGAGTCTATGCGTGAGGTCGAGGCACGAGAGATTGCAAAAGCCGCACCCGCAGCCCCAAAAGAGGACTACGCCACACGCAAGGAGAACGAGAAAATGCTGCGAAAAGCACGCGCCGCCATATCGAAAACAGAGACAGAGATCGCCTCGTTGGAGGCTTCGTTGGCTGCGTGGGCGGGCGATGATTACACTAAATACGACGAAATGAAGCGTGCACTCGACCTGAAAATGCACGAGTGGGAGAAACTGAATTACGAACTCGAACTATTACAAAATGGATAACATAATTTTCGGCATCAGGCCCATTGCAGAGGCTATCGAGGCGGGGCGGAATGTAGAGAAAGTATACGTGCGCAAAGGTGCCGAGGGGCAACTTCTGGGTGAGCTGAAGGAGATTTGTCGCCGTCACGGGATTGTCATGCAGGAGGTGCCGGTCGAGAAACTAAACAGGCTTACGCGGGGCAACCATCAGGGTGTTGTGGCGCAGATGGCGGTTATCGAGTATGCCGATCTGGCCGATATTCTCGAGGGTGTGCCCAGCGACGAGACGCCGCTGATAGTGGTACTTGACGGGGTCACCGATGTGCGCAATTTCGGTGCTATCGCGAGAAGCGCCGAGTGCGCCGGGGCGCACGGCATCGTGGTGTCGACGAAGAACGCCGCGCCTGTGAATGCCGATGCGATGAAGACTTCGGCGGGAGCACTGTCGCGCATAGCCGTTTGCCGCGTGGGCAGCATACGCAACGCCCTGAAGACGTTGCAGGGCGAGGGCATGAAGGTAGTTGCAGCGAGCGAAAAGAGCTCCACAGTGCTCTACGACACCGATATGACGAATCCCACGGTCTTGGTCATGGGCAACGAGGAGAGCGGTATCTCGAAAGAGGTGCTCAAGATGTGCGACTCACAGGTGGCGATCCCGATGGTCGGTGTCGTGCAGTCGCTCAATGTTTCGGCGGCGGCGGCAGTGATGCTCTTCGAGGTCGTGCGGCAGCGGATAGGTTAAAATCAACGACTATATGAAAAGCATATTACTATTCCTTATCGACGGTTTCGAGGAGATCGAGGCCGTGGCAACGATCGATGTATTACGACGCGCCGGGTTGAACGCCAAAACTGTTTCGCTCACCGGCAAGAAGCTGGTCGCGGGGGCTCATGGGGTCGAAGTGTCTTCGGGTCCCCACAATAGAATGGCGTTTGCCGGTTCGCCGTCGCGTCCCGCTCTGCCTGATTCCTGCAAATAGGCT
>QMCE01000439.1_pt1 | contig 21366 bp, 10 predicted proteins | sample 1821851 | NCBI WGS metagenome assembly QMCE01 (sample SAMN09453174, study PRJNA476694) | Termite gut metagenome, whole genome shotgun sequencing project. | isolation source: worker | host: Odontotermes sp. | place: South Africa:Pretoria | collected 2016-01-28 | reverse complement strand
AATCTTGCCGCGCAATTTTCAACTTTTTTCTTATTTTTGCACTCGTAATATTGTTAATCAATAAAATAGAAAAAAATGGCAAGAGTACTTATTATCGGAGCCGGTGGGGTGGGCTCGGTGGTGGCGCATAAATGCGCGGCTGTCCCGGAAGTTTTCAGCAACATTATGCTGGCAAGCAGAACAAAAGAGAAAGCGGATCAAATTGCGAAAGCGGTGGGTGGCAACAAGATCGAAACCGCCAAAGTGGATGCCGATAATGTGGAAGAGACTATCGCGTTAATACAAAGTTTTAAACCGGATTTGGTGATCAATGTGGCTCTGCCTTATCAAGATCTTCCTATTATGGAAGCCTGTTTGGCGACTAAAACTCATTACATGGATACTGCCAACTATGAACCGAAAGATGAAGCAAAATTTGAATACAAGTGGCAATGGGCTTACCATGAGAAGTTTAAAGAGGCAGGCATCATGGCGCTTCTCGGTTGCGGTTTCGACCCCGGTGTGACAAGCATCTATACAGCATATTCCGCGAAACATTACTTCGACGAAATTCACTATTTAGATATTGTGGATTGTAATGCCGGCGATCATGGAAAATCATTCGCAACCAATTTTAATCCGGAGATTAACATCAGAGAAATTACTCAAAAAGGGAAATATTGGGAAAACGGCAAGTGGATTGAGATTGATGCTATGTCTATTCACAAACCGATCAATTACCCCAACATCGGAGAAAAAGAATCTTATCTTCTTTATCATGAAGAGCTTGAGTCATTAGTAAAAAACTACCCTACTTTGAAAAGAGCCCGCTTTTGGATGACTTTCGGACAGAAATACATTACAGTGCTCAATGTGCTGCAAGAAGTAGGAATGACCGGCATCAAACCGATTATGTATCAAGGACAAGAGATTGTTCCTTTGCAATTTTTGAAAGCCGTTCTTCCGGAGCCCTCCTCTTTAGGCGAAGGCTACAAAGGTCAAACTTCCATTGGTTGCCAAATCAGGGGAATTAAAGACGGAAAAGAGAGAACTTATTATATCTGGAATAATTGCGACCATGAAGAAGCTTTTAAAGATGTTGGCGCACAAGCAATTTCTTACACAACCGGTGTTCCGGCAATGCTTGGTGCCAAAATGATCTTGGAAGGAAAATGGATGGGTAAAGGCGTCTTCAATGTGGAGGAGTTTGATCCGGATCCGTTCTTGGCAGAGATCGGGAAATATGGACTTCCTTGGAACGAACTGATTGACAGTCCTCTTCCTGTAGAAGAGCGTTAACCGTTTTCCTATGCGGAATTGGTGGAAACCAATAAAGTAGGCGAATACTTTACTCCGTATAAATTTTCGAACATATTTCCGCATTGGGGAAAAAACCTCCGAAGATGACATAGCGCGGCGAAGCGTAGAATTGACGGTCTTCACGGTTTTTCCATAGAAGCGGAGTGTCAATATCACCTTTCAACATGCTATCCGATAAGCATTTCCCACCATAACGAAGTGCCGTCGCTTGCATATCGTTTATAGTCCACTCCTCAATGGGTTTGTTCGTTAAGTCATGATCCTCTTTGGGGGGGCATATTTCCGATGGTCGATCTTTACGAAAATCATCCCATGAAGGAATCTTCTTCCAATCTTCGTAAGAGCCGAAGTATGTATTGATCTTCTCTTGCTGCCCGCTTTTAATCCAGTGCATTGTACCGCCGTTTTTGTTGTGGGCAACAAACCACATAACCATTTTAATCAATCTTGCCGGAACAATTTTAAGCAATTTAAAATACCACGGTGTCTTTTTCTTGATCACGGTTTGGAAATACTCTTCTCGGGAGATTCCGGATCGAAAACCGAGCCAATCTTCCAACACATCCGAGTCGGAGTACCAACAACCATGAAAGTTTTTTGTTGCAAACCAGTTACTATTGAATATCTTTTCCGGAGGCGGACAGTATATGGCATCCAAGAGCTTGATTACAAATTCATAATTGGTAAGTCTGAAATCCTTACCGCTGCTAATATTGTAAAACTTTCTCCAAAACTCGTCGGGCAACTCTTTCTCACAAAGATTTACCAATAATCTGCCCGAATCTTCGACAGTAGCCCACTCTAAAACACCATTCAGCGGAACGTGAAACATAATGGGATTCATTCCGTTTTTTATCAATTCCGGATATAAGATACCGCTTTGCCGCAAACTCACCCAATACTTCAATCCCGATTCTGCGATCACTTTTTCGGCAATGATTTTAGAGACAGCGTAATGATCAAAAAGCGCAGGATTCATCAACTCCGCAGCATGTCCGAAATGGTTGGGCGCTTCTCTAAATCCCATCTGAGCTACAGAGCCGATATAGACAATTTTGATTTGTTCGGCGTTGGGTTGCGCTTTTACTGCCTTGACAATGTTTACCGCTGCCGAAACATTGGTTTCCATAGTCAGTTCGGGATATTTATCTGCTTTCGGAGAGACCATACCTCCCAAATGCAGCACAATATCAACACCTTTCACGGCTTCTAACACATCGTTATAGTTCCTAAGATCACCCCATACTACACGAACATGTTCATGATCAATATATTTTTTCAATTTTCTCCGACTATCCGTATTTGGTCTTACCAATAAAACTATGGAAAACAGATCTTTTTCCATCAACTGTTTTAATGTTTCCGATCCCATAATGCCGGTTGCGCCGGTCAACAAAACACTTTTCCTTTTTGACATATATTAATCTATTTTCTTCATTATTATTCCGATAACCATGATATTACATATTCAAATTTGGCATCGTGTAACACAGGATCTTTTTTAACAACCAAATTTCCGGGAATTTGAAGTTCCTTACAAGTCTGTTCAAAGTGACATAGCGCTATGCCCAAATCGTTTTCCGAGAAATGACCTTTTTTATGATAAAAGTGGAACTGATGGTCATTTGTCATCACTACGCGCCACGGCTGCCTATTGGCTGCCGAAGGTGCAAGGCGTACCATCTCTAACGGAATTTCGTACTGTCCTACCTGTGATTTCTTAAGAGGATTGCCGAATTTTTGATCAAAAAAGAGCTCCTCAAAAGGTTTTCGGCTATCGCTTTTAGCTCCGGCACGCATCATTGAGTCTAAAAAAGATCGTTGTGGAGCCGGATAACCAACAGGCGAAATGATCGTCATTTTCTGATTATCTTGAACAGGAATCTGTTCTCGAAAGTCTCTGCGATTAAATGTTCCGCCTAACCAACAAGTGCCTAAATTAAGTTCGGTACAGTACAAGATCACTTGTTCAAACATATAACCCGCACTCACATCGGCTAACGGAGCATCATCTCGCACCATTACTAAAAAGTCGTGCGCTTTTTTGATCACCCCATACGTTCCGAGTTTCACACTCTCCGTATCTTGTCGTGCATGTACTAACCGGATGGTAACTTTCTCTCCAAAAGGAGGTTGTAATTGTGCAATATACTTTTCAATTTGATGGACATCCTCCGAACTCAAAGGTTCTCCCATAAAAGTGCGAACAGACTTGCGCCGTTTAATTAACTCTATAATATTCATCGTTTTTTATATAATCAATACGTAAAAGTATTGTTCGTTTTATCTCTCCCGCAATATTATAACATCCTCAAGAGCATATCAATAAAAGTATCACTCTTTTTTAATTACTCCTCTCCCTCCTCTTCTTCTTTCTCCATCGGATACTTATTCAGGAATCGCTTTTGACTTGATTTATTTCCCAAACGATAAGAGAATGACGATAGCCCTTGAGAACGATCCGAGGTGAGTGCGCGTTTATTCGCTTTGGTATTGCTAATAGCATCATTAAATTCACTTTCGGAAGAAAAAGCGTACATAATATTGTTTTCAAATTGAAAGAGAAAATATTTGCCGTCAAAATCAAAATAGATATAGAGTCTGTTTCTGGAGCCTCGTTTCTCTACCACAATTCGTCCCGGCACTGTTTTATAAACTTGTGTTGCTCCGCAAATAATCAGCGGTAAATAGTCTTGCGAAACGAAAGTGCTATTGACCTTATCCCATTCAAAATCAATGTTGGAGAAGAGGAATTGCACCTGCAACTCTTTAGGTAATTTTTTCACCTGTCCCGACATATTTACCTCCCATTGGTAATCCTGATAGGTCTCTTCGCCCATCAAATCAATCAGTGCCAATTCAAATTCGGGATCATCACTCACATCCACAAAATCCAAACCGTAAGAGTTCTCTAATGCCTTATTAAAGATCTTCATGGCATCATCATTAAAGAAGAAATCAATAGAGGTAGTCAGGTGCATTTGTGCTGAATCGGCTTTCATATAGTTGATAATCGTACCGTTGGTCACGAAGTCTACACGTCCCAATTTGGCGCCCATATCAATAGTTCCCGTACCTCGTCCGATGCAGTTCAACACATCCAATGCGATCATATTTCCCGGATAGTACGGGTCTTCCAACTTCTCTTTAGAAGCCGCTTTAAAACTGTTCTCTTGTTTATCATACGTAATAAAACCAAAAACGGAGATATATTCCGAATCATTAAACTGATCTTTCGCGGCTCCGAAGCAGGTGTATATTCTCCCTTCGCGATTTGTAGAGGCGATTGCTACAACCGCTTTTCTATCGGTTACATCGCGTGATCTGTCGTGAATTTCAATCATGATCTTCTCCGGATTAATCTCTTGTAAAATGCGCAGGCGTGTCGGTTTTATGCTATCACAATCATTGATAAACTCTACACCTCCTACATAGTACAGAAACTCCTTATCGCTATGCAACTCTACTCTGCCGTCGAAACCGAAATGGGGACTAAATTTAAAATCCATCTCTGCAGGAATCTTTCCATCTCCACGAATTTTATCGATACACCAAAGCGTGTCAAAAAAGAGTATTTGTTTAGTCTGATTTTCATCAATATAGTCATAATAACCGGATCCTTTAAAACGATTTCCCGACTCGATCTTCACGCGAGCATCATACAGTTCATGCCGCTTCTCTTCCCTTGAAGCCAAAATTCTTGCATTGGTCAAAGGTTGAATATCTGCTTTTTCAAGTACTGTAATTTTGCCGTCGAGGGGGGTAATAGAACCATCTCCAACATTGATAAACCTCACCCCTTCGGCTTGTATAATATTTTTTCCGAAATCAAATTCCGCCTGTGATGCATTAAACTTTAAACCTCTTTTTCCCGGATCGGTTGCCGCCAATTCGCTACCGGCATGTTCCATATCTACTAACTCTTGAATAGGCGTTGCGTTGATGTCTGTTTTGTAATAGGGATCATCTTCCCATTTGAAAATCAGAATATTTTCATCAATCGGATCCCAATCAAATTTAGAAGCATTGGCTTTGATCTCATTTTTCACAAAATGAATTTCCGAAGCTTCGCCGTTGGAGACAAACTTTCCCTTACGGGTTTGAAAATCAATATGTGAATTATAATTGTCGGTTGTAAAGGCGAAATCCGTACCGTCTAAAGCATAGATCCTTAAATTAGAAGTATCGGCTAAAAGTTCGTGATGTTTAAAATAAAAATTTCGGGAAGTAAGATCGGCGCGTTTAAACTTGAGCAATCCTCCGCCATACATGCCATGCGGCGTCAATTTTGAAAAACCGGTAAGTTCGGTCTCCTCGAAGATAGACATCGGTGTTGCTCCGGTATGAACAAACATTTGATCATCATAAGGTTCCCAATTCAAGAGTGCGTTTTTCACGGAAGCGGGAGGGTATTCCGTACCTGCCGGCTGCTCTACAACAGTATGTTGAAGCGCACGTCCTGCTACACGATCCAAATAGAAAACCAAGCTGTCGGAAGAGGTCGTTGAGGTTATGTATTGAATATCTCCTTTCCCTCTTAATCCTTTATTGCTAAGATCAATCATGTTTTTATAATGCCCTTTTCCGCCGTACATCGGTAACGTATTTTCTCCCGTGTGGTGCACAAACCCTAACGAGAAATCGGGACGTGCTACAAGAGGTTCATGAATATCGGGAAATATACCGCCCGACATTAAATAACCGGTAAAACGCATAGAATCAATTTCAAAATTATCCAAATTCACAATTCTAAAGAGATCCAATACGTAATGAAACTGATCGCGCTTATAGTGTCCTCCCAGGGTAAAAGGATGTTCGTAAAACACCTTTCCACCTTTTCGACTTTCAAAAATAGGATAATCCGGAAAATCAATTTTTCCCGATTTATTGCGAGGTTTATCAATAAAAACGGTTCCCGAAAGCTCTTCAATAACACTATTGATCTTTTTTAGCTGATGTTCCCCATACATATTCTGCGGTGCATTTTCATCTTCCACATACATAATCATGGAGTCAATCACATTCATCTCTACCTCAAACGGATCATACTTAAAAATGCAATTATGTGCCACAAAATCGAATAAGCCGGCAAATACTCTTCCCGAAAAATTCATATCCCTATTTTTCTTGACAATCACCTGTTCTTTAGAGGGATAAACATTTACAATTTGGGCATCGCTAAGGGCAAAAAACTCACAACCCGAAATTCTCATATCATGAGTAAGCATGTCAATGCTGGCATAATGCGATGACGACTCCAAACGGATCTGGTCATAATCGCTCTTTCCTGCTTGGTTATTGAGGTATCTCGCAATTTTAGAACGATAGATGATCTCATCTTTATGCATGTCATACTCAATAAAGCCATCTGCGGCAAAATCGATCAAAAGCTGTCTGATGTCGGGGGCAGATCTTTTGAAATGCGCTACAACTCTCTGAAAAGGAAGATTTTGATAATCATGACTTTTAAAGACTTCAAAAAGCGTGTAAAGCGGTGTTACATCATTAAAGCCTTGTATCTTCCTCATTACACCGTCATCATAATAATTTTGAGATTCAAAAAAAGCGGAATGGTCACCTGTTGTTCCAAAAATGGGCTTAATCTCAACGCGTTCCTGATTCATATTCCAAAAAACAGCTTCTGCATAGATATCCATTTTATGATAACTATCCATAAAAGGAGCTCTCCCAAGTCCTGAGGTTTCTCGTGAAACCATCAACTCTTTATCGGGTTCATTATAACGCACTTTCGCCGACGCATGGTAAATAGAGTCGTTCTCCAAATAGATGCTGATTTTGGCATTATCCGCCAAGACAGTTACTTCTCTAAAAAGAAAACTTTTCGCCTTAATAGTAACTGCTATCTTCTCGTTTCTTTTGATATTTAACTGTGATAGCCCATCGCCCACAGCCGCTCCCATGATAGAAGCGCCTCTCATCTCAAATCCGCCGATATAATCTACATTTTCATAAATATTTGGAATTGAGAGCACATTTTCATAACTTTTAAAACGCGGATAAGAGGCTTTCTCTTCCGATGTTGCCAACCCCGCTTTCTCTTCCAAAACACCTTTTATGGGTGTCGGGAACAGCTCGGCGTAGTGGAAAGTGACATTTTCAGCTACCACTTTCGGACTGTTTAGTTCTATATCATACTCTTCCAATTCCGCATGCACATTACCCCACAAACCGGCTCTGTCCCAATGCACTTCACCGCCTTTTCCTTTCCATTTTTCGGAAGAAGGAAAGAAGAAACCGGAAGTTTCGTAAATCGTCATACTGTCTTGCGACGAAGCTCCGATCAATCTAATATCCTGATATTCAATAAACGGTTCTTCTTTCACGCCCATTGCAATCGGCGCTCCTTCCGTTCTCCAACGGGCATTGGAACTCTTATACATAATGTCGGAGCTAAAAACGGAGACGTAAATATCCATCTTTTTATGAAAAGAGGTAAAATCATTGGTTACATGATAATTTATCATAGCGCTCCACGACAATACCTCATCCGCAAAGGTGCTTGCGCTAAAGGCGACATAGGCGTTAATATAGGCTTCAAAATAGGGAAAAGGTCTCATTTTCCTCTTCATCATAACATTGGCGACCTCAATAAATTGATCTTGCATTTCACTACCGACAAACGGATTGTTCCAAAATTCTTCAAAAAGTTTTGTAACAATTTCCGCCTCTTTTTTCTTCTCCGACGGAGCTGTAGCAAAAAACTCCTTCATCTCACTCACCGTCAGGGAGGGATCTGTAGAAAATACACTAAAACGTTGTCCGTAAGAGCAAAATGCAAACGAAACGAACAAAAGAAGTAAGGTATATCTTTTTTTTATCATCATAAGAACCGGCGGTTAAAACTTTATCTCTTTTTGAATTTTGCAGCTACCCATCTGTTTTTCTCTTTATGGTCAACAAAATGGAGGTCGTATTGACAACATTTTTCCTTAATCAACTCAAGGTCGGGTTCTTGATAAAAACCGCTTAATAAAAGCATCCCTTTTGACGATAAAACTTGAGCATAAGCGGGAATATCTTGCAGGAGAATATTTCTGTTAATATTCGCTAATATAACATCATAACAGGCTTTGGGAATATCTTTCGCATCTCCATGAATTACCGTCATATCGTTGATGCGGTTGCGTTCATTATTTTCGAGATTATTTCGATACGCCCAATCGTCGTTATCAATAGCCGTAATCGGATGTGCACCTTTCAGATGCGATAAGATGGCTAAGATGCCCGTACCCGAGCCCATATCTAACAATGCTTTATCATGCAAATCCTCTTCCAACAGATAAGTGATCATTAACGATGTTGTTTCATGGTGTGCCGTACCGAACGACATTTTCGGTTCAATGACAATCTCATACTCCACATCAGCCATCGGGTCGTGAAAAGGCGCCCGAATAAAGCACCTGTCACCAATCAGAACGGGTGTATAATTAGATTCCCACACCGCGTTCCAATCGCGAGTCTCAATTTTTGAAAAAGAGAAATCTATCTCTACATCAAAATCATGGTTCCGAAGTAGGTCAGCCATTTTTTGTTCATCAAACAACGCTTGAGGAATATAGGCGAGAAGAAGGTTATCCTCTTCATCCATAAAACTGTCGCAACCTTCTTCGCTTAGTAGTGTAGTAAAAATATCTTTCCAGGGTTCTGTTTCGGAAAACGCGAGTTTAATTTCGATATAATCCATTTTTAGATCAACTCTTTTATTCTACGATCGTTCCGGAAGTAGTAAACCAAAGTTCTATCGATTCGCTTGTCTTCTTATTGCTTACGATGACTTTGTACAGATTTCTCTTTTCTAAAAGATCTCTTACCGAATAGATCTCAGTTACTTTAAATCCTTTATGATTCTTCTTAATGTAATTTTCAATGGCATCAGACACCACTTCCGGATTGCCTTCGGTTTGTATTTGCAACAGCGTTCCGCCTGCTCCTATTACTACAATCTCTTTTCCTCTTGCACCCATATAAGTCGCACAATACGTATCTCCGTCTTCGCTCCATTGCGGATTAGGGATCTTCGGATATTTGGCTTTGAACGCGTTCACCACCACATCAGGGATGCCGATACTTTTACTTTCAACACCTTCCATTGACATCTTTTGGTAATATTTCTCCAAACCTTTATCGTCGGTAACAGAGGTGCTACTCTTTTCCTCTTTGTCCCCCTTTTCATTTAAGTTATAGTTAGGGTCAAAACTTCTTATCAGTTTTCCGGTTTTATCAAAAAGTACAGAGGTAACTAGTTTCTGTTTCCAATTCTGTTTTTCATAAATATCGACTAACGTTTTGTCGTTTTTATCAGCCCGTGTCTCTCTCACGGCAGTTTTAAAGCGCCATCCGTTGTAAAAAGAGTTCAAATGTTTAAGAACATTCCCTGTAACTGAGGTTTCGGGAAGTTCCGTATAAGTCTTTTCCCACTTCCCGCTATGCGTGATAAAGATCTCATTATTTTGCTCTCTGTAAAGACACTTTGCCACAAAAAAAGTATCATTAATATACCACTCCAAATTTTCGGGACGCTGCGCTTTTTTAGCAAGCTCTTTTTTAATAAAATCGGGCACTTGGTTTTCCGAAACAAGTTGGTTTCCTTTATCGTCAAACTTCTGCTCCTCTTCTATAATTTCGATATCCTTTTTCCCTTTTTCTTGCACATAAACAGACACTTCCGGTTTTTCCCCCGTATTGATCAACGGGCTCTTCTTTGTCCCTTCTCTTTCGGGCGCTTTAAATCCGCGAGGGTCAATTCGTTTCATAATTTCTCCATTCTCATTAAAAGTAAGAATTGAATTTTTCTCCGCCAAATCTTCCGGTCTTACTTCAATATAGTAATGTAACTTCTCTCCGGGCATTTGGCGCAATAGAATTACGGCATAAGTAAACCCCGGATAGTTATTTTCCACATAGTCGCGAAGCATAGGCGGCAGTTGATTCTTCGGAACCGAGTAAGTAGTTTTAATCCAGTCGCCTTCCGGTTTAAAATAAGCCTTTCCGGTAGAACCGTCTTCCTTAAAGGTAGCAATGTACTCCCCCTCTTCCAAAACCCAGATTGAAACTTTGGCAGCAGGATGTTCAAACTCAAGAGATTGTTCAACCTCATCGGGAACTTGATCAAGCTGCAATTTCTGTGCCGAAAGTGATAATGAAAAAAATAAAAAACCCATTAGGGTAGCGCTAAATAGTAAAATTTGTTTTGTCATATCGCGTTTAAATTTTGTTTTTATTTGAATGCCAAAAATAGTCAAAAATATTTAAATATAACAACCCTTTTCAGGGCAAAATCATTAAAATTCTGCATTTCATTTTATAGACGCAATCCATTGTCAGTAAATATGATTGTGAATTTGTGAACATAGATGGGAAGAACCTCTGCCGCGCAAGCAAGATGCTTGACAATGGCAGCATCCATATTGTCAACGCATGGGCAAGTCCGAATGAAGTTGCGTTGGGACAGCTCAGGGTTTCGAAAAAGAGCCGGTTTTTCTTGTAAAAGCTGTAGCACGCAGATGACACTAATTGAGCGGATTTACAAATTATTGTACGCTTTTTAATATTTAACATTATTAACGGAATGACGGAATAAATAAGAGAGTGAGTAAAAGAGAGCTGTTTTATACCTATTTTTGCAAAACTTAAAACGGAATAATCATGAGAATACGCATTATCTTTTTCATCGCTGCTTTTTTTCTTTGTTCTTATAATTGTCAAAATAATGTACATAAGATTGCCGGATCGGGGATTGGTACTTATTACAGCATTTTTTATGTAGGAAAAGAAGATCCCAGAATGCAAAAGTCCGTTGATTCGTTACTTCGACACATCTCTTCGCAATTTTCTATTTTTGATACAAACTCACTCATATCAAAATTAAATCGCGGCGAAAAGTTAAAACTTCCCGATGACTTTGTCAAAGTCTTTACTCAGTCACAAATTGTAAGTGAAAAGACATCCGGTGCATTTGATATTACAATCAGCCCATTGGTTAATTTGTGGGGTTTTGGACCGGAAAGAGAGAATAAAGCGTCAGCGCAATTAGTAGATAGTTTAAAAATGAGTGTGGGTTATCAAAAAGTAAGGATAGAAAACGGCTATCTTATTCGGGAAAATGATAGAGTCACACTCAATTTCAATGCAATATCAAAAGGTTATTGTGTGGATCAGTTAGCGGAATTATTGATGAGTAAAGGATATTCCGACTTTTTAATTGAAGTAGGAGGAGAGATTCGCATTTCCGGAGAGAAAGCAGGGCAACCTTGGACTATCGGCATTCAAGTTCCTACGGATAAAGCCGATGGCGCTTATGAAGCCGGTTATATTTTCCCTATTAAAGACAAATGTTTTGCAACCAGCGGAAATTATCGCAGTTATATTGAAGAGAATGGAGGCAGATATTCTCATATCATTGACCCGCGAACCGGTTATCCGGAAAAGAGTTCTCTTTTGAGCGTTACGGTGATGGCGAATGATTGTATGACCGCAGATGCTTTTGCTACCGCTTTTATGGTGTTGGGCATTGAAAAAGCAATGCAAGTTGTTTCTCAAGAAAAAGAGCTGGAAGTTCTCTTTATTTATGATGAAAACGGAGATTTGAAAACCCTAAAAAGCAGCGGTTTTCCCGATAATCTTGATTAAAATTGATCTCTTGAATAGACTAAAAAGCGTTATTGATTTAACAATAATCGAACTTTAATTCCGCAATCAAAATTGGTGTTAGGGTATTGATTTGCGCTCTCAACTCTTGGTCTATTGATAACCTGATCGTAGTAGAGACTTAATCCGACCATCTGACTAATCTGATAATCAGCAGATACGTTAATGGTCATGGAAAGCGTTCCGGATGTCACCTGATCCACATCTTCTTCTATTTTACGAATAGTAGTCGTATTATCTCTTAACCCGAATCCGGCAGTCAAATTCAAATCACTCACAATTTGGCGTTTTGATCCGGCTATACTGAGACCGATCTTAATGTCTTTAAAACGATACCCTGCAGACACGACTAATTCGTTATTGAGAACTTCCGTAATTTGATTATTCGTAAAACTCATTGATACATTTCTACCTTTTTTAAATTCAATTCTTAATAACAGGCTATTAGTAAGGGTCATGTCGAAACCAATGAGAGGCTCAAATCTTTCATTTAAAGAGATTTGAGAAAGCGTATATTCAGGAATATAGTCATTTAAATCGTTGAGCACGGAAGGATTTCCGGCGTTGTCGGCAGCATACAGAACATCTTGCGTGAAACTTCCTACACTGTAAGAGGATGCGTAACGATGTACAATAGAGAAACTTTGGAAAACCTTTCTGAAAATCGGAATTTTAGTCAAGCCTGTGTAGTTCAAATTCCAATTTGGGAGAGGTACTTTTAAGAAAGGTGATGAGGTATTAACTTTACTACTCTTTTTTCCGCCATAAGTAGATAAGAAGGCAGCTGTTAAAACTTCCTGTTGTGTTCCGCTATAGCCTAATGGCAATCCCGTTTCGGGGTCAATTTCCGAAACGCCCCGTTCTTTCGCTATCTTTTTCGCTATCTCTGCGCGCACGTTTCTAAATTCTTGGAATAGTTCGTCTCCATCGGCAAAGAAAGTTCCTAAAGCTAAATAGGAGATCGTAAAACTTCCTGATTTTTGTTCGGAATAGTTGACCCAATTATCAGGATTTTCAGGAGAAACTCTAAAGTAGGATTGATAATTTTCGCTATAATTGCTATTGGCGGTAACGTCGATTCTGAAATCTTTGAACGGTTCAACGGTAGCTCTCAAGCTGTAATTTTTGATTGTATTAGATTGGAAAGCCGTATTCATCATGGAGTCTCTGGACAACCATCCTCCGGCTACAGCCATACTTCTAATGTCGGGTTGTCCGCCGAATATATAGAGAAACCCGGGTGCTCCTTTTTCCGAGAAAGTGACGCCGAAGAGATTGGGCGAGTTCATGTATCCCGGTAATACGGAGCCTTCACCGTATGTAAAGTTTCCGGAAATCGTCCTGAGCATCATCAAAAAACGTAAAGAACCATCCATAATGAATTTGCCCACATTTATTTTATCTTTTTCTTTGTCATCTTCACTCTCACCATTACCTTCACTCTCCTCCTCTTTGCCTTTTTTCGTTTTGCCTTTTCCTTTCTTCGGTTTATCCTTTTCCTTTTCCTCTTCTTTACCTTTATTGTTATCGTTTTTCTTTGTAACGGTATTTTTACCAAAATTACCCTGGTTCACTTTCTTCAGATAAGGAATATAGTTATACACCGTAACCATGTTAATATTAGCATTTCCGGATAAATTATAGGAACTTTGAATCGTATTCCCTAATTCCGCTAAAGAGAGCGGGCTTGCCGTATACATATATTGCCCTGCATACCGAACATTTGCGGTTACCCAATTGAAAAGAGGAATTTTGTTGATTGGAATTTGATAAGTAATATCAATATTCTGAGTAAATTGATTCATTCGACCGCCATTACCAAAAGACTTCCATACGGAATCCTTTTTCTCTCGCGTATCAATCAAGCCTTGAGGTTCATCAAGTCGCGCCGCTGCAGTAGCCCGATAATCCAATTTCAAACCTTGTGTAATATCCCAGCGCAAAGCGTAATTCCGATCCCAGTCGAAACTCTTTACATAACTGGTGTCAATAATGATATTTCCTTGACTTTTCGGACGAAGTTTGAACTCGTTAAACTCGCGTATTATCGTTGTTCTGAAAGTAAAATTACGAGGCATCAGATAGAAGTTAAAATCTTTGATGATCTGCAACCATTTTGATTTCATCTTCTTTGCTTTCGAAAAAGGTCTGTAATTTTTGGGGTTATGATTAAATGTATAACCGATCTGTCCGTCATGTTTGTAAGTATTGTCAAACTCTACATCCACATCGCTACTTTTCATTTCGGAATAGGAGTAAGAGAAGTCGAAATTTTCAATGTCCCACGGTCTGATTTTAATGGGTTTACTCATATCTCTCTCTTTCCTGACATTCATCAAATTGACATTTTGACGTTGTACAATCGCCGTTGTCATTTTTCTGATGGAATCTTTTTCCTCTTTTGTCTCATAGAATTTCAAATCCTCTTTCAGTTTCACATCGGGGTTCAACGGATTATATTCCGGGACGATATGATTGATCGATAAATCGTAATGAATAGGTATTTTGATATTCCATTTTTCGGGGAAGAGCACTTTCCCTCCATCAATGTTTGTAGCAAAATCAAGGTTATAAGTTGACTCTTGCGTTCTTTCCGTAATGGACTGTTCTATTGAGCCGAAACCGGGTGACATATAGCTTCCGGAAAGGGTAATATCACCGATATCCGCTAAATTAAGCCTTGCTCGAGCTAAGGCAGCGAAGCCGCTTCTTTCATTAAAATCGGTAAGACGAAGTTCATTAATCCAAACTTCAACAGATTTCGGCAACATATCATCGCCATCATTTTGGGATCTCTTTTTGGGGTTCCAAATACCGATCATAATGGTAGTCACATCGGCAAGATTAGGCATTCCGACGATAGTCACGTTATTACCATCCAAGTTATCTTTATAAGGATCCAAATTGCCGGGATGGCTTCCGTTTCGAACAGCCAAATTACGTCTCTGCTTAATGGCAACCAAAGAATCTAACGGAATATCAATCCTATTCGCCATAGGCCAAATAAGGGCGGTATCTTTTCCCACTCCCCAAGGGGTAATCTCCGCAGGGATTTCATATTCGTAATAGTTCTCTTCGAAATCCGATCCCAAGCGAATAAAAACAGTTATATCGCCTTGATTCAGATCGCCGGAGTGGTTAACGTCTTCGGCGTGAACAAACATCTTGAGTCTTTTAAACTGGCGAAGGTCATAAGAGAGATTTTTGTAGATTGCTCTTCCTTCTCCGTCGTTCAAGTTGACCACTTTCATACTCAACGCTTTCTCATCTACTTGGTAAACTTGCGTCCCCACAAATGATTCTCTTTCGATGCCCGGAGGCAATACGTAAGGAATTGGTACTCTGTCGGAATTTTCCTCAAAACTTACGGCGGCGATATTGAATGTACAGTCATCGCTACCTTGTCCGGGGATATAGGGACCGTCTTCCATAACGTTATAACTTCTCCAATCTGTCCTCACTAACTCAAAAGTTGCGAAACGGCAATAGATCGGTTCTTCAAAATCGCGCATGAAGAGCCTCATAAAACGGATGGAGTTAAAACCTGAAATGCCGCCAATTACCTGATCGGGGTTTTTGATCGGGATTCTAAACTGGTACCATTTTGTCGTAGGAGAAGTTCCGTTCGGAAGTCTTTCGGGAATAGCTTCATACATATCCACGATATAATTTTCACCCACCACCATTTTCTCCGGTGAGAGCTCAATTACATATTGATAATACTTCTCTTCTTCGCTCAATGTATTGTCGTTATTAACATCCTCTACATTTGGGATATTATTTGCTGCGGTAGGATAAGATTCTGTGCTTTGAGCATCGGTTGGAGAGTTACCATCAGAGTTGTTATAATGTTTATAACGTTCTAAAATCTTAATATCATTCGCATCATAAACGGAACTGCGGAAGAATTGATAGTTATCTGCAGAAGGGTCGTTACTTGCCTGTAAATAAGCTTCCGAACCCGAACCAAAAGCAGCGGCTACCATATCCAAGTAGTTCTCTTTGAAATACTCTCTTTCTCTAGTGTCTTGCAAACCGTCATAACCGACATCCTGATATTGACGAGCTTCTGCGGACGCATCAAAAGCATTGACAATCATTTGAATAGTTGGCACTCTTCCCCAAACGGTAAATTCCACATTTTCATCGGAACCATCCATCGGAAGACCGTTTTCAAAGAATTTTCTGCCGTCTCGAAGTATATCTTCCGAAATATCCCCCAGATTGAAATAGAGTTTTCCTCCGGTATGAGCCGGATTCTCAATAAAAGGATCCATCATCCAAAATTCGATGTACTCATAATTTGCCGCTTCAAAATCGGTGTTATCCATTTTGCGCATAATTCCTGCCCAACGACTACGCGGATCTCTCAATAAACCGTTTTCATTAATACCGGCAGAATAGCCTTCATAGCCGTTCACATCATAGTTATACGGACCACGCTCTTCAGGATAGAAATTAAGGTTAAACACCGACATATAGGTTGGTGTGGAAGAGTTTTGTCGTTCTTTATAAGGAAACAACTCCGTTTCATAAACAGCCCTTGCATAAGGATGTGACTGATCTTCATCGGTAATATTGGAAGGTGTAGCATTATTATCGGCATAAAAAATATGATCAATAAAAAACCAAGCCAATTTTGCTCTGTTATAACCATACGCCAACTGTATTCTCGGACTGCTGCTTGTCGTAGCGTTCGCTTCCGGGAAAAGCATTGTTTGCCCTTGTGGAGTAGAAGCCATAGACCAGTAATTAAATGATTTTAAGTCGACGTACGATTTGGTAGATTCAAAGTCATCAATATAAGAGTTTCCCTCTTTTCCTATAGCACGAGAATGACCCGGAATGAAGTGGGCAAACTCTCCTTCAATTTGGAAATTAGAAACGGTTGTAGTACTGTGGAACGGGAGAAAGTCTATCAATTTAGTAATAAAAGGAAGTGCCGTTCTATAGTTGAAATTCATTCCCCAAATCACGTTGTTGATCGGCTCATCTCCTACATTAACTTTTTGTGTTGTAGGCTTTTCTCTCAGATTTAAAAGTGTTGCACCAACGTTAAAATCATTATTAATACGATAATCCAAATTCAGACCAAACATAGTCTTTTTATTCATTCCGAGAAGAGATTGGTTTTCAACGGAAATCGTAATCGGAGTACCCGAATTGAGGATACCTTCGTTGATGATGCTAACCCGACCTCCTGCATAGTTAACCGTAAAATCCACATTCTCGGTCAACGGAATACCACCTGCCATTACTTTAACGGAACCTTCCGCAATATTCATAGCATTCAATTGATATTCGGATCCGTAAGATGACTTGTAGCTACCTTCTAAAAAGTACTTGTTCTTGGCGGTATATTGCTGGGCTATCGCTTTTGTATTCGTATAAAGCGAGTCGAAAGCATACTTATCCGCAATAGCAGGGTCTGAGATTACGGCTCTCAAGTCGGCACCGAAAGGTTCAACCTTAGGGAAGAAGATTCTACCGCTATAAGCATAAACCGTTCCGCCGGTTGTAGCAGCGCCGTCAATAAAGTCGAAAACGCCATCGGGATAAGGATCCAAATTTCTATCCAAACGATCCAACCCCATCAACTTAATCAAAGGAATTCCTTTTTCAGGTCCCGTATTAAAAAATCCGTTTGCAATACCTTCTTCATCACCGGTATAAAGTACGTTAAGCCTAAAATCATCCGGAGAAACCTGATAAGCGGAAAGGCTATAAACATTCTTCATCATCAATTTCCAAAGCGGTGATTTTGTATTGAGTGTAGTACTCTTCAACAACTTTACTTGAATACAGTTCGGTGCGACTACCTGATTGGAGAACTCTCCAACCTGATAAACTTTATCATCTCCAATAACCTGAAACTGAAAGGCTACCGCCAGCACCTGATCGGAGGTCAAGGCAGTATTTAAAGAGATAAAACCCAATTTGGAGTTGAAAGTATATTCGTTAGTAGACAACAATCTTGCATTTTCAATTTTTTCGTAATCAATACCTGAATTCATTCCCTTACTTCGCAAGTAATTACTCACCGCAGTTATGTCTCTAATTTGAGAAGAATCGATATATTGTAATAGTGAATTAGCATAATTATCGGGATAAGCGACGCCGGGAGTTCCGTAAATTCCTTGAAACTGCGGATTGAGTTCACCAATATCGGTATACGCAATGATATTCCTGTTCTCGTTAGTAGCGGCACCCACGGTTGTTCGCCAAACCTCAATTTTGGTAATCACAATCGGAGATCCGACCAAAGGAAGGCGACTTAAATATTCATTGTAATGTTCATAAAAAAACTGATCCAAGAAGAAGTGTTTATTCTCCTCATACTCATCCGCTTTAAAGTAGAATTCATTTTGTTGAGATCCTCCTGCCACAGTAATTGTCTGGGTTTCGGAATCTTGTTCCGACGCCACGATGGTAGCTGTAAGCTTTCCGAATTTGAACTGTCCTTTTATTCCGAAAAGCGTTTGGCTTCCCGTAATCAAACTACTATTCAGCGGAAGTGTAATGTCTCCGAACTCCAATAGCTGGATAATATCATCCTCTTTCCCCTCATATTTTAATTTTGTCTTATTGTCGAAATCAAAACTCAACTCATCCGTATTAAAGTTCATACCGAACTCTATTTTATCGCCCACTTTCGCCAACACATTAAGTTGTACGTTTTCATCAAAATTAAAACGTGTCTGTTTACGTTGTTTCACCGGCAAAGTGTAGTTTTTCGTATGTGTATGATTTACACCGAAAATAAGTTCCACATTTCCGGCTAAGCGTATATCAATGGTATTGCTGCCGAAAATACTTTCAAAAACATCGCTTCCGATCCTTAGTTGCGGAATTAGTCCGCTACCGGTTCTACTTGGTCCCGAAGTGTAACCGGCACCTCTCTCTTTCCAATATTCATTAACTTTTTGACGAAGATCATAATCAATATATTCGTTAATATCCATGTAGGCGCCCGGTCCGTAAGGAACCGCACCGGTCATGGTTTGGAATTTGTAAGTATTGGTCTCGGGATCGTACTCAATGTTGGTCCCGTAGCCGGGCGGATCGCTCAACTGAAACGGCGATGTACCTTCACCTTCATTAAGTGGATTGTTATCGGGTTGATTCACGGGAATTTTCAGTCCCGTATCGGGAGGTGTTACGGTTATTTCCGAAATAAAAAATCTATCAGTAGGATGATTGTTGTTCCCATGTAATACATTGCTTTTCAACAGAATTGAAAAAACAGATAAAATGGCAACAAGAAAAGTATATTGTTTACTAATTTTTCCGATAATCACTTTTTGTAAAACCTTTTAGTACAAATTTTTAGAGTGCTTTTAATGCTCTTTTAATCAGTTCTTCCACACTTAAACTCACCCCTTCTGTTTTTATTATTTTATCTAATGCTGTTTCCGCCGAATTTTTTGAAAAACCCAAAGACGACAATGCAGATAACGCTTCGAATTTATTATTATTGCAACTTAAATTCTTTTTGCTTGCATCTTTTTGTAACGATATTTTATTGATTTTATCTTTTAAATCCAAAATGACGCGTTGTGCCGTCTTTCCGCCGATCCCTTTTACCGATTGAAGCACTCTTACATTTTCCGTTACTATTGCGTTAATAATCTCTTCAATGGTAAGTGAAGACAAAAACAGCAGGGCTGTCATCGGACCTATTCCGTTAACTGAAATGAGGTGCCGAAAAATAGAACGCTCCTCCTCTTCATAAAAACCATACAAAGTGTGAGCATCTTCTTTTACGACATAATGTGTATATAACTTCCCCTCTTCCAAATCTTTAATTTGAGAATAAGAGACTAAAGAGATATGTATGGAGTATGCCACTCCACCGGTAGTTTCAATAACTACGAAGGCGGGATTTTTTTCGACAAAAGTTCCTTTAATATAGGTAATCATGCTCTGTTTTCTTTGATGTAAAAGTATTTTATTGATTGTCAATTGCATGCAAGGCAAAAGCGTAAGCTCCAAAAGCTACCGCCCGAGAGGTTCCCAATTTTGAAATCGTAATTCCGATGCGTTTTTGAGGATCATAAACAAACTCATCATCGGAGCCGTAAATTTTCATTTTTCGAGACTCTCCTTTGGCAAAGGCTCTAAACTCTTCTTCTATCTCTAAATCATAAGTTCTCATTTGCAAACGGTTGAGTGTTTCGCCGTTTTCGGTTCCTATTTTACTATTCATCACTTTTAAAACGGAAGGCATAATATACTTTGCCGCTTTGCTGATTCCTCCGCCGATAACGACCAAACCGTCGATAATGGAGACTACGGTGGCGATAACATCACCGGCTACATTACCGAAAGCGGCAAAAGCCTCCTGTGCGGCTTGTGGGTCGCCTTCTCTTTCGCCTTCCGCAATTTGGAAAATCTCAAGAGGCTCCAAGCCATGATTAGGATTTCCGCACTTTTCGCCATATACGCGCTTAATTGCTCGGATGGAAGCGCCGTCTTCCGAGATAATGTTGGGTTTTTCTCGTTGAGGAAGACAATAAACCTCGCTGCATGAGTTATCCCCGATGTGCATTCTTTGTTCCGAAGTGATCCCGACGCCAAGCCCCGTTCCCCAAGTGAAGCCGATCAAATTGCGATATTTTTTGCTGCTGCCTGTTCTTTCAAGTTTTGCGTTAATTTCGGGAAGAGCGCCGGCTAACGCTTCTCCATAGGTGAAAAGATCGGCATCATTATTAATGAAAACGGGAATTTTGAAATTTCTTTCCAAAAAAGGACCTAACGCTACGCCATCGCGGAATGAGGGAAAATTGGGAAGATACCCGCCTATAATCCCCTTAGGGTAATCGGCAGGACCGGGAAATGCAAAACTTATGGCTACCGGCTTTTCATCCAATCTTTCGATAATCTCTGTAAAACCGTCGCGAATAGAGCGCATACAAAGATCTAAATTATTGGAATGCGTTAACTTGGTAATAGGGTCAGTGATGATTTGGTTTCCTTTTATAGCACTAAATACTAAATTAGTACCTCCTGCATCTAAAATGACAACAACTCTTTGATCGGCAGAATACATGTTTTAAAATTTAAGTTGCAAAAATACAAAACAGTTGACAGATAACATTAATCGTTATAGGGCAAAATCAGTGAAAATAGCAAAGCAGGACAGATATATTTCTTTTGCAATGAATATCTTTTTGAGTTGCTCAACTCATTATAAAGCATCTGCACTTCTAATGGTCATATAAGCTTTGATATTCAACCATTGAACCCACCAAGCGATTTGCCGACATCATCATCCCCATCGGCGGACACAATGATAAAGGAGTTGACATTCTCACTTCCAAGATTTTACAAACCATTCAAAATGGTTGAAAGAGATAAAGAGACGGCTTTTAGCCGAGAAAAGAAATAGTACCCCTCTGT
>QMCE01769536.1_pt1 | contig 21382 bp, 26 predicted proteins | sample 1821851 | NCBI WGS metagenome assembly QMCE01 (sample SAMN09453174, study PRJNA476694) | Termite gut metagenome, whole genome shotgun sequencing project. | isolation source: worker | host: Odontotermes sp. | place: South Africa:Pretoria | collected 2016-01-28 | reverse complement strand
GCAGTGGCCAATTACGCTAAAGCAAATGTTAAAGCATCGAAAAAATCCTACGAATTGTTGAAATTTGCATTGGAATTGTGGGGCGAGAAACATGCGAAACAAGTTTTCAAAGGATTTAATAATGTGTTGGACAACTGTCCCGATTGTAAAGCAGAAATAAATAAGCTTGTACAACCCTACTTGGCTGCAAACAAGAAAATCGTTGCTACCGAAGCGAAGAAACTTGTAAAGCGAATGGAAATTGGACACAAAAGAGATAAAGCAAGTATATAAGTTGGCAAACAAAATAATGGAAAATTAACAATATGCAAAAAACAAATCAAGAAAAAGACCTGCGTTGCGATTGGTGTAAATCAGATCCGATTTATGTTAAATACCACGATGAGGAATGGGGAAAAGAAGTTACGGACGACCAAAAAATGTTTGAGTTTTTAGTGTTGGAGGCGGCACAGGCAGGGCTAAGCTGGCTAACTATTCTCAAAAGACGAGAGGGCTACCGAAAAGCCTTTGCTGGTTTTAACGCCAGAAAAGTCGCAAAAATGACCGAACAGGATGTGGAGCGCTTGATGCAGGACAGCGGCATTATTCGCAACAGGTTAAAGATAAAAGCAACGATTACCAATGCGCAACTTTTTTTGCAAATACAAAAAGAGTTTGGCAGTTTTTGTGATTATTTAAGAACATTCTTACCTAACGGAAAACTCATCGTCAATCATTGGAAAACACTGAGTGAAATACCTGCCTCAACGCCCCTGTCCGATGCCATTAGCAAGGATATGAAAAAGCGAGGCTTTAAATTTTTTGGCACCACCATTTGTTATGCGCATTTACAGGCAACCGGCTATGTGAACGACCATTTGGCGAGTTGTCCGTTTAAATAAGAAAATATACTATTATGAAAAAAGCATTAGTAATCATCGACATTCAAAACGATATAACAAAAAATTACAAAGAAATAATCGACAATATCAATAAAGCCATAGATTGGGCGGTTGATAATGATGTTATCGTTGTTTATATAAGGCACGAATTTTTAGCAGACAATGCGAGGAAATTTAAACCCAACACACGCGGAGCTGAATTAGTGCCGGATATGAAAATAGTATCAAAAAATGTTTTCACAAAGTACAAGGGAAACGCATTGACCAGCGAGGAGTTTGCAGACTTTGTCAGTAAAAACGAAATAGCTGAGTTCTACATAGCGGGCGCAGATGCAGTGGCTTGCGTCAAAGCAACTTGCTATAACATGGCTAAGGCAAATTATAAAGTAAATGTTTTGTCGGATTGCATTACGAGCTATGACAAACGAAAAATTGACGAGATGCTTCGTTATTACGAAAGTAAAGGCTGTAAAATAATTTGTTTGAACGACTTATTATGACAACAAAAAATAAAATCAAGTATTTTGAAAACAGAGAAGATTGGCGAAAGTGGTTGACTGACAACTTTGAGACGACCAATGAAATTTGGTTTGTGTTTCCTCTTAAGTCGTCAGGCAAAAGCAAAACGAAAGAGAATAAAAAGATAACAGGCTTCGGCGGCATTGAAAAATATTATTAATCAAAAACTGCCGGATTAAGTCTTGACTATTTCCAGTCATGTTTATCGTGTTTTTAACTGCCGTGATTAATCCTGTTCCAACCTGAGAACTCTGTGTCGGTGGATGTTGCGACCACCGTGCTGCCGAGGGTGAGCGGGGTACGCTTGTCGGTGTTGAAACCGGCCAGCACTGTCGTGAGGTCGCCGTCGATATCCATATAATCCGTTTGCCCATTTCCCGCAATGGCGATCGTGGCCATGAGCAATTGTTCGTCTCCCGCAATCCCCAGCAGGCGTACCGTGGCCGACCACTTGCCCGCGTCGGGCCCTTCGACGATCTTCGTAAAATCGACAGGTATGGCCGACGGCTCTCCGTGGGTGTCGTTGTCGATATCAAGCGTCGAGGCAACACCCATAAGCGTACCCCAGATATTCGCTATATTATCCGCATTATCGCCCGTGGGTTCTATGATGAACAGCAACTCGCGCACCTGCTGCCGCATCACGGCTGTAATGTTCTGTTCCGTCTCACCGGTAATCTCGACATCCATCGCGCACGAGAAAAACCAGCCGGGACGCGAGATCACATCGCTGTCTTCGACGTTCAACGTCGCTATATTCCCGTCGACGCTGATCCCCACCGCATCATGGTAAACGTGCAGATGGTAGATTCCCTTTGCGGAGAGTTCGGAATATTCGTTGGTGGTCTCGGTGAAAGTTCGCCTGCCCTCCTCATTGCCGTTGAGGCGAACATGGTAACTGCCGGGGATGTCTATGCCCGCGCCACGTTGTGACCAGTCGGTGGTGAGGATAACTTTTCCGGGCTGCACATCAACAGCATCGTAGATCGGGTCTTTTACGTCACATGCGGCCGGGAGCATCGCCCAGACCGCTATAATAAATGCTGTTGTTTTCGCTCCTCTGTTGCGCAAATTACTCACGCTCGGCAAACCCAAACGAGTTCGCCTTTGCTCTCGCTTAATCGTAATTTTCATAGCCATTATTTTTTGCCTCCTATTGTCCAGATTAAATTCACGCCTGCCTGCGTCGGCCCCCAAAGGTTCTTCGTCTGCCCTTTGGACTTAAACGTGCGTACGTCGTCGATCACATTGAAACTGTCGTACTCGGAGCGCGTGTAGCCCATGCCGATATTGAAATCGAGCGAAAAAATGCGGTTCAGGTGAAGCTGGTAACCAACCGTCAACCCCACGTTCCATAGCTTACCCTGATAGCCTGTATCCTTCGAAAGCAGAGTGCCGACCATGACCTTGTATATGTTGTACTCGCCAAAGTTGGCACCGGCACCGACATACAAACATTTGTTTGAGAGCAAGTACCAGCGCACTTCGGGACTGACAAACCACATTTTCTGTACCTTGCCGTGTTCGCTGCCCCAAAAACCGTAACTGCCGTCTAATTTGACTCCTATGTCGCGAGTTACACGCCACTCAATGCCGATGGTCGGCAGCAGAAAAGCGTCGTACAACAGGTTGGTGCGCACGGCGAGGCGGAAAGGCGGCCTTTTTGCAAGTGCGGCGGCCTGTTCGGCTTCGAGCCGTTCTCTTTCGGCCCTTTCGGCCGCTTCACGCTCCGCCCGTTCCCTCGCCGCACGCTGCTCGGAAATCAAGCGTTCCCGCTCGGCACGTTCTTTTTCAGCCTGTTCGGCCGCAAGACGTTCCTGCTCGGCCTCAAAACGTGCTTGTTCCGTCCGGTCGATTTCGGTCTTTGTCGGGATGATCAGCGTCACAACCACTATATCGCGGTGACTCATGCCGTCCGCATCGGTGTAGGCTGCCACATGGTTTTGCGTCACGAAATGACCTTCACGGAGTCCTTTACGAGTGATCAATTCGGACTTCACGCGGTTAGAACGCACCTTCGCCAGCAACCTGTCTCCGGCGACATAGCCGTCCACATGAACAGGCATCGCCCCGCTCACGATCTGCTCACGATACTTATCCACCAACGAGTAAAGCCGATCCAGTTCGGAAGCGTTCCCTTTCCAGGGGACGTAAAACATATCCTTTCCCGGAACGAACCGGAACGTCACTATTTTATTATCGCTTACTCTGATCTTCTGTGTCGCATCTGCATCGGATTGCGAAAATGCCACCCCGGCTGCAAGCAATCCGGCAAATGCCAAAGATATTGTTCTCCAAAATTTCATCTGCTGTTCTTTAAATTTTATCACAAAAATATATCCCATTTTTCATAGAGCTCTGCCAAATGATAAAAATATACAGGGTAAAATTGCAATAAGATTATTTATTTAAAGGGAAAATTGCAACAGGTGGTAAAAATCGTAAAAATTGACTATTTTTGCACTGTAAATGAGCGTTTAACTATATATATAGTACGCAGTTATGTTGTTGCCCCTATTCTCGTGGCCGGACAGCATTACCCGCAAAGACCTGAAGCTGAAATTCGCCGTAACGAGCTATTTTGTGGCCACGGCGTTTGTCTGGTCCCTGATGTTTGTCTATGTACGCTTTCCGTTGACCTTCATTCCGTTGAATATTATTCTGTTAGCGGTATATATGCTGGTTCCTATACTGCTCTGGCCGTCGTGGGGCAACATATCCTGTTGATATACCATATAATATGTCGGAAGTATCTGCTGTATACCGTTGTCACGCCCAAACAGGAGGAGGCCGTACCGGGCAGGCGACGGGAGCATCATGGCGTACCGCTCACGCGCAAGGCTTTCGAAGCGTATTTCCGTGAGGAAAAACCGTGGCTCGACAGCAACTTTAAGATAACAGGATTCGGCGGCATTGAAAAATATTATTAATCAAAAACTGCCGGATTAAGTCTTGACTATATCACTATATCAGGTAAACAAAAAAAAATCTTTATATTTACACTTGTATCTATACAAAGTTATGAAAATTGTCGTTTTTACAGGAGCAGGCATCAGCCGCGAGAGCGGGATCGCAACGTTTCGCGACTCAGACGGGTTGTGGGCGTCGTACCGCATAGAGGATGTCTGCACGCCGGAAGCACTGGCGCGTAACCGTGAGGGGGTGATAGACTTTTACAATATGCGCCGCCGGGAGGTGTTGTCGAAAGAGCCGAACGCCGCGCACCGGGCCTTGGTCGACCTCGAACAACGTTTTGAAGTCGAGGTGATCACCCAAAATATCGACGATCTGCACGAGCGGGGCGGATCAACGCGTGTGACGCACTTGCACGGCGAAATCCGTAAGCTGCGCAGTTCCCGCGACGAGTTGGCGACCGTGCCCATTGAGGGCTGGGAGCAGCAATACGATACCCGTCATCCCGACGGATCGCTGCTGCGGCCTTTCGTGGTCTTTTTCGGCGAGAGCGTGCCGATGCTCGACCGCGCCGTTGAGATTACCCGCACTGCCGATGTGATGATTGTCGTAGGTACGTCGCTTCAAGTCTATCCGGCAGCCTCGCTGGTACATTATCTGCAACCCGAAACGCCTATCTATATCATCGACCCTAATACGCCTGACGCTCATCTGAAAAATTTGCGTGTTATCCGGGAGCCCGCTTCTGTGGGAGTGCCACAGCTTGTGAAAGAATTATTAAAATAATAGAGAAAACAATTGACTGCAAATTCCATCGAAGCCCGCTCTAAAATGTGGAACCTGTGGCACGGGTGCCGCAAGTTAAGTGCGGGGTGTGCGCATTGCTACGTTTATCGGGGCGACGAGAAGCGAGGTGTCGACCCCGCCGCAGTGGTGAAGACCCAAAGTTTTGATGCGCCGGTGCAAAGGAAAAAGCGTTCCGGCGAGTATAAAATTCCCGCCGGAACGCTCGTCTATACCTGTTTTACCTCCGATTTCTTCCTCGAAGACGCCGATCCGTGGCGCGGTGAGGCATGGGATATGATCCGCGAGCGGAGCGACCTGCGGTTTCTGATGATAACGAAGCGCATTGATCGATTGCGCGAGCACCCTGCCCAATGCCTGCCAAGCGACTGGGGCGACGGGTGGGATCACGTAACGATCTGTTGCACAGTCGAGAATCAAGACCGCGCCGATTACCGCCTACCGATTTACCGGGCAGCTCCGATTAAGCACAAACGCATCATCTGCGAGCCGCTTCTGGGGCCTGTCGACTTTGGACCCTACAACATCGGAAAGTGGGTCGAGCAGGTGCTTGCCGGAGGCGAATCGGGCTACGGGGCGAGGCCGTGCGATTTCGACTGGGTGATGGCGCTGCGCGAAGAGTGCGTTCGGCAGGGTGTTTCGTTTTGGTTCAAGCAGACCGGTGCGAAGTTCGTCCGCGACGGTCACCTCTACACAATCCCTCGCCGCCTGCAACACGTTCAGGCCCGAAAAGCGGGAATAAACTTCGAAGCGGAGTAAAAGGTGGAGAATGGGGACCGAGAATTTGCTCCGCCTCCTGCGCCACTTTTTAGATGTTTCAAAGTGCCTCCGGATGCGTTTTAGGGCAAAAGAAAAACCTCAGAAATCTGCTAACTTCTGAGGTTTATCTGTAATTGTTTAATCCGTGGCCTCTAATTTCCGGCCCCTTGGCGGTATGGACGGGATGGGGCTTGTTCTGACTAACCATCTGATAATCACCGATTATCTCCCGAACATTATTTAGGTAGGTTCCAACACACTTGGTCGGTTTTGTCGCTTCCTGTCGTGCCTATTTGCAAACGGGTTACGACCCCTTATTCAATCCCCTTCAACCGAAGTTCCTGCAAGTGAGTCTCGCCTCAAACTTTGTCGCAAATTTATGCGAAATATGCGACAATCCCATAGCTTTGCCCGGATAACTAAAAATCAATCATTATGCATTCAGTTATCCGCGACAAGCACCTGCAAGGGCAGGATGTGAGACTTTTTTCAAAGAAGCAGGCGGCAGCCGAACTCGGCGTTTGTTACCGCACAATCGAGAGGTGGTTGGCATCCAGCTACATCTGCCAAATCCGGCTCGGCGGACGGGTTTACATCCCCTATTCCGAAATTTACCGAATTAGGGATAGGTTCCTCGAAGTTAGACCCGACGGTCGGCTTTTGGAGCCGCAGATTCAGACGGTCGATGACATCTATCGCCGGATAGAGCAGCGACGGTATCCAAATTTAGGAGGGCGGCAATAGTTAGTGTCTAAGGGTAAGGGATTGAATAAATCCCTTCTCTTTATCCCGATCCATTGCTGTTGACAGGATGCGTTTGCCAAAAATAATAATGACTCCTTCGAAATAGAAAAGGTGATAAAAGCAAAAACCCGGATTCATCACCAGCATCTAAATATCTGGGAGAGGAACGACCGGGACTGCTGAGGGCAAAGATACATAGAATCTTAACATCGCAAATAATCGTAGTCCTTTTTTTATCATGTGGTTAGCGATACTAACCGTTTGAGTTTATCTTGGCTACATTGCGACCGCATTAATACCTGAAAGAATCAATTATTTCGGATGAAATGTCAAAGTGCCTCGTTCTGGTCACGCTCTTGTCCGAAATTACCTGCGGATTTCGGACGCCAATATCCTTGCATTGTTTCATAAAATAGCCTATCTTTGTCCGAAATTACCTGCGGATTTCGGACAAACTGATACAGGAAATGAAAACAGAGGACAATATAGCTCAAATCATTAAGGATAGGATCGGTCGTGCAGATGAAGGTCGACTATTTGCAATTAGTGATTTTGAAGATTTGAACAACGATAGCCTCGTGACTCGAACACTATCTCGCCTGCAAAAAGAGGGAATGGTTCTTCGCGTGGCAACCGGAATATACGTCAACCCGAAGAAGACTCGATTTGGGGTACTCCAACCGACCATCGACCAGATCGCTCAAAAGATTGCCGAGCGAGATAAGGCGCAGATTATGCCAACTGGCGATACGGCGTTAAATATTCTTGGCCTTTCAACTCAGGTTCCGATGAACGCCATATACATAACCAACGGCACTAAACGACAAGTCAAGGTTGGTAACCGGAACATCATTTTCAAAAGCGCGGTTCAAAAGAACTTCCAATACAAAGGCAAGCTCCTACCCCTTATAATCATTGCCCTGAAAGAACTCGGCGAAAGTCGCGTCTCGGACGAAGTTAAGGATCGTATCGTTAAACTCATCTCGGAAAGCGATGCCGAAGAGAGGGCAACGATGATGCACGACCTGTATCTGTCGCCCGTGTGGATAAAGGAGCTGCTACTACCCATAATAAAAACCGTAACGGAGTGAGCATCTGGCAACATTATACCAAAGACGAAAAATTGGTTATGCTTCAGCAGACTGCCGAGGCGAAGAGAATCGTGGAGCAGGCAGTCGAGAAGGATTGGTGGGTAAGCGTTATTCTCTCCGCTCTGACCAAGACCTCGTGGGCGGATTACTTGCAGTTCAAAGGCGGCACATCGCTCAGCAAGGCGTGGGGCTTGATAAGTAGGTTTTCGGAAGATATCGACCTGGCTGTGAGTCGTTCATTTTTCAACTTGCCCGACAATACACCCCAGCAGTTGACGGCAATACGCCGAAAAGCGTTTCACTACATCAAGGAAACGTTGGTCGATGAGTTGAGAGCGATATTGCGTGAACATGGAATAACTGATTTTGAAGTGGAGTTCATTGCCGAGAACAGCAGCGCGATGGCCGTAACTGTTGAAGTTAGGTACAAGAGCGTTCTCGACACGATTATCGACTATGTTTTGCCGGTCGTGAAAATCGAGTTCAGTGCGATGTCTCTTGACGAACCTTATGAGGCCAGGGAGATGTCTTCCCTCATTAGTTCCGTCTATCCCGAAATAGACACCGAAATCAACTGCTCATTCAAAACCGTTCTGCCGGAGCGCACATTCCTTGAGAAGATATTTCTGCTACACGAAGAATATCAGAAAGATAACCCTCGCACGACACGAATGTCGCGGCATCTGTACGATCTGGAGAAAATGATGGATACAGGGTTCGCTCGGTCGGCGTTGGCAAACGCGGGCTTGTATCAAACCATTGTCGCCCACCGCCGTAAATTCAACAGCATTCCGAGCATCGATTACGACACACACCGCCCGACATCCATCCTGATCTGTCCGCCGGACAACCTCGTGACGGCATGGCGAAAAGATTATGATGATTTGCGGGAGAGTTTTATCTACGAGACAGACCCGAAAACTTTCGACGAACTATCCGACCGGTTGCAGGAATTGACCAGCAGGATCAGGGAGATACATATTGACAATTGAGGGAATGAACGAGACATTAGCATCTGAGAATCCATCAACAACAGTTGATGCCGAACCTCAAAGACCAGCGTTATTATTCAAATACCTCGACGCTCAAGGCGCGGCAGGAATGCTATATAATGGTAATCTCCAGTTTACCAACGCGACGAAATTTAACGACCCTTTCGACTGTCATCCGGGGCTGATTGACTTCTCGAAAATCTCGCAGGAACAAGCGAAGCCGTGGGGTGTTCAGGATACCATCCTTTTGAAATCGAACCCTTACGAGAGAAATAGAAATGAAGCGTGGATATGCTGTCTCTCTAAAGTCAATCACTCTTTACCTATGTGGACGTTTTATGCGAAAGACCATACCGGAGTTTGTATAGGACTGGATGTGGAAAAAGTAAATGCAAACCTCCAGTCAGGACGCGGATACATCGGATTGCATAATTTTAGTGGCTGCTATGATGTGCAATATCGAGACATCATTGATAAACCTGACTTTTTCGAGAGAGACAATCAAGATTTCTTCTACTATCAAATGCTCACCAAAGCTAAGGTTAAGTTCACCCTCTCAAAACTTCCTCGCTGTTTTAAGCCTCTCGCCAGTAGATGAAATTATTACCTCCTCTGTATCTTAGATTTGCGGTGTGGATAGGAGATGAAGGCTCAACATAAATCGCCTTAACGTTGAGCGATGCACGCCGAGTATTTGGGCGATTTTGATCTTCGGCACCTGTTGCATCAGTAGAGATTCGATTTGTTTTTCTTTGCCTGACAATTTAACCACTTGCGATTTTGCGCCAAACGGTCTGCCGATATGAATTCCCTCAGATTTCATACGCGCTAAGGCTTCTTTCGTGCGCTGGGAGATCAGATTGCGTTCAATTTCGGCTGATAGTCCGAAGGCAAATGCCAAAACTTTGGAGCTGATATCGCTACCCAATCGGTAATTGTCTTTAATTGTCCAAACCTCGACCTCTTTTATCATACAGACATTTAATATAGACATAATCATAAGAAGATTACGTCCCAGCCTTGATAACTCAGAACAAATGAGGATGTCGCCTTTTTGTAGATTGTCCAACAAGATGCCCAACTTCCGCTTATCTATTTCTTTCGTACCGGAGATGGTCTCGTCAATCCATCGTTCCACTTCAATGTTGTGCTTCTTGCAGAATTCGACGATTTCAAAGCGTTGATTTTCCACTGTTTGCCTGTCGGTACTCACTCTAATATATCCGTAAATCATAGTGTCGTTTTTAATCTAATGATACTAAAAACGCTTCAATTTACGGTCGGGTTTCTTAAGACAGACCCTAAGGCAAGATATCAGGGTTATACGTTCTACTTTAAGGAGGGGTTTTGTTGGACAAATGTTTTGAATCCGCAGGCTCGGTTGCTAAAGGCGAAAATGAAGGTCAAGTCTGTTAACGATGTCGGTTCGATGTCGCTCTCTTCTTGTGTCGATGGTGTCCCAAACTTCTACTTTGTCAGCCTGCTGAATTCTGAGTTACTGTTTAATTACTACCGAGAGTATGTTGCTCGGAAACAAAATAATCAGTACATTTGTTTCCATGATGAAGAACGACAGCAATAATTTAGGAATCGTTTATGTGCTGACCAATCAGGCTATGCCGGGCATTGTTAAGATTGGCATGACCACGCGCAACAGCATGGATGAACGGATGCGCGAACTGTTTAGTACCGGCGTCCCCGTGCCTTTCGAGTGTGCTTTCGCCTGCACCGTGCCGGCCTCGAACTGCACCAAGATTGAGAAGGCGTTGCACAAGGCTTTTGCGCCGAATCGGGTTCACGCCAGCCGGGAGTTTTTCAAAATCAGTCCCGATCAGGCGATTGCGATATTGGACTTGTTTGACAATAAAAAAGAGATTACCGAGGAGGTTAATCGTGAGATCGATGATGATTTGACGGGAGAAGACAAAGCATCGCGTGAGAATCTCAAACGCCAAAAACGCCCCAACCTGAATTTTATCGAGATGGGTATTCCTGTCGGATCGGTTATTACTTTCGGACATGAGCCGGATGTCGTGGAAGTGGTCGTTTGCAGTGAGAAAAAGGTAAACTATAATGGCGAAGAGTACTCTTTATCTGCATTGACCCGCAAATTGAAGAACCTCGATTTGAATGTAGCACCTACGCCATATTGGTTCTACAACGGTAAAAGTCTGGCCGATATCTATGAGGAGACGTATCCGTTCTCAGAAGATTAACAGTGGAAGGCGGAATCAAATACGAGTTTACCGCCGTGCCCTGGTTGCACGAGTGGCTGTTTGTGGCGATGCCGGAGGAGATGGCGCGGGAGATAAGGGATAATTTGAAGTTTCAGGAGGAGGGCTGGGGTCGAATGAAGGCAATCGCGAAGGTCGGGGCCACAGAGTGGAATACCGCGATCTGGTTCGATACGAAAAGTAACACCTATCTGATGCCCATCAAATCCGAAATCCGCAAAAAAGAAAAGGTCGAGCCGGGGAAAGAAATCACGATAACGATATGGGTATGATTAAGTTATTCCTTTCATCTGCATTCAGTTACACCGCGTCTATGCTGGAGCGATTCGCCGGAGAAAAGGTCGATGGCAAGAGCGTAACGTTCATTCCGACTGCCGCCAACGTCGAGTCGATCAAGGTTTACGTCGGAATGGCGCGAAGGGCCTTTGCAAGGTTGGGGATCGTGGTCGATGAACTCGATGTATCCACCGCTCCGGCAGAGGAAATCTCGCACAAGCTGGGCCACAACGACTATATTTATGTTGCCGGCGGAAATACGTTTTATCTGCTTCAGGAACTCAAACGCTCTGGCGCGGACAAGCTGATTGCACAGGAGATTGCTGCCCGGAAACTCTACATCGGCGAGTCCGCCGGCTCGATGGTCGTCGCGCCTGATATCGGGTATTCGCAAGCGATGGACAAGCCCGCTAAGGCGCCCGAGCTCGATTCGTTCGCGGCGTTGGGCATCGTCGATTTCTATCCCGTGCCGCATCAGGGCAACTTTCTGTTCAGAAAGGCTGTCAAAAAGATCATCGCCGAGTACGGCTCGTCGCTGCCCCTGCGACCCATTTCCGATACGCAGGTCATTCTCGTCGAGGGGGATAACGTGAGGGTTGAAGACCGATAAGAATCATAGATGCGCAAAACCCTGCCTCACAGCAGGGTTTATATTTTGAACGGGAGCAGTACGATTAGTTCGTTCTCGCCACCGGAGCATTAAGTTTAGTCGCCAGCATCCCCATATCATGACCAATCTTCGTGTCGGTGATCCGAGCGTAAATCTGCGTGGTCTTGATGCTCGTGTGGCCGAGAATCTTACTCACCGTCTCGATGGGGACTCCGTTGGCGAGCGTAATTGTCGTCGCAAACGTATGTCTCGCAAGGTGATAGCTGAGGTTTTTCTCAATCTCGCAGAGTGCCGCGATCTCCTTCAGGTAGTCGTTAACCTTTTGGTTCGAAGGTATTGGTAGCAGTCGCCCTTTCTTACCAAGACCTCCGTATTTTTCGATAATGGCGAGTGGGGTGTCGAGGAGCATAACGTGAACCGGAATATTCGTTTTCTGCCGGGCTGTCACAATCCACACCGTGCCGTCTGCTCGGTATTGGATGTTGTTTTGAGTCAGGCTCCGCACGTCGATGTAGGCGAGACCGGTGTAAACGCTGAACAAAAACATATCTCTAACTACGACCAACCGCTTATTTGTAAACTCGCGGCTTGAGATTCTGTCTATCTCCTCCTGCGTCAAGAATCCGCGATTGACCTTCTCGAAGTGGATTTTATAGTTGGCGAAGGGATCGGTTCGCGCCCAACCGTTGTGAAGGGCGAGATTAAACATCGTGCGGAAGTGTTTAACGAACCGCGCCGCAGTGTTGTTGGCCGCCGCGTGCTGGTTTCGGTTGTGGAGGTCAAACCCTTTTATGAAACTGTGGTTTATGTCCGCCAGCGGTAAGTCATCCACGCCGTACCTACCTGCCATAAACTCTGCAATCCTCTGCCGTGTGAGGACATAGCGTTGGTAGGTGCATCGGGTTACCGCCTTACTCAGAACGAGTTGGTGGTAATCCTCAATGAACTTGTCGCAAACGTCGAGGAGTTTGACGCTCTTCTCATCGAGGTTGAGAACGGACTGTTTGATTTTTGCCGCCGTGACCATTGCGCCGCCCAAGACCATCTCGTTATAGCGTGTGATGACCAACGCCCGGTAGTCGTCCAACATTGCGTCGATGTTTTTCTCCTCTTTCGTGAGGTGCAGGGTGCGACCGTCTGCGGAGTTCCAGCGGTCGGGGAAGATGCGGAATTTCGTTGAAAAATGAACCACCTCGCCGTTCACATTTATGCGAGCCAAAATGGGTGCTTTGCCCTCAGCGTTGCACTTGCCTTTTTGCGCGAGGAACCGGATCGAAAATGTACTGTTTTGCGTATTCATAACCTGTGCTTTTTGTCTTGCCAAAGCCCGATAAACATCGCCAAATAGCGACTTAAAGTGCTTTGACACTGTGTTTTACAAGGACAAACATAACATCAGGATTTGGAACACGCAAGACATCTTGCGACATTTTTCGACCTTTTGCGTAACCTTTCGAGGTCTTTCGTGGGTGGGTTACGGATTGGTTCAGAAAGGACGGCGGAACTTGGCGATTTTCGGCGACTTTTGTCATCGACAGACTTCGCCAAGACCCGCCAAAATTGGACAGTAAGCCTTTGCGTCCCAGAGAGTTGGGCGCATAACGCAAAGAAAAAGAGCGAGTTACAAAAACTCGCTCTTTTTCGCCTCTGCGGTATGGACGGGACTCGAACCCGCGACCCCCTGCGTGACAGGCAGGTATTCTAACCAACTGAACTACCACACCATTGTGTTTCGAGAGTGCAAAGATACAACAAATCACTAACTTTGCAAGAAAAATTCGTGAAAAATTTTGCAGCAATAGATTTCGAAACCGCAAACGCAAGCCCGTCGAGCGTTTGTAGTGTGGGTGTTGTGGTTGTCAGAGAGGGAGTTATCGCACACCGTATCTACGAATTGATTCGCCCCGCCCCGAATCATTACAGCTGGTTTAACACCAAAATCCACGGCCTCGGCCCCGCCCACACTGACGACGCGGCACTGTTTCCCGAGGTCTGGGCCGCGATCTCGCCGCACATTGCCGACCTGCCGTTGGTTGCCCACAACAGCCCTTTCGACCAGGGTTGCCTCAAAGCTGTGCATCGCCATTACGGGATACCCTACCCCGACTATAACTTTCTGTGTACTTGTAGATTATCTCGTCGCGCTTTCCCCGGACTGCCCAACCACAAATTGCCGACCGTTGCGGCTCATATCGGGTTCGAATTCGCTCACCATCACGCCCTTGAGGATGCCGAGGCGTGCGCTGCGATCGCGCTTGCGATTATGCGTCAAAAGCGTTAGGCGAACATCGTGAAGTTTACGCTCCCGTATCTGCGCGCCTGTAAGAAGTTTGGATGGGTGCTGAAATCGGCCGTTCCCGAGTGTTCAAAGATTAAAATTCCGCCCTGCGAGATCGTACCGTCGTCTCGTGCTTCACCCTCTTTCCGTAGTAGTCCTCGCGAGAAAACCAAGTCCACAACTCGCTCGCTTCCAGCCAGATCGTACGGCGCATCGGAGAAAATTATGTCGAATTTTCGCCCGCAGGCCGCCAGGTAGTTGAAGACATTAGCCTTGACCGGAAACAGCGTCGAAAAGCTCAAGGCGGCGGCGGTTGCGCGAATAAACCCATAGTGGACTGCATTGATCTCGACTGCCGTGACGCTTCGTGCGCCTCGCGATGCGAACTCGTAACTCACTGATCCTGTGCCGGCAAACAGATCCAGTACATCGCACTCTTCCAGGTCGACGAGGCCCGCTAAGACATTGAACAGATTCTCCTTTGCGAAGTCGGTTGTCGGCCTCGCCCGTAGGTTTCGCGGCGGCGTCACCACCCTTCCCTTATGCGTTCCGCTGATTATTCGCATACCTATTCGCCCTCTCGCACCAGACGTACATTATCGAAGTATTCCCGTAGCACCTCCACCGCTTCTCGCGCCTTCGCCTCTCCCTCGGCACCATTCCCGCTCACATTGATATCGAATTTCCGTAGTTTGAACTCTCTTCCGATGACTTGCAGATAATATAGTAGCGCATCGGGCGACGGGTCTGGCATCGCTTCGGCCATTCGCAGCCCCTTTTCCCATACCACTATATACACGTTCCCCGCCGTTAGTCGTATGTTCACATCTCGCTTCCGTCCGCGCGCTATCTCCAGTAGCGGTGAGGTATACCGCCGCCCGCCTGAACCCTTCGCAACTAACTCCCTTGCCGGCACTGCCATCACCGCCACCACATCTTCTCCGGCAACCTTCCTTGGCTCGCTCACTACCACCCTTTCTCCAGCCCCCGGCTCCATTCCATTTAGACGTAAATAATCCTCCCCCCGTCCCTCTTCATATAGAGAGACTGGTAGGAGGATTGTTTTTGCGGTATCAAGTAGGCGCTCTTCGCCCCTCATCTCGATCACTCCCAGTTTCCGGCGTCGTTGGTTGCTTGTTCTACCGAGCCCACTTGTATTCCCGGATACTTGCTGTAGACGTTTTTGGCGTCGTCTATCAGATTTACCAACAACTGATGGTTCATATCGCTCATAAAGGCCTTGTAGGGTGCTTTTGCTTCAAAGACCGGTACGACCACTTTCGATTCCGTCGTCAGCATCGCTGCTTTCAGCAGGTACTCCGACTGCGGCTCGGAATAGGGTATGAGTTTCAGATTGCGTATATCTTCCGCCGTCAGAACCTTTGGCGCGAAGATGGTGTCTCTGACTGCTTTTGCGAACTTTTCTGTCTTAACCAGTCCTTTTGCTACTGCTACGGAGTCGTCTGCCGAGCCTATCTGACGTTCATATATCAGCGAGTCGTTAAGTACAAAGTTGATCAGCGTGTCCCAGCTTCCCGTGTATCTCTGGTGCTTTTGTTTGAAGGCTTGTTCGGCCGATCGGATGTCTTTGATTCGTTCGATCACTGCAGCTTGCCTTACCGCTGTTTCTTTTGTGAATTCTTGCGGCGTCATAATTTGGCGCCATAGGATCCACGCCAGCGCGACGACGATCAGTCCCAGAACGATCTGTAGAATAATTTTAAGTCCCTTGTTCATTTTATTTTAGATTTTTATTTAAGTTTGTGCTGTATATGAACGAACGAATCGCGACCCAAATTTACGCTAAATTTGGATTCCCGCCAACAGTTGGGCAAAAAAAAGTTACAGAAAAATTGTCGGAGTGGATATCGCATCCGGCAGACGGTACGATTTTCGTGTTGAACGGTTACGCCGGTACTGGTAAAACCACGCTCGTGAGTGCCTTCGTTGCTGTTTTGCGCGAGCTTGGTATCCGGCCTGTTCTTTTGGCTCCCACCGGTCGTGCTGCTAAGGTTTTTTCTCGTATCTCCGGCGAGCGCGCTCTCACTATCCATAAAAAGATCTACCGCCAGAAGTCTTTAGCTTCTGCCGAGGCGAGTTTTTCGCTCGACTTCAACCGCGAGAAGAAAGCTTGCTTCATCGTCGACGAGGCTTCTATGTTGGCTAACTCCGGCGGCCTCTCCGGTTCTCTTTCCGGTAGCGATGGCGAGATGTTCGGCTCCGGGGCTTTGCTCGACGACCTTGTCTCCTACGTTAATAGTGGCCAGGGTTGCCGCCTGATGCTTGTCGGCGATTCTGCTCAGTTGCCTCCGGTCGGGCGTGACGAGAGCCCCGCTTTGGATCCTCGCCGTATGGGGGTTTACGGTGGTGTCGAGTACGCTTCGATGGACGACGTTGTGCGCCAGCAGGCCCAAAGCGGTATTCTTTTCAACGCCACCCTTGTCCGTACGATGCTCGAAAACCGCATCTACGACATCCCTATGTTCCGTACCGATGGCTTTTCCGATGTTGCCATCCTCGACGGTAGTGATTTTTCTGAAAAGCTCGAAGAGTGTTACTCCCGCTTCGGCCGCGACGAGACAATCGTCATCACCCGCTCTAACAAACGCGCCAACCGCTTCAACGAGTCGATCCGGCGCCACGTCCTCGGGGCCGAGGAGGAGATTGAGAGTGGCGATATGTTGATGGTTGTCAAAAACAACTACCACTTCACCGAACGCGACCCCGACTCTCCCGCCGGCTTCATCGCTAACGGTGACATCGCTCGCCTTCGCCGCCTTCGCCGTGTCCGCGAGTTGTACGGTTTTCGCTTTGCCGACGCGCTGATCCAACTGCCCGACTATGACGACTACGAGATCGAATGTAAAGTCCTTCTCGACACGCTCCACTCCGAATCTCCTTCTCTCTCCCGCGAGGAGCAATCTCGGCTTTTTCGCGCCGTCGAACAGGACTACTCCGAGACTGCCTCCAAGGCTAAACGTTACCGCGAGATCCGCGAGGACGACTTCTTCAACGCCTTCCAGATCAAGTTCGCTTACGCCGTCACCTGCCATAAGGCTCAGGGTGGTCAGTGGTCTGCTGTTTTCGTCGACCGTATGTTGTTCGGCGAGGAGACTATTTCTCGCGACCTTCTTCGTTGGCTCTACACTGCGATCACCCGCGCCACGGTTAAATTATTTTTTGTTAACTTTGACGACCGATTCTTCGAGAAATGAAGACTCCCAAGAAGTCCTCCGAGACGCCCCTGATGAAACAATACAACGCGGTGAAGGCCAAACACCCCGACGCCGTTGTGTTGTTTCGTATGGGTGATTTCTACGAGACTTTCGGCGCCGACGCTGTCAAGACTGCTGCTATTCTCGGTATCACTCTCACTAAACGCGGTAATGGTTCCGCTTCCGAGATCGAGCTTGCCGGCTTTCCTCACCACGCTATCGAGACTTACCTTCCGAAACTCGTCCGCGCCGGCGAACGGGTTGCTATATGCGAACAGTTGGAGGATCCCAAGACTGCTAAGGGACTCGTCAAACGCGGTATTACCGAGATCGTCACTCCCGGCGTCGCCCTCAGCGACAACATCCTTGCCTCGAAGGAGAATACCTTCCTCGCCTCCGTTTTTTTCGGCCGTAAATCCACCGGCGTCGCTTTTCTCGACATCTCCACCGGCGAGTTCTACATCGGCGAGGGTACCGATTCTTACGTCGATAAACTTCTTTCCGGCTTCGCTCCCAAGGAGGTCGTCTACCAGCGTGCCGAAAAGCAGCGCTTCGAGCAGACTTTCGGTAGCCAGCTCTACACTTACCGCCTCGACGATTGGATCTGGAGTGAAGACACTGCTCGCGAGCGCCTCACCCGCCAGCTTGGTACTAAAACCCTTAGGGGTTTCGGTATCGACCGCCTCGGGGCTGGTATTTCTGCTGCCGGGGCTATTCTTTACTATTTGGAGTTCACCGAGCACACCGCCTTGGGCCATATCCGCTCCATCTCTCGTATCGACCAGGATCGTTACGTCTGGCTGGATCGCTTTTCTATCCGTAACCTCGAGCTTTTCGCTCCCTCTTCCGGACCCGAGCGCGGTTCGGGGTCTTTGCTCTCCGTGCTCGACCGTACTCTCACTCCTATGGGCGGTAGGCTTTTGAAACATTGGATCGCCCTGCCGCTCAAGGATCTGGACGAGCTTACTCGCCGCCTCGACACCGTAGAAGCCCTTGCGCGCCAGTCCGAGCTTTCCGAGAGCCTTGCTGCTGCCATCTCCCATATCGGTGACCTTGAGCGCGCTTCCGCTCGTATCGCCGACGGCCGTATTCTTCCCCGCGAACTTGTTGCTCTTGGCGCTTCTCTCGACTCTGTCGCGAAACTCCGCCTCCTTCTCGCCGACCACCCCGAGTTGCAATCCACTTTCGACTCTCTCGACCCTTGTGAGTCGGTTCGCGCCCGTATCTCCTCCGACCTTTTTCCCGACCCCTCCTCTAACCAGATCCAAAAAGGCGGTATTATTGCTGACGGGGTCGACCTCGAGCTCGACGACCTTCGCCGTACGGCTACCCGCGGTAAGGAGATCCTGTCCGAGATGACCGAGCGCGAGATTGCCCGTACCGGTATTTCGTCCCTCAAGATCATTTATAACAACGTCTTCGGTTACGGTTTCGAGGTTCGCGACACCCACCGCGACAAGGTTCCCGCCGATTGGATTCGTAAGCAGACCCTCAAAGGGGCCGAGCGTTACATTACTCCCGAGCTCAAGGAGTACGAGGAGAAGATCCTCTCCGCCGAGGGCCGTATCCTCCAAATCGAATCCCGTATTTACTCCGAGCTCATCTCTTGGTTGGGGCTTTCGATTCCTTCCCTCCAGCGTAACGCCTCCTCCGTCGGCCGGCTCGACGTCCTTCTTGCCTTCGCCCGTAACTCCATCGAACGCGGTTATACCCGCCCCCTGCTCGACGAGGGTTACTCGATCGACATCCGCGACGGCCGCCACCCTGTCATCGAGCGCCTCCTTCCCGTCGGTTCCGAGTACGTTCCCAACGACATCCTTCTGGACAACGACTCTCAGCAGATCGCTATGATCACCGGCCCCAATATGTCTGGTAAGAGCGCCCTTCTTCGCCAGACCGCCTTGATCGTCCTGATGGCCCAGATCGGTTCGTTCGTTCCCGCTTCTTCCGCTCGTATCGGCCTTGTCGACAAGATATTCACTCGCGTTGGCGCTTCTGATAACATTTCTGGTGGCGAGTCGACTTTTATGGTCGAGATGACCGAGTCCGCCTCCATCCTCAATAACATCTCTTCCCGTAGCCTTGTCCTGCTCGACGAGATAGGCCGCGGTACTTCTACTTACGACGGTATCGCTATTGCTTGGGCTATGGTTGAATACCTCCACAACCACCCTTCCGCTCGCGCTAAGACTCTCTTCGCTACCCACTACCACGAGCTCAACGAGATGGCTCAAACCCACCCCCGTGTTCGCAACTTCCACGTCTCTGTTCGCGAGGTTCCTGCTTCGAAACAGGGCGAATCCGGGTCCGTTATCTTTCTTCGTAAATTGGTCGAGGGCGGTACCGATCGTTCTTTCGGTATCCACGTTGCTCGCATCGCCGGTATGCCTTCCAGTGTGGTTGAGCGCGCCGACCGTATCCTTGCCGGTTACTCCGACAAGACCTCTATGTCGTCTCGCGCCCGCTCCGACGGTAGTATGCAACTCTCTATCTTCCAGTTGGACGATCCCGTTCTGGTTCAGATTCGCGACCAGATCCGCGGCCTCAGCCTCGAGCAGCTCACTCCTATCGAGGCGCTCAATAAACTTTACGAAATCAAAAAAATCACAGGACTATGAGTCGGACATTAATTTTCACGGCAGCCCTCGCGCTCGCCCTCCATTTCACCTCTCTTGCGCCCCTTGCGGCCCAGCACCCTTCTGATCGTTCGATCACTTCTCGCCTTGAGATTTACGACCTCGAGACTGGTGCCCGTACTGTTCTTCGCGAGTTTCCCTTCGTTGTCGAGGCCCCTAATTGGACTTCCGATGGTCGCTTTTTGATCTACAATACTTCCGGTCAGATCCACCGTATCGAGATCGCCGACCCTTCCAACGACACCCTCATTCCTTCCTTCCCTGCTTCCAGTTGTAATAACGACCACGTTCTTTCTCCCGACGGTACGCGGCTGGCTGTCAGTTCCGGTACTGCCGACGATTGGCGCTCCCGCATCTATATCCTTCCCCTGTCCGGTTCCTCCGATGAGTGCCCCGCTCGCCTGGTTACTCCCCTCGCTCCCAGTTACCTCCACGGTTGGTCTCCCGACGGTACGACGTTGGCTTACTGCGCCGAACGCAATGGCAACTACGACGTCTACACCATATCCACCGATCCTGCCGCCTCTCCCGTCGAAACTCGCCTCACTTCTGCCGATGGCCTCGACGACGGGTCCGAGTACTCTCCCGACGGGGCTTACATTTGGTTCAACTCTGCCCGCTCCGGTACTATGCAGATTTGGCGTATGCTCGCCGACGGCTCTCGGCAGACCCAGATCACCCTCGACGAGACGCGTAATTCCTGGTTTCCTCACGTTTCTCCCGATGGCCGTAGCGTTCTCTACATCGCATACCTTGCTTCCGAGGTTTCTCCCGGCGATCATCCCGCAGGTAAAGACGTGGAGCTTCGTATAATTTCTGCTCGCCAAAGCGGCCCCGAGGAGACTCTTCTCACCCTCTTCGGCGGCCAGGGCTCTCTAAACGTCAATTCTTGGGCTCCCGATTCTCGCCGCTTCGCCTTCGTCTCCTACGAATACGGCGAATAGGCCCGCGGCCTCCGTACCACACCAAAAAAGAGAGCTTTCGGGCTCTCTTTTTTGGTGGCGTCATCCAGAATCGCAGTTACAGCTTCACTTTCAGCTTCTTCCCGCGATAGGCTACGGTTGCGCTACGGCGGCCAACACCATCCCCGTTATCACCGCCCGCCAAAACCACGCGGAACGTCCTGTCGGCAAGCATACCGGGAAACTCTCCCTCCCTTTCTCCGATGGTCAAAACACCCTTATCGTCGTCCCACTCGAAACGGATCGTCGAGTGAATCCCTCTCTCGTAGTTATAATTGTCGCCCTCGTCCTCGTAGAGAGTGAACGAGGCGTCAGCACCCCGGTAGACCCTCACTTCGAGTTCGCTCCAATCCTTCCGGTCTGCCCACTGCACATCGGGACCGAACGGAACTATCGAACCCGCTTTCACATAAAGCGGCATCAGGTCTATCGGCGTTGCTCTTTCAAGTCTCGTTCCGCCGCTCAGCT
>QMCE01000438.1_pt1 | contig 21399 bp, 19 predicted proteins | sample 1821851 | NCBI WGS metagenome assembly QMCE01 (sample SAMN09453174, study PRJNA476694) | Termite gut metagenome, whole genome shotgun sequencing project. | isolation source: worker | host: Odontotermes sp. | place: South Africa:Pretoria | collected 2016-01-28 | reverse complement strand
CTTGCATGCTTAAGACGCGCCGCCAGCGTTCGTTCTGAGCCAGGATCAAACTCTCCATTATGTATTCTTCAACAGCCCGAAGGCTGCCAAATATCTACCAGAGCAGGTCTCCCTGACCTTTCTTTTCTCTCAAACTTTCGCTTGCTGCTTTCTGCTTTCCTTCACGCATTCAGTCTTCCAACCAAATGCGCCCCTCTCCCTCGTAATGCCAAATATCATGCGACTTACTCACCACTGGCTCTCAGTCGCCGCCCCAGAAGCGCTCTGCTCCTCAAGGCTTGTAGAAGGTATCACACCCTCTCTTTTTTGTCAAGCACTTTTTTCACTTTTTTTCAAAAAAAAGTGAAATCTGCCTGACTGCGTCAGAGAAACCAGTAGGCTTATCTGACGCGAGGACTTTTACTCTATCACATCTCCACCTTTCTTGTCAACTACTTCTCTATCCTTTTTTCTACCTTTCCTGTGAAAATCGCATTATTCACTTGCGGGCGGCATCTTTCAGACGGTTCTCTTCAATTTGTTTCTCAGTGATGGAACAGTCGAATGCCGGAAAACGCCATTGTTATTCCGTATTCACTGCAGGCATCAATAACTATGTCGTCGCGAACCGAGCCGCCCGGCTGGCAAATAAATTTGACACCGCTTCTTGCTGCTCTGTCGATATTGTCGCGAAACGGAAAGAATGCGTCGGAAGCAAGCGATACGCCTGTTTGTTTGTCAAACCACGCGCGTTTTTCTTCTTTTGTGAGCGGCTCAACATTTTTCTCGAAGTTGTTTTTTAATGCTGCAATTTCATTGGGACTTAAATCTTCTTCCAAAAAACAATCGACAGCATTGTTTCTGTCGGCGCGCGAAAGACCTGCCTTAAAAGGTAAATCCAGAACTTTCGGGTGATGACGAAGTAAAAATCTATCTGCTTTATTTCCGGCAAGACGAGTGCAATGAACCCTGCTTTGCTGCCCCGCACCGACTCCTATAACCTGTCCGTTAAGTGCGTATGCAACCGAATTTGACTGGGTATATTTAAGTGTGATAAGCGCAATAATCAAGTCGCGTTTTGCTGCGTCCGTAAAATCTTTGTTTATACTTACAATATTCTCCAAAAATCTTTCGTCAATTAAAACATCATTTCGTTTCTGTGAAAGAGTAATTCCGAATATCTGGCGTTTTTCAATTTCGGCGGGAATATAATTTTCGTCGATTTGAATTACGGCATATTTCCCGCTGCGTTTTTCGCGAAGAATTTTCAGTGCTTCGTCTGTAAATCCCGGTGCAATAACACCGTCGGATACTTCTTTTTTAAGTATAAGCGCAGTTTCTTTGTCGCAGGTATCGGACAATGCTGCAAAATCACCGAAACTTGACATTCTGTCAGCTGCTCTTGCGCGGGCGTATGCCGTTGCCAAAGGCGAAAGCGCACAATCATCAACAAAAGCCGCTTTCTTTTCATCATCGCTCATAGGTTCAAAAACAGCTGCTCCCGCAGGACTCAGATGCTTAAAACTTGTTGCTGCGGGTTTGCCGAGAACGTTTTTTAATTCTTTTACCAATTGCCACGAATTAAGTGCGTCGCAAAAATTAATGTATCCCGGCATTCCGGAAAGAACCTCAAAGGGAAGTTTCTGTCCGTCCTTCATGTAAATTTCTGCGGGCTTTTGGTGAGGATTGCAGCCGTATCTTAATTCCATTAAATGACTCCTTATTGCTTTCTTAATTTTTTCCGTTTAGTTTTTCCAAAAGTATATCCGATGCCGTAAAAACAGAAATATTTCTTTTGGGAATAACTACTTTTTCACCCGTTCGCGGATTTCGTGCAGTTCTTTCCTCACAGTTTTTAACATAAAAACATCCGAATCCTCGCAATTCTATTCTCCTTTTTTCAGCGAGTTCTTCTTTAATTGCGTCAATAAATGCCGTAACTAAAATTCTCGTGCCAATTAAATTTAAACCGGTTTCTTCCGAAACCGTCCGTGCAAGATTATCTTTTCCAACAGCCATACCTAAGAATATTGAAGATATTGAAAAGGATACAAGAATCTTCAATACGCAAAGCGTGTTTGAATAATATACTTTCATATCTCTTTAATGTTTTTTATTTAAGCTTTCAAAATAATTTATTTCATCGTCAATCCATTTTAATAGATTATCTAGATTATCGATAGGTATTGTTTTCACATTTATTCCGAGTTGTTTTGCTTCTTCAATTTCTTCTTGTGTGTGAAACAAATGTTTATCAAATTCTCTTTGCCGTTTTAATTTCAAAAAATAATCGGATATTTTCTTTATCATACATGGATTCTTCATATTAGGTGTAATCATGGAGGGAAAGAACGTTCTTCTGCTTTGGGCTGGGGAGAAGTTTGTAGTCCGGCTTGCCTTTGTTTTGGGCGTTGAGGCGGGCTATGCGGATGATGAGGTCGGAACAGGTCTTCTCGACGTCGGCGGCGAATTTGTCAACGACGTGGGAGAGAAGAGAATGGGCAGTCATCGCTATGATGGCGATAATAAGACCAAAGACGGTTGTGATAAGCGCTTCGTAGATGCCGCCCGCGACTATTTGGGCGTTGACGATTTCGGCTTCGGCGATGGATTTGAACGCGCCTATCATACCGGAAACGGTACCGAGAAAGCCGGTAAGCGGGGAAAGCGAGCCAATCGCTGTAAGGAAGTTAAAGCCGTTTTCAAGGGTATTGAGACATTCGGAAGCTTCGGCTTCCACTGCCTTTTCGATATGATGTTCGGAAAGGTCGCGTTGGTTGACAAGGGTGAGGAGTATCCGCGCCCCTATTCTGCGCCTTGACTGGGCGGTGAGGTAGTCGCGCGCACCTGTCATGTTGCCGGTGGCGAGATAAGCTTCCACCTGCTCCTTGAGGTCGTCCATGCGGAGGTTATGGTAGATCAGGAAGATCACCCGCTCCAAAGCTATTGCCAGCGCGGCGATTGAAAAAAAAAGGAGAGGCCACATAAAGATGCCGCCCATCTCGAAAAGTTCCAGTACGGAAAATGATGTTGCTGTTTCCGGCATTGTTATTCCTTTCTTCCCCATTGTAACAGAAAAAGGTCGGCTATAACAAGGGCTGTCATGGCTTCTACTACCGGAACAGCGCGGGGGGCAATACAGACATCGTGTCTGCCTTTGATGTGAATTTCACGAGAATGTCCCGCGCTGTCCACGGTCAACTGGGCGCGGGCGATAGAAGGAACGGGTTTGAAAGTGGTGTTGAACCGTATTTCAAGACCATTGGATATGCCCCCCAATACGCCTCCCGCATTGTTTTTTAAATGTATGGAAGGATTCGGGGAAAGCATTCCATTGGCGTCTGGTTCCGCGCCCGCCCAGTAAGGCGGGGGCGCAAGAGGCGCGTCATTAAACTCTGATCCGCGGGCTTCCGCCGCGTACGGCGCACCGAATTCCACTGCCTTAGCCGCGCCTATGGAAAGAACGGCTTGGGCAAGGCGGGCGTCAAGCTTGCCAAAAACCGGCTCGCCCAAACCGGCGGGAACACCCCGCGCCGCGCAGGCGACAATGCCTCCCGCGCTGTCGCCCTCTTGTTTCAGAGCTTCTATGCGTGCGAGGATTTTCTGATATGTCTGTGAGGATTCGGCGCAGGGCAGACGCAGAGGATTGGCTTCCGCCGCGTCAAGGCTGAAATTGAGAGCGTCGGGCGCAGGCGCGGCTATGCCGTCTATGCTTGAAACCCATGCTCGTATGGAAACGCCATGTTCTGCCAAAACCGCCTTCGCTATGGCGCCCGCCGCAACCCTGCCCGCGGTTTCCCTGCCGGAACTACGCCCGCCGCCGCGGTGGTCGCGGACGCCGAACTTTGCTTGCCATGTCCAATCCGCATGCCCCGGACGGTACACTTCGCGCAGATCGTTATAGTCATGCGAATGATGATCCGTATTGCGTATGATAACGGCTATGGGCGTGCCAAGCGTCCTACCTTCAAACACGCCTGAAAGTATTTCCGGCTCATCGGCTTCATTGCGGGTGGTTGAGGCGGGAGAGCCGCCGGGTCTGCGCCGAGACAGCTCCCGCGCTATGTCGGCGGCTGACAGCGGAATCCCTACCGGGCAGCCGTCAACCACACAGCCAAGCGCCGCGCCATGCGATTCGCCGAAAGTCGTAACCGTAAACACCTCGCCAAAGGTGTTGCCGCTCACCGGTTCGCCTCGATCACATCGGCGGATAATGTGCGATCTATGCCGCCTTTATCCGCCATATCGAACATAATATGCGCAACTTCCCCCTGCTCAAGCGGCTTGCGATAGGGGCGGTCTTCGGTAAGGGCTTGGTAAATATCTATGCACGCCATAAGGCGGGATTCAAAATCCAGGCGTTTCGCGTCGAAACCATAAGGATACCCTGAACCATTCAGCTTTTCGTGGTGGTTGCTCGCCCATTCGGTAATGTCTTCAAAGCCCTTGATGCCTTCAAGCATACGGCGCGTATAGAAGGTATGTGGCTTCACCTTATCGAACTCCTCCGCCGTGAGGGGACCATCCTTGTCAAGGACGGCGTTAGGCACAGCGAGCTTGCCCGCGTCGTGCAGGTGCGCAGCGAGAAGCAGCTTAGTGCTGTGTTCTTCGTCAAAATTGTAAAATTTCGCCATAACACCCGCCTTTTCCGCGATACCCCGCGAATGTCTGCCGGTAAACGGCGATTTTTCGTCAATAAGCTTACTCAAAATACCCGCTATGGGGAGAAGATCCGTGAGGCTCATCTCCATCTGGTAATAAGGAACGTTGCGGGACAGTTCATTGGCGATAAAACGATTATCTATAGAGAGAAAAAACGCGAGGGAATTCACCGCCTCAAACGCTTCCGTAACTTCAGGCGAGAACGTCCTCCCCTTCCATTCGGTCACTTTTTTAGCAATATCAATTCGCTGCGCGCCTGTGCTGTACATAACTTCAACCATATCGGCTATATGTATGATATGGGCAAGTAAGGGAATATCCGCGCCCGACACGCCGAAATAACCACTGCCGTCATAAGCTTCGTGGTGATAGAGAATCATACCATCGCGGGGTTTTAAGAAGGGGAACGCCTTGAGGTTCTGCTCGCCCACTATGCAGTGCGAAGAAGACCGTTCCAGCGCAGTGTTGCCGCTGGCTTCCATCGATTTATTGTATAGGGGATGGGTGATACCGTTGTCATGGAGCATAGCGCCTGCATACAAATCGAACATATCCTCATCCGAAAGTTTCAGCTCCTGCCCTATACGGATCGCCATGAGCGCGACTCGTTTGTTGTGGTTGGTGATATTTTCTCGGATGCTTGACTCAAGAAAATCCAATGCCAATGTGAAGGCGCTTACAAATTCATTTCTATTTAAAGTCATATCTTCTCCCCACCGTAATTATACCAGATTTTTGTATGAAAGTCAAAGGTGATTTTTAAAAAGAGACAAGATGAATGAAACCGTAGATGAAAGATATTTTTAAACTATGAGGCGGTTGGTAAGGCAGCGTTACGAATTAGTTTTACAAACAGTTATTTCCGTAATAAGGTTATATAATTCTTAGTTCCGTTTTTTCTTTTATAGTGAAATCCATGTTACAGGGCGGACACCGCCCGCGCAAAAGCCGTCAGCAATATTTCCTTTTAATATATTATTACCGTGTATACCGATATTGCCATCGGGGAAAACATATACCGCCTTTACACTGAAACGTCCAGGAGTGCGAATCCAATACCATGACCCCCACCCTTTATCCAAAAGCACTGCTCCGCGTTTGCTGTTGTTTTCATCTTTGCGTTCATACCAGTACCGTTGATTTTTCTTTGGATTGTAGAGTAACGAACTGCTATCTCCGAAGTATTTGCAGGCAAGTTCTTCAAGGCTGAGTATAAATATTTTATCCTCAGTATCTTCCCCGCCACGCGTACCAAACCACGGATTGTCGGGATTCTTATTCAACACAGGGACTATCCTCGACTTTTCCGTGTCGGAGAATTTTTCGTAAAACTCGGTGTTCAGATATTCCCTAAGCGAACAATCAGCCCAAGTGATGTCAATATATTTATTATGATATGACCGCTGTTCAATAATTTTATCGGTAATAATTAAAGCGGTATTGTTTTGTATCGCAAGCGCCCGCCAATCAAAACCGCCGAATAAAATCTTATCGCCTGTCCGCATTTCCCGCTCCTGCAATACGCGTTAAAAACTTCCTTCTGTTTCTTCCCAGTTGATGAATAATTTATATACTTCGGTCGTAAACCGTAATACGCAGAAATTAGGGTCGTCAGCGCCGGAAAAATGGTTCTCCAATCCTGAATACCAATTCTCTTTCTTACTTGCCGCATCAGTTAAAATCTCCAGTTTGCCTCTTAATGTAATGCTATATGTTTCGGATTCAAAGCAAACAGCGGCGCGGCTGTCGCGCTCGGCGCGTTTTGTCCAATTGCTATTGATTCCTGAACAGAAATTAATCTGCTTAATGCCGTCCGATTTCGCGGCTGTAATGACAGCGACTGTAAGGCGACCGTCCAAATCCTCCTGCGCAAGAACGCAGTATTGGTTATTATATGTGCCGGATGCTGTTCTTCCTCTAATAATTTCGCTTGCTTTTTCTATTGCGTTTTGCATTTTTGCTGCTCCTTTTTATTTATAAATAATTTAGGAAGGGAAGGCGTTTTTTCTTTCCTTCCTATAAACCTTGGCGCGTTTCTGACGCACTGTTCTCAGTCGTTTGCGGCGGCGGATGAAACCGCGCTGTGCGGTTCGGCGCAGTACTATTGAGTGTTGCTGCTCGTGGTATGCACCCGCTCTATATAATCGCATAAAGCTTCTATACCATTCTCGCCCTGTATTTTCTCCCCGACAACGCGGGCGTTTTCTTTATACATGGGGTTGTTCATCAAGTCAAGCGTCTTTTTTTCAAGCGCTTGTTTGGAAATGCTTGAGAGTTTAAAACCAGCAGGACCTATTTTGAGGGCTTCTACACGGTAACTCCAGTAGAACTGGTCGAGTATGAGCGGCACGACCATCTGGGGCTTACCAGAGCGGGCGGCGCTGTGCGTGGTGCCGCTGCCGCCATGGTGTATGATCGCGTCGCAGCGGGGCAGGATCAGGCAGTGCGGCACTGCTTTATCTAGCAGGAAAAGGTTCTCGTTTTTTGCGAGATGAGCGCCGACATCCCACCAACCGCAGCCTATTACCAGTTTGTAGTCGTGTGCGATGCAGATTTCTGCCAAAAAATCAACCATGCGGTCGCGGTGCTTGTCGTTGCAGCTTCCCATCGTGAAAAAGAGCGTTTTCCGCTTGTCCTTTCTGATAAAATCAAGGAAGGATTGGTATATCTCCTCATTATATGGGAAATCATCGTTGAAACAGTAGCCGCCTATGTGCCAGCGCCACTTCCATCCCTGGTCAACCTGCCCTAAAGTGGGGCTGTACATTAAGAAGTTGTCGGCGTGCGAGGGCATGTGCTCGGTAATACTCCGCAGCAGCGGCATACCGAGCGCGGCGCGCCCCTGATTCACCGGCTTTTTCGCCATAAAGTTGCCGCCAAGGTTCAAAAAGCCCCACCATGCGCGTGGCGGCAAAACGCTGCGCGGATTCGCCATAACAGGAAAAGGCGGCGCTATGGCGGTACCCGGTAAAAGCGGCGCAAAACAGGTACGTATAAACGGTTTTTTGCAATACTCCGCGATGCTTGACGCCGCAAACTCGGTATTCGCCGCGACCAGTATGTCATGCTCCTGCACCAGCGGGATAAGTTCGCTAAACTGATCCACAATCACCCGCCGCATCCATGCGAGCAGGTCTTTGGTATCAGGTTTATCTCCCACAAGAGAAGCTATGTCGTCAGGCGCCTGTACGGTATAATGCACGCCTTCGCGCTTCGCCTCTTCCTCAAAAAGCTGCGGCACGCTTATCGTAACTGTATGCCCGCGCCGTTCAAGTTTTTTCGCTACCATTAAATAAGGGAAAATATCCCCTTGAGAGCCACGTACAACCAATAATGCTTTCATATTTTCCCCAAAGCTCGCGGTTTATAAAATACCGATTCCCTTGAGTTTTTCGATATCAAGGTGGTATTTTGTCTCCAATCCGCGCAAAACGTCATCGTCTATACGGACAGGTTGTTCGCGGGCAAGCTTCTTGGTTTCCTTGTTCGCCTTTGAAAGGAGCGAAATCATTTTGCCTGGGTTAAAATTAATAGAAGACATAATCCAGCAGCCGTGCGTACACCAGCAATTCGCCTTATAGCCATGTCCAATCGCCTCAATTTCTTTGCGCATGGCGTCGCCGTTCATAATGGCTTGAATATCGCAGTTATAATCCTTAACGTTGCCGATTGGCTCCCGCAGCTCGCAGGCGCGGAAACGCCCATCATAGTCCAGTACCAATGTCGTCTCACCTGCGGTACATTCCATGTTCCACGGAGTGGGCTTTTCGAGGTTCGACGCCCGAATGTTGTACATAGCGCCGTACAAACCCACATAGAGGAAGCGGGCGATTTTTTTGCCGATCCAGCTCTTAATCTCCTCGGCTATGCGGTTGGCGTAGAGCATGTAATAGGGCGCGATCTTGTTTTGGATTTCGCGCAGACGTTTTTCCGTAAGAACCTTCACGCCGTCTTCGCGTGTATGCCCCCGCGCCGCCTCAATAGTGTGCGTGGAGACGTTGAAGCGTCCATAAACCCACGCAACAAACTCGACGACTTCTTCCACGTTGTACTTGGTGATGACCGTGGCGATATTCTTGATAATATGCCCGTCATCTTTGAAGTTGTCGTTGATTTTCTTGAGGGTCTCGCAGGCTTGATAGAAGCTCGACACGCCGCGCTGAGTATCGTGGGTAGCCCCAAAACCATCGAGCGATATACTGATGGCGATGTTCATATCAGGACAGCTTTGACGCAGTCGCGTGAGCCATTCTATGACCCGTTCGGTTTTTATACCGTTTGAAGGGAAGTTGACGTCTTTGATCTTGTTGTTTTTATAAAACATCTCGATAATTTCAGGAAGATCATCCCGCATAGTAGGTTCGCCACCGGAAAGCCACAGGCGGTTGAATTGTCCCGCTGTTTCAGAGATTTTCTTGATTTCGTCAAAAGTCAAATCAGACGCTTTCTGTGCCATATCGTCCGCGTAAAAGCACATCGCACACTTAGCATTACATTTCCCTGTGGTAAAGAGAAAAACCGATTCTAATTTCCGTTTGGAATTCATTGTGTTAAATGAGCTGCCGCTCCGTTTTGTTTTCATAACTGTTAAGTATATAGTAAGCAAGCGGATATCGTCAAGTACCCGAAAAAAATACTGTTTGCGCCATTGAAGTATAGATTGTTCCGTGTTATACTTTTGTTATGAAAATTCTTGCAATTAACGGAAGTCCCCGAGCGGACGGAAACACGGCGGCGCTTATCAATACAGTGCTGGGCGTGTGCAAAGACGCGGGGATCGAAACGGAAGTATACCAAGCCGGAGGTAGAGAAGTGCATGGCTGTCGCGCCTGCGCGTCCTGCTGGAAAAACAAAGGGCAGTGCGTCACTAATGACTGGATTAACGAACTCTACCCTAAAATGAAGGAAGCAGACGCGATACTGCTTGGTTCGCCCACCTATTTCTTCGACCTAACGCCGGAAATCAAGGCGATAATCGACAGAACGGGCTATATTTCGCGGGCGGACGATTTCGCGTTCAGCCGTAAAGTCGCCGCCGGGGTCAGTGCCGTGCGCCGCGCTGGGGGCATCCCCACGCTGGATTCCATGCACCACTTTTTCCTCATTAACGATATGATAATCCCCGGCTCTTCCTACCTCGCTATGAGCCTCTCTTGCGACAAGGGGGACGCGGCAAAGGATGAAGAAGGGCTGGCGACAATGAAGCGGCTGGGTGAAAATATTGTGTGGCTGTTAAATAAATTACAGTGATTTTTTAAATCAGGAGGAGATATGAAAGCGTTATTCATAGGTGGTACCGGAACGATCAGCACCGCCATTTCAAAGAAACTGCTGCTGCAGGACTGGGAACTCTATCTGTTGAACCGGGGCAGCCGCAACGCGGTCTTAACTGAAGGCGCAGAAGGATTAACCGGAAAGCTTATCGAAATCCAGTGCGACATCAATGACGAGGCGGACGCCGCGCTGAAACTCCGCGACCTGTCCTTTGACGTGGTGGCGGACTTCATCGCGTTTGGTTCGGATCAGGTGGAACGTGATTTCCGTCTGTTCAAAGATAAGACCAAGCAATACATCTTTATCAGCTCCGCGTCCGCGTATCAGAAACCGCTCTCAGACTATCGTGTGAGCGAGGCGACTCCTCTGGCAAACCCCTACTGGGAATACTCGCGCAACAAAATAGAATGCGAGGATTTCCTGATGAAGATGTACCGCGAGCAGGGCTTCCCTGTAACCATTGTTCGCCCCAGTCACACCTACGACGAGCGCAGCATACCGCTGGGCGTTCACGGCAGGAACGGAAGCTATCAGGTGGTAAAGCGGATCATGGACGGCAAGCCGGTTATCATCCACGGGGACGGATCGAGTCTGTGGACAATGACGCATAACAGCGACTTTGCCAACGCCTTCATCGCCCTGATGGGCAACCTCCATGCCATAGGCGAAGCCGTACAGATCACCTCGGACGAGACCTTGACATGGAACCAGATTTACGCGGCAATAGCGGCTGCGGTGGGCAAGCCCCTCAAGGCGGTACATATTTCGAGCGATTTTCTGTCGGAAGCGGGTCCCTACAACTTCGAGGGCGGGCTTATTGGGGATAAGACGAACTCGGTGGTGTTCGACAACACCAAGCTCAAGCGGCTCGCGCCAGGTTGGAACGCGAAAGTGCGCTTTGATCAGGGTATACGGCATACGGTCAACTATGTGCTGTCCCATAAGGAATACCAGACGGAAGACGCGGAATTCGACGAGTGGTGCGACAAGATTATCACAGTGCGGGAAAAAGCCTTGGCTGAAATCAAGAATTTCCACGCCTAAAGATTAAAAAACGCCAAAACTTAGCCCTATCGCCGTTTTTCACAGCGGCGATAGGGTCAAATTTCCTTTCCCATCACCAATCCCCATTCTTGTTCCTGCAATACGGAAAAGCCCAGTTTCTTGTAGAAACCTATGGCGGAGGTATTTGTTCCGCTTACACCAAGTGACACGCCTTTTACACCCTTGTTGCTCAGCGCCGAGAAAAGCGCGTTCATAAGGGTTCTGCCCTGCCCTTTCCCCTGCAATGAAGGAAGAAGGTCAATGTGCAGATGCGCGGGATAAGGCTCCAGCAGGGGATCAGAGGGCGCGGAAAGATCGCGCTGCTTCATAATGAGAGAGACTATGCCCCTTTCCTCGGTTGATTGTAGCTTTTCGGCAGGGCAACGCGCCAAGCGCTGGCGCAGGGGCGGCAGCCATTCGGCGTCAAGCCACGTCTCAAAGCGAGTGCTGTCGGATACACCTAAAATGTAGCCCTGCGGGACGCCGTCCATTTCCGCCACAAAGCACAAATCGCGCTCAAAAAACAGATAAGGCGCGGCGTAGTACTGCCCCAACACATAGGGGTCGCTGAACAGAGCGGAAGCGTCCTTGCCCGAATCCCCTGTTTTAAGGCATATTTCATACAGATAGGGGAGATCGGAAAGTTCCGCGCCCCGAATAATGATAGTAGAATCCATAAATTATAGTTCCTTAAAAACATATAATACGACGAAAAATCATCATAAGTATCATATACTACATTTCTGAAAAATTATCCCCTTCTGATAAAGAAGGGGATAAAAGGAAGTCAAAAAACGTACCGAGATGCTGCTCGAGTCAACCCTTGACTGCGCCCGCCGCGACGCCTCTGGTGATCTGCTTGCGGAACACAAGGTAGAAGGCGATCATGGGGATAGCGCCTATGGTGAGGGCGGCAAACTGCCTGCCAAAGTCCGAGGCAAGAGCTCCCGAGAACATATTGATACCAATCGGCAATGATTTCACATTATCCGTTGAGGCGAGAATGTTGATAAGCATAAACTCGTTCCATGTGCCGGAGAAGGTTATAATCGCTATGGTCATTGCCACCGGCGCCAGCATGGGAAACACAATGGATGCGAATATTTTTAGGTACCGTGCGCCGTCTATACGAGCGGACTCGATCAGCGCATCGGGGATACTTTTCACGAAATCCGTTGCTAGGTACACACCCATCGGCAGACCCAAACCTACATAGGGAATAAGCACGCCCAGTCGCGTGTTGTACAAACCCACCGCGTTCACCATAAGGAAGAGAGGCACCATAATGGACTGTAATGTAAGCAGAATACCTATAACGAAACTTCTGAAAAGCCCGTTTGTCGCCTTGCTCTTTATTTTAGCGAAAGCGAAACCCGCCATACTGCTCAATAGAACCACGGACACCACCGTCATCACGGTGTAGAACACGCTGTTCATAATCAGCATATTGAATTTTCCGTGCCGCCACGCATAAGGGTAATTGCCCTGCCATTGAGGGTACTCAGGAGGACCCCTGAACGCCGACTGAAACGGATTTGCAGGCAGCGTCAGTTTGCTCATCATAAACTCCTGTGTGGTTTTAAAGGATTGCAAAATCATCCACAACAGAGGAAAAATAGCTAAAATAGCAAAAATGCTCATCAAAATATAAATGGCGATTTTTGCTGCTACATTGTTACCGCGTATATCCATAGATTTCTCCTTTTATTCTCTGCCGCCGAATTTCTTTTCCGTCAACTGGGTTATGATGATCAAAATGAAACTGATAATAACCATAATAGTGGAAATGGCATTCGCCAGAGGATAATTCGGGGCGGTTTTAAACGCACGGTCAAACATAAACAAAGACAGCACGCTGGTCTGTCCCGCCGGACCGCCGCCTGTCATAACATAGAGCAGATCAAAAGACCTGAGCGAGCCGGAAATAGCGAGTATGGAACTGGTAACGATGACTCCGGACAGAGCCGGTAGTATAATGTAGCGCAGAGACTGCATCTCAGTTGCGCCGTCTATCTTCGCTGCCTCTATGAGAGACACATCCAGACGCTGAATGTTGGCAAGAAAGATAATCAAGTACGTACCGGTATACATCCACAGCATGACCAGCAGTACCGGAATCATGGGCTGACTGCCCAACTCAAATATGGCGCCGGGGTTGAAGACCCTGACAAGCTCCATATATAAACTGTTATTCCCTTGATACAAAGCTTTGAACAAAATACCAATAATGACCGGCGTGATAACACAGGGAAGGTACACGACCGTCTGGAAAAAGTCAACGCCTTTTATCAGCTTGCGGGACAAAATATACGCCAGAATGAATCCCAGTGGAATCTGCCCGAACACAGACATAAGAACAATGAGCATATTGTTTTTCAGCGCTATGTAAAATGGTCCTCCCGGATAGGTGAACACGCTGATATAACTCTTTATCCCATTGAAATTGATAGGTTTATCGCCGCCAAAAACTTTTCCGCCTTTGTAATCCGACAAACTGATGCCGATAGAAAATATTGTTGGAAAAGCAACAACCAAGTAATAGATCAACACCGCGGGAAGCACCAAAATGGTGTACGCAAAAATTTCCTCGCCCCGCGACGTAAGAGACCGACCCATTCGTGTACTCATTACAACCTCCTTTTTACTCTGGTAAGTAAGTAAGTACTACCTGTACAACAGATCATACAATCGAATTTTTTACCTGTCAAGTAAAAAAATAGGTAAAAAACCCCATGACTAGCTAATATCGCATGAATAAAAAACCGCCCTGCAGGGCGGTTTTTATCAACTTCTAAACTTAATAGAACCTATACCTTACAATCAGTTGCCTTCGGCTTTCCACGCATCAAACGCGTCTTGGGTGGCTTTAGCGACCTGCGCAGGGGTCTGGGTTCCCATACCGATAGCCTGCAAACCATCGTTGAGCGGGGTAAACACCGAACCAGCGAACACGCCATCAATAACTGGTGTAGAGGTGGTATACTCGTTAGCAAGGTTCATGATCGCTTTCTGCATGGGTTCAAGCGGTATTCTGGAGATGTCGAGATCCGTGCGGGAGGGCGAGGTAACAGCACCGGTGGAAACCTGGTATTCCTGCACTTCCTTGCCAACGAGCCATGATACGAGCCTCAACGCGGCGGCTTCCTTCGCGGAACCGGCGGGAATACTGCGGCTGATCGCCCAGCCCGTGCCGAGAATACCGGAGGTGGATTTGTTAAGCTTCGCGCCGGGGATGTCAGGGAACACGGTGATCCGAATCTTCTCCTGATCTCTCGGGGAAATGACCGCCTGACCAGTAGACTTGTCCGTGATGAACGCGCCTACGCGCCAATCGCCGTCGATGAGGTACGCGCCTCTGCGGGTGCCAAAGAGACCGACCACGTCGCCATAGCTGGTGGTAAGAGAGCCTTTGGAGATGACGCCGTCGTCATAAATCCGCTTCACGAAATTAAGGGCGTCAACAAAGCTCTTGTCGGTAAATTTCGCCTGACCATTGAGAATCTTGGTTGCCCAATCAGCGCCGCCAAAGCGACCCGCGATAAGAGAGAACAAGCAGGACTGCATAACCCATGTGTCCATGTTAGCCATAAGAACAGTCTCATAGCCTTTCGCCTTGAGAATCGGAACCTGCCGCACGAGTTCGTCATAGGTTTTGGCGGGCTGGAGTCCGCAGTCTTCAAGAACTGCGAGGTTCACATAGAAGGCGTGGGAAGAGGTAAGTCCCTGGGATAGAACACCAACAAAGGGCGGATTGCCAGCGAACTGGCTCGGATCAAGCGCCAGCGGGCGGTACTTGGACGTAAGTCCCGCTCTCCGGACGAGAGGAAGCAAGTCTTTGATCAACCTGTTTGCATACAAGGTTGTGGAGCGCCCGGAGGGCCATGCGTAGAGAACGTCGGGCATATTGCCAGCCGCGGCATACGCCTCTACCTTATTATGGTAGGGATCATTAAACAGGTCTTCACGGACAATCTTGATATCCGGGTTGTCAGCCGTGAACTTGTCCCAAATCTGAGCGATGCCGTCCACGGCATTAGCGCTGGTCATATCGTAGTAGTTCAGCACGTTCAAGGTCGTCTGCCCGCCTGCAGAGGTGGTACCGGTATCCGCGCCGGGTCCCGCAAACACAGCTGCGGTTACAACAGATAATGCCAGAAGCATTGTAAGAAGTTTTTTCATACTTCCTCCTGAAAAAAATATAAATACAGCCAAACACTGTATTTTAATGAGCATTATACCCCTCATTCTCAAACAGATCAAGAAAAATTTTTCTAAATTTAGGTAAAAAACCTCATGACTGGCTAATAGCATACCAAAAAGCCGCCCCGCAGGGCGGCTTGGTCAACTCTTTAAAGGTTAAACCTATGCTTTACAATCAGTTGCCTTCGGCTTTCCACGCGTCAAACGCGTCTTGAGTGGCTTTAGCGACCTGTTCGGGGGTCTGGGATCCCATGCCGATAGCCTGCAAACCATCGTTGAGCGGGGTGTAGACCGAACCGGCGAACACGCCATCAATAACCGGCGTAGAGGTGGTATACTCGTTGGCGAGGTTCATAATCGTTCTCTGCATGGGTTCAAGCGGTATTCCAGAAGTGTCGAGGTCCGTGCGGGAGGGCGCAGGAACAGCGCCGACAGAAACCTGGTATTCAAGTACTTCCTTGCCAAGAAGCCATTTCACAAGCCTCCAAGCGGCCTCTTCCTTCGCGGAACCGGCGGGGACGTTTGCACTTATCGCCCAGCCTGTGCCGAGAATACCGGAGGTGGATTTGTTAAGTCTTGCGCCAGGGATGTCCGGGAACACGGTGATCAGAATTTTCTCCTGATCCGCCGGGGAGATGACCGCCTGACCAGTAGACTTGTCCGTAACGAACGCACCCACGCGCCAATCGCCGTCGATGAGGTATGCGCCTTTACGGGAACCGAAGAGACCGGGCACGTCGCCGTAGCCAGTGGTAAGAGAGCCTCTGGAAATGACGCCGTCGTCATAAATCCGCTTCACGAAATTAAGAGCGTCAACAAAGTCCTTGTCAGTGAATTTCGCCTGACCATCAAGAATCTTGGTCGCCCAATCAGCGCCGCCGAAGCGACCCGCGATAAGGGAGAACAAGCAGGACTGCATAACCCATGTGTCCATGTTAGCCATAAGAACAGTCTCATAGCCTTTGTCTCTGAGAATCGGAACCTGCGCCACAAGCTCGTCATAGGTTTTGGCGGGCTGGAGTCCGCAGTCTTCAAGAACCGCAAGATTCACATAGAAAGCGTGAGAAGAGGTGAGACCTTGGGCCAATTCGCCTACGAAGGGCGGATTGCCAGCGAACTGGTTGGGATCAAGCACCAAGGGGTGGTACACAGATGTAAGACCATCTTTCTGGATAAGAGGAAGCAGGTCTTTGACCAGCCTGTTTGTATACAGGGTAGTGGAGCGCCCGGAGGGCCATGCATAGATAACATCAGGGAGATTACCGCTCGCAGCGTACGCCTCTACCTTGTTATGGAAAGGATCATTAAACAGATCCTCGCGGACAACCTTGATATCCGGGTTGTCCGCCGAGAACTTGTCCCAAATCTGAGCGATGCCGTCTACAGCATTCGCGCTGGTCATGTCGAAATAGTTCAGCGCAGTCACAGTGATCGGCTCGCTCGAGGTAGGAGCAGCGGCATCACCACTGCTTGTCTCTGGTGCCGGACGGCGCTGACAGGACATGATTACGACTGACAATGTCAAAAGCATTGTTAGAAGTTTTTTCATATTTCCTCCTTAGAAATACTAGATACAGTTAAAACTATATCTTAATAGGTGTAAAACCCTATTAGGTATTATACCCTATGATTTAAAACAGATCAAGAGAAATTTCTTTTTTTTGTAAAAAAACAATTTTCTTTATTATTTGTTCTTCTATAAATAAATTCTTTGATAATTATGGAAAAGTATAGTATACTAGAGGCATACCATTATCATTGATGAGGAGTGTTTAAGTGAAATATGGTTATTTCGATAACAACAAGCGGGAGTATGTGATTGAAAAAGTCAACGTACCTTCTTCTTGGACAAATTACATCGGCGTGAAAGATCTCGCCGGTGTATTCAACCACACAGCGGGCGGCTATTTATGGTACAAATCGCCTGAATACCACCGTATCTCGCGGTTCCGCGCCAACGGCGTGCCTATGGACAGACCCGGGCACTATGTCTACATCCGCGACGACGACAGTTTTGCCGGAAATTCTGCCGTTGACAAAACAGGGGACTTCTGGAGCCTGTCGTGGCAGCCAGTGGGTAAGCCGCTTGACGGCGGCGCGAAGTACGAATGTCGGCATGGGCTTTCGTACACGAAGTATTCCTGCGAGTACTCCGGTATCGCGGGCGAGCAGACTCTGTTTATTCCGATTGAAGACAATGTGGAGCTGTGGGATGTGAAGCTGGTGAACAAGTCCGGCAAAAAGCGCAATTTGAGCGTGTTCTCGTATATGGAGTTCTCGTACCATCATATTGATATGGACAACAAGAACTTCCAGATGAGTCTGTACTCATGCGGATCGTCCTACAAAGACGGCGTTATCGAGATGGACCCGTTCTACGAGCCTGCCGGAGAGCAGTTCTTTACCTATATTGATCAGGATGGAAAGATTCCGGGGGGAAAAGAGGACTTTGACTGTCTGCGCGATTCCTTCATTGGCTTGTACAACACAGAAATCAATCCGCAAGCCGTTATCAAGGGCGAATGTTCAGGCTCTTTTGAGAAGGGGAACAACCACTGCGGCGGTCTGCGCCGGAAGATCACCCTTGAGCCGGGACAGGAATTCCGCATGGTGTTTATGCTGGGCGAGGGCGTCCGCGAGGAAGGTCTTAAAACGCGAAAAAAATACGCGCCGCAAGCCGGAAAGTTCGCGGCGGTGGACAAGGCGTTTGCTGATTTGGCGGCGTATTGGGACGCGAAGCTCTCCAAATTGCAGGTTGAGACGCCGAGCGAAGGTATGAACACGATGGTAAACATCTGGACGCTTTACCAGTCCGAGATCAACGTGATGTTCAGCCGGTTCGCGTCGTTTATCGAGGTTGGCGGGCGTACGGGGCTGGGCTACCGCGATACGTCCCAAGACGCGATGTGCGTGCCTCATTCCAATCCGGTCTCCTGCCGGTGGCGGATTGAGCAGTTGCTGCAGGGATTGACTTCACGCGGCTATGGGCTGCACTTGTTCCAGCCGGAATGGTTTGAGAATAAGAAAAAAGAGGCGTTCAAATCCCCCACGGTGATTCCGGGCTTTAACAAAAACGATATGGTTCACGATGCAGAGGATGCCTGCGCGGACGACGCGCTGTGGCTGGTTCCCGCCATAGTGGAATACATCAAAGAGACGGGCGAATTTGGCTTCGCGGACGAGGTGTTTTCCTACGCGGACGGCGGGGAGGGATCGGTCTATGAACACATGATGAAGATTCTAGACTTCTCTGCCGAGCAGGTGGGACAGACGGGCGTGTGCAAAGGCTTGCGGGCTGACTGGAACGACTGCCTGAACTTGGGCGGCGGCGAATCGGCTATGGTGTCTTTCCTGCACCACTGGGCGATTGTGAACTTTGTGGAATTGGCGAAACGGCTTAATCGAACGGCTGACGCCGAGAAATACCAGGCGCTTGCGGAAAAGGTGAAGGCGGTCTGCGAAAAAGAGCTGTGGAACGGCGAATGGTATACGCGGGGAATCACGGCTTCGGGGCGGAAGATCGGCGCGCCGGAATGCGAAGAAGGCAAGGTCTTCATGGAGTCCAACACATGGGCGGTGATTTCCGGCGCCGCCTCCCGCGAACATGGCTTGAAGGCGATGGACGCGGTAGATACATGGCTCTATACGGAATACGGGCTTATGCTGAACGCGCCGTCCTACACAAAGGTTGACGACGAGATCGGCTTTGCTACGCGGGTGTACCCGGGCGTGAAGGAGAACGGGGCGATTTTCAGTCACCCGAATCCCTGGGCGTGGGTGGCAGAGGCTGTTTTGGGGCGGGGCGACCGCGCCATGAAGTTCTACGACGCGCTGTGTCCCTACAACCAGAACGACAAGATCGAGATTCGGGAAGCCGAGCCGTATTCTACCTGCCAGTTCGTAATGGGCAAGGATCATACGGCGTTCGGCAGGGCGCGCCATCCGTTTATGACAGGATCGGGCGGCTGGTCGTACTTTGCGGCGACGCGCTGGATGCTGGGTTTGCGCCCGGGATTTGACGCGCTGTGTATCGACCCGTGTATTCCGTCCGGCTGGAAGGGCTTTAAGGCGACCCGTGTCTGGCGCGGCGCAGAGTTTAACATCATGGTGGAAAACCCCGACGGCGTGTGCAAGGGCGTGAAAAGCGTGAAACTTGACGCAGCGCCCGGGTTCATGATCGAAAACGGTGCGGATGTGGGCGTCACGGACGGCGCGGCGATCATTCCGGTGCAGGCTGAAGGCGGCGTGTTCCACGTTACAGTGGTCATGGGCGCCTAAAAAAGGCTATGCTCTTTTTTTGTAGGTGCACTTTACGCAATCTACAAAGGCTGATCTAAAAGGGGCGGGAAGCGGTGTATTACTCCGTTTCCCGCCCCTTTTTTGTATGCAAGGTTATCCCCTTATGGCGGGGTGATTTTACATTACGCGCTGGCGTTCGGCTTAATGATGCGTTCGATGATGAACTGCGCGGTTTCATCCACAGTGTCAAACGGGACGCGGAGGGGAATATCAACGCCGAAGGCGGCGCGCACTTTGTCTTTGAGCGTACTTGTGTAGGAAAGGACGCCGCTTTCAACCGATTCCACGCCGTCAAGGGCAAGAGAGCGCCGGTTCACCGTGAGCATATCGTCCATAGGGAAGGCGCTTTCGTCGATAAAGGCGCGGGCGGCGCGTCCGTCAACGCGGACAGGGTAGCCGCCGGGAAACCCAAATGCGCCCGGCGAATGGAACTTTCGTTCCTCGTCATTTTTCAAAGCTTCTATAATAGAAGAAATGATATCGAAATTACTGGAGGCATTCATCATATTCCGCTTAGCGTCCGTGGGCATCGCTATTTTGCAGCGAGAGTAGAGTTCCTTCACGTCAAGTGAAAGCGTCCGCCCCTGGTAACGCAGAGACAGCAGAGGATCGGCGTTTTCCGTCTGTCCTTCCTTGCTAATAACCACATCGTGAAAATGCGCCGTGGCGAGAGTAACATCTATGTTCCAGTAATCGGCAATGCCGAGCATATCCGCGGCGGCAAACTTTATGCGCGGCACAAGGTGATTAAGGTTGCCGCTTCCAAAATCGGGGTACGGTTCGCCAGCGCTTTTGAGCCAGGGGATAACAGCGTCCGAATACGAGGTGTTGATGACGACAGCGGACGAATCGGCGGCGGAAACGGCGCGCATAATAGTACGGATATAGCTCACGGCGAGCGGTGACCATATCCCGTAGGATCGCAAATTGTGCCACGAAAGCGTACCATATTTTAAGCCGGAATACACGCGGCTTGCATTGACAATGAAGTCCGGTTCGTGACGCGCCACGCACTGTGTTATTTTGTCAAGATGCGTCAGATCGCAGTCCGCGTCGATTGTGATGCGGGTTCTGTTCTGATCACGGATAAGAGCGGCGACCCTCACGATGTTGACGTCGCTCTCCATCGGCTGCTCGTTCCGTCCAGCGGCAATAATTTCAAGGCGCGGCGGGCGGGCGGACGCGGAAACGAGGTAGTCCAGCAGGTACACGCCCACACTTCCCAGTCCTATGATCATAATTTTTACCGGTTCGCCGCGCCGCAGTTTTCCCTTGAGCAGAGCGAGCCTTTCATCAAGCGTTTTCATATTTTTCCTCCTCTAAAAAGTCAATCAGAGATTGACCAGAATCCTGTATTATCATTTGATTCCGTCCGTTGGTTTAATATCCCGCAGCTTACTGCGGTCTTGAACCAATTAACATATTGTTGAGTGTGATATTAAACCAACTAAAATCCATTCCTATCGGAACCAACATACCCAGTCGAACCAAAGGTTCGCGCTTGCTCTTGGGTATGTTGATTATCAAAACAGCTTGATACTGTTATTATGATAATAAAAAGAAGATAAAATGACTGATATTTTCTTTCATGTATTCAAACCCCATGTCTTTAGTAGAACCTGTCAGATAATTGCAGAGAACTGAATGTTTTCCGCAATTACCTTTTCCCCTCTCAGAAGTGATTGGCTTCTTATCAGCTACTCACTCCTGTGAACATCCTCTAACCCATTTTACTTATATTGACTCTTCAGAGTCAATATAAGATATTCCTGAAAAGGAAATCATATATTGATATTCAGAAAGCAGAGTAATCAAATTATGATGGACACTGAACCCAAATTGTTGATTTTCAATCCTCTCTGAAATATAAATCTCTCGTTTTATGTCTTTAACATTTATTACCGAAAGTATCTTAATCAGAGGGATTAGTTTATTCATAAT
>QMCE01000499.1_pt1 | contig 21400 bp, 22 predicted proteins | sample 1821851 | NCBI WGS metagenome assembly QMCE01 (sample SAMN09453174, study PRJNA476694) | Termite gut metagenome, whole genome shotgun sequencing project. | isolation source: worker | host: Odontotermes sp. | place: South Africa:Pretoria | collected 2016-01-28 | reverse complement strand
TTCGGGCTTGTCCGCGCCTGCGAAAACCACGCGGCAACGGCGGCGGCTTCGTATAGCGTCTGCTCCCCCGGTTCCGCTCCGCTTGTTTCGATGACGACATGGCAGCCGGGGATTTTTTGCGTGTGCAGCCAAATGTCGTTCCTCCCCGCCATTTTCATCGTCAGCAGATCATTCTGGCGATTATTCCTCCCCGCCCGAAATGAAAACCCTTCCGAAGAGCGGAACCGTGTGGGCTGCGACACAGGTTTTTCTTTTTTTTTGAGAGCTTTCTTCTCCGGGCGCGACTGTATCTCATCGCGAATCTCCTCGAGGTCGCGCTCGCTTGCTACGCGGGAGAGCTGGTCGGCAACGCTGTCCCAGTATTCCGCGTCGCGCTCCGCTTGCAGGATCTGCGCGGCAAGCGCCGTCTCCGCGTTTTTTAATTTCGCGTAAGACTTATAAAACGCGGCGGCGTTCTGCTGCGGAGACTTTGCCGGGTCAAGCCTAATGGTAAGCATCCCGCCTTCGTGATAGAAATCCTCGACCGTTACGGTTTCCGCGCCCCGTTCCGTTCGGTGCAAATTCGCCATCAGGAGATCCGCTTTCTCCCGGATATGCTCCCGGTTCTGCGCCTCAAAAAGCTCCTGACGCAGAATCCCAATCTTTTTTTGCAGTCTATCGCGGTTGTTTTTCGCGGCTTTCAAAAGCCCTGAAGTCTTCTGCGTCATCTGCTCGTTTTTGTCGCGGATCGTGTACAGCGCGTCCATCAATTCCGAAAATGTTCCCTTATATGCCTCCTGCGGAACTGTCAGCAGCGGCAGACTGAAAAAGTCCGCTCCGTTTTTAATTATAATCGGTGTAAAGTTGTTTTCTTTTACACGATATGACAAATATGCGATACGTTTATATACTGTGCCGCAATCGTTTTCGGACGCTGCAATGTCGCGGCACAGGATCGGCGGCATGGCTGTAAAGGTTTTTAGCAACCAATCGTCAATAGGCATTTCGGCGGGTTTTCGTTCCCATAAAGCAAAAAAATCCGACTCGCTGATCGATAGCGGATCCGTTTTCCCCTGTGCCGGGGGATCGCGGTAAAAAAGACCAGGCAGAACCGGCCTTTCGAGAGACATCTCCGGGTCGACACGCCGCAGACAATCTATAATACGCCCCTCAGCGTCAACAAGTATAATATTTGAGTGCCTGCCGATCATCTCAATGACAAGCGTCTTCTCGGTTATGCTCCCCATCTCGTCGGCGGTATTCCAGCGAAAATGCAGAACGCGCTCTAAATACGGCTGGTGAAGCCCTATGAACCGCCCGTTCGTTAAGTGCTTACGCAGCAGCATGCAAAACATCGGAGGTGACGCGGGGTTTTCAAACGTCCCCTGCGTAAGGTGCGCGCGCGCATGCTGCGGGTGGGCGGACAGTAAAAATCTCGAAGCGGGAGGGCATTTGCACCTTGTCGATCCGGCTTCCCTCCAAAGCGGCGGACAGTTCCGCCGCCAGTGCCGTCACCGCGAACGCGTCTACAGGCATTGGAATGGTTCCGTGTCTTCGCCGGACAGGGTGACTTTCAATTCGGGGAACGTCTTTTGGAGGTACTCCGCGACGACCGGCACGATGATGTTCTCTGTAGCGAAATGCCCGCAGTCGAGCAGGTTTACGCCGCGATTCTGCGCGGTCAGGAAGTAGTGATGGGCTACGTCGCCTGTAACGTATGTGTCGCAACCCGCTTTGATGCCATCCTCGAGCAGCTTCCCGCCTCCGCCGGAGCAAACCGCGACCGTTTTTACCGGCTTTCCCGCGTCAAGGAAACGCACAACGCCCGAGCCAAACACTTTTTTGCACCGCGCTGCATACTCCCGCGCCGATACGGGTTCCGGCAGCGTCCCGATGCGTCCGATCTTTTCGTCAAAAATTCGCACATTGGTCAGCCCGATCATCCGCGCCAATACATCGTTGATCCCGCCCGGCGCGGCGTCGAGGTTCGTGTGCATCGCGATCGACGCCATCCCCGAACGGCAGAGTGCGAGCAGAACCGCGCCCGCGTCGGTGTCGTCAGTCGGTCGCAATCGATTCGGCCATACTATGTCGTGGTGCGAGACAATCACGTCCGCTTTTTGCGCAATCGCTTCCTCTATCACCGCGAGCGTCACGTCCAGCGATACCATCACATGCGTCACGGCCTTTTCCCGCTCTCCGGCTTGCAACCCCACGGGATCATTTGCTTCGGCAAGGGAAAGCGGCGCCCATTCGGCTAGCTTTGCCTCAATATCATGAACGGTAATCATACAACACCTCCAAAGAGAAAAATTGTGTATTGCCGCCGCCCTTCCGAGACGACGGTCTGACATGACGGCGCGCGCCCTGCCAGCTCGGCGAAGCGCGCGACACGTGTTTGCGGCTGGAGTATCAAATGTTTTTTGTTGAGCCACGGGCTTTTTTGCAGGATCGACAGAATTGTGTCGGCCCCCATGCCGGTAATCGTCACCGTGTCAAACGCTTCCGGCTCAAGCCCCGCCGCGCCGTCGCGCAGCAGGAGCGGGATCCTGTCTTCAAGGCGGTGCGACCGTATCGTCCGAAACGCCCGCGACAGCGGACCTTCGGCGAATTCGGTGGCGGTCACAGAAGCGCAAAGACCTTGTTCTATGAGGTACACCGGCAGACGCGCGTGGTCTGTCCCAATGTCCAGTACGCGGTCATCTGGGCGCACGAAAGAAGCCGCCGCCAACAGACGGGGGCGCAGGGAAAGCGGTCTAGGCTTTGCCGTTGAGTTTGGCAAGAAACGCGTCGGCGTCAACGCCGTGAACCTCGCAGGCTTCGGCCAGCGTTTCACCGCGCGAAGCGGGACAGCCCAAGCAGTGCATACCGATCTCAAGGAAATACGGCGCGGTTTCGGGCGCTGCGTCCAAAATATCGCCGATGATTGTGTCTTTTGTGATCTCCATTATACTCTTCTCCTTCGTTTCCATCGTAGCCCCCTTCCATCGGAAGGGGGTGGCGCGCTTTGCGTGCCGGGGGATGTTTTGGGCGAATCGTGAATCGCCCTTACCGAGGATGCCGGGGATGTCTGCGGTCGCGCAATGCGCGCCCCTACGATAATACGTTTCGTTTAATAACAAGGGCGAAAGCATATTGCTTTCGCCCTTGCCCGACAGTTGCTTTTAGCCGTTTTCTCTCATGCGAGCGAAGCAATCGCTGCAATAGACCGGACGGTCGGTCTTGGGCTCGAAAGGCACTTTCGCCTCGCCTCCGCAGGAAGCGCATACGGCGGTGAAGTACTCTCTCGGAGCGCGGGAAGCGTTCTTGCGGGCGTCGCGGCAATTCTTGCAGCGCTGCGGCTCATTGAGGAAGCCGCGCTCGGCATAGAATTCCTGCTCGCCTGCGGTGAATACGAACTCTTCGCCGCATTCCTTGCATGTCAGGGTTTTGTCTTCGTACATGGTTTTCCCTCTTTCTGACTTTTGCCCAAGAACCGGGTGCCGCTGAGATAGTCCGCAGTCGCTGAGACACAGCGATATGGAAGCTCATAGCAGGGGTCAATGGGGCATTTGAAACTATTATAATGTGCCGTTACGGATTTGTCAAGTATTATTGCCACTTTTTTTACTTTTTTCAATCGGGCGCGTAATTTTCTTTTTTTTGCGGAATTTTGTTGCTTTTTAAGAAAAACCAAGTTATAATGGAGATGGATCAGATTTTAAAAGGAGTGTCGGTACATATGAGTACAAAAACTGAGCAAAATATCTTTATCATCGCTCTCATGACTACCCATTCCAAACGCTTGAATTCGCTAACGAAAAAACACATATCCCAACAATACCCAAACAGCGGACTTCACGCGAAAAAATTCGTTCGTATTACCCTCTTTGAAGCAATTGATCTTGCAGAGACTTTATCAAAACGCACCGACATAGAAGAATGGCTGTTCGAAACAGTGAAGAAGCATGTGAACGTGGCTATGCAAGAAATCATCAAAGCTGCTTCATACTTCGATATTTGTCATTCTATCCTAGATAACAGCATTCCAAGAAATTTTCCGCCGGATTTAGTAGCCCAATTGAGCCGAGAGGACAGGGAAGTTATTTCGCTTTACTACACGCAGCAGAATACCATTGAAAAAATCTCGCAAATCCTTTCCGTTGAAGAGTATGCGGTAAAGTCAAGAATCTTTTTTACGAGAGGGCACTTGGTAAAGCTGATGAAAAAAGAAAGCAGCAATACGGATCAAGAGTAGTACCGACCCATAAGCCGTAAGATAGCCGCAAGGGATTTTCCCTTGCGGCTATCTTGTTTGTTGAGCCTACCTTCCCGCAATCAGTCGCAGGAAGTCCATGAAGAGCTGCGCGAGCTCGGCACGGTTCGCGTTCTGTTCAGGATTCAGTATATCTTCAACAAACCCGTTCAGCACACCCGCGTCGGCAAGTTCTTTCACCGCGCTCTCCGCCCAAGCGTCCACGCTGTCGCCGTCTTCGTAGACAGACACTTGATAGGCCGGGATGTCGTACCCCTTGTATTGCAGATAGTTATATAGCATCGTGATCATCTCTTGGCGCGAGATTAACTTGCTTGGGTTAAACCCGTTGCCGGTACCGGTTACGATTCCTTGTTCCGCCGCCCAATACACCGCGTCTGTATACCACAATCCTGCGGGTACGTCGGAGAAATTCAACGCTCCATTCGCGACCGGGTTTCCCTCCAACTTCCAGATCAACGTAACAAACGTTGCGCGGGAGAAATTGTCGAAGGGTTTGAACATGTTCTCGTTGCCGTCTACATAGCCGTAGTAATTCGCGTAGGCTACGGCGTCGTAGAACCAGTCGCCGTGGATAATGTCGGTAAAGACGTTCTCCCACAACGCCACCGGATCATAACCCACTACAAAGTAGCTCTGGTGTGTCACCATAAAGGTGACCATACCGGTTTCCTCGTCGTATACGCCGGCCAATTTTGTTAAGCTTCCTTTGTCATCCAGATACCATACGCACACAGCGGCAGGGTCTTCGTTCGGTTTCAGTTTGTACGGCAGACTGACGGTTACCGGCACGTCTACCTTATCGTTTCCGACATATACGTCAATGTTGACAACCGTCTCATAACCCTTGACTTGCGCCGCCTGCAACCCGGAAAGGTCGCGCATCGGTACAGTCCCGGCTTCAATTGTGACCGGTGTCGTGCCTATATCGGTAGTTTCCGCCAGTTGCGATAGAGCGCCGGGATCGAGCGTTACCTCCCCGTCAGGAAGTTTGACTGTGATGCTGACTTCTGCTTCACTGAGCGCTTCCGCCGCATTTACGTCAATTTGAACAGTTTTTGCTTCTTCTACTGCCGAGAGATCAAGCGTCACCACCGGCACTGCCGCCGGATTTTCCGCACTCAATTCTTCCGCGGCGTTCAGCGCGTCTTCGATTAATTCGTCCGTAGTATCGTCGTCCAGCGTGACGGTGACGGTTCCAGTCGTTGTATCGACATCAACCGGAATCTGTACCTTTTCGCCATCCGTTTCGTCCGTGCCGCCGTCACCGGGAATGGTGGTCTCTTCTTCATCTTCGTCATCACTGTCATCATCGTCATCGGTTGATGTAGACGGGTTGCTTGGAGGACTTACGCTAGTGGTGATGCTCAATGAGGCGCTTTTGCTCGCGAAGGTAGTGGTTGCGGCTTTATACCGCACATAGTAGTCTCCGGCGCGAAGTCCCGTCACCGTCGTTCCTGTGACGGCCGTCCAATCGCCGGAAGTTCCCCTCCTGTATTCCATCGAGTTTGTTACGCCGGTAATCGAGGCGTTATTTTGGCCGTCGGTTGCATTGGTACTGCCAAGACCCGCGGGAGCATTCGGACGGCTCGGAATAGGTAAAGACTGCGCGGTGCTGTCGGCAGTGGTCGTGCCGTTGCCCTTCTTGATGATCTCGACGGTTTCACCGAACCACGCGGCTTCAATGGCGATTTCTCCGCTTGAGTTCGCGGTCTTTGCAACGCCATTCACCGTGTACGCCGCGTTCGCCGTGAGGCCGGTCAGGGTTTCGGAGACGTAGTTAATCACCGCGGCGGGGGTCGCTCCGGGGGTGGGATCGTAGACGGTGACAGTCAGTTCGTTGCTTGTCGCAATTACTGCTGCCGATCTGGGAATAGCGTTATTTTCCACCTCGCCGCCGCTGACATCGTAGAGCTTGACGGTAATCGTATAGGTTCCCGCTTCGGTGGCGAAGAAGGTCAGTCTCGCCGACGTGTAATTGGCGATGCTCTGCCCGAAATACGGCCCCATATAGCCGGTTTTCAGAAGGTTGAAGGTGCTGGTTCCGTCCGAAGCCAAAAGATAGGCTTTGCTGTCGGCGACACCGACGGTCGCAGTGCCAACCTTAACCTCCGCACCCAAGACGATCTGTCCGTACCCCAAGGGGGGGGAATCTCCGGACGCCGGATACGCCCAAGTCAGCGGTACAACGCCGGAAACGGCTCTCGCGGCTTCATGCTGGTCGCCGCTGACACTGTACATTTTGTTGGTGCCGGTCGCGCCTTCACCCGATGGAACGGGATTCTTCGGGGTATCGATTCCGTTCAGCGCGGTTATATCGCTGAGCGAAACCTTTTTGACTGTTGTGATTTGCGGGTTGTTAAGTTCCAATAAGCCGTTTGCGGGTGCCGGGGGCGCTTGGAAGGTCAGCCCGGAGCGGTCGATTACTACAGTGAAAAGATGCGTAGGAATTTCCCATGTGTCTCCGGTAGGTTCATTCACAATGGCTTCATCGTCACCATAGACTTGGATAAGCACGAAGGCGGTTGGATAAACATCTTTGCCGGGAACGAGCATGTTATACATTTCGTTTGTTAGCTCAGCCTTTGTATAGGCATTGGATTTCCATCCGTCAATATTACCATACATAGTCTGGAGAGGATTGCTCTCCTTAATCCAAAGGTATTCAGGCAAATTTTTCCCCATTTCGACCGCTACTTCTTGTAGTGGAATGCCTAGGCCAACATATTGCCCGCCATAGTATTCGGCTCCAAAAGCAATCGGTTTTCCGTCCGAACCCAAGACGTCGGTAATTTCCAGTTCGTTCGGAAAAACGTCCGCGAATACAGGAGAGCCTATATCAATTCCTGTGCTTTCCACAACAATGGATATTTCGCTTCCGCTCTTTTTGCCAACAGTAACGATGACATCATCTGCCGTACTAAAATCTGTTCCGTCTACCGCCAGCGTTGCCGGGACAAAGGTGAATACCAGCGCAATCATCAGCGCCAGCGCGAGAAATCTACGAGTTTTGCTCATACTATGTAGTCCTCCCATTACATTATTGGACATGCGTTCCTGTAGGCAATGCGATTGAAAAATGAAACCATCGAAACCATAATAAACCTTTTGAAGCAAAATGTCAACCCGAGAATTGTCATTAATGGTTTAATAAGGTTTATCCGGTGTGCGCATTGCGCATTGCGAACAGCATCCCTGTTTACATTTACCATACCGGGTTTTTCAACGGCGCATATGTGAAGCCGCGCACGCACATGTATTCCTCATTTCTACTTGAAAAATATTGGCGTTTATGGTAGGATACAAGCGTGTAAAATACATAATACAAAATATAAGAAGGGGCGTTAATCGCCGAACGGTGATATATGAAGAATATCCATATGTTGATGGTGTACCCGGATTTTTTAGAGGAGACGAAAAGCAATCGCTCCATGCCGGGCAACTACAGCGAAGGAATCGCCTCGATCTCCGCCGTACTGAAAGAGGCCGGATATGCGGTTAGCCTAATCCATCTGACGTATATGCCGGATCGTGAAGAATTTTTGGCGAAAGTGCGCGACCAAAATCCGGACGCAGTCGGGTTTTCCGTGCGCACGACCGCTATGCCGTTTTTGCGGGAGATGGCGGAATGGCTGGACGACGCGCTGCCGGAAATCCCGGTGGTTTGCGGCGGGTATCATCCAACGCTGGTACCGGATGAAGTGCTTTCGGTAAGGGGCGTGGACATGGTCTGCGTTGGGGAGGGAGAATACCCCCTGCGCGATTATTGCGACTCGCTCAGAGACGGAACGCCGCGTACGGATATAGAAAGCCTGTATTTCAAGCAAGCGGACGGTTCTGTGATTAAAAATCCCGTACGGCCGATGATAGAAGTCTTAGACGAGTTGCCGTACCCTGACTTGGACGTATTCGACTATAAAAATCTACGGACGGGCAGAATACAGACCGCGATGGTGATGGTTTCCCGAGGGTGTCTGTTTTCGTGTACCTACTGCGGCAATTCGCAGTTCCGGAACGTCTATCCCAATAAGAAAAAATACGCTCGCTTCCGTTCGCCGGAAAACGCGCTGGAAGTGGTGCGGCGTGTTCTGGCAAAAGACCCGGAAGTTCGCTTTTTAGAGTTCCGTGACGCGATCTTCAACATGTATGAAGATTGGTTTTACGCGTTTATGGAGCTTTATAAAGAGCATATCCGGCTGCCCTTTAACTGCAATCTGCGTTTTGACCTGCTGGACGAAAAAATGGTGAAAACGTTGGCGGAAGCCGGATGTTATATGATCGACATCGGCTTGGAGAGCGGCGACGCGGAAATGCGGGTCAAATATCTGCACCGCAGCATGAAGGACGAGCATATGGTGCAAGTGGCGAAATGGCTGCGAGAGAACAAGATCACCACCTGCACCTACAACATTGTGGGTCTCCCGCATGAAACGCTGGCGTTGGCGTTGAAAACGGTAAAGCTGAACGCCCGGATTAAGTCGGATAAGGTAATCGCGAATATCTTTTACCCCTACCCGATGACGCGTCTCCATGAGATCGCGCAGGAAGCGGGTTTTATCGATCCGTCGGTCGATCCGAACGATAAAGTGCAGCTTCGGCAGCCGCAGTTTTCCCGCGATGACGTTCTGTATGTCAGCTACCGGTTTCATAAGCTGATGCGGAAATACAGGGCGATTTTCGCTAACGGTGACACAGATGCAGCCGTGAAGGCCGAAGCGCGGCTCGACCGCAGAGTTTTGAGAAAAAGCCATCCTCGCGCTCTAATTTGGCGATGGGACGCTTTTAAAGATAGCTGTTTGGGGAAAACCAAGCGGTTCCTGACAAAACGTATGCCGAAACTCTACCTTTTCCTGAGAAATAAACGATTCAAGGCTATAAAGGGGTAACCGCTGTAATTTACAACACCATCGCGATACATTAGTAACCTAAGAAGGGTGCGTTTGCATTGTACAGGATAGAAGCGCGCGGAAACGCGTTCAAAATTTTTATCGGCGACCGGTTGATTCTCAGCCATACGCCCGACGCGCCGTTTGCCGAAGCGGGCCGCGGCCATTGGGATACGCTGGGGGACGTCGTGCGTGACAACCGCGAAGGGTTGATCCATTTAACCCACGCCCAGTTTGAACAGGGACGCAGTTTGCTGCGTTTGCACGGCGGACAATATTCCGTTACCTTCCATATATCCGAGTATAACGGTATGCTGCGCCTCGCTCCCCAGCGCGCTTCTACCGGTTTGAACCGTTTCCGATTTCGTTTCCCCGCCATCCCCGGAACGGGGGTATACGGCGGCGGCGCTCAGATGAGCCGGTGCAATTTACGCGGCCATAAGACACCTCTGTGGATCGGGGAACGTTCTGTATTCCAAACAAACGCGCCCGCTCCGTCTATGAGATTAAAAGGCGCTCCGTCTCTTTTACCCGGTTGCCCTTTGCCTGTTTTCATTACGGAGGGTTCGATTGCTTACATATTTGAGAGCTATGGACGGGCTTCTTTTGACTTTACTTCTTCCCGCGCCCACTATGCGTCGTTGTGGGAACTGCCTTCCGCTATTTTAATCGGCACCGCGCCCAATCCGCTGGAGCTGATGGGCATCGTCACAAAAATCACGGGGCGGCAACCTGTTCCGCCGCAGTGGTTTATGGAGGGTTCCATCGTCGAGGCGAGAGGCGGAAGCCGCCGTGCCGCCGAGTTGCTCGAAAAAGCGCTGACATCCGGCGCGAGTATTTCCTGTATCTACATCCCCGACTGGACCGGCGGCTTCGATACGCCGACCGGCCGCCGCCCGTTTTATGACTGGGTATGGAACCAAGAGAGCTATCCAAAACTTGACGGGCTGATTCGGGAACTCTCCGCCCGAAATATCCGCACAATGGCGTATCTCAACCCGCACCTTTCGATTGAGGGCCGGCTCTATGCCGAAGCGTCGGCGGCGGGTTATCTTCTAAAAAAGCCGCAGGGCGGCGTATATATCAGTGATATGGGCGGCTTCATGGCCGGACATCTTGACCTCACCAACGCGTCCGCCTGTTCTTGGTTTAAGGATGTTGTGAAGCGCAACGTTCTGGAGCTTGGTTTTTGCGGCTACTTTGCCGACAGGGGCGAATACCTTCCGCCCGACGCAATCTTCTCTTCCGGCGAAAGCGCCGTACGCCTGCACAACCGCTGGCCTGTCCTCTGGGCGGCGCTTAACCGCGAACTGATCCGCGAAGCGGGTCGCACAGCCGATTCCGTCTTCTTCTCCCGGTTCGGCTGGATCGGAACCGGCGCGCAGAGTATGCTAACAACAACCGGGCAGCACCACACCTCTTGGAACCATTCACAGGGGCTGCCTTCGGCTCTTAATGCCGCGCTCTCCCTTTCCTGCTCCGGCATCGGTCTGAGTGTCACAGAATGCGGCGGAACGGTCAGTTACCATATCAAGCGCGACGCGGAATTGTATATGCGCTGGATGGAGTACGCCGCGTTTTCTCCCTCCTTCCTTCTTGCCAACGGCGACGCGCAAGGCGTATTCATTGATACAGATCCCAAATTACTTGAGTTTTTCGCGCGCCTGAGCCGCGTCCACGCCGCGCTCGGAACATACCTTCGCAGTTGCGCTCGCGACAACGCGAACAGCGGCGCGCCGGTCATGCGCCCCCTCTTTATGCACTACCCAACAGAACCGCGTTTCCGTTCGGTCAACGAAGCCTATATGCTGGGCGGTGAACTGCTGGTGTTCCCCGTATTGAAAAGAGGGGTAAAATCCATGAACATCCACCTTCCGGAGGGCAACTGGCACCACCTTTGGAGCGCAAAGCTCTACAACGGCGGCGAGCATGTGATTTCCGTCCCGCTCGGTAAACCTGCCGTCTTTTTTAAGCCCGACGGCAAACACGCCGGTTTATTCGAGGAACTTCCGGGGAAAGTACGGTAATATAATAAGAAGGAGAATCGTTATGCCGACAATCAGCACATTCAGAGGAATTAAGATTTATATGAACTGGGACGAACATAATCCACCCCATTTTCACGCAACATATGGCGGTGACAATGTTATCGTTCTTATCAACGAGATAGAGGTTCTGGAAGGGAATATGTCAAATAAGCAATTGAAAATGTTGCTCGGTTGGGCTGCTTTACATCAAGACGAGTTGATGGAAAACTGGAATCTTGCGGAGCAAAAAAAAGAATTATTCTCTATCGACCCATTAAAGTAACAGGAGGCGATTATATGTCAATACCATCGGATGTCGCCCAATACTTTCATACCGGTAGAAAAAAAATTATATCCGTAACCGCTAATGATGATTTTACATTGTCATTATTATTTGACAATCATGAACGAAGAATTTATGATATGAAAGAAAATCTGAACGGTGATATATTCAAGACATTTCGATGCTTGTCGGATTTTAAGAGAGTATTTATAGACGAACATGGGGGTATCGCTTGGGATATAGACCCTACTATTGACAGCAATGAAGTTTGGGGCAATCGCGTTGATTTATGCCCGGATAGTTGTTATATGCACAGCGTAGCGAAATCGGAGTAACGGAGGGGACTTCATGGTCTGTAATCAATGCGGATACCGCAACGAAGACACCGCGAATACCTGCCGCTCCTGCGGCGCGTCGCTGGGAGCGGCGCTTACCCAAGAAGAAGCAGCGAAGGTTGTGGATGAACTAAACCGCCGGTACCATGAGAATCCATTGCAAGCGACGAAGTTTGACAAGGTTTCTATGTGGATATTTTTCGCGTCAGCGGTTGTTTTCTTCGTTTTAGGTAGATTGGAATATGTAAAACCGGGCCGGGGTACGCTCGCTGCCGTTTTGGCCGTTTCCGCGGGGGTAGTAGCGAGATTTCCTCGGATTGGATGGTTTTTTGATAGTTTTAAAATGCGTTTGTGGTCAACCGAGCAAAACCCGCAACCGAACAACTTTTGGATTGTTATGCGAAAGGTTTCTTATTTGCTTATTTTTGCGCTCGCTGTCAGCGTGTTTTTATACGGGTTGTTCGCCACTTATCCCCGAGAAAGTAACTTCATTATTTCCTTTTCTCCTGAAGAGGATTTCGGCATACGTTTTGAATAAGTTTTGAAAGGATTGATCGCTCATGCTGAACAACGGAACAAACAAATGCAGCTGCGATAACACAAGCTGCAAACGCAACGCAAACTGGGATCTATTGACTGCCGGAGATGAATACTTTCGTATTGATCCACTTAAATAGGAGGTCATTATGGAACCGCGGATTATGCGCGTTATCCCTCTCCCTAACTACAAGCTGCATTTGGATTATGAAAACGGTGAAATAAAGCTCTTTGATGTAGAACCGTATATAAAGGGCAATTGGTTCGGTGAATTACAAAATCCCTTGTATTTCAATACTGTTCGGGTACTTGATGATATGGAAGGGATTGAATGGCCGCACGGCCAGGATTTAGCGCCGCACGAGTTGTATGAACTCAGCGTATCGTCACAACCGGGCCGTTAGCGCGCCTATAGGCACCCCCTCAGCGCGGAACTTTGCTTCATACTCCGTCATGACCGCCTCCGGCGGGCTGTTTTCGTCGCATTGCGCGATCGTCCAGCCCTCTGCGGCGAGTTCTTTTTGCGCGAAGGCGAACAGCGGGGCGTTGTCGGTCTTGAAGCGCAGCGTCCCGTTTTCCGAAAGAAGCGGGCGGTAGATTTGCAAGAAATTCCGCGCGACGAGGCGGCGCGGCGCGGTTTTCCAATGCGGCCACGGGTCGCAGAAGTGGATAAATAATTCGCCGATCTCCCCCGGCGCGAACAGTTTGTTTAGGTTCCCTACATCACCCAATACGAAACGTATATTGCGCAAGTTGTCGCTCTGAGCCCGCTCCATCCCGATTACAATCGCGTCAGGGACGCGCTCCAACGCGACCACCATCGAGCCGGGATTCGCCGCCGCGGTTTCGCAGGCAAACCGCCCCATACCGCAACCCAGCTCAACCAACAAACGCTCACAGCCGGACACGGTTTCGAGCCACCGACCGGCATGTTGTTCGGCGTCATTTATAAGCCATGCCGCCGCCTGTTCCATTCGGGCGGTTAAATTTTTGCGTTTCCGCATTCTCATATGGAAGTTCCCCCTACACATCCGGCAATTCCCCCGCCTAAGCGGGGGAACTGACAAGGCATAACCGATAAGCCGGGTTCTGTCGTGAGCAGCCATCTATCTGGGCCGTTTGTTGCCAAACGGCTCGGCGCCACCCGTTCGGGGACCGCCGGGCAGGCTTATGCCCCGTGTCGGTGTTGCTCCGGATAGAGTTTACAGGCCCCTCCGCTCTCACGGAGGCGCGGTGAGCTCTTACCTCGCCTTTCCACCCTTACCGATAATGAACCGCCCCATCGCGTTACAGGAAGTTGTAACGCTCCATGCGCGCCTTGCTGACGGTCAGATAACTACGTTATCCTCCCTGCAAGGCGATGGAGCAGCTCGTCGCTCGGCGGTTTATTTCTGTTGCACTCGTCCTCATGTCGCCATGGGCGGGCGTTACCCGCTATCCTTGCCCTATGGAGCCCGGACTTTCCTCCCGTGCGTTTCCGCACCGGCGGCTGCTTGGTTTCCTTGCCCGAACAGTATAGCAAACAAGTGGTTGGCTTGTCAATCGCGTTCTGTAATTCGAAAATATTTATCGCATAACAATAATTATCTATTGACATCCTTCCGGTTTTATGATATAATGTCCGCATCATCCTAAAAGGAGCGTGGGTAAAATGTCCTCAAAAACCCTGTGCAACCTCATACGCGCGGCGGTAATCGCCGTGGCCGCCTGCGGTCTGGCAGGCTGCGGCTACATCCTGCCAACCATCGGCGCGGACTTGATCCTGTCTTATCCGGAGTTCGCCCATTACTACACCCCTTGGGTTATCTTTCTCTGGGTGTCCGCCGCACCCTGCTTCGCCCTTCTCGCATTAGTCTGGCAGGTATCTACCGCCATCCGTCAAGAACAGGTCTTTACACAAAAAGGAGCGCGTATTGTTAAAAACGGCGCGCTGCTCTTGTTTTGCGCGGTCGGGATTTTCTTTCTCGGAAACGCGGTTTTCCTTGCGTTAAGTATGAGCCATCCGGGTGTCTTCTTGGTATCTTTGTTTGTGGACGTGCTTGGTTTGGCGCTTGCGACGGCCGCGGCGGCTGTGTCGCGCTACCTCACCAAAGCAGCCGCTTTGCAGGAGGAGGCGGACGGAACGATATGATTATCATCAACGTTGACGTCATGCTGGCGAAGCGAAAAATGAGCGTGACTGAGCTGACCGAGCGCGTCGGTTTGACGATGGCGAATGTCTCACTCTTAAAAAACGGCAAAGTGAAGGCTGTCAAGCTCGCGACGCTGGATAAAATCTGCAAGGCGCTGGACTGCCAACCCGGAGACGTTTTGGAGTACCGCGAGGGTGACGCGCCGTGACCGATGAACACTTCGTCATAAAAGTACCAAAAAAAGACTGGTCGCTCACCGAACGACTGTTGCTTCCGGCTTCTCTTCTAATCGGTATTCTGTTTGACCGGTTAATAGCCGCGCGATTTGCTTCCGGTCTTTGGGAGCTTGCGCCTTACGCCGCCGCGTTTTGGCTGTGCTACCTTGCGATATTTACACTTTTCTACGCAAAACGGCAGGGATGGGTTCAATGGGCTGTGGCGCTCTGCGCCGTCGCGCTATGCGTGTGGTGCCTTATTTTTGAAGAGAATGCGGAGTATAAACTCCTCTCTCTGCTTGTGGTACCCGCCGTCTTGATGATGCACGCGCAACTCGCGTCTGGTGAGTACAAACTAAAAGACGCGGGGCGAATCACCGCGGCATGGTTTTCCGGATGGTTCGTCCAACCGTTTTCGAGAATTCCCGCGATTGTCGGCGTTTCCGGTTCGTTGGTATCGGACGGGCGGCGGCCTGTTCTGAAGAAGGTCTTAATCGGCGCGGGGATCGCGCTGCCGCTGCTTTGCGTTTTAATTCCCCTGCTCTCCGGCGCCGACCGCGTTTTCGGGTATTGGACGTCCAGTATATTCTCCAATTGGGATTTCCCCTCCGTTGCCCGGCACGTCATGATTATCCTGATAGCCGCCGCGCTCTTTTTCTCCTTCTTATGGAACGCGGGGTTTTCTAAACGCGCCGCCGCCGAAAAATCCGCTGCCGAGCCGGTCGACACGGTAATCTGCTGTATCGTTTTGGGTGCTGTCTCGCTGCTCTATCTGCTCTTTTGCGGCGTTCAGTTTACCTATCTGTTTGCCCGCGCGGGGCTGCCCGGCGGAATGACGTACGCAACCTACGCGCGCGAAGGCTTCGCGCAAACGGTCGCCGTCTGCGCGATTAACCTGTTGATTTTCGGTGTGTTTCTGCGCTACGGTACGGACAAAAAGCCCGTAAAGTCCCTACTTGCGGGACTCTTGGGGCTTACCGGCGTGATGCTGGTTTCCGGTTTTGTCCGGCTTGGACTGTATATCGACGCGTTCGGGCTGACGTGGCTGCGGCTGATCTCGGCGTGGTTTATCGTTTACCTCGCCGCCGTCTTGATCATCTGCAGCGTGCGGATGCTCAAAGAAAAGCTGCCCGCCATCGCCCTCTGCGCGTTGCTGCTGCTCGGTTGGTATGTAGCGTTGGGTTACGCGAATCCCGATGCGCTAGTGGATCGGTATAATCAAACAAACGGGTATGATGTGGTGGAGAGGATGTGAGTTCAAGATACCTAACAAACTTACAATTCATCTCCGTCGATTTCCTGAGCAGCATCAAGATATGCTTGAATTACCCCATAGTCAGCGGCAAGTTTGGTTTTCAATTCACCGAGATCGATCATCCATGTGTCCAATTCTTCCTCCTCGGCATTGTCGGCGTTATCGAAAATAATATCTCCCAAAGCGTTCATCGCATCTACTGAAGCGTTGTACTGATCCAACGCTTCGGCGTCGATCATCACGCCGTTCACCGTGGCTTCATTCATCGCACTCGTGTTTTCTTCCGTCAGATCGATAAGGCTGTTGAATTCTTCTTTTACCGCGGTGCGTTTGGCGGTAAGATCGGTTTTGCCGCCGCAGGCGGCGAGGATGAGCGCCAGCAGCAACAACGGTAAAATCAGATAATATCTGTTCTTCATGATAAGAACCCTTTCTTTTTATTTATTAGGAAATGTTATACATTTTCCGTAGGTTATGTAGGACTGCTCAAAGTCAAGATCCGAAGAAGTTTCCGAAGCTGAATCCGGTAGGCATGGGAATGGTGAACATGTATATAGAAACAATCAGGAATGCCGCGCCGGAAATACAGATTAGTGCGATGCGGTTCTTTTGACCCTTGAACGTACCAACAATACCCAACAGAAATAACACGACAGAATAGATGACTGTCACCAATCCGTAAGAATCGCCATATGTGTTGTCAGCGGAACCTTGCCGGAGCACTTCCTCCGACTGCGCCAGTAGTTCGCTCGCGGTTTCAAAGTACGATTCTGCAAACCCCTCTCTTTCAAATGGGGATACGGTTTCGCCTGTCGCTTCCGTCTGCGTCAACGCCCAATCGGTGGCTTCAGCCAATTCTTCGGAGAAGTTACCGTTGATGTATTCCTCGATTTTCCAATTGATCTTTTCCAGTTCCCCCTCATCTCTACTCTCCTCAGCATAAACTTGGTCAATGAGCATGTTATTGACTTCGTTGTAAAGCATCATATCCTGCGTGAGAGACTGGATTGCGGCGTTGTACTCCGAATTGCCCTCGGAAGCCAGATTGTTGCTGCGTGTATAGTTTTCCGCTTGATTGCCGCCGTGCAGCGAACCGATCCAACTCGCCCATGCCGTGAGCAGCGCAGTTACGCCCAACAGAACCACTGTCACGATCTCCAGCATTTCATCCAGAGACTTTTTCTCTTTTCGGGGTTTCGCGGCTTGCTCTTCCATGCGATTTTCCTCCTTTGATTCTTTTTTTGCAGTATCCCTGTCTGCATTAACTTAATTATAAAACTCCTCGCGAAAAAAGCGAGTGTATAGTGTGTTGGCAATCTAACATAAATTGTGCTTGACAAACATGTTATAATATGCATAGGTTTCATTCGGAGGTCTCTAAATGGATAGAGCGGGCACGTTGCATATAGCGGTTTGTGAGGATAATGCGGAGGATTCGGTTGCACTGATCAATATTATTGAAGCGAGTGGGGTCGTGTCGGTTTGCCAGTGCTTTGAAACCGGCGAAGAGCTTCTCGCTTCTTTTTGCGCTTGGAAATACGATTTGGTTTTCATGGATATTTACATGCAAGGGATGCATGGGATTGAAACGGTTGAAGAGATTCGTAGGATAGATGAAAACGTTGTTATCGCGTTCGTCACCTCAAGTCCTGACCACATGCGGGACGGATACCGGCTAGACGCGCTGAAGTATATTGAAAAACCTGTGACGGAAAGAGCCGTATTGAGTACGTTGGAGCTTGCCGTTATGATGCAAAAAAACCGCCGTTCGCTTGGCATTGCGGCGGCGGGAGGTGAATATGTCGATCTTTTGTTAGATACCGTAACCTACTTTGAACAGAATCGGCATGTGATTGAGATTCACACTGTTACCGGTGTTTTGCGAACGAGCCAATCCGTAAAGATGAACGAGCTTGAAAAGCAACTCCCCTCTCCGCCGTTCATACGTTGTCACCGTAGTTATATCGTAAACTTTGATTATGTGTTGAATGCCAGCATGGAAAGCTACGCCTTCATGATGAATGACGGCGGCAGGGTGGATATAAAGCGCGGTCGGTTCACAGAATTCAAAACGGCGTATCAAAAATGGCGCTTATATAAGGCGGGAGGGATTTACAGTGACGGGTTATCTCCTTGAGCTATTCAGCGTTTTCTTGTCTTTTTACTCAAGCTACACAATTGTAATAGTCCCGCTCTGGAACGCGCTTGGATGGAAAAGACGCGAAACTGCCACCTTCTTTACCGGTTTGAACCTCTATATCGTCCTCTGTCATTTTACCGCGCGGCAGTTGCTCGGGGATATGGGAACGCAGAATTTACATACGTTCAAAGCCTATATCACGATACCCGCGCTGCTACTGTTGATTTGGCTATTCCGAAAGCAAATATGGCAGATGATTTTTCTCATCGCGCTTGGATTCATGTATAGCCCTGTCGGAACGGGAATCGGCACATATATTGCCGAAACGTGGTTTCCTTCTGCCGGCTTACCGCACTTAGCAGAATGTGCAGCCATGTTGTTCATCAATCTTCTTACACTCCCGCCGATGTTATATATATTAAAAAGGTTATTCGGCAACCCCGGTGTGAAACAAACTGCTGTATTTCTTCGGATGATTTGGATTCTTCCCGCAGCATTTTTTGTCATTACCATCACCGCCGGGAATTATTTAACCGAAGAAGAGAAGAATCTTGGTTTTTTACTGCTCCGGGTGTTGATTTACGCGGTATTCCTGTTGATTATCTACATCGTTGACGCGACACTGCGTCAGGTGTCGGAGAATTATGCGCTTAAAGAGAAGGCGCGTTTGATTGAAAGCCAACTAGACTTACAACGTGAACAGTATATCCGGCTGACAGAAAACGCCGAAAGCATCAAAGCGGCGCGCCACGATATGCGCCACCATTTAGCCGTACTGTCCGGTTTTCATAAAACCGGCGACAGCGAAAAGCTCGGCGCATATCTATCCGACGTCACGGGAACGATACCCGCAAACGATACAATGATTTGTGATAACTACGCGGTAAACGCGGTAGCCGCGCATTATCTCGCACAAGCGCAAAGCGAGGGTGTGAAAACCGAAACGCGGCTTTCTGTTCCGGAGGATACGGGTTGTGTATCGGCGGCGGATTTGTGCGTAATTGTTGGGAATCTTTTAGAAAATGCTGTGGAAGCCTGCCGTAATGTTAAGAATGGAGAAAAGTACATCCGGGTTGACTCCCGCTCCGGCATACGCGGTGTCGATTTATCCATCGTGGTGGAAAACAGTTTTAACGGGCAGCAGGTAAAAGATTTACATACATCGCGTAAAAGGAACAAGGATACTGAGGGTATCGGACTTTCATCTGTTAAGGCGATCTGCGAAAAATATGGAGGGATCTTGGAGATTACTATAGCGGACAATGTCTGGAGAGCGGCTGCGTTTGTTGAAATGCGGACGGAATTGAAAGGATAACTCACGCTATCCCTAGTTGCTCTACGGCGGTGCGGACGCGATGCCAACCTTCGATGCTCTTTCGCAGTGTTTCCAAACCCGTGTCGGTGATTCGGTAATATTTTCTTGTGGGCCCGTTGGATTCTTCGCTCAGCGTCATAGAGGCGCTTCCGTCGGCGTGTAAGCGGCGCAGGATGGCGTAAAAGGTGCTCTCGTTGACCTCCGGGAAGAAGCGGCGCATCGACTTCATCACGTCGTAGCCGTACATCTCCTTCTCGCGGATGGTGAACAGCACGCACATCTCCAAAACCCCCTTCTTGATTTGCGCCTCCATTACCGCACCCTCCTTCTCATATAGCGTAACAGCAGTGCATACAGCCCGGTCAGCACGGCTGCCAAGATGTAAACTTCCAACACGCCCCGCATACCGCCATCAAACGCCGCCGGGTCAGACAGTGACATATAAAGAAGCCGAAACGTATCCATCGTTGCAATTGCACCCAAGGCATGTGCAGTTAAGGTGAACGCTAGCGGAGTGAGGCGGTAAAACCCAATAATAGCGAACAGCGCAGCCAGCAAACTGATGGCGGTAACGGTCACCCAACCCCAATTAACCGCGTTCCCTAAAGCTCTTAACTCCGCTTCGGACGGATACGGAATAGCCATAACGGTATTCGTATGCGACCAAAACCCACAAATTACGCCAATCATCATTCCTCCCAGCAGCACATGCCCGCCAAGAACAATCCAGCCGCAAAGTCGTTTTTTCAACCTTGCAACTGGTGGCAAACCGCCAAGCGTGATCCAAAGCGCGCCAGTCACCGCCAGAAGCACTGCACTGCTTTCTGGAGCGCCTCCCCGTCCTATTTCCTTACTGTAATAAAAAAAGCCTAAGCAGAAAAGTGCCGTCGCCGCCACTATACGTTGGACGGTTTTCGCCGAAAACCACCGTTTCTTCTCCAGCGTCTCCGCCAAATCCAGCGCGATGGCCGACGGTTCGCCCAGCTCTTCGCAAATTTCCGCCTCGGTTTTTTCCTCCGCCGCGCCGGAGGTGAAAAAGCCCTCATAATCACTTAGAATGTCAGCGGTTTCCTTTTTCCCGAATGTCCAGAGCAGGGCTTTCCGCAGCTCCTTGAGGAAGGTTCGTTTGTCCATGATGGCTCCTCCTTATATTGTGATATAGTCAGTAGTATAGCACAATACTGATTATTAGTCAATAGCGATTTTTGAAATAAAAAAACGCTTGACAGCGCTTTCATATGTGTAGTACAATATCCATGCGATGCGGGCTTGTGTAATGGTAGCACGGCAGACTCTGACTCTGTTTGTGAGGGTTCAAATCCTTCGCCCGCAGCCAAATGTAAACGATGAAATTGATACAATGACATCGTCGCCGTGAAAAGCCTGTGATTGCAGGCTTTTCGGCTTTTTAGGGACAAGCCGGATTTTGCGCAAATCCTCTTCCGGGACGTCCCCGAGAGGTGATTTAGGGCTGATTTTCCGATTTTTCTTCGTTTGAACGGAAATTTGCACCCACCCCCCTCCGAAAAACTCGTTGAAATCGGGCTTCCGTGTGATGGTTGGGTGCATTATCACACGCTTCATTTTTCCGGCAGAAACGCGCAAAAAGCCTACAGGCGCGGCGTTCCCGCTAACCTGTAGACTTCCTTCCTCTCATCCGCGCATCCACATGAACCTCACTGCCGTCCCGAAAGAGGAACGCCACATCTTTCTCCGAAGATATCGTCACCGATTCCACCGTCTCGCACCAAAGCCCTTCGTCAAATTCGGTCAGCGGACCGCCGAGTTTCCGGATATCCTCCATAAACCGGGATATACTATCCCACTTCACGATGCGATTTTGCTTTTCCTCCGTCACCTCGCCAAGCCGCTTCTTGGCGGTTTCGTACCGGCTAACCAGCGCCCCGTACCGCTGCCGGTACTCTCTCTGATTTAACGCGGAGCGGCTGTTTTCCTCTACACACTTACGAATCAATTCCACGGTCACATCGCATTCACTCTGCAGCGCGGCGGCTTCAGTATCCAATGCCGCCGTATCGGT
>QMCE01001769.1_pt1 | contig 21402 bp, 17 predicted proteins | sample 1821851 | NCBI WGS metagenome assembly QMCE01 (sample SAMN09453174, study PRJNA476694) | Termite gut metagenome, whole genome shotgun sequencing project. | isolation source: worker | host: Odontotermes sp. | place: South Africa:Pretoria | collected 2016-01-28 | reverse complement strand
TTTTGTCTCGCCTCCGGGGGTATGTCCACTGGAGCGTAAGGGGGGACACGATAAATGTTTCGGTATGCGAGAAAATGTATGGAAAGTGTCCCCCCTTTCTTTAACAGTTAAAACGAACTTCGCAATGCCCACAGTCCCAGAGCGGGGTTGGGGACGAAGAATATTTTTTCGCCGTCCGCGAGGGTGTTCCAGCCCATCGCCAATTTTTCGATGTCATAGCGGGCGCGGGCTTCGGTGATGTCGCCCCACTCAAAACCGACGGATTCTATTTCGGCGCGGCTGACACCGGGGCCGGGGCAGTAACGGACGGTGAAACGGTCTTCGCTGGAGCCGTGAATGAGGTGGGCGGCGGCGCTCAGGCTGTCTGCTAAATCGGCGTTTGTTTTGACTTTTTCCCGGATGACTTTGCCGGGGCGGTAGCCGTGTCTGCGAATAACCGCGTCTATGCCTTTGTCCTCGCCGAAACGTTCCAGGCCGGACGCGATAATCAATAGTTCGCCGCCTGTGGCCATTGCCATACGGGTACGGTACACGGCTTTGTTCCCCAGCCATGTGGTGCGGAATTCTTCGGGATCAAGGTAGACAACGGCTTTCTGTATGGGCTCGTCCAGCAGGTCGACATTGACTTCACGCGACAGGGCGGCGGCGCGGGTAAAGCAATCCCTGCCGAAACCGGCGAACAATCCCCGCAGGGCAATCGACCCCCTGCCTGCTCCGGTTGCGGCGACTTCCGCGTCCGAGCGCGCGCTCAGCACAGTCAGGCCGAAAAACACGGGCGGCAATTTGCCGGCGTAACGGCGCATACCTTCGTCAAACATCGCCCGCACCGGCGTATCGGTTCTGCCCATCATTTTTTCCATGCCGTAGACCGCGCCGGCAAAATGACTTTTGTCGATGGCTTCCTTGCCGCCAGTGCCGACAAAAAGATTTTTCGCGTGGTTTGCGAGGCCGATGACTTCATGCGGAACAACCTGCCCCAGAGAAATGATCAGCGAAAAGCCGCCCTCCAGCAAAAGCCGGTTGACCTGCACCGGCCAGTCGTAACTCACCGCGCCTTCGGTGGTTTTTTCCACCCACTCTTTTTCAAGGCGGCCCAGCTCCACGACATCATTGCGCCAGTCATGGGCGCGGAAAAATTCTTTCGGAGTATTGGGAAACATGCGTTCCCGCTCAGCGTCAGTCACCGGAACATGCGTCCCCAGCGCGGGCATAACCGTCACCTCTACGCCCAGCCGCAGCAGTTCCCGGCAGGCAATGTCAGTAAAAAAACCTGCCTTTGAATGGAAACGGGTAATGTCCGGCGGCAGCACCAGAACTTTTCCGGGCTTCCCTTTTGTCACGCCCGCATCGGCAAGCGCCTCCGCCAACGCCCGCGAAAAAAGCGCGTCCGCCTCCGCGTCTGACAAATCAAACGCCGCGCCGCCCGTACCCAGATATGTTTTTTCCAGCATTATTTCACTCCTTTTTATACTTTCATTTATACAACTGTCTCCGCCCGCGACCACCCGCGCCCGCCGAACACCGAACTTGCCCGGCAACCCTGCAACTGCGGACAAACAGCCCGGCTGAGTCATCGAGCAAGCCTTGCAAAAGACTTGACTTCCTCGGAAACTGAAGTTTCCGAGGAACTTTATTATGTTTTTTGCGAGTTTTGAGCGGAAATTATTCTGAAACCGCAGTTTCCGAAAAACTCAATTTCACTTAACAACCGGATCGAACTGATTCACCATCATCGGCGGCTGATGAGTAGCGTCCAGCGTGTCCCGCCAGAGATTACTTTCCGGGTCAATACGACTGCGCTGAGCAATAACCGCCTTGATCGGCAGATGAACAAATTCATTGTTTACCAGCCCAATAATCAGTTTTGTCTTGCCCGCCATCGCCGCGTGAACCGCCGCGTTTCCCAGCCGCTCACAGTAAATCGAATCACCCGGATTAGCCGGCGCGGATCGTATCACATAACTAGGATCGATATACTTGAGATTGATTTCAATTTTCCGTTCTTTGAAATATGAAACAATACGATCCCGCAGATAAGTCCCCACATCGGCAAAAATCAGGTTTCCCCCGGCATCTTTCTTTTTCTCTTTCAGCAGCCGGTCCTGCAAAGCGCCCTCAGCCACCACAATCACCGCGTGATTACGTGTTTCCATCCGGCGCTCCAAATGATACAGCAAACCGTTGTACCCCTCCAGATTAAACGGCACTTCAGGTACAAGCACAAAGTTCACCTCGTGATTCGCCAGCGCCGTATGAGCGGCAATAAACCCCGATTCCCTGCCCATCAATTTGACAAGCCCAATACCGTTAATTGCCGAACGCGCCTCCATGTGCGCCGCAGCCACAACTTCAACAGCTCTCTCCACCGCCGTATCGAAACCAAATGAACGGTCAATAATACCAAAATCATTATCAACCGTTTTGGGAATTCCAATCATCGCAATCTTCAGCCTGCGCTTTTCTATTTCCTCAGCAATCTCCAGAGAACCCCGTTGAGTGCCGTCCCCCCCAATCGTAAACAGCATATTCAAGTTGAGACGCTCCATCGAATCCACAATTTTGCTAACTTGATCACCGCCGCCCCGCGCGCTTCCCAGACAAGTCCCGCCCAGCTTGTGAATATCGTCAACATTGTCAGCGTCAAGTTCCTTGATCGGATACCCGTATTCAGGCAGAAAACCCTTGTAACCATAACGAATACCCGAAATACGCTTAACCTTGTATCGCAGCTCCAAACAGCGCACCAAAGCCCTGATAACATCATTCAGCCCCGGACACAAACCACCGCAAGTAACAATTCCCGCGTGCACATGAGCCGGATTAAAATAAATCATTTCCCTCGGCCCCGCGCACTCCAGCACATCGGAACGCTTCATAGCCGGCTGATGGCCCAGCTCAATAGAAGTACCCAACCGGATAAATTGAGAATCCGTAACATAATTCGCAATTTTGTCGCCCAGCACCGTTGACATCTCAATAGGCGAATGAATATTGCGCGGCCCCAGTTCTTCAATCGAAAAATCAACAGCTTCGCTCATAGAATCCCCCTTTCACCTTAATTGTACAACCATGCCGTTTTATATTCAAGTTTATGGCTGACTGCCTGCGGCAGTCAGCTTCGGAGTTTTCGCAGCGCCCCCACCCGTCATTGCGAGGAGCGTTAGCGACAAAGCAATCTTGTCAATGACTAAATTGCCACGCTTCGCTCACAATGACAGGGGGCATGACGGAGCGGGCTTTCAGTTCGCAATCTGATCGTCAAAGCGTTACGCGCCAATTACTAAGCAAGACTTTGCTCCCTGAGCATTACTCTTTGTTCATTGTTCTCTGGCCTTGCCAAGCGTCCGCCGTCAGCGAAAAAAAATAACTATTCGGCTTTACGGGTCATATACAACAGCGCTATAATACCCTTATAGTAGACTTGTTCGGGAACTTCAGTTTCAGAATAAGTTTCACCCCAAATGTTTTACAGCTATCATTCAAATTAACTTTTAAGGAGACATGATGCTCAACAGTAAAAAATTTCTATTGCTTATTATCCTCTCCGGCGCGGCGCTTGTAACAGCCGATTTTTTGATTTTATCTTTTTTTGGAATTCCAGTTTCCCGTCTGTGGATCAGGTTTGGACTGCCAGCTCTGGCATTTCTTATTTTGTACATTCCGCTTCTCGGACGAAACGCCCGTTGTTTTACCCACGGCTATTTTTTGAATGTAAACACGCAGGAATTCTCAAACCGGATCAAAGAAACCGGCGCAGTCCCCATCAAAATGATCGCCCTGAATGTCGTGAGTCACGCGGTTTTTCTGGGAGCGCTTTTTTTCCACAGCGGTTATTTAGGCATTGAAAGCGGCCTCAGAGGAGCGCTGTTTCTGGTATCTCTCGCCTTTGGAATGTTAGTAGGAACTTTCATTTATGTAGCCGGTGACGGACTCGTTTCCCGGACACTCCTTGCCCATAATCTCACGCAATACCCCCGCGATCTACGGGAAAACCGGCAGGAACTCAAAGCGTTCATCATTCCCACGGCAGTCGCGCTAATGACAATTCCGTTTGCGAGCGCCATCACAATGCTCGGCATGGGCGGAAACGAAACGCGGGAAATCTCCATGTCCGCCGTATTAATTCCCCTCATTATTTTCTTTTGCTGCATAATTGTTCTGACACTTAACCTCAAAAAAAACAGTTCCATACTCTACAATTCAATCACCGCGCAATTGGAAAATCTTTCATCAGAACAAAAAGATTTAACCAAACGCATCGGCGTCGGTTCAGTAGACGAGCTGGGAACTATCGCCGGAATGGTCAACACATTCTGCGAATATCTGAACACCGGGATTCACGACATCAAAGCCGGCCAGCGCGATCTTGCCGATACAGGGGTGGAACAAGTGTTACGCAAAACTCAAAGCCAGATGAACAACGCCAGCGCATCATCCGCCGCCATACACCGGACTGCCGGCGCTATCAAAACGCTTGAAACATCAGTCGTCGCGCAGGTAGACAGAATGAATCAAGCTTCAGCGGCAGTCGAAGAAATGGTAAGTAATATTTCTTCAATAGGATCGCTGACCGAAAAAATGGCGGCGCAGTTCAAAACAGTCGGCGAGGCGGCGGCGGAAGGAACTGATATTCAAAAAAACAGCGGCGAACGCATACGGATAATTGTCGAACAATCGCAAGCGTTGCAGGCCGCAAACCAAATCATCGCCGTTATTGCCGCGCAGACCAACCTTTTGGCAATGAACGCCGCCATTGAAGCCGCGCACGCCGGAGAAGCCGGCCGGGGATTTTCCGTAGTAGCCGATGAAATCCGCAAACTAGCGGAAAATTCATCGAATGAGTCGCAGAAAATAGGCGCGGAACTCAAACAAATCGTGACAAGCATCAATCAAATAGTCAAAGATTCCGAAGTTTCAGGCAATGCTTTCGCCGAAGTTTCCCGGCGGGCAAACGAAACAGAAAAACTAGTCTTTGAAGTCAATAACGCCATTCGTGAACAAAAAAGCGGCGCAGGACAAGTCATGGAATCACTGCGGGCAATGAACGAAATAACCGTCCAAGTCAGCGATGGTTCCACGGAAATAAGCCGGGAAAACACATCAATGATAAACGAAATTGACGCCCTGCAAAACAGCGCCAAAGAAATTACCGTCAGCATGGAAGAAATGTCAGGAAACATCGGCCTCATAAACGCAAACGCGCGCGAAGTCTCCGATCTTGCCGGAACATCCAAAATGGCCATACAAAAAATTTCGGCTATCGCAGACGGCTTTGAAGTCTAATTAATTGCATTAAGAAAGGGGGGCTGTTTCCACACTGCCATCGGCATACAGAAGCAATTCCAGTCCGCCCCCCTTACGCTCCAGCCGCGCTTTGCGCGTCTTGCGCTATCCCTCAAGTGGGGAATAGGGATTGGGGACTGGGGAATTAAGATTTTTGTCAGCTGTCTGCGCGTGTTTTTTTCACGATCTGATTACTACGCAAGAAATCGTTGTAAGTAAATGAAGCGAAAAAGCATTGCGATCAGATAACAAACAACAAATTCCCCACTCCCTAATCCCCATTCCCCAGAGCTTCATTGTTTTGCGTTACATTAAATAAGCGCAAATGTCTAAAATCACGTTTCCTTTTTCATCGGGATCAGTAAAGCGCGGATAATTATACCGCTCCAGAAACCAGCCGTTTTCCGAAAAATTCCAGCCTTGCTTTTTCAGGGCAGCCATTGACATATCGGACGCTTCCATGCTGTACAGTTCGCCGCTTTTTTCGTTTCCGTACAGCCAGCAAACCCCAATATCCCCGGCGGCAATTTCTATTGACTCAAACCCGTCCGGTACTTCCGAGCCGGGAGCGTAAAGAATGCCGATCCAATACTCAAAACCGTTATCGGCCGACATCCGTATAGCGCCTATATAGTCATCGCTTATATTGGGAATACTCGCGCATTGCTTCTTTAACGTATCAAACCACCCGCTCTGAAACCATTGCCCCCATTGACCCGCGAATGTGCCTGACGCATCATGATCCGCATTGGTATAACGTTTCCCGATCAGCTTTACGCCGGGTAAACTTTCCCTGTAAACTTTTACGATTTCCATAAATACCTCCAATTTTCGAACAATTCTACTATAACACAAAACCTGAGAATATGTACAAAAAAGCGTATTGGCTCTCGTGAACTATTTACCAAAAGATGAACCGGAAAATCCGCTGTACCGGCAACCCCTTACATTGACAAGACCATCTTTTCACGTACCATTTCGCCGATAAGTTCTGACGGTGTTTTATGGCTAGTTTCACTCAAGATACGAAGCCACGTCGCGGATACATCGTCCAGAATTACAATGTTGCCTTTATGCTTCATAAACAAACCGCTTTTCCCGTCTCCTGAAACTTCCGGCGGATTTTTGATCACCTGTTCATCCAGAGCGTCAGCTTCCTCATCAGTCATTTTTGGCATATTTTTCCTCTGTCTTTTATAGACTAATTAAATGGTGATAGATATTCCGGCATTTCATAGCATGGAATACATTTACGGACATCTCATCAATAACATTATACATGATTTCGAGCAGATTACCGTTATTATCAAAACCTAAAAGCAGGTGTTTGTCAGCGTCACTGTCCCAAATATCATCATAAATGACATTGAGAATAGCCTGCCGAATAGCGGATTCAGTAATGCCATGCTTAAAGGCAGATGGATTACATTCAACGGCAATATTCATACTTTTACTTTATCATTTTCCATGAAAAAAGCGTATAGGGGCAAGATGCGGGAACGCGGTAGTGTTAGTCACCCGAAAAGCCGAATGTCATTCCAGTACGTGTTTTGTCATTCCGGGCTTGACCCGGAATCTCGCTGTAATAATGCTGAGTAACGTGGGGACTGGGGAATAGGGAACGCCGTCAGAAATCTGATCGTGATAGTTTCATATTCGCCGGAGGCGAATAGCGGGGGGATAGGCGCAGCCCGCGAGAGCGGGCGGAGACGTAAGGGGGGACACGATAAATGTTTCGGTATGCGGGAAAATGTTTGGAAAGTGTCCCCCCTTTCTTAATACAACAAATGTGCGGAGTTTTGCCGGAGGGCAAAACTCCGGAGCTATTCGCCGGAGGCGAATAGCTCAATCCTTTGGGAGGCCGAAAAACTTGTTGGAGTTTTCCCATAGCTGGGCGGCAAGGGCTTCATCGTCCATTTGCAGCATTTCGGCGAGAAAACGGGCGGTCAGCGGGAGGTATTTGGGCATATTTCGCTTGCCACGGTGCTCGGCGGGGACCATGAAGGGGCTTTCCGACTCGATGAGAATCCTGTCCACGGGGAGCACGGATATTGTTTCGTGGAGATTTTTGGCGTTCCGGTATGTTAGATTTCCGGCGAACGAAAAATACAGGTTCAGGTCGAGGGCTTTTTCCGCGTAGGCTGCGTCTTCGGAATAACAGTGCAGCACGCCGCCTCTGGGGGGCAGCCGGTCGCGGAGTATGTCCAGCACGTCATGTCCGGCATCCCGGTTGTGTATAATGACGGGCAGGTTGAGTTTTCCGGCCAGGTCGAGTTGGGTAATAAAAAGCTCGATTTGAGATTTTTTATCGCCGAATTTCCGGTAATAATCCAGCCCGATTTCGCCAATGGCAATCACGCGGGGGTGCTGAACGGCGTGTTCGATCACCTGAATCCAGTCCTTTCCCGGATTTTGTACCTCGGACGGACTCACTCCGACAGCGTGATATACGTGGGCGGCGGATTTAAGATTTTCATAAACCTGGGTAAAGTCGTGGAGACTGTTACACACGGAAACGATTCGGGATACTGAAGCTTGCCGGGCTTCTTGTATCACAATGAGTTGCTCAATAGGGTCATCAACAATAAGCCCTAAATGGGCGTGAGTATCAAAATACTGCATCGCTTGATCCAAAAAGATATGATAGAAGATTCCAAACTGGATAAATTCAGTTTAACACACACTTTTCGTGCCGTCAACAAAAATTAAAAAACACGCAAAAAAATGGACTGAAATTGCCCCAAGAGGCGGGTAATTAAACCCCTACAGCGAATTTTTCGGCGAAATGAGGCTTTTTATTTCAAGTGTAATAAAACAAAGCATCATAAGATAATTATAATGCTTGCGTTTTGGCTGTTTGTGACTTACATTAATTTAATAACTATGTATTTTTCAAGTTTTTAGTAGCAGTTGTTCCAAAACTGCGGTTTCCGAACAACTCTGACAATCCCAAAACCGGAGGTATTTTATGATAGAACAGAGCGCTGACGTAAAAGCCGGGGCAAAACTGCGTTACGGCATGGTCGGCGGCGGGCAGGGGTCTTTTATCGGCGATGTTCACCGGAAATCTATTGCGCTGGACGGTCTCGCGGAGCTTGCGGCGGGGTGTTTTTCCCGTTCGCCGGAAAATTCTCTGGCGACAGGCGCGGCGTTGGGTGTTTCCCCGGATCGCTGCTACAAAACCTTCGAGGAAATGGCTGAAATGGAGGCGCGCCGCCCTGATAAAATAGATTTTGCGGTGATTGTTACTCCGAATAACGCGCATTTTGCCGCCGCGAAAGCTTTTTTAAGCAGGGGAATCCATGTTGTATGCGATAAACCGCTCACTTGGGAAGTCGCGGAGGCTGAAGCACTTGCGGAAATAGCCGCAAAAAATAAACTGCTGCTTGGTGTTACCTATACTTATACCGGATACCCCGCCGCGAAACAGGTTCGGGAGATGATAAAAAAAGGCGAAATCGGTGAAATCCGCTTTGTAAACGCCGAATATCCTCAGGAATGGCTGGCTACTCCGGCGGAAAAAGGCGACAACAAGCAGGCAAAGTGGCGGACAGACCCCAATATTTCGGGCAAATCCAACTGCGTCGGCGACATCGGTTCTCACGCCGAAAATATGGTCGCCTATATGACCGGGCTTAAAATCAAATCGTTGTGCGCTCGCCTGGACAAATTTGTCGAAGGCCGCGTTCTGGACGATAACGCGAGTATTCTTGTCGAGTACGAGGGCGGCGCGAAAGGGTTCTACTGGGCAAGCCAAGTCGCTGTTGGCTATGACAACGCCTTGTGGGTGCGGATTTTCGGCTCGAAGGGCACGATTCAGTGGTCGCAGGAATTGCCGAATTATATTGAAGTATTCAAGCTGGGACAGCCCAATGAACGCTGGTCACGGGGCAGGGACGGCTTTTACGCTCACGCGCAAAGTTACAGCCGTATTCCGTCCGGTCATCCCGAAGGCTATTTCGAGGCGCTGGGCAATGTTTACAAAACTTACATTGGCGCGCTCGCCAAAATCAAAGCCGGGCAAACTCCCGCCGAAGCGGACATGGATTTTCCCGGCGCGGAAATGGGCATAGACGGCGTAAAATTCATCAACAAATGCGTTGAAAGCTCCGGCAAAGGAGCTGTCTGGGTAAATTTTTAGGAGGATAATTATGTCAAGACCGGTAACAATTTTTTCGGGACAGTGGGCGGATTTGCCCTTTGAAAAATTCTGCGAAAAGGTAAAATCTTTCGGCTATGACGGTATTGAGATCGCCTGCTGGGGCGATCACCTCGATCTGAAAAAAGCGGCCACGAATCAGCAGTATGTCGCGGAGCGCAAGGCAATTCTGAAAAAATACGGCCTGAAAACATGGGCTATCGGTACTCATCTGGTCGGTCAATGCGTGGGAGACAACTGGGATCCCCGGCTGGATGGTTTCGCGCCGTCTGCGCTCGCGGGGAAACCGGAAGAAATCCGCAAATGGGCTATTCAGGACATGAAATACGCGGCGGCTGCGGCCAAAAATATGGGTGTCAAGGTTGTCACTGGATTTATGGGCAGCCCTATCTGGGCGTACTGGTACTCCTTCCCCCAGACCAGCGAAAAAATGATTGATGACGGTTTCAAACAGATCGTCAAACTCTGGACGCCGATTTTTGATGAATTTGACAAATACGGAATTAAATTCGCGCTGGAAGTGCATCCCACGGAAATTGCCTTCGATTACTACACCGCCGAACGGCTGCTCAAGGAATTCAAAAACCGGAAAACGCTGGGCTTTAATTTTGATCCTTCGCATCTTATCTGGCAGGGTGTTTCGCCGCGCATGTTCCTGCGGGATTTTGCCTCGAAAATTTATCATGTCCACATGAAGGACGCTTCGGTAACTTTGGACGGCAAGGGGGGAATTCTCGGCTCTCACATCACATTCGGCGACACGCGGCGCGGCTGGAATTTCCGTTCTCCGGGGCACGGGGATGTCGATTTTGAGGATATTATCCGCGAGCTGAACGCGATGAATTACAAGGGACCGCTTTCAGTCGAATGGGAAGATTCGGGCATGGACAGGGATTACGGCGCGGCGGACGCTTGCGATTTTGTTAAGAGCGTCAATTTTTCGCCGTCCGCAGTGGCTTTCGATGACGCCCTGAAATCGGACTAGGCGGCGCATGTCAGACACGGAATCCGGCGTTATTCTTTCGATTCAGAACATCACTAAAGAATTCGATGGGGTGAAAGTTCTGGACGATGTCTCGTTTGATCTCAAACGCGGCGAAATAATGGGGCTGATTGGAGAGAACGGCGCTGGAAAATCAACATTGATCAAAATAATCACCGGCATTTATTCGCCCAGCGCGGGAACGCTTGAACTGAACGGACAGCCGGCGCAAATACCCGATTACATCACCGCGAAAAAACTCGGTATTTCAATGGTTCCCCAGGAATTCAATCTCATTAATACATTGACCGTTTACGAAAATATTTTTCTGGGGAATGAGTTCAGGCAAAAATCGGGATTGCTGGACAAGCCGAAAATGCGGGAGCTTGCGGCGAAACAGCTCGAAGAACTGAAAATGCCTGTCGGCGTAAATCAGCTAATCGGCGGATTGTCTGTCGCGGAAAAACAGATGGTGGAAATTTCCAAAGCTTTGATGCTGCGCGCGCGGCTTTTGATAATGGACGAGCCTACGACAACGCTGACCGGACATGAAGTAAAAACCTTGTTTTCCCTGATGCGCGATCTGAAATCACAGGGCGTTACCATCGTTTTTGTTTCGCACAAACTTGGCGAGATAAAAGCGATTTGTGATCGCGTAACGGTGCTGCGGGACGGCAAGCTGATAAGCGTTGATAATACGTCTGAAGTGAATGAGGAAGATATTGCCCGCAAAATGATTGGCCGCGCTGATTTTTCGCAGATTTTTCCGAAAAAAACTCCTCGTCCCGCCGGAGAGGAAGTTCTGGAAGTCAACGGCCTTTCGATAGACGGCCTGTTACACAACATTTCGTTTTCGCTGCGAAAAGGGGAAGTGCTGGGCTTCGCGGGGCTTGTGGGTTCGGGGCGCACGGAGCTTGCCGAAGCTGTCATGGGATTGCGGCAGATCAATTCAGGCGTTACCACGCTGGGCGGGCAGGAGATCAAACAGATTAAAAAGCCCGCCGCCGCGGTGAATTACGGCCTTGCGTATCTGAGCGAGGACAGGCAGGGCAAGGGCATCGTGCAGGGCTTTAATTTGCCGCAGAATATCACGCTTATTTCGCTTAAAAAATATCTGAAAGGAATTTTTATCGACAAAGCGCAAGAAGCGAAAAAAACCGAAGAATACACGAAAATGTTTCATATTGCGGCGGCTTCGCAAAAAATGGCTTTGCGTTATCTGTCCGGCGGAAACCAGCAAAAAGTTTATTTGTCCCGGTGGCTGGACACGAATCCGTCGATACTTATTCTCGACGAGCCAACCAGGGGAATCGATGTCAACGCAAAGCATGAAATTTACGAGTTTATTCACCAGCTGGCGGAACAGGGCATTTCCTGCTGGGTAATTTCCTCCGAGCTGGAAGAAATTATCGGGTTGTGCGGCAGAGTGTACGTCATGCGCGAAGGCAGACTGACAGGCTGTCTGGAAGGCGATCAAATTAATCAGGAAGAAATTATGTTTCACGCGACAGGAATTAGGGGGAATCAAATCTGATGAACATACAAGCGGCTGTCAAAAAATTCAAGTGGAGCGAACATTCCACCGGATTGGGATTTATACTGCTTTTTTTACTGGGGTTCATTGTTTCGTGGGCGGCTCAAGATTTCAAAGGAGTGCCGATTTTTATATTGCCCTCCAACTTTTTAATGGTGCTGCGTCAGGTGTCATACACGGGAATTATTGCGCTGGGAATGACGCTGGTAATTATTTCTGGCGGCATAGACCTTTCGGTCGGCTCGATGACAGCCTTCGCCGGGGGAATTGCCGTTTTTCTGTTAAAACAATTTCCTTCCAATTCGCTGTTCGGTGTGCTTGTCGCCTTGGTTTTCGCGCTTGTTTTCGGGGCTTTTTGCGGCTTTGTAAACGGCTTCATGGTAACGAAGGGACGCATCGCTCCTTTTATTGCCACGCTGGGAACAATGGCGATTTTCCGTTCGCTGATTTTGTATCTTTCAAAAGCGGCGAATATTGAATCGGTCAATACCGAATTTAAAAAATTCGGGCAAGCGTTTATTCTGGATATTTCTCTGCCAGTGTGGGTGTTTTTTATTTTGGCGGCGGCTATGCATCTTTTGCTTAACAATACCCGTTTTGGCCGCTATGTCTGCGCGGTGGGAGCAAACGAACAAGTCGCCCGTTATTCGGCAATCAACGTGCAGCTTATAAAACTCATTCCGTATGTGATCACCGGTTTTATGGTGGCGGTTTCGTCAATGCTTTGGGCTTCACGCATAAACGGCATACAGCCCAGTCAAGTCGGCGCGGGTTATGAACTTGACGCGATAGCCGCCGTGGTTATCGGCGGAACTTCCATGTCGGGCGGCAAAGGAACAATAATCGGCACGGTGTTAGGCTCGATAATGTTGGGAATGATCAACAATATGCTTATACTGGGCGGCGTTTCATCATTCCTGCAACAGGCGGCGCGGGGTTTGGTTATAATTGTGGCAGTATTGCTGCAATACAATAGCAACAAATAATTTTTATATGGAGGAGAGAGAAATGAAGAAAATTGCCATTATTCTTCTGGCACTGGCGTTGGCCGCGCTTCCGGTATTTGCCGGCGGCGGAAGACAGGCCCAAACAACCCAAGCGATCAAGATCGGCGTAGCGGTTCCCACAGCGGATCACGGCTGGACCGGCGGTGTCGGCTGGTGGGCGGATTTCAAAGTTGAAGAGCTGAAAAAACAGTACCCGGATATTCAGTTCAACGTAGTCCATTCGCCTAACGCCACCCAGCAGGTGACAGATGTCGAAAATCTTGAGGCATGGGGAATGAACTATCTGGTAATTCTGCCCCACGAGTCCGCTCCGCTTACCCAGCCGGTAAAAGACTTAGCCGGGAGAGGCGTGAAATGCATCGTCGTTGACCGCGGCCTGACCGACACCACGTTCGGCTATGTGAACCTCGCCGGTGACAATCCCGGTCTGGGACGCATGTCCGGCGAATGGCTGGCCAAAACAATGGTAGCGGAAGGGCTGACCAATTACGTGGTTATGGGCGGAATGCCGGTAGTCATTGACACTGAACGCATGACCGCTTTCTTTGAGGAAATGGACAAAGAGCCTTCGCTTGTGCCGCTGCTCGGCAAAGACAAATATGAGTTCGCCAACTGGTCAACTCAGGACGGCCTGCGGCTTATGGAAACCTTCTTGCAGCAATATCCAAAAATCGACGCGGTATTCTGCCAGGACGATGACGTTCTGACCGGCGTACTTCAGGCTATCCGCGAAGCCCGCAGAGACGATGTAAAAATCGCCCTCGGCGGAGCCGGTTCAAAGGCCGTATACGAGATGATCATGAATGGCGATCCGCTGGTACGCGCAACCGCGACTTATCACCCTTCGATGATAGCGGACGGCATACAGTACGCGGTTGATGTGGCGACCGGCGCAAAGAGCGCCGACTTCGCAACCGCCGCGCAGCCCACAACGGTAGTTATCCCGTCAGAAATGGTAACAATAGACAACGTAGCCGCGCATTACAATCCTGACTCTTCGTTCTAATCAGACATTCGCAGGGCGGCGGCAAAATCGGCTTCCGCCCTGTCATTTTCGCCTAATGCCAGTAAAATATTTCCCCGCGCGTTATAAGCGTCCGCTGATTGTTCCAACCTGATCGCTTCGTCAAGATCGGCCAGCGCGTTTTCGTAATTTCCCGCGTTATACGACACATTCCCTCTGTTCCGCCACGCTGCCGCATAAGCGGGAGCAATTGTCAGAGCGCGGGTAAAGTCGGCTGCGGCTTTTGCTTCATCACCCAAACGGTACAACGCGCTTCCCCTCCCGTTCCACGCCGCCGCGTTACGTGCTTCCAGTTTGATCACGCGGGTATAATCATCCGCCGCTTTTTGATAATCACCGGTTTCGTAATACACATGGGCGCGGTTTACCAGCGCGTCAGCGTAATCATTCCTGATTTCAAGGGCGCGGGTAAAATCGGCTAAGGCCTTGCCGGTTTCGCCGTATTCGGAATAAACATAGCCGCGATAATTGTACACTTCGGCGCGTTCGCTTCCATATCTGAGCGCGCGCGAATAGTCTTCCGCCGCTTGCGGGAGATTTCCTTTTTTCCGCAGCGCGTTTCCCCGCGCAATATACACTTCGGCATTATCCGGTTTAAGTTCCGCCGAACGGTTAAACTCCGCAATTGCCCTGTCGTAATCGCCCGCCTGATAGAATCTTTCTCCCGCCAAAAAAGAAACGCGGTACTGTTCCATGCCCATTGACGAAAGAATATTCTGATCGATTTTTTGATAATTGCGGGGATTGATTTCCGCGATGTCCACTCCAAAGGCGGGAAGCGAGCCGGAAAAACTGCCCTCGTCAAGATGGGGACGGTAAGTAAAAGAAACAGTGGCGCTGTTATTGTTCAGCACTTCCACGGCGCGGCGTTCGTGGAAACTGTTGTGGTAAACCATGTCCAGAGAATAATTTCCTTCGGGCAAACGCAGCACAGCGCTTTCAAGCGAATCAAGGGAAAAGATTTCCGTTACGCGATTTTTTTCTGTAACGGTAACAGTTCCCGGAAAAAAACTGCTGACTCGCAATTCCCCCGGATCAAGCCAGCGATCCAAAAAAATAAAATCCCGCGCCGCTTGAGAATTTCCGGCAATACACGCCGGAGTCACATAACGCCCGTTGTTCGCGTTTTCAAAGGCCGCAAGCAACGCTGCCGCTCCGCCGTTATCCGAAACCACAAGCGGCAGTCTATCAAGATTTTCCGCCAAGCGGACGGCGGCGAGCGGCAATTCCGGCTGTATGCCGGAGCGATTTGTGTCAATAAGAATTACGGCCTTGCGGGTATCAAGCGCGAGTATCCATTCCGTAATTTCCTGTGCGCTGATGTTTTGTTTTCCGGCGTTCCGTTTTCCGTTTGAATCTTTGCCGTCCCAGGGAATGATAAATAAATTGCCGGCCTTGTCTATGCCGGAATACGCGGAAATATACACCAAAAGAACGTCATCGTTTTTCATAACGGAATCAATTGCGCTGAGCGCTCCAGAAAAATTCGCTTTGGTGAATTCATCGTCAGAAAGGTTTCGGATAACAATTTTTGAATATAAATTCCCTGTTCGCTGGCGCGACAGCAATTCTGTCAACGCGGCGGCATTAGCCTCGGCGGGCGGCTGTTCTCCGCGTTCACTGGAAAAACGCCGCGCAAGGGCTGACCCGCGAAAAGTGTCCGACACGGCAAGCAGCGCGTACAAAACCGGTTTATCCGGCGCGGTTTTCTGAAATTCTTCAAGCGTCGGAGATTTCACAATAATTGTTTCGCCCGCCCGCGTAGTATCCTCAATCTTCGCGCCGTCACATCCAGCAAACAAAAGACAAATCAAAAAAGCGGCGAAAAATTTCCCGGACAAAATCAATCGCCTCTAATAAAAGACCTTGATGTGTTCCACCGTTGAGCGGTGTTTCATTTTCAGTACCAATATTTGTTCTTGCGCGGAATATATCCAGCCGGAAGAATCGTAACGCTCAAACTGGGGGTCGGTAGGATAATCAATATTATAAATCTGAATTTTACTGAATGGCCTAATTCCCCGAATCATCATATAGTGAGTTTCACCAACCGGAAAGGATACCGAAATATCAAGAATATTATTTTCCTGAGCGGCATCAACCGACAACGCTCCCGTCCACGCCCACAGCCCGCTGACTCCGGAACCGATTTTCGCCGCTCGCGGAAAATATTTGCCGGGGCCGAGAATATGGTACATTTGTGCCGCGCTAATTTTAGCCCCGTCCGCTTCGGAAAAACGCGCAGACACGGGAACAGCGCCTGCCCCGTCTTTCATCAATAAAACCGACAACACCAGCGAGCGTCCCAAACCTGCCCAGTCATCTTCGCCCGCCGCGCCTGCCCATGTCCACAAAGCTTTTCCCAAACGGAGATTATATTCGATGTTCGCCGAGTCACCCCTGAAAAACAGCGCCATATCTTTTTCCGAGTCCTTGCGAATTCCGCCTGAAAAAACATCGCAGGCCGGCCCGGTAAGCCGCTCAAAAGGATTATCTCCGTTTGGCCGCCATTGCCGTATATCCATATAACCCTCAAAAATTCCGGGACAAATTTCCGGTATCAGCGCGGAAGGTTCTATGGAACGGATCAGCTCCAAACCTTCCTCGGCAATATTCACAAGACCGCGCGTCAGCAGAAATTCAAACACATGACTCTCTCTCAAAATATCCGGCGACTGTTCGTTTATCAAGCGCGAGATACGGTCAATTTTTTCCCGCTCTGCCCGAACAAAAGAACGCAGCGCGGCATTCATGCCTCCCAAAAAAACCGACGAATTGTAACTGCGCTGAGAGCTTGAAAGAAATGCCTCCGGCACAGCGCTAACAGCGTCACGATAAACATTCCGGCTGACAGCTTCTCCGCAGTAGGCCGTCACCATATCTTCGCTTACCGCGCTGGAAATATTCCGGTTCCAGTATGAAAAATTCTGATCGTTCCAACGCGCAAGAATATCGTTGAACTGCGTGTTTTGAGTATTGGCAACAATGTAATCCGCCGGATTAAACGCTTTGAGTTGGGGAAGTACCCGGTAAGCAATTGACGGCGAATCGCCGCGCAGAGTAAGCACGCCGTTTTCAGCCAGACCAACAGGCCGGCTGAAAACATAGGAAACTCCGTTATGCGTAATGCTGATATTCCCGCCGTCCGCCTCGCGCCTGAGTGACGCCCGCTGAAGCCTGACAGGAATATCCACCGCCGCCGCCCTGGAAGCGAATTCCGCGCTAATCCTGAGTTCAGGAGTTTCGCCGGCTGTTTCAAAGACAAGCGAAGTTCCGTCCGACAGCGCAAAACGCGCCGTGTTTCCACTAATCTCCATACTTTCGACTGCCGCCAGAGTCCGCTGATTTCTCATACCGCTTATGACAAAGCCGTCATCTTCGGACTTATTCCGCAGCGAAAACTCCAGCCCGCCGAAAGAAACACCCGCCCCGCCCGAAAGCCTCGCGGCGGTTCCGTCAGACTCCGGCTGTTCCCCGGAAGCGGCGCTCCCGCCATTTTCCGAGGGCTGGGCATATTGACCGCTTATCGTCATGTTTCCAATCCGGCGGGAAAAATTCCCTTTTTTTGTGAATTGCAGTACCACCAGTCCGGCAAATACCACACAATACAGAACCAAAAATCCGAAAATACGGAGAACTACAGGTTTTCTCATCTAAAATGACGCCTTTTTGAACGCTTCCGCAATGAAGGGTACATACCGCAGGGGAAGCGCGTAGATTACCGGCGCTTAACTTGCCGGTCAATGAATAATTGTATAGTATATATTACTATGAATACCTGTTCCACTCCCCCCCAGTATTGGGTTTTTCTTCTGGCGGTTTTGACGGCGGCTTTTTTATCGTGCGCGACACCGCCAAAAACAGCCACTCCTTCTGGTGATGAAACGCCGCCGCCCGTTCAGCCGGGCACGACAGCTGAAATGGAAATTCCGCCCGATGAACCGGAAACCACAGAGGAAGTTCTCACCGAGATTTCGCGCTTTTTAGGAGAAGGAAAATATTCGGACGCGCTTTCCCTTTTTGATAAAATCGAATCTCCCGATTCCGAATCCGATGAAATACAACTTATCAAAGCGTCAGTGTTCAACACACTGGGACAAAGCGCGGACGCGCGCGGAATAGCGGAAGAAATTATTTCCAGAGAACCAGAAAACATTGACGCGCTTCTGGTACTCGCGGCTTCGGCGGCGGTAGACGGCAAAAACCGGGATCAAAGATCAATTCTGGAAAAGGTGATCAAAATAGATCCCGCGCATACCAAAGCTTTGTGCGATCTTGGTTTCATGGCGCTCAGCACTCAATCCCTGAGAACTGCGGCGGGTTATTTCGACAGAGCGCTTACTTCCGACTCCGATTACGGGGACGCGCTGGTCGGGCGGGCTGTTACTTACCGGTATGGTCACGAACCGCAAAAAGCCGAACAGCTTCTCAATAAAGCAATCAGACTCTACCCGGAATGGGCAAGCCCGCTCAACGAACGGGCGCGTCTTTACAAAGGCGCGGGGTTTGCGCGGGAAGCGCTGGCCGATTTGGACAAGGCAAAAATACTTGAACCGGACAATGGCTGGATTGCCGTAGACCGGGGAATGACTTTAGTCGATCTCAACCGCAAAGATGAAGCGCTGGAAGAATTCTCCCGCGCCATAAAAATTGATCCTGAAAACTTTCTCGCGCATGTGTACAGCGCAGGCATTAAAGACGAGAGAGGGGACATTGCCGGAGCGGAGCAGGATTACATAGCATTAACAAGAATCAAACCCGAATATTATTTTGCCTTCGAGGGACTGGGCATGGCGAAAATGCGGAACGAAGAATGGGGCGCGGCCCGTGACGCTTTTCTTGAGGCATACAGATACGCTCCCAAAGAATACTCGTATGCCCTGCTCGCGGCAATCAACTGGATGCGCGCTGGACAACTCAACGACCCCAAACAATTTCTGGCGCAGGTTCTGCGGAGCGTTCCCAGAGAATCCCTGGAATGGTACATGCTCAGGCTGTTTCACGATCTGGCGGGCGACAACGACATTGCTTTGCGTATCGACAAGGAAACCAATTTTGACAACAAAGCGCGTATGCTGTTTTATTTAGCGAATTATTATGATATAAGGGGAAATAAGAATTTGGCGGACAGATATTTTTTGCAAACGCGGGAAATGAATCGCCAGACAACGCCGGAATGGCGGTTGAATGAATGGTTTCTCGAACAAAGAGGCCTTGCGGCTTTTTAGAAATTACTAGGAATGACAATGAATGACAATAGCTTGCGTATAACACTGAACGGAAAAAAAATTATCCTCATCGGAACTGCCCATATTTCTAAGGGAAGTATCGAGGAAGTCAACCGCATTATCACGGACGAAAAACCCGGCAAGGTCTGCGTAGAATTAGATCAGGGACGTTACACGTCAATTTCCCAAAAGGAAAGCTGGGAAAAACTCGACGTGTCAAAAATTTTCAAAGAGGGCAAAGGTTTTCTGCTGATTGCCAATCTGGTGCTGTCCGGTTTCCAGCGGCGCATGGGCAGCGAGCTGGGAGTCAAACCCGGTGATGAAATGAAAGCGGCAATTGAAACATCGGCGGCGCTGGGTATTCCGTTCCGTCTCTGCGACAGGGAAGTGCAGACAACACTTCGCCGCGCATGGGCACGCTGCGGTTTGTGGAGCAAATGCAAACTGCTCGCGTCTCTGCTTGCCAGCGCGTTTTCCACGGAAAAACTCAAACCCGAAGAAATCGAAAATCTCAAAAAGCAAAACGAGCTTGACGGAATGATGGGCGAACTATCCGATTATCTCCCGGAAGTCAAAGAGACTCTGATTGACGAACGAGATCAGTATCTCGCGGCAAAAATCTGGATTGCGGCCAATGAGGACGATTCCACCGATCAAACAGTCGCGGCAGTAGTCGGCGCAGGTCACTCACAAGGAATAAAATCGCATCTTGAAAAAATTGCCGCCGGTGAGGAAAGCTCCGATGTTTCCCAGCTCGACATTATTCCCCCGCCCAGAACAGCGTCAAAACTGGCAGGCTGGATTATTCCCATCGTAATTGTCGCGCTTATTGCCGTAGGCTTTTTCCGCGCCGGAACAGCTTTAACTCTGGAAATGATTCTCCGCTGGGTACTGTGGAACGGTTCACTCGCGGCAGCCGGCTGCCTTATCTCACTGGGACATCCTCTGGCAATACTAGCGTCGTTCCTGGGAGCGCCGGTCTCTTCGCTAAATCCTTTTATCGGTATCGGAATGATTTCCGGCCTTGTTCAAGTGGCGTTCTGCAAACCCCGCGTAAGCGACACCCAAACATTATTCGAGGACATCTCCAGCCTGAAAGGAATTTACCGCAACAGAATTTCGCGGGCATTACTCGTATTCTTTCTTTCAAGTCTCGGCGGCGCAATCGGCAATTTTATCTCAATTCCAGCTATAGCAGGTCTCTTGATAAAATAAAATCTTCTATAAAAAAAAGGGGGGACACTTTCCCGGCATTTTCCGGCACATAGAAACATTTATCGTGTCCCCCCTTACGTCTCCGCCCGCTGTCGCGGGCTACGCCTATCCCCCGGTTATCCGGCGAAGCCGGATAGCCAAACAGCCATCCTTTTATTGACGAACGGAACGAGAGATACCGGCGCGCATTTATCTCCTAAAACCGGTATCCTAAACAAAGGGAGAAACGCGGGCCGCCGACCAAAGCATATTTTGCAACAACATCCATCAATGCATGTTGAAAGAAACTTAAAAAATTTACCCAGAAATTATCGCCGCTTAGTTCGATGCTGACATTGGTTTTTCCGAAAGCGCCGTAATAGCCAAAAGAGGGTTCAAATATTAATCCGCCTGGTTTATCAAAATCAATCCTCCAGCCCAGTTTTCCGCCAACTGTGAAATAATGTGATAAAATGGGTTCTTTGCCGTTAAATTGCGTTATCATGTTTCCATACCCAAGCATACCGTCCAGAAAAAAAGTATCCCGCTGTGGGTAATACCGTATATGCTCTTCAACCGAGAAGGATGATATATTACTCCCGGAGTCAAAAAAGAATATTCCGGTATAGCCCAGTAGAGTCGCCAAACTTACATATTCTGAAAGCTGCCGCTCATACTGAATACCGGTCGCGGAATACATGCTAGACAAGCCGGAAATATTATATACTCCAGTAAGCAAAAGCGAATAACCGATTGCCCCAATGTCAATCGAAACAGTATTTTTTGGCGGAGGGTTTTCGGGGTCGATTTCTTCCGCGTAAACAATACCGCCCAAAAATATGCACAAGATCATCACCAACAACATTTTCTTTTTCATATGCGTCTTCTCTTACATTCCATTATCATTTTGGCACTCTTCTTAAATACATTAGATTTCTCTATTTTTTAAATTCATTTTTTTTATCACTTACAAAATTATAACTAACAATTG
>QMCE01000670.1_pt1 | contig 21402 bp, 16 predicted proteins | sample 1821851 | NCBI WGS metagenome assembly QMCE01 (sample SAMN09453174, study PRJNA476694) | Termite gut metagenome, whole genome shotgun sequencing project. | isolation source: worker | host: Odontotermes sp. | place: South Africa:Pretoria | collected 2016-01-28 | reverse complement strand
GGGTGGGAAGAGCCGCCTGTCCAGCAGCGGATGCCGGATCCCGGGCTTGCCGCCGGTTTCGACAGATATGACGAACCGGCCGAATCAAGGCCCAGGGTGCAGTTCGGCCGGAGCAGCAACGAGGAGAGCCGCCAGCTTCTCAGCGTTTCGGGGACGCCCTGCCAGGTCGTCTCGGTCTCAGGCGTGAACAAGCGGCTCATGATCGAGGGCGGGCGCGATGTCGCCCTTGCCGAGGGGGCGCGATTGGAATTGTGCCGCGACGGGCGTGGACGTGTTTGCCAACCAGTCTTCATGCGAGGTGCTTCACGCCACGCTCGCTCCCGAACCGGGCGATACGGTGAGACGCGCGCAACGGTGAAGGTGGATGTCCTCGCAGAGGCAAACCCGGCAGTGTCTTTTCTTTGGCATACATCCGGCGGCGTCCGCATCCCGCAGCGTCTGCGGGGGAAAGGAAATTTGCGGGAATCCCGAAAGAGCGTCGGCGAAAACGGCAATTGTCTTCAAGGATTTTTCCGTTTTTCGAAACAGACAACCGCCGCCGCGCGCGGCGGCATACGGGAACGCCATGCCGCACGCAATCCGAATCGTCATCGATGCCGCAACAGCGACAGCCGCGACAACGGCTCTCGCGATCTGCCTCGCGTGGCAGCCGCCGATCGGCGCGGCCGAAACGAAACGCAACCGCGAGGAATACTCCCCCTCCGCATCCTCCGCGTCCATTGCGGCGCGGCGGGGACAAACCCTGCGCCTCACGCTCTCTCCGGCGCGGCGGCAGCCGAACCCCATCGAGCTGCCGAAATCGCTCGCCGAATTGCGGAAAACGGCGGGAGAATCGTATCTCTGCGCGCAACGGGGGAACTTCCTCGTCGCGGCCGACCTCGACCGATCCGAATACGAATACCTGATCGACGGCGTGCTGGACTATTGCGCGACAGCCCTCTCCAGGGTGTTTTTCGACAAGGGGCCGGCTCCCGGCACGATCGTCAACATCCTCATCTTCAGGAATTACGACAGCTACGAAACAGGATTGCGGCGTTTTCTGGACATGGAGCCCATCAGCCCCTACGGGCACTACGGCCATTCGCAAAAATACATCGTCGTCAATTACGAGACCGGGCCTGGGACGATGGTTCACGAACTCACCCACGCCCTCATGTCGGAGGACTTTCCCGAAGCGCCCATCTGGATCGCCGAGGGCATGGCCAGCCTGTACGAACACTGTCGCGCCGAAGGGGACGTGCTCCGGGGGGACGACAACTGGAGGCTCCCGGAGCTCAAGGCGGCGCTCGACGCCAACTCCCTGACCCCGCTCCAAACGCTTCTCGCCATGCCGCCGTCCGTGTTCCGGGGCCGCAGGGAAAGCCTCAATTACGCCCAGGCGCGGTATTTTTGCAAATATCTGGAGGAAATGGGGCTGCTGCCCGCGATATACAAAGGATTCCGGAACGGATTCGGACAGGACCCCACCGGAGCGCGGTTCATTTCGCAGGCGTTCGGCAAGCCGCTTGAGACTGTGGAGACGTCCTGGAAACGCTGGATCGCTTTCCAGCACTGGAAGGAATAGCCGGCGTCGCCCCTTGCAATGCGGCGTGATTCGCGTAGAATTGGAGTTGACCGCCCGCCGGGGCGGCAGTTCCTTTTTTATCATCCCGGAGACACGCCATGACTGCAAGCCCCAAAAAACGTGAAGGCAAATACCTCACTTTCGCTCTCGGCGAAGAGGAATACGGCATTGACGCGCTCAAGGTGCAGGGCATTCTCAGCATCCAGCCCATCACTCCCATACCCAACGTTCCCCATTACGTCAAAGGCGTGACGACGGTGCGCGGAAAAGTCGCGCCCATCATTTCGGCGCGGCTCAAACTCGGCATGGGCGAGGTCGAATACACGCCGGCGACCTGCATTATTCTTGTGTCGCTTCAGACGTCGTGGGCTGGGCTTATCGTCGACACGGTGCGCGACGTCATCGACATATGGGAAAAGCAGATTGAAGACCCGCCGCAGATGAGCCAGTATTCCGACGATGAGGTCATCGGCCTGGCGAAAATCGGCCAGACCGTCAAAATTCTCCTCGACATCGACAAAACCCTCGCCGACGTCCTGCCGGAAGACGTCGCGTCCGCCGGCGCCGCCATTCCCTTGTAATCGTTTTAACGGCATGGCATGAAATTCTGTGATATGAGTATTGCGGACTCGCCCCATAGCTGTATTTCGCCGTGTGGTTCGGCGAAATACAGCGAGCGGGAGATGACGCTTTCTCGATCCGCATAAGTATGAAAATTCGTAAAAGGCTTTCATGCCATTATATCACTATTGACCGCATTTCGGTGACAGTCTATGGTGTCTCCAAGCTTCCACAAATGGCGCAAAATATATGTATACTGTCACCGGATTCTCCAATTATTATTTACAACGCTTCAATACGGAAATATAAATTCAACGCCGTCTTTTTCCAAATGTTTCCATCGCTTGTATATCTCTTTATAGTATGTCCTTGTCGCAACAATTATTTTTTTTACGCCCAGCGTCAAAATCTCATCCGGGGAATATATCGTAAAACGATCGTTGAATGATGTACCCCATTTTTGGGGATCGGAATCAAAAAGATGAATGGCAAAGTCAATTTCACCCAATCCATTCTCATACTGCACTACAATATCATTTGTAAAAGCTCCTGTCCCATAAATGCCGACATTCGGTTCGATGTGCTCCAAAAACTGCCGCAATTTCAGATTTGCATCATTTATTTCCGCAATTTTTTGCATAATAGGCAAATGCTGAGTGCACTTCTTTTCACAGATGCCGCATTCTTTACAGGGAAACTGTTCTCCAAAACGAAAATCCCAATTGATCTTCAAATTCCAATAAAGCCGCTCGGCGTTTTTATTGGACAGCAAATATCTATCGTGTTCCATCATCAACTTGGGTATTTCCAGATTTGCAGGACATCCCTGACAATAACGGCATCCCGTACAAAGCGATACGAATTTTTCAGAGAAATTGGCATTGATTCTTTCGTAATACCGGCGATCAAGCGTTTTCCCGTCATCGGCTACCGAGATATTTTCATCAAGTTGCTCCAGTGTGGATGCGCCGGTCAATGCCAAGGTAATTTCATCTTTGTTCAATAAAAAGCGCAAAGCGGCCATGGATACCGTATCTTCCTGAAACTCCAGAATATATGAAAAAATATTCGGATTCTGAGGTATGAATCCCCCTCCCAGCGGGTTCATGATCGCAACGCCGAGCCCTTTCTCATGAGCAGCTGCAATGCCCTGTTCCCTGTATTTTGAATTCAGTACATTATACCCTATGGTAACTCCCTCGAAATATCCGTCATTGACAATTTCTTCTATTTCTTCACCCGTGCAATGGGTAGAAAAGCATAGGTGCTCGATCAGGCCTTCTTCTTTAGCCTTCAGCGCTCCTTCCAATGGGCCACCAGGTTTCTTTATATTTCGATATTGCTCAATATCCATAACTGTCCAAATATGGAAAAAATGAATTTTATCCACATCCAAAGTTTTCAAGGAGGTTTCCAGACGCCGCCGTAATGCATCCGCAGTGGGATCTTCATCATATTTTGATTTTGTTGAAATGAAAAATTCGTTTTTCATTCGCTTCAGCGCGCGCCCTAAAATATGCTCGCCTTTATAATTTGCATATGTATGTGCGGTATCGAAATAATTAATTCCTTTTTCATTGGCGATTACCGCCAGTTCAACGCATTTTTCAAATACATCTGCATTCCATGTGTTGCATCCTGAATATGTGCCGCCGAATCCAATAACTGAAAGATTCTTTCCGGTTCTTCCGTATTGCTTGTATCGCATTGCTCGCACCCTCTCTTTTATCCGTATTGCCTATTCATATATATGTATGTTGGGACAATTTAAGCAAATTGAAGGGATATTGGCGATATCGATATCAACAGCCTCAAAGGCTTCTGTCTGCTTAACAACTTTTTCAGATGTCATAATATCAAAAAAAGATGCCTTATTCAGATTGCCGACAGATTTCATTTGATAATTACAGCAAGACAGGAATATCTCGCCAGAGGATTTTATGACAATATTGCCGAAAAGAAAACATTGTTTATATCCAATAACCTTCCCCAGCGCTCTTGGCTTGGATTCCAGATTGGAATTCCCTATGGCTGACAAATATACCCGATCCGCTCCTTCTTTCCGCCAATATGACATATAGGGGATAAATTCTTCCCGGCTGACGTCAGACATGATGTAGCGAACTTCTATAATTGTTTTCTTGCAAAGTTCTCTTTTCAATCTAATCAGATTTTGTATGTTTTCTGTGACTTTTAGAAAATTTTTTTCACAGATATGCTCCGGAAGATTGGAGCCTTGGAATTCCCTATATACTTTTGTCGTAATGCCGGTAATGCTGATATGGATAACGCTTATATTTGCAGACAGCAAAGAGTGTGAAATATCCCTATCCAACAAAACGCCGTTTGTGATCATTTCAACTTGAATATCCGGAAGCTCACATCCGAACTTGTTGATCACAGGTATTATGTCTTTATAAACAAGCGGCTCGGTATTGCCATCGAAACGCACACGCTCGAAGAGCACTTCTTCGGAATTTTTTAATTTTTTTATATCCGCAACAACAGCATCAAGCATTTCTCTATTCAATACTTCGCCGGTCATATTTGATTTAAATGCACACATTTTGCAAGAAAGGTTGCATGATGATATAAGCTCTAGCATGATGGATTTGTACAAAATATTCCCTCCTGTGCGGCGAACCTTGCGGATGACTTTAATCTGGCAATGAGAGCCTTGTTTACATATTCTGGATGGGAAGACTGCATTCACAATTGCATAATCTGCAATATGGATGAAAGTAGCGGCCAATCAAAATATCTTCCACAAGATATTATTTACGCCCCTACTGCCGACTTGATGTTCAAGCATATTATAGAGTGATTCTTACAAGAAAAACTCTCTACTATGCCTGTTCACCGGCAATGGAGATTGTCCGGGGTTCAGCAAAACCGCAATACTGGCATGATTGCATATATTCCGTATTGTTTTTAAACGCGACAAGCAGGTCTTTTAGTTCCAATTTGCCATATTTCCGTATGTCAACATAATCCGTTGGAAAATCAAAATCGGTCAAATTATCTATTGCAGGAGTCATAAGGCATGCATAAAATCTCCCGTTCCAGAGAATATTTTGTTTCACGCAGCAACGTGCGAAATCGCGGCGACATTGCTCACTATCCTTACTCCTATGAACAACTTCAGGAACTTCATACCAGTGATCGTCTTTTCCATATATATGGTATGCAATATCATGCTTGGATAAAAACTTCAAATTGTTCTGCAAAATCGTCATCTCGCGTTCAGTTGCATATTTCTCGTAATTACTGATTAGAAGGCTGATTTTCGGATTGCGCAGCGTATTGGCGTATTGATCTGGAATATCAATAAAAGCATTCGTGATAATCTGTATGAAGCCTATATTGCTAATTTTTACAAGCACATTCAGTACTTTATCCAAGTCCTTATTGAGGAAAGGCTCCCCGCCTTCAATATTGACGTTATTGACATAATCAATGGCTGAAAACAATAAATTGATGTCGTCTATCAGCTGTCCGGAATTCATGATGATTTTTTTAGACAGTTTTATCTGCGTAATATACTGATTGCAATGCTTGCATTTCAAATTGCACACATTGTTGATTCGGACATCAATTTCATCCAATTCCAAACATCCTCTTCCGGCAGATAAAGCCGTCGGCCTCAGGAAGGATTTCACTTTATCGCAAAAAACCGGCGTACACAACGGATTGGTCTTGCACTCCTTGATGTTTAGGTTCTCCCTAGTTTGCAGGCAGACAAGGGACATGTAGATGTATGCGCCTCTTAAAATATTTTTATAGCCGCTGGAAATCAGCCAAGCGGAAACTGATCGGTATGTTTCTATGGAAATGATTGCGCAAATCACCAGTGTTGTGGATGGATTGCAATGCCCGGAAAATGGCTGTTCCACCTTATAGAATTTATCATTAATCGATATCGCATTCAACGAATCCGCATTTTTATCCCATATTGAAGAAACAGATATATTATTGGCATGCAAAGCGTTCAGAAGTTCTTTCCCAAGGGCTCCGGCGCCGTATAAAACAATATTTTCATATTCGCGCAAATCAAGAAATTCTGAATCACCATAAAGATTGATTTTCATGAATATCTCCATAGGCATTTACAATGGGATAATCGTCATATCGGCGGCATGCCCCGGAACATCAAAATATCTCTCCAGAAAAAGCAGACTGGCAAAATAATATTTTATACCGTAGGAAACAAGCTGCGGCTCTATATAAAAAAAATAATTTGTTGTTATGAGCACGACTACAGCCTCCGGATCTTCACATTTGAGCGTTTCCGGATTACGCACTGAGATGCCATGATTTTTCCACCCCATAAGCGCCCGTTGTTATCTACAATATATTCAGGCAATTTGATGTTTCCATGATAATATATTGCCTTTGCAAATTCCTCGCCAGCCCCGAATGCGATCCATTTTCTATCACGGATCAAATCATGGAAAACATTCTGATCATTACGCAAAAACGATTCATTGATAGGTCTCATTTCTCTCCTTAATTGGAATTGCGCCTTCCGGCGGGTCATAAGAGACAGAACGCGCCTGGATTCCGCACTGATCCAAGATGTTGGTTATTTCTTTCCTTTTGTCGCCTTTTGAACTCACACAGTCAAATAACTGCCTATATGTGGAATCGTCCTCAATATTCGGTTTAAAGATCGGCGCTAATTTCAAATATTGCGTTGCCACCTCATCAAAACCTGCTTTCAGCATTTTCAGCGCATACCTCAAGCACATATCACCGAGCTTCCTGACCGCTTCCTTATATCTCGATGCCGGCTTCGTCATCCCAAATGCTTTTGATATGTCGGTGAAGGAATGAATCAGCTGAAAGTGTTCAAATATCCCCTGCAAATTTCTTTCAGATTCGTTTGTTTCATTTATGCTGTGCACCCGATATTGAAACAGAGGCTCTTTTATATATCCAACATCGGCCACCATGGAATATAAAAAATTATAAAACCAATCTCCCGCGATTGTAAATTGCCGGGCATACGGATCCGTCTTATGAAAAACGGATTGTCGCATCATGCGTTGACCCGGAACAGCTATTCCCGCCATCATGAATACGGCGGCTTGGCTCTCCCCGTCTATGATGCAACTTGTATTATAGAAAGGCGGCGTGCTGGTTATTCTGCCGTTTTCATCCATTTCATCCCTATGCGTCATCACCATTCCAACATTGGGATGCTCTATAAATACGTCCATGCAGCGCTCAATAAATGTTGGCGATATAGTGTCGTCGCTGGCCAGTATATGCACAAAATCGCCTTCGATTTTTCCTAGGGTGATAAGAGAATTTTTAAGACTTCCCATGTTTCTTTTGTTGTGATTTACATGACAATAAATACCCTTCTCAAGAAACTTCTTTCGATATTGGATTGCAATATCATAAGAATCATCGTCTGAGTTGTTGTCGCTGAATATAACCTCATAATGAGGATATGTCTGATTCAATACACTCTCTAAGCATTGGATAAGATAGTGGCCATAATTGAAATTTGGAATACATACACTGACCAACTTGGATAGTTCCGCCATCTTACATCACCCTTTATTCAAAAAGTATTCTGTTTTTCCCTGAACCGCGGCGCCTTTCGTTGTTTTCGATTTAAGAATCATTTGACAGTGTCCACAGACATGATAAAAATCTGCATTATAATGTCTATATATTTTTTCACGCAAATTCGCCTTTTCCGATAAATCTACGTAGTCTGTCGAGTAGTCTGCGACACCAAGACTGTAAATGCTATTAGCGAAATCGCAGGGATGCAATTTGCCATTTTTCAGCTGATGACATCGAAGATGCTTCACAGTTTCATCACACCATTTTTTTATTTTTGTTTTTTCTTTTAGGGTTACGAAACGGTCATACAATGTAGACGGAATAGTCCATTCAGACATATATCTGCCTATAGTGTGAAACACATTGGCTTGTTCCATAAGTTGAATATTCTTCGCGAATATCTTTTTCATCCCGTCCGGCAAAGCGGGAAGATAGTCGTTAAATGAGACGACGACTCGGGAATCCTGCAATCCATCCAGCTGTTCCGGTTTAATTGCGCATACTCCATTCGTCGCAATGGATAAAAATGCAAAATTATTGTGCTTCAGCATGGCCTTGATTATTTTCGAAATATCTTGGTGCAGGAATGGTTCCCCCCCCATAACGGTAAAAGATGCCACGGAATCAATGGAGGACAGGAAATTGTCAATATCCCGGATAATATTCTCTGTAGGAAAATTGATGCGATCATTTTCCTTGTAGCTATTCATGTATGATGTGCAATACTTGCAGGAGAGATTGCATTTTTGGTTTACAATAACCGTTGCACTGCTTTTGCATATATGATATTTTTTATTTTTATCGATAAAATCGTTGTTGAAAATATTCGCAAGCCTAGGGCAGAATATTTTAAGGCAGGGTGATTCCCGTAGGCAATGCTCAATATCAAGTCCGCTTTCAATATCTGATGGGCAGATGAAAGCCATATATAAATCCACGCCAAACAGCATATATTGGAAATTTTCAGATTGAATTTGTTCGCGCAATTGGAAGTGTATAACATTGTTGGAAATACAGAGTATGATAAGCGTGCGTTCTTTGTCATACTCCTTGGAGAACGGCATTATGATGCTTTTCCCATTCATGGGAGACATTTCTTCAGCTTTCAGATCCCAATATTCGTCAAAATCAATACCGTTCTTAAGCAAAAATTCGCCTACAACCTCCCCAAGCGCCGCCGCGCCCCAAAGAACGACGTGCTTGAAACTTTTGATATAATCCGCAACCTCTTTCCAATCATATTTTTCGCCCACCTCGGCGGCGAGATGGAAATTTTGAATATTCATTTGCCATTCCCCTTCTCTCTTGCTATAACATGAACACTATCTTTTGGACGCAACTGGATGCATTTTGCACAAAGTATGTTTGGCAATATATTTGTTTCTTTTGCGCGCTTCAATTTCAAATATTCCCGATTGCGATCACTGAAAATGAATTCATAATCATTTTCGAGTAGGTTCCCAAGAACATGCCGCAGGCCGAAATCCATACAACATAGAGCCATATCTCCATTGGGCAATAGAACAGCGTTATTATTTGATTGCAGATGCAGCATAGTGTCCTTGTTTATATATTCCAGCTTGATGACACGCGGATCGCACATATAGCCGCATGTTGACGCCTTTTTCTTTACCTCACCGGGAAAACGCGCCTTGACGGGAAGCTCAAGCAGTCCGCCTCTTGATACAAAACATTCTGTGGCATTGCCCAAGGCCTGTAAATCAATTCCCATTGCGCTGAATACTCCCGCGACTGCGGGATGCACTTTTCCATGTATTGAAATACTCCCCTGTTTCATTCTTCCCACATCATCTTTCATCATCATATCTGCAAAAACGGATAAAAAGCGCCTCAATACAGCCAAATATTCATCTGTCACCGGTATTTTGGCATTTTCATCCACGTCGGGCAAATGCAAGACGATCCTATGGAACAGAATGTCTCTTATCCGATCAACATCCGACAATGTCGCCCCAAAAAGCGTCGTGAACAGCAGAATCCTGCGATTATACAGAGAAGCATATGCTATCATATCAGCAGTGTGCGGATTCAGAAACGGCTCGCTGAAACCTGCAAAACTTATAAAAACATTTTTCGGTACTGCATCAACACATTTCTTAAAAATATCGAATGACAGAGAGTATGGATTTTTGACGGCCATTGCTGAAGAAGAATCAATCCGAGTTTTGTAGGCTTGAATAAATTGATCCTGGGGACAATACCGACATTGCACAGGACAACCGACAGATGCAGTTATTTCTAAATAATCATATGCCCATGCTTTTTTCGACAACAACTGCGGATAGAGAGATTCGATCATATCGATGACGCTGTAATATATCTGAGTAAATCCCATTTTCGTCAACATTTCATCTACAGAATGTATGACATCCAGCTTGTGAGCGCCGACGCCGATGCAGATGACAATCTCCGCCTTATTCTCTCCTTCATATAACTCACTGAGCTGCTCTGTCGAGATTATTGGAATTCCGTAGTACGTGCCTCGTTTCACTATATTCATATCGCTGTCGACAAAAAATTTTGCTTGGATCCCCATGCAGCAAAGCAAATCCAGCATATCCTTGCCGGCCGACCCAGCACCATAAATAATAATTTTACGTGATTGCGCCATACTCATATACTTCCTCTTTCCAGCAACCTCTTATCGACGCACACCTATCATAATACTTTTCATTTCATCATCAGAAACCGGCGGTTTCATGAATTCAAGCGGCAGACTTTCCATCTGCCCCTGCGCGTTCCTGTAGGATGTCTGCCGGGGGAGAAGCGCCTGGGCTATGTCCGCGCGCACCCGGCAGACAAGGGGGGCGTTTCCCGAGAGGAGGCCGCGCAGGTTTTCCCCATGCAAATCGGACGCCGCATGGATCTCCGCCGTCGCTATGCCGTACACCCGCGCCTGTTCAAGGCAGTCCGGCAGCGTCAGACCCGATTCGGGCGTGCACCCCGTGAGCCTCCCGGCAAACGCGCCCATGTGCGACGTGTAGATCATCGCGTAACCGTTGTTGTCTATGATGAACATCTTGACAGGCAAGTGCAGCCTGCGGAGCGTTTCCAGCTCCTGGACGTTCATTTGAAAACCGCCGTCGCCGGTCACGCATACCGTGCGCCGGCCTGAGGCGACTGCCGCGCCTATCGCGGCGGGCAAGTCGAAACCCATCGCGGCGAGCCCTTTGGTGGAGAAGACGCGCTGGCCCTTCTTCACCGCAAACACGCACATGGCGACATCGAGCGCTGAGCCGGAGCTGGTGGCGACGTAGACGTCGTTTGCCTCCATCGCTTCCGAGAGGGCTCTGACGAATTCGAACGAGTTGACGCAGCCGTCAGCTGATCGATATTCCTCAAGCATGACGGGGTAGTCCGCAGTGATCCTGCGGCAATAGCCGAACCAGTCCGGGCGCTCCGGCGGGGCCGCGCCGCGAAGCGCGCGCGTCAGGGCCCTCATGAATGCGCCCGCATCGGCGTGGATGGCCCGGTGAGGGTGGACGTTTGTTTTTTTCATTTCGAACGGGTCGATGTCGACCATGACCCGCCGCGCGTTTTTGGCGAAGCCTTCATGGGCGTAGCCTGTTTGCAGAAGATTCAGCCGTGCGCCGACGGTCAGCAGAAAATCGCAGTTTTGCTGGATGAAGTTGGCTGCGCGCTGACCGACGCCGCCCGGTCTTCCGAAATAGAGGGGGTGGCGGTCGTCGATCAGGTCAATGCCGTTCCAGGTCGTGAGAACAGGAATGCACAGCGCTTCCGCGAAGCGTTCCGCCTGCTCGGCATGCCCGGAAAGGCGTATGCCGTTGCCGAGCAGCAGACAGGGGCGTTCGGCGTGTTGCAGAAGCCTGATTGTTTCCGCGATGTCATCTCCGGAAGGTTCGGGCGCCGCGGGCGCCGGCTGGTCAAAGCCGATCAGCGCGTCGGCATCGATGCGCGACGCCTGCACGTCAAGCGGGATTTCGAGCCAAACCGGCCCCGGCCTCCCAGTCGTCGCTTCGCGCCAGGCCTGTTCGAGATGACAGCGTATGGAGTCCGGTTCTGTGACGCAGGCGGCGTACTTGGTTATTGGCTTGACGACGGAAATGATGTCGACTTCCTGCATGCCCTGCTGGCGGATGCCCTGGCCCTGTATCATATCCGCCCGTTTCACCTGTCCCGACACGATGAACATGGGCGTGGATTCGATATATGCGGCAGCGACCGGCGTGATCGCGTTTGTCGCGCCCGGCCCCGTCGTCACCATGACCAGCGGCGGCGTGTTGGTCACCCGCGCATAGGCTTCGGCGGCAATGCCGGCCGCCTGTTCGTGGAGACATGCGATATAGTCAATCTTTTCGCTTTTTCCGAGAGAATCGTTCAAATGCATCGCGGCGCCGCCCACAAGCAGGAAGCAATGGCGAACGCCTTTTTCCTCAAAAAAGCGTATAAGATAATCCGAAAGCTGCATCATGCTGTTTCATGTTTCCGTTCTGTTGTTTACGGTCGTCCCTGCTGTTCATTTCCAGACCTTCCAGGGGGCCTTGCCCGTTTCCCACAACTCCTCAAGCACGGCTTTATCCCGCTGCGTATCCATGCACTGCCAAAATCCCGTATGCTTGTGCACGCCCAGCCTGCCCGCCCCGGCGATTGCAAACAGCGAGTGCCGCTCAAATGAAGTTTTGTCGCCGGCTATATAGTCAAAAACATCATTTTCAACGATCATGAAGCCGCCGTTGACCCAGCCCTCGTCCTCATCGACTTTCTCCTGGAACGAAAGAACCCTTTCGTCTTCAAGATGGAAGACGCCGAATCGGCCGCTCGGCCTGATGGCTGTTGCTGTGATGATTCTGCCGGGAGACGACTCATGCGCCTTGATCAGCGCATTGATGTCGACATTGCTCAGCCCGTCGCCGTATGTGAACAGAAATCTCTCGCCGCCCACAAACTCCCGGATGCGCTTCAGGCGGCCGCCCGTGTCTGTGCCCAGCCCGGTGTCGGCGACGGTGACCTTCCACGGCTCGGAAACATCCCCGTGGACCTGCGGCTTTTCTCGCCCGCTCAAATCAAATGTGACGCTTGCGCCGTACAGCGACAGATTGTTGAAATAATCCTTTATCTTGTACCCCTTGTACCCGCAGCAGACGATAAACTCATTGAAGCCGAACGAGGCGTAGTATTTCATGATATGCCAGAGAATGGGATGAGAGCCTATTTCTATCATGGGCTTTGGCCTCAGATAGCTTTCTTCCGATATTCTGGTGCCGTAGCCTCCGGCAAGTATGACTACTTTCATAATCGCTCCCTGCATGACGAGCTACAGCACATACCGGCAATCGATGATCCTGCCGCCAAACCGCGAATCAAGCCCCTTGAATTCATCCCACGCGGTCAAAATAGCCACGGTTCCCGATTCTTCAAGAACCTCCTCCTGGCTGTTTTTGTATTCAATGGGGAAATCATAGCGTTTCCTGAACCCGTCAATCGCCACGGGATCATAGGCGCGGATATTCCCGTATCCCCGCTTGATCAGACTTTCCAGTATCCGGGCGGCCGGCGTATCCCGCACATCGTCCGAACCGGGCTTGAAGGACAACCCCAGCACGCCTATGGGGGAGTCCGGAGCGGCATTCCGGACAATGCGATCAGCCATGAAATCCGCCATGCCGTCATTCACCGATATGACGTTCGACAGGATGCCCATGTCCAGCCCCCTGCGCTGCATCAATGAATGAAAGGCGCCGGTGTCCTTGGGCAGGCAATACCCGCCGTAGCCGCAGCCGGGATAGACGTACGTCGTCATGGCGCATCCGTTCCACCGCTTGTCCCTGTGCAGGATGCGGAACGCTTCCGGCACGTCTATATCCCCGATCATGTCGGCTGCGATGCTCATTTCATTTGCATAGCTGATCAGCGTCGACAGCATCGTATTCGACAGGTACTTCACGAATTCGCCCGTGTTCAGGGAAACGACGCATATCGGGATGTTGAAGCGCTCATAGAGTTTTCCGAGCATTGCGCCGGCCCGATCGTCCGACACGCCGAGGACGATGCGGTCCGCGTGAATGAAATCGTCCCAGCAGCGTCCTTCCCGCAAAAATTCGGGATTGTTGGCGATGCACAAATCCACTCCGTCGCGAAAGCCCCGCGCTTCCACATAGGGGAGAATCTTCTCCCTGGTGGTGGAGGGCGGCACGGTGGATTTGATGACAAGAGCCTTGAAGGGCCCCCGCCCGGCGCAGGGCAGCGTGCTGTCCAGCGCGGCGTATATATGCGTCAGATCGGCCTGGCCGTCCGCGCCGCACGGCGTTCCCACGCAATAGAAGACGTATTCGCTCCGGGTCACGGCGCTTTCGACGTCGTCCGTGACGAAGAACGTCCTGCCGAGATTGTCCGCCAGGGCCTCGTCAAGCCCCGGCTCCACGAAAGGCGTCCTGCCCGCGGCAATGGACGCGGCGCGCTCCCTGTCCGCGTCGATGCCGTATACGGTGAGGCCGTATTGGGCGAATCCAAGCGCTGTAGTCAGACCCACGAACCCCAGTCCGAACACCGTTACCATGAATAATCGCCTTCATCGCTTTCTTTGATATGACGCAAAAACCGGCGCACCCCCTCTTCCACGCCTATCGAAGGGGCGTAGCGCAGCGCTGTCCGCGCCTTTTTCAAATCAGGGCATCGCCTGGCGGGGTTGTGCGTCAGGTAGTTCGCGTCGTCGGAAAAACCGTTGATCACCGCGACCTCGCGGCCGAACACCTCCCTGCCCGCGTCCCGGTATATCTCGGCCAGCCGCGTGATCGGTATTTCAGGCGCGTCCATGCCGATATTGAAATAGTCGTATTGTCCATGCAGCAGAACCTTCAGATACCCGGTCACGGCGTCGGCGACATAGCAAAACGTCCGGGTCGGGCTGCCGTTGGAGAGGATGACGATGTCGTCGCCCCGGAGAACAGCCTTCGCGAAATCGGCGGGAACGCGCTTGTCGTCCAGGCGCATCCCCGGCCCGTAATTGTTGAACGGCCTGACCACTCCGATCGGCATGGAGTATTTCCGGGCGAACAGCGCGCACATCGTCTCGCAGAACCGCTTGGACTCGTCGTAGCAGGCCCGCGGCCCCGTGCAGGACACCAGTCCGCGATACTCCTCGCCGGTGGGAATCATGTCCGGAGAAGGGTCGCCGTAGATCTCGCTGCTGGAAAAAAACAGCAATCCCCTGATGTTTTTGTCCGCATAGAAGTCCAGAAGTCTGCGAAGTCCCAGGACATTTGCGTCGATCGTTTCTATTGGATATTTGCGATAAAACGTCGGCGACGCGATAGAGGCCATATGAATGATCAGATTCGTATCTCCGGCGCCGGGAAGAGCCGCAATATCGCCCTTGATGACGTCGAAATTCCTGATGTCGAAAACGGGATTGTCGATCTTCTCAAGCCATTTGGGCCTGCCCAGCATGAAATTGTCCAGGGCCGTCACGTTCCGGATGCGCAGATCGGCCGCATATCTGTTGAGGAAATTCAGAAAATAGAATCCCAAAAAGCCCCCGCAGCCCGTGATCAGGATGCGGGAATCCTCAAGCCCGGCCAACTCGTCTCCGGAGAGGCCGTCCAGTATGTATTTCAGATCATCTTGGATAATAGTCATATCGCCGCCAATCCCCCCGTTCAGGCCGCCGCGCTGAAATCCTTGAATTCAATCAATTGCCGGATCAGCTCGTTCTTCAAATGCGTCAACTCGTACCCGCCGTTGTAGCCGAAGGTGTGCAGATATGTTTCAACAGACAGGTTGCCGTCCCGCCATTTGCCTCCCAGCCCCATCAGGGTGCAGTCGCCGCCGTCGGCGCCGCTCTCGATCGACAGCCGGAAAAGCTGTTCTGCCGTGCCGTTCTTGTCATGAAAATGAAGCCCGACCCTGATGCCTTTTTTGTGGCATATTTCGATGGTGTTGGCGACGTAGCTGGGCGTCATGACGCTCTCGGTGTCTGCGAAGTAGATCATGCCGATTCCCTCGCCGGCGGCGAATTCCGCGAACTGCTCGTTCAGTTCCATGCTGTTGTATCCGGCGCTGGTGAAATTGACGAACAGCTCATAGCCGAGATCCCGTATCTCGTTCACCTGCCGTTTCAGCGCTTCCAGATCGGTTTCAAAGGAGCGGGTCAATATGCGGATGGTGTCCACCACGCCCTCCTTTGCGGGCTTGAGCGGCCAGAGAGGGCGCTGAATATCGCGCATGGCCGATATTTTCACCCTGTTTTTCACCGCGCCCAGGAACTTGGCGATTTCCCTGTTCTTTTCGGAACAATAGCGGAACAGGCCGCGCCCGGGATCGTGCTCGGGGCTGTGGAAGAACCCGAGCTCTATGTAATCTATTCCCTTGCTTTGGCCGAACGCGTACAGGTCCCGGCAGAACTGCTGGTTGAAGAACCAGCCTGTCTGGTATCCGGCCTCCCTGAGGGTGCAGTCGAAGGTTATCATCTTGCGTTGCCTATCCATGCCGGTGCATCCTTCAATATCAGGTCCGCCTCGCCGATCAGGACGTCAAGCGAACTGAAACGCGGCGCATATCCCAGTTCCGCCGCTTTTTTGCAGGCGGAAAAATAGTGCGACTTGCTTCCCGTCAGGGATTGCCAGGCCTCCCCGCTGGAATGGCGCAGCCCGTACCGTTCCGCGAACGCGGCCAGTATCGCCGACTTTTTGATCGGGCTCCTGCTGTACACGTCGTATGCGGCATTCACCCTGTTCTCCGCGCACAGGCAAATCAAATCGGCGAGATCATCGGGATGGGCGAAATCCCTGTAAAAATCAGCCGCCTGCGTCACCAGAACGTCGTCATGCCGTATAGCCCGGATCACATCCGACATGAAAAAGGGCTGATCGAAATCCATATACCGGGTGAAAAACGCGTAGACGCGCAAATCCACCAGCGGCAAATCGTGAAACGCGCGATGGCGCTGCTCGCACGTCAGCTTCACCAGGCCGTACACCTGGCTGTCCTCCACATGATTGGGGCGCAGCACGGCGGCTGTTTCCGCATCCGCCGGAGCGGAAAAATCAGCGCCGTACACGGCGCCGGAGCTGATGGAGACGCAGCAGCACCGGGGATGGTCCTTCGCGAACCCGATCATGCGCCAGTCCCATGTCTCCAGCGTTTCAAAAAGACCGCGCGCAGGGACCGCGCCCGCCGCTATCCCGTTGATCAGGATGTCGTATTTCCGCGAAGGAAACGCGTCGAACCCCGAGAAACTGCCGGGCGGCAGGCATCTTTCGGCTTTTTCGGCATTCCGCACATAACAGTGGCACGTCGCCCCTCTTTGGGTGAATGCCTGGCGCAAGGCGCGCCCGATATGCCCTGTTCCGCCCCAGATCGCCACATTCATGCGCCAAAGGCCTTTTTGAAAACAGACACGACCCAGTCGATGTGCCGGGAGGTCAGGCCGGGGTAGACGCCCACCCAGAGGCTCTGCCGCATTGCCCGGTCGGTGACGTCCAGACCGCCGGCGACCCGATAGTCGACTCCAGGCTTCAGAGTCGAAAAACAGGGATGACGAACGATGTTTCCGGCAAAAAACATCCTGGTTTGCACGCCGTTCGTTTCCAGAACGCCGGCCAGATCGTCCCGTGAAACAGGGGAATCGTCCTGCACGGTGACGATAAACCCGAAGGGGCTGTTTTTCGAGTTCGGCTCTTCCCCGGGAAGAATCAGCCGGTCGGCGAGCGGCTCCAGCCCTGCGCGGAGAGCCGCCCAGTTGGCGCGCCGCTTCTCGACAAAGCCGGGCAGTTTTTCGATTTGGGCGGCGCCGATCGCAGCCTGCATGTCGGTGATCTTCAGATTGTACCCGAAGTGGGAATAGACGTATTTGTGATCATAGCCCTTCGGCAGATCGCCGAACTGCCCGTCGAAGCGCTTGCCGCAGATGTTGTCCATGCCGGGCGGGCACACGCAGTCGCGCCCCCAGTCCCGCAGGGACAGCAGAATCTTGGCGAGAAGGGGGTCTTTTGTGTAGACCGCGCCGCCTTCTCCCATGGTCATATGGTGGGCGGGATAAAAGCTTGACGTGCCGATATGGCCGAGAGCGCCTGTTTTGCGATAGCCGCCGCCGAGATCGTAGAGCGCGCCAAGCGAATCGCAGTTGTCTTCGATCAGATAGAGGCCGTGTTTTTCGCAAAAATTCATGACAGCCTTCACATTGAAGGCGTTTCCAAGAGAGTGGGCCAGAAAGACGGCCTTTGTTTTTTCGGAAAGAGCGCTCTCCAGGAGAGCGGCATTGACATTGTACGAAGGGATGTCGATATCGACGAAAACAGGCACGCACCCGGCCTGAAGAATAGGCGCCACGGTGGTGGGGAAGGCCGCCGCGACCGTTATGACCTGTCGCTTTTCCTTGAGCAGGGGGGACGTCAGCGCAACCAGGGCCAAAAGGTTCGCAGACGATCCGGAATTGACCGCATAGGCATGGGGAACGTCCAGATACTCCCGCAGCTTCTTCTCAAAGCTGTCGCTGAACTCGCCGGCGGTCAGCCAGAAGGTCAACGCGCTTTCCACCAGATTGCAACGTTCCTGCGCATCATAGACTCTGGAGGCATAGGGGATGCGGTCGCCTTCGTGAAACGGCTGCCTGCGCCCCAGCTCCATCTCTGTGTATCGGGCCGTGAGCGCCAGTATCTCGTGTTTAAGTTGCGACAAATCAGGCATAGTCATGCTTCCTTATTGCAATGCCATGTCATGCTGCCCATGAATTTCCTCGGGATAGTACAGATAATCGCCATACAGCGACGTGAGAACGATGTCCGGATCGGCCGGGACGGGAGCCTCAAGCCCTTCGAACATCCGCTTCGCCGACGGCGAATAATACTTGGCCGAGAGAACCCGGCTGTGCGCAAACAGGGCGGGGCAGTCCCAGGCGGGAAACAGGGAATGGGACGCGTCGCGTTCCAGCCCGACCCCCATGCGTTCCCGATCAGCGGCATAGCGCCTGTACAGCCCTTCCACGTCATTTTCGGCTTTCAACCTGTCGATTGCCGACGCGTTCGCGGCGTCGGCCATATGGTCTGCGTACTGGTTCCGATCCCAGTCGTCCGGGCAGGCGTCGCCGGGAATGACGACCACGCGGCTTTTTCCCTCCTGCGCCACAACCGTCGCCAGGCCTCCATATCGCTGAACCAGTTCCGCCCGGAGGCCCCCCGCATCGGAACCTGCGTTGAAACAGGGGCGGAAACGCTCATAGTCCGCCCGGGGCATCAGCAGCACAGCCTCTTCGTCCCCGCAGCGGAACGCTCCTGCGCGGATTGCGCCGAGAAGGCTGCCGAGCCAGAGCCAGCAGGCCATGCCTTCGCTGTCGCAGACGCGCACAACGCGGGCAAGGGCGTCCACGCCCGCGAGCTGCGACAGGCGCAGCGCGCCTTGCGCCAGAGGGAAGTTGTGTTCATCCTGAATCAGGCGACCATACGTTTCGATCGCCTCCAGATGGTCGCGCATCAGCTTGGCCACGCGGAGTCGAAAAATTTTCTTCCACGAAAAAATCCGGTAGATTTTCAGCGTGTCGCGGGTGATGACGTTGAATACGGGGGCGAGTGCGCTCCGGGCTGATGTTATGCAGCGATCCCGCCGGCGCTCCTTCATATCGGCGCGTCTGGGAATGGGGGCGGCGAAGCGGAAGGGATCGGAGCGGAGGAAGCGTTGCACATTCAGCATTCTGTCGATTATGCTCTTGTCCGGCTTGGAATGGCTTCTGATGCGCAGCGGCAGCTCCCTGTAGTTGTCGTAGGTGAGGGCGAGCGCCGCGGCCGGATTCGCGGGAACAGGCATGGTCAGGCCTTCGAAGTCCGCTCCGCCAATCGGGAAAATATTCCGGGATGCGATAAACCCGCCTCCAGTGTGATCATTGTGGTACAGAACAACCCCGCACTCCGGACTGTCATGGGACACCCGCGTCAACCCCAGGCTGTCCCGAAGTCGGGCGAAATACTCGTATGTGGCGGCCGGGTTCTTGTCCGGGAGCACCTTCCAGAGAAGCCCCCGCTCGTGGCAGTATTCTGTCAAACGTCCTTGCAGAGCAGGATCAAACGCGTCCGCATAGCAGTCGAACGGGAAGATGTCCATGGAAATCATCGGCTCCCCGATCGCCTCGATTTTGATGAAAACGACTCCGCGCGAGGGCGATATCAGTTTTGCCCGCAGGCAGGGGATGCCGCATTCGGCATTGAAGACGTCAATGATTTGTTCGTACTGCTCTCTGGGCATGATGACGTCGATGTCGTCGTCCCACGGAATTATCCCGCCATGACGCAGTGCGCCGATAAGGGAGCCGCCATGCAGCATGTAGACGAATCCCCGGGCCTTGCAGATGCGATCAAATTCACGCAAAACAGTGATGTTCGCATTCTGGATGTCGCGATGAAAGCCGGCTATGCGTCTTTGGCCGCTTTTGCATTTTTCGATATAGGCTGTTCTCAGGGAATGGGCCTTGGCGGCGACGCTCCGCAGATTGTCGCATGTCTCCTTGGGGAGGCGGAAGCGCATCTTGCCTTCATAGTCATAGATGCCGTACCCGAGTACGCCATCAAGCCATTGCCGCATCCATGAGCATCTATCATTCATCGATATAACCATTTTGCCGCCATCACGCTACAGAACATGACATGAACGCAACATAAGCGGGATTATCCCACCCAGTACGAATAAAGCATATAACAGCTTGTCTATACACAAATTATCCACTATTCAGATCTTTTCCTGGGCGGCATTTCTTGTTGCCTTATCCATTCCATGCCATTCAACTCTTTGATCTACAAGAGATTATAACCATCATCCGATAATCCCGCCTATGTTGCGCCCACGGCGGGGCAGCGATGTGCCGATCGTATAACATGGTATAAGAATGTCAGTTATACCATTGCAAGACGAGAGCGTTTTACAAAACGGCGCCCTCTTGGCGCAGCGCTCTTGCCGCAAAATAGAGATTGATTATTTATAAAGCATAATTATAAACGATCGATATTATCGCGAACGAGATTTTGCCGTCAAGTAAATCTTTAGCTTTTACAAATATTTGTTATGAATTGTCAGCATCTGCCGCATCTCCTGCGCGACTATTTTTTCTGCTCCAATAATCCGCCCCGCCGGGGGAGCTGGCATTGATGTCGCATTTTTTTCGCGAACGCAACATAACGAGGATTATAGGATGATGACAGAAAATCTATTGAGGCCAAAGGGTTGGATGCTGGAATGAGGCTGAAATGGAAAAAAATGCCGCCCTGCAAAAGGGCGGCATAGAGGATAACCCATTTATATTTCAATGGTTATATGTTTTTGTGCTATAATCCTCGCTATGTTGCGCTCCCGAAATGATATACCTGTGACGTTTGATTTTTCGGGAAACGTCCATCCCAATCCTGAAGCGCGCATTGAGGTTGGGGGCTCGAATAAATCGAATTTTCAGCGCGCTTCAGTATACAGGTATTATTATTTGGAAAACGGATACGTTGTCAAGGCTGGATGTGGCGGGCATGCGCCATAGATCGGTAATAATGGTTGGAGGGCAGGACATGCGGCATGCTGGAAATGCGTTTTCAATTCATCGCGCCCGTTTCGCCTCTGCGTGTCTCTTCGTGCTGGTATTGTTGTTGTGCACGCCGCCGTCGATCGCTTTGGCCGGGGCGGTTGCGGGATGCGATTCGACAGGCGTTGCCTGGGGCGAACCGCCCGGGGAATCCATTGACGGGCGTCCC
>QMCE01000851.1_pt1 | contig 21403 bp, 13 predicted proteins | sample 1821851 | NCBI WGS metagenome assembly QMCE01 (sample SAMN09453174, study PRJNA476694) | Termite gut metagenome, whole genome shotgun sequencing project. | isolation source: worker | host: Odontotermes sp. | place: South Africa:Pretoria | collected 2016-01-28 | reverse complement strand
GACGCGCACCTGCCACTCGCCTATGACGAACCTCACGACGCCGCCAATATGGACATGGTTAGGTGTTTCACACTCGCCAAACTCATCACCACATTGTGAGGATGCATCCGCCCAATGAGACAGCATCGTCGCATACTCAGCAGAGAGTTCCCGTCACCGATACGAGAACACGATCGCTACCTTCATCGGGCCGCAAGGCTGACATCACGAAGACAACAAGAAGACGGAACGCGAGAAATCCTGTCCCACTGTTCATGCCGTCACATCGACGGCAGCCTCGGCTGATCGAAGACGTGGGCCCCGTCGAAAAGACTCGCGACCGAGCCGTCCTCGAAGACCTCTTTGATGGCGGCCGCGATCAGGGGCGCGACGGAAATGACGGTCAGCTTCGGGATCACGACGCCCTCTGGGATCGGCAGGGTGTTCGTCACGATAACCTCCTGCAGCGGCGACGCGTTCAACCGCTCGGCTGCCGGCCCCGAGAGCACCGCATGGGTCGCCGCGGCGATGACGCGTTTCGCCCCGTGCGCCGCCAACGCCTCCGCCGCCTGGCACAGCGTTCCGGCGGTGTCGATCATGTCGTCGACCAGCAGGCAGGTGCGCCCACGCACGTCGCCGACCACCTCGCCGACCGCCACCTCGTTGGCCTTGTTCGGATCGCGACGCTTGTGGATGATCGCCAGCGGCGCGCCCAACGAATCAGCCCACTTATCGGTGAGACGCACCCGGCCGGCGTCCGGCGACACCACCGTGATGTCGTCCAGTCCGTAGTTCTCTTTGACGTGCTTGATGAGGACGGGCAGACCCATCAGATGGTCGACGGGACCGTCGAAGAAGCCCTGGATCTGGTCGGCGTGCAGATCAATGGACATGATGCGGTCGGCACCGGCCGCCTTGAACAGGTTGGCGACGAGACGCGCCGAGATCGGCTCACGGCCAGCGTGCTTCTTGTCTTGCCGGGCGTAGGGGTAGAACGGCGCCACCACCGAGATGCGAGCCGCCGACGCGCGTTTCAAGGCGTCGACCATGATGAGCTGCTCCATCAGCCATTCGTTGACGGGCGCCGGATGGCTTTGGATGACGAACGCGTCCGCCCCCCGCACCGACTCTTCAAAGCGCACGTACACCTCGGAATTCGCGTAGGTGATCGCGCGCGTCGGCACCAGATCGACACCAAGGATGTCGACAACCTCCTGGGCCAGCTCCGGGTATGCACGACCGCTGCACACCATGAGATGCCGGTTAAGAGGACGGGTTATTCCACTCACTTCGTGTTCTCCTCGCCTTTGTTCTCAGGCTTCGCCTTGTGACGCCGCCGGCTGACCCAGCCAGCGATGTTGCGCTGCCGCCCGCGTGCGACAGCGAGATCGCCTTCCGCCACGTCGTCTGTGACGACGGAACCTGCCGCAATAAACGCGTCGTCCCCAACGACGACGGGTGCGACGAGCACCGAGTCACTGCCAACGAAACTGTGGGCACCCACATGTGTGACGTATTTATGCTCACCATCGTAATTCGCGAAGATCGTGCCCGCGCCGATGTTCACGCCGTCACCGATCACCGCGTCGCCGCAGTACGTGAGGTGCGGCACCTTCGTGCCTTCGCCGATCTGGGCGTTCTTGGCTTCGACGAACGCCCCCACCTTCGACGCCTTCGCCAGCTTCGTGCCCGGACGCAGGTATGAAAAAGGCCCGACTGTAGCGCCAGGCCCGATCTCAGCAAGTGTCGCGTGGGTGCGCGTCACCGTCGCGTCTTCCCCAACCTCCACGTCGATCAAGGTCGTGTCCGGGCCGACCACCGCGCCACGCGCGATGGACGTCGCCCCCTCCAGGCTCGTGCCGGGCAGCAGCGTGACGTCGGGAGCGAGATCCACGTCGGCGTGCACCCACGTGGTCGCCGGATCGATGACCGTCACGCCGGCGAGCATCCAGCGCCGCAGGATGCGACGGTTCATCTCCGCCGACCGTTCGGCGAGCTGCACCCGATCGTTGACACCCTCGGCCTGCAGGTAGTCGGCGAGCTCATGGGCACCGACGCGCCCGCCGCGCTCACGGATCAACGCCACCACGTCGGTCAGGTAGTACTCGCCTTTGTCGTGCGCCACCGTCAGCGCCGCGAGCCCGTCACGCAGAGCAGCCGCGTCGAACGCGTAGATGCCCGTGTTGATCTCGGTGATCGCCCGCTCCGCCGCCGACGCCTCACGGTCTTCGACGATACGTGCCACCTGTGTGCCGTCGTCGTCTCGCATGACACGTCCGTACCCTGTCGCGTCGGGAACGACAGTGGCCAACACCGTGGCCGCGTTCCCTTGCTGTTCGTGGGCTGCCACCAGATCGACGAGCGTCTGGCCTTCGAGCAGCGGGACGTCGCCACTCGTCACCACGACCGTTCCGGTGACGCCAGGCAACCCGGCCAAACCCGCCCGAACCGCGTCGCCTGTGCCCAGCATGTGTTCCTGCACCGCGATCGACACGGACGGCGCCACCTGCGCGAGATGGGCCTGCACCTGGTTACGTTCATGCCCGACGACGACGACCAAACGGTCGGGATCAAGAGTGGAGGCGGCGCGCACCGCGTGAGCGATCATGGAACGCCCCGCAAGCTGGTGCAACACCTTGGGGCGAGACGACTTCATCCGTGTGCCGGCTCCAGCCGCCATGATGACCACCGCCGCGACCCGGCCTGTCCCTGTGCTGCTGTCTGGCATTGGCTCCCTCTGCGTTTTGCCTCGCTCCCTGGGCAGGAGTCGAACCTGCGTCGCTAATCCTGATTCAAAGTCAGGCGGGCCCTGCCGACAGACCAACCAGGGAACGACCATCTGCGATGGCCAGCGTCCAGTTTAGAGCCCCGTCACCATGCCCCGCACATTGGTCCGCGCCAGCATGTGAAACGGCCGGACTTCCCGTCCGAAACTGCGCCTCAGAAGAAGGGTTGGTGCCCACCCTTCGCCGCACGTCGGCACAAGCCAAGAACCGACGGCCCATGTGTGGAACACTGAGAGCGTGCCTACTCAATCGTCCTCCCCGACCCGCGCACGGCGGGGCCGCGTCCGGATGACCCGGCTCGAACGGCACGAGCAGCTCATCGACGTGGCACGCAAGCTGTTCGCCGAAAAAGGCTTGGAAGGCACGTCCGTCGAGGAGATCGCGGCGCACGCGGGCGTCAGCAAGCCCGTCGTGTATGAGCATTTCGGCGGCAAGGAAGGCTTGTACGCCGTCGTCGTCGACCGCGAGGTGACCACCTTGCACACGGCGATCAAGGATGCCCTCGCCACTCCCGGCGCCAGGCCGCGCACGCTCATCGAGTTGGGCACCTTCGCGTTGCTCGACTACATCGACGACCACACCGATGGATTCCGCATCATTTCGCGCGACTCGCCCACCACGTCGCCCGAGGCGTCGTTCGCGACGATCCTGTCAGACATCGCGGCTCGCGTCGAAGACCAGCTCGCTGGGGAGTTCGCCAAACGCGGCCATGACCCGTCCGCGGCCCCGCTCTATGCCCAGATGCTTGTCGGGCTCGTCGCGCTGGCGGGCCAGTGGTGGGTCGACAACCGCGGCGAGCACGGGCTCGCCAAACCCGTCGTGGCGGCCCACCTCGTCAATCTCATGTGGTACGGCATCAGCAGCATGCGGCCGGAGCCGAAGCTGCGCACAGTCGTCATTCGCTATGACTCCCCCCACGAGCAAGACTCCCCGTCGGAAGAGCCAGACCCCTCGCGTTGAGCAACCCGTCGGCGCCCTCTCTTTTTCTGGCGTCCACCGTGACGCTCAACCGTGCGCCGTCCCCCTCCTCACGACACCGCGTCCGCCCTGGTGAGAACGAAACGAGCCAGCTGCCTGCCTCAGAACGCGCCGCTAAGATCGGTAACGCAGGATCCTAAAAATAGGGGAAGGGTCATTCATGACCTCGAAGAATCGCACCATCGGCGTCATCCTTGCTGGTGGCACGGGGACACGTGTCGGTCTCTCGATTCCGAAGCAGTTGATCAAAATCGCTGGCAAACCCGTCATGGAGCACACGATTTCGCTTTTCCAGGCGGTCGACGCGATCGACGAGATCTATGTGCTCATGCACCCCGACCATGTGGCCGCGGCAGAGGAGATCGCCGCCCGGTATCCGAAGGTCACCAAGGTGCTCGCGGGTGGTGTCACCCGGAACGGCTCGACGCAGGCGGCCCTCGACGCGCTCGCCGAGTTGCCCAATCCGGACACCAAGGTGTTGCTCCACGACGCCGTGCGGCCGTTGCTCGACGCGTCCACCATCGTGGCCATCATCGATGCCCTCGACACCCACGACGCCGTCGACGTCGCGATCCCATCGGCCGACACGATCATCGAGGTCAATGACGCGGACGAGATCGCGGCCATTCCACCCAGGGCGATGCTTCGGCGTGGGCAGACGCCTCAGGCGTTCCGTCTGCACACGATCCGGGAGGCCTATCGGCGGGCGTGGGAAGATCCTGATTTCGTCGCCACCGATGATTGTTCCGTCGTGTTCAAGTATCTGCCGGATGCGCCTATCGCGGTCGTCAAGGGCACTGACCAGAACATGAAGATCACCGAACCGATCGACGTGTTCATCGCCGACAAGCTTTTCCAGATCGGCTCCACCCTCGCTCCCCGCCCGAAGAACGCGGATGGCTACGCCGGCACGCTCGCGGGCAAAGTCATGGTGATCTTCGGCGGCAGTTACGGCATCGGCGCAGACATCGCCGAACTGGCCAAGGGCTTCGGCGCCACCGTGTGCCCGTTCAGTCGTTCGACGACGAACACCCACGTCGAAAACGCGGCCGATGTGGAACGAGACCTCGCCCAGGTGGCGCAAGAGCACGGCCACATCGACTACGTGATCCTCACCGCCGGCGTGCTGAAGCGCGGACCGTTGGCGGACACACCGATGGAGGACATCATCGACTCGGTCAACGTCGACTACATGGCTCCCGTCTTCGTGGCACGCGCCGCCTACCCCTACCTGCGCCAGTCGCACGGGCATCTCGTGTTCTTCACCTCGAGTTCCTACACCCGTGGCCGCTCGACCTACTCGATCTATTCGTCGACCAAGGCCGCCGTCGTCAACTTCACGCAGGCCTTGGCCGACGAGTGGTCGTCCGACGGCATCCAGGTGAACGTCATCAACCCCGAACGCACCGGCACGCCGATGCGCACCAAAGCCTTCGGCGTCGAACCCAAGGGTTCGCTGCTCGCGTCGAGCGCCGTCGCCCTCACGACCCTCGACGTGCTCTTGTCGAACCTCACCGGCAACGTCATCGACGTGCGTCGCGAAGAACCGTCCGGCACCGGCATGTCCCGTTCCGAAACGGACGCCGACCGCATCGCCGCCGCCCTCGCCAAACTCACCGAGGACGCCGGGAAAGACGATTGATCGCCTCGTGATCTGCTGATGAAACACGCCCACTTTGGGCGACGTGTCGATCAGCGCTTTCCAGCGCCACGGGAGTGGCCGCCCTACGCCGACGCGATACTCGATCGAATGCCGACGTGGCACTCGCCATCGCTTCAGCTATGACGGCCATAGCCGTGCATCTGGCGGTTCACGTCTAGCTGATCGCCACACTTACATCGCCTCAACCACGAAAGCCTGCTTTCGCTGTGCTTGGCTCAGCCTTGTCACTGCCCGAAGGCGACGGCGCCGGACGTGAGGTCGGCCGCGAACGCGTCGAGCAGAAGCCCAGCCCCTTCCAACGCCGACAGGTCGCCAGACGTCACCCGGGACTCCACGTCGGCCCGTTGCGCCGTTACCGAAGGGGCTGTTCGCAGCGCGTCGTCCAGATCGCCCTGGACGAGCGCCCACAGCCACGTCAACTGCTGCTTGGCCCGCCGGGACTCCAGCTCGCCCGAGTCTTCCAGTCGCTGCCGATGCTCGACGATGGCGGTCCACACCTCGTCGAGCCCCTTGCCCGTCAACGAACTCGACGTCAGCACCGGTGGCCGCGGCGCGTCCGGATCAGACGTGATGAGCTTGAGCGCGACCGTCAGGTCACGAGCCGCGACCCGCGCCTCGCCCTCGTTGTCGCCGTCCGCCTTGTTGACCGTGATGACGTCGGCCATCTCTAGGATGCCGCGCTTGATGCCCTGCAACTGGTCGCCCGCTCCCGAAAGAGTGATCAGCAGGAACGTGTCGACCATGCCGGCGACAGCCACCTCCGACTGTCCGACGCCGACCGTCTCAATGAGCACCACGTCGTAACCGGCGGCCTCGCAGACGAGCATCGACTCGCGCGTCGCACGCGCGACCCCGCCCAGGTGCCCGCCGCTCGGCGACGGGCGGATGAACGCCTGATCGCTCATGGCCAGCTCGCCCATGCGCGTGCGGTCGCCGAGAATCGACCCGCCGGTCTTCGACGACGTCGGGTCGACGGCCAAGACGGCCACCTTGTGGCCCGCGGCGATGAGCTTGCGCCCAAGCGCGTCGATGAACGTCGACTTGCCTGCCCCAGGCACGCCCGTGATGCCAACGCGAAACGCGCCGCCGGTATATGGGCGCAGCGTGCGCAGCAGGTCGGCGGCGATCACGTGATGCGCCGGCTTGCTCGACTCGACCAGCGTGATCGCCTGCGCGATGGCCGACCGTGAACCCATCCGCACTTGCTCCGCGAGCTGCGTCGGGTCGATCACCGCCCGTCGGTGCGACCGCGCCGGATCGACACGCTCCGGCGCCCGAGAGTCGCCGTATTGCCGTCCGGGAGTAGCGTCGCTCTCCAAGTACAGGGGCGCTTTGGCCTCACCCGGATGCTGAATCTCACTCATGCGACGAGTCGCCTCCTCTTGGTCATCGTGCTCACCCATTCCACCAGCCCCACCCCGTCTGTGCCGTCACACGCGCTGTTTTTGGGAATACCGGAGAAGCGACTATCGGCCCTGACGGGCCTCATTCGCTCAATCGCCTCACCCGAACAAGCGATGCTTGCTCGGCCTTCGGCTCGGTCGCGACCAGGGGAGACGGACATGCCGGTGGCACGTCCGTCGGAGTAGCCGGAGGTATTCCCAAAAACAAACGAGCGCGGGTTATGCGTCCGCCCATAGATGTGCCGCTGGCCAGCAGATAGCCCCATGAGACAGTCCGCTGGCCAGCGATAGCACGTTAGGAATCCAACCGCGCGCGCAGCTTCGTCAGCAGCTCGACGGCGCATTCCGGGATGACGGTGCCGGGCGGATAGATCGCGTCGGCGCCGTCGGCGTACAACTCGTCGAAGTCCTGCGGCGGGATGACGCCACCGACGATGATCATCATGTCGGGACGCCCGAGCTTGTCGAGCTCCTCACGCAGTGCGGGGACGAGCGTCAGGTGGCCAGCGGCCAGCGACGAGACACCCACCACGTGCACGTCCGACTCAATGGCCTGGCGTGCCGTCTCCTCCGGCGTCTGGAACAACGGGCCGACGTCGACGGTGAAGCCAAGGTCGGCGAACGCCGTCGCAATCACCTTCTGGCCACGGTCGTGACCGTCCTGGCCCATCTTCGCGACGAGGATGCGCGGACGGCGACCCTCGGCCTTCTCGAAGTCTTCGACCAACGCGCGGGCTTTGGCGACCTCGTCCGACGAGGCGGCTTCCGAACTGTACACACCCGAAATAGTACGGATATTCGCCGTGTACCGCCCAAACACCTTCTCCAGCGCGTCGGAGATCTCCCCGACCGTCGCTTTGGCGCGAGCCGCGTCGACCGACAGCTTCAACAGGTTGCGCTCCGGATCGGACGGATCGGGGTTGCCAGCCGCCCAGGTCAGCTTGTCCAGCGCGGCCTGGCAGGCTTCGGCGTCCCGCTCGGCGCGGAGTTGTTGCAGCTTCGCGCGCTGCTCTTCGCGCACCTGCGTGTTGTCGACCTTCAACACCTCCGGCAACACGTCATTGTCGACCTGGTACTTGTTGACGCCGATGAGCGGCTGCCGACCGGAATCGATGCGGGCCTGCGTGCGAGCCGCGGCCTCCTCGATACGCATCTTCGGGATGCCGGCCTCGATGGCCTTGGCCATGCCGCCGGCCGCCTCGACCTCTTGGATGAGGTCCCAGCCCTTGGTGGCGAGTTCCTGCGTCAAGCGCTCGACGTAGGCCGAACCGGCCCAGGGGTCGACCGACTTACAGGTGCCCGACTCCTGCTGCAGGAACAACTGGGTGTTGCGCGCGATGCGGGCGGAGAAGTCCGTCGGCAGGGCGATCGCCTCGTCCAGCGAGTTGGTGTGCAGCGACTGGGTGTGGCCCTGCGTCGCGGCCATGGCCTCAATGCAGGTGCGCATCACGTTGTTGTAGACATCTTGGGCGGTCAGCGACCAGCCGGACGTCTGCGAGTGGGTGCGCAGGCTCATCGACTTCGGGTTGGACGGCCCGAACTGCTTGACGAGCTTCGCCCACAACAGGCGGGCGGCCCGCATCTTGGCGACTTCCATGAAGAAGTTCATGCCGATGGCCCAGAAGAAGCTCAGGCGTGGCGCGAACTGGTCGACCTTCAGACCGACCGACTCGCCGGCGCGGATGTATTCGACGCCGTCGGCCAGCGTGTAGGCCATCTCGATGTCGGCGGTGGCGCCGGCCTCTTGCATGTGGTAGCCAGAGATGGAGATCGAGTTGAACTTCGGCATGTTGGCCGAGGTGAACGCGAAGATGTCCGACACGATGCGCATCGACGGTGTCGGCGGGTAGATGTACGTGTTACGCACCATGAACTCTTTGAGGATGTCGTTCTGGATGGTGCCGTTCAACTGCTCCAGCTTCACCCCCTGTTCCTCGGCCGCGACGATGTAAAGCGCCAGGATCGGCAGCACGGCGCCGTTCATGGTCATCGACACCGACATCTGGTCGAGCGGAATGCCCTCGAACAACTGCCGCATGTCGAGGATCGAGTCAACGGCCACACCGGCCATGCCGACGTCGCCCACCACGCGCGGGTTGTCGGAGTCGTAACCCCGGTGCGTCGGCAGGTCGAACGCGATGGACAGACCCTTCTGACCGGCCGCGAGGTTGCGCCGGTAGAAGGCGTTCGACTCCTCGGCCGTCGAGAAACCCGCGTACTGGCGGATCGTCCACGGCTGGTTGACGTACATCGTCGGGTACGGGCCGCGCAGGAACGGCGGCAAGCCCGGGTAGGTCTTGAGGAAGTCGATGCCGTCGTAGGCGTGCTCGTCGAACACCGGCGGCACGAGGATGTGCTCCGGGGTCTCCCACCCGCTTGAATAGTCACCGAGCGAGGCGGCCAGCGCGTCGTACTGCGCGGCGGCGTCCGCCGGGACGGTCGCGTCACCCAAGCTCACCTGGTCGAAACGAGGAATGCTGGTCATTTCGCCACTCCCATCTTGTCCATGGCCGTGGCAAGGAACTCGACCACGTCCATTCCGTCGAACACTTCGCCGGCGATGACGCTCGTCGCCTCATCAGAGCCGGTCTCAGACCGCTTGCCGGCGATCCAGACCTCGAAACCGGCCGCCTGGAGAGCCTTTGCCACAGCGATGGCCTGCTCGGCGTACACCTTCGTCGAGGAACACATGATGACGAGGCGAGCGCCTGAGGCCAACGCCTGCGCCACGATCTCGTCGGGCGTGCCACCCTCACTGGACGGACGGTCGAAGCCCGCGACGCCCAGCATGGCCGCCGTGAACGTCTCCCGGGCGCCGAAATCACGCTGCTGCCCCAGGCGGGCGAGGAAGATCGCCGGCTTCGGGCTGGCCGCCGCCGCGCGGTCGCGCAGGGCCTCGAACACCTCCGAGTCGCGGACCGGCTTCAGCCCGCCCAACACCGGGGCCGCCGGACGCGGACGGCTGTCCAGCGCCTCCTCGACGTCCTTCGGGAACATCGACACGCCGGTGATCGGCTGCTTGCGCGTGGCAAGACGCTTGGCGCGCTCGGCGACGACACCCGCGATCTGCTCGGCCACCCAGCCGGACGACAACGCGTCGGCCATGCCGCCGAGAGCTTCGACCTGCTGGAACAGGGCCCAGCCCTTGACGGCGAGTTCGTCGGTGAGGTTTTCGAACACCCACGCGCCACCGGCCGGGTCGTTGACGCGGCCGACGTTGGACTCCTCGGCGACGAGGATCTGTGTGTTGCGGGCGAGCCGACGGCTGAATTCGGTCGGCAGGCCATGGGCGGTGTCGAACGGCAGGCAGGTGATCGTCTCCGCGCCGCCAACGGCGGCCGAGAACGTCGCGATCGTGCCGCGCAGCAGGTTGACCCACGGGTCGTCGCGGGTGATCATGCGCCACGAGGTCACCGCGTGTTGAACGGCGGCCGCGTCCTTCGCGTCCACGCCGCACTCCTGGACGACGCGCGCCCACATGCGGCGGAACGCGCGCAGCCGGGCGATGGTCCAGAACTCTTCGGCTCCGGCGCTCACCCGGAACTCGATCAGCTTGACCGCCCGCGCGAGCGGCACCCCCGCGTCATCGAGCGCGCGCAGGTAGGCGACGCCGGTCGCAGCCGCGAACGCGAGCTGTTCGATGTCGCCCGCGCCTGCGTCGTCGTACAACGTCACGTCGACGACGAACGGCCGCACGCCAGGGAAATCGGCGGCTGCGGCCGCCATGGCGGCGATGACGCTCATGTCGGCGGGCTGGCCGGTCCGAGCGGCCAACCCGAGCGGATCGACGCCGAGGTTGCCGCGCGCGGACTGCTGCGCGCTCTTGCTCGTCCACCAGGCCAGCAGGGCGTTGGCCGCCGCCAACTGGTCGTCGTGGCTACTCACGGCGACAGCGGTCGCGGCCGGCACGTCGGCGAGCACGTCGGCGAGTTTGCCGGCCGGGATCGCGTCAGGGCCGAGGCGCAGCCACAGCGACGTGGCGCCGCGCGTCAGGTCGGCGGCGATCTGCTGCTTAGTGAACTCGATGTCGGGATCCTCGTGGAACGCGCGCACGTCCCACGCGTCCATCGCCCCGGAACGGATCGTGCCGCCGCGCGTGAACGGTGCGACGCCCGGCATGCCGAGGGGGCCAGCGTGTTCCGTGTAGACGGGCTCGATGGTGGCGCCCTCGACCGTCGTCGTGCGAAGGCGCGCCATTGCTTGGTCAATCGTCAATTCCTTGCCGGCGGGGCGCCTGCGGTTGAGGACTTTCAAGACCTCTTTTTCCCACTCTTCTCGCGTGGGAACCGCGAAATCACCCGCCAGCGACAAAGTCGTGTCGGTCATGCGGCCAGCCTATCGCCAGGCGCTGACAACCCCGATTCACCGCTCACCCACCGCTGACGAAGACGGCGGTCGCAAGCCGTCATGTGAGACACGCCGACAACGTCTGGCCCCGGGCAGGCTCAGGCGACCTGCTGGACCAAAGCCTCGGCGCTGCCGATCATGCGCGTGGTCTCAGCCTCCCAGGCGGGCTCCTGGCCTCGGAAGGGACCGGTGGCCAGCGAGATGATGACAGCCGCCGCCCGCAACCGGAGTTCGACGGGGTCGACGCGCTCGTCGAACACCGGCACCCAGCGACGGATGAGGCGGTGCACCCGTTCGGTCTGGGCGCCGTTCATGTGTTGGATCGTCGAGAGATGCGCGACGAGGCACGCCAGGTCGTCGGCGCGACGGCCGGGGCCGATGGTGTCGACGTCGAGCAGCCCGACGATGCGTCCGTCGGACACGTACACCTGCCCCTCGTGGAAGTCGCCGTGGATCGGCTCGACGCCAAGCTCGAAGCCCGCCAAGCCAGTCGTGATGGCGTCCGTCAATCGCCTGAGCCGGCGTTCAAGCGCCGGGACGGCCGCCGCGACGACGCTCGCGTAATGATCGACCGATTCCGGCCACGAAGGGCGACGACGCAGCCCGGCGACGGCGGGGGGCATGGAGTCCAACAGCGCGATGAGATCCTCCGGCGAGCAGGGCGGTTGAGCGCTGAAGACGGCGTCGGCCAGCGGCTCCCCCGGGAGCCGGGCCAGGACGAGCAGGTGGTCGTCGGTGACGGCCTTGACCTCAGGCACTGGCAGGTGAGCGTCGGCCAACATCTGGTGACGCCGCACCACTCCGGTGGCCAGCCGCTCGCGTAACACCTTCACGTAAACGACCTCGCCCCCGACCCGATCGGTCACCTCCACAACCGCCCGCCTTCTCGGCCGGTAGCCGATCACCACGAGTTTCAGATCGGCTGGCCGCACAGCGCGTCCGAACACATGCTCGGCGTTGCAGACGTCAGCCATGGATTCCGCGTAGGCCGCCCGCGCCAGGCCTGGCAGATCGGGATCCCGCGGGTACAACCACGTGGCCACCTTGCGCTGGCCGTCGACGAAAACCGTGGCCGCCCTGTCGGTGTCGCTCAGGCCGCCGACCCGTACGCTCGCCCCGATCAGCTCCACGCGTTCTCCGTAGGGCCAAGCGACACGTGCGGCATAGGTGGCCGTGGTCGAACGGGCCGGGTTGGCATCGACGTGGTCGAGCTTCCATGTCACAAGCGTGCCGCCTGCGTGCGCGACCGCGGCCTGCAACAGCGGCTCCACGTCACGAGACGTGAGCAAACGGGATCCATCCGGGTCGGCGATGCTCACAGTCACGAGAGAAGAGTATCGGCCTAAGCCGGAGCCTCCGACGCCTCGTCGCTGGGCAGTCGGGTGACGCGCACGCGTGCGGCGCGCCGGCCGTCGAGTTCGGTCACCTCGAAGCGGAAGCGCCGCGACAGGCCGTCCTCTTTCTGAGACGCGAGCGTCGCCTCGCAGACGTCGCCCACCTGCGGGATCGTCCCCAACAACGCCATGACGAAACCGGCCACGGTGTCGTACGGGCCTTCCGGGAGTTCGTAACCGATCTCGTCGGCCACGTCGGCCAGCGTCGTCAGACCGTCCAGCTCGGCAGTCGCCCCGGACGTCGAGACGTTCTCGGGCTCGGGGGCGTCGAACTCGTCGGTGATGTCGCCGATCAACTCCTCGACGAGGTCTTCGATGGTGATGATGCCGGCCGTGCCCCCGTATTCGTCCTGCACGATGGCGAGGTGGACCTTCGTCTCGCGCATCTCGTTGAGCGCGCTCAGCAGGTGCATCGACTGCGGCAGAATCGCGACCTGGCGCACGAGGCGGCCGACCGGCTCGTCGCGCTGATCGTCGGGGACGGCGGCCAGGTCGCGCACGTGCACGAAACCGAGGACGTGGTCGGTGTCCCGCCCCACCACCGGGTAGCGGCTGTGGGAGCCGACGAGCACCTCACTCAGCGCGTCGGCCACACTGGTCGAGCCTTCCAGGAAATCGACCTCGGTGCGCGGGATCATCGCTTCGCGCAGCACGATGTCGGACGCGGTGAACACCTCGTCGAGGATGCTGCGCTCCTCGTCGCCGAGAGTGGTGGAGGAACCCACCATCTGACGCAACTCCTCGTCGGTCACCTCCTCGCGCGACGCGTTCGGATCGCCACCGAGCAGACGGACAACGACGTTGGTCGCCTTGCCCAGCAGCCAGATGACGGGCCGCATCACGATGGCGATGCCATTGACGAACGGTGCAAGCGCGAGCGCGAAGGTCTCCGACCGCTGCATGGCCAACCGCTTGGCCGCCAACTCGCCGAGCACGATGGAGAAGAACGAGATCACCAACGTGATCAGCACCAGCGCCACCGGCTGGGCCGCCGCGTCGGGCATGCCCCAACTCGTCAGCACCACGGCAAAGGTGTCAGACAGCAGTGCGCCGCCAAAGGCTGCGGACAAGAAGCCCGACAGCGTGGTGCCGATCTGGACGGCAGACAAGAAGCGGTTGGGGTCGGAGGCGAGCGTCGCGACCGTCCGGCCCCGGCTGCCGCGCGTGCTGAGCGCCCGCACCTGGCTCTCGCGCAGCGAGACCAGCGACATCTCTGCGGCGGCGAACACCCCGCCGATCAGGATGAAGACAAAGATCAGCAGGACGTTGGCGACAATCGGGTCCATGAGTGGTTGGGCCGTCCTTCCGGGCGCACGCGCTTGGCGTCGATTGTAGAAGAGGCAGCTCACACCTCGGCAAGCCGCGCGTGAAGGTCACTCGGCGAGCGCAAGCAAGCGGTTGACGATCCGTTCCCCACAGGTGGCCGAATCCCACGGGTTGAAGCGGGCGCGCCAAGCGTCGTAGCGAGCCTGGTAGAGGGGCACATCGGCGCTGGCTGAACGAACCGACTCGACCACCTCATCTTGCGTCATGACGAGGGGGCCAGGAGCCGCCTTGGTGAGATCGAAGTAGACCCCACGACTATCGCGGTAATCGTCGATGTCCGGCACGAAGAAAATCATGGGACGTGAGAGATTTGAGTAGTCAAACATCACCGACGAGTAGTCGGTCACCAACATATCAGAGGCCAAAAACAACTCGGATATATTCGGGTAGCTTGTCACGTCGATGACACCAGGGACTTCGCGCACGTCCTCACCAAACTTCAGTGTACGAGAATGTCCCCGCAACAGCAGAACATATTCGTCCCCCAGAACGGCCATGAGGCGTTCAGCATCAAGAAATGTCACCATTTCTTTTCGTGCCTCACGCCAAGTGGGGGCATACAAGATTGCCTTCTGCCCCGGCTTAACGCCAAGCAGTTCCCGGATAGGCTCGGGCGAATCGGTGAAGAGTTGATCATTGCGCGGATAGCCTTCTTCCCAGAACTCCCTATCCCAGGCGTAGGCCGAACGGAAGATCTCCGTGCTGTGCGGGTTTTGCGACAACAGATAATCCCAGCGACGAATCTCATCGAGCACAGTGTGGTGCTTTGTGATGTCGTTATCAGCGCGATCAAGGCCGATACGTTTCAACATGGTGCCGTGCCAGGTCTGAAGGACGTGCTGACCGGGCATATGTTCGAAGGTATTACGTAACCACTCGTTGGCCACCACCCAGGTGGCGGTCTGCCGCACGCGGTACCACTCTTCAGTCCGGAACACCAAGGGGATTGCGCCCTCTGGAACAGCGACCGATGCATCGACGACGCCCCAATAGCGCGGAATCTCAGGGTGGAGCCGAGCCAACGCCCGGTCGATGCCCATCGGGTTGTCAGAACCTTGCTTGCCGTCGAAAGACTCAAAGTAGAAATGGCGTGACAGTGCTAAGTCAGGACGATGGTAAACGCGCTGCAGACGACGCTGGTTGTAGATGCCAACCTCCTCGTCTTTTTGCGGACCCGCCAGATCAAACACCAACCTCCGCCCCTTGTTGACGCCGATCGTGCAATGGAACTCATCATTGACAAACTTCTCGCGGGCGGCGGTGGCGATCGCGTCTGTCACGATCACTCGGATGAGCTTCCCCTCGCCGGTCTTGGCTTTCAGCTCATAGCGGCCCTTCATGGGGGGACGCCCAGGACGACCCCAAGCGGGGGCCAGCCAGGACGCGAAGCCCGAGAAGCTGCCATCCGGCTCAATGGTGATGTCCATCGGTCGTTGAGCACGCGGGCCCACCAGCGCAAGACTGACACCGTCAGCGTTGCCGAGGATCTTGCCGCGAACATTGACGCCTAAACGCGGATCGGTGACGGACTCCGCCTGTGTGACCACGACCAACACCGGCGTGTCAAGCAGGCGCAGAGTACCGTCGGCGTCGAGATAGGGCCACGGCAGCTGGTCGTTGCCAGCGAGAACACCAGGCGCCGCGTGGAGGCGGTGCTTGGCGCCGTCAGGTGTCAGTATGACCGGCTGATGGGAAATAGCGGGTAGAGCCGACTCACCACCGTCAGCAAAGAACTCCTCACGCCTCAGCGTGCCCACATGGCTGGTGTCAGGCAATGAGGGCGCTGGCCTGCCTGTCTCCCGCGCAAGACGGCGGGCGTCGAGGAAGCTGGTGACTTGCTCCCACTGCACCTGAGGGATCTCTCCTTCACAACGAAGAGTGCCATCGACCCCACGGGAACTCACCAACGATGTCTCGCTCACCGGGGTGGCCAATCGGCCTTCCGCTGGTGATGACGCAGTAATCGAGTCGCCCGCTGATGGGGCGATCTCAATGCCCAGTTCGCGACCAGTCAGCTCCAAAGCGGTGGCGATGAAGGCCGGCTTGCGGAAACGAAACACGAGTCCTTTGTGCCGGGTCCATCCTGGTGAAACCTCGACACCATCAAAGAGCCGGGCTCTCAACTGGAAAACCGAACTGCGACCAGCACGCCTCTTGAACGTGCCAGTGGCGGTGGCATTAGTGGCCCGGACGCGGATCACCGGATGATACGAGGAGAAGTCGACCTTCAGCCGGAAACCTGTGACAGAGAAATCGGCGGTCGGCACCTTCAGCCCCACATTGGCAGCCGCGATCGTGACACGCTCGACAGTCACAGCGACAGGCGGCTGACGATGACCCCCCAGTGCCACGCTGATATCTGGTGCCATCTGCCCAAAAACCATGCCGCGCTCGTAGGCCCAGCCTTCGATTTCGTAAACGGCGCCCTCAAGCCAGTGTGCTGACGTGACCGTCGACATCCAACCCAACTGCATGGGCGACAGGGTGTTGACCACGCGCCGAACGACACGGCGCGCCAACACGTACGAGGCGTGAACCAGCGGTCTGCTCGATCCATCAAGGTCAACCGCCAGCTTCTGCCTCAGTTTCTTGAGGTCAGTGTTCAGCAACTTCAAGACCCTGGTCTCCTTCATCTCCAGGCAAGGCGCCATATCGGCTTAGTCAACGATAATCGCCTCCCAGCGATCAGACGATCACAGTAGCGTCTGATCGAGCCTGCTCCAAGATACGCGCCATCGCCACAGACTCCTCCGAGCGCAGCTTGAACGACTCGGTGACATGATGGCGCACCATTGATGCGAACTCGGCCAACTCGTAGCGCAGACCGTCCCCATCGAACTTGTAGTAATACTTCTTGTTCAAGCGGGAATCTTCAAAACGCACCTCGAAATACTCCGTCAGCCACCAAGGAGCTGGGACATACACATAGCCCTTCGTGCCAGCAACAATCAGCTCGCCTTCAGCCTTCACGCCAAGGCCAGTGCGGGCTGAGGCGATGGCGTGCGGGTAGGTCAGGTCGATGCGCGAAAAAACCTCGGCTTCGCTCTCGGCTGGACGTAGCGAAAAGGTGCGCTGATCCTGGTAGTCGAGGCCAAGCAGTTTGATGATGGCCAGCAGCGGGTAGGTCGCCAGTTCGGCGATGCTGCCACCCGCCTGCCCCTCGAGTTCCCGTCCTTTCTGGACCAGTTTCGTGAACGTTGCGTCAACGGAACGGATTCGCCCGATCGAACCGCTTCTTGCCACAGCGACCATGCGCTGGAAACCTGGGGAGAACGCCGTTTTGACCGCTTCCAGTAGCACCACACCGTTCGCTTCCGCCAGGGCGAAGAGCGCGGCTGTGTCCTGAGCCCTCAACGTCATCGGCTTCTCGCACAAAACGTGCTTGCCTGCCTTGATGGCCTGCTGGGCATACTCACAATGTGTCTCATGAGGCGTCGCAATGTAAACGGCGTCCACGGTCGACAGCAGGTCGTCGTAAGTTTTCTCCGCGCGCGACAGTTCCAGCCGCTCAGCGAAGGCCACGGCCGTGTCATATGTCCGCGAATAGACCGCTTCCACGCTGACGCCGCTGACGAATCGGGCTTCGGGGACGAAGCGCGCGGCGATTCTGCCAGCGCCCACCACACCGACCCGCAAGACACCATCAGCGTCGTTGCGTAACTGAGTGCTGGAAACCCCCCTCGTCCGCTCCAGGTAGACGACCTGGCAATAGTCGCCCAGATAATCGAACTTCCCGAGCCAGTCCGAACCAATCGCGAAAATGTCAACGCCATAGCGCTGAATGTCCTGGATCTTCTGGCCCTCGTATTCTTCGACGATAATCTCGTCAGCCAGTCCACAAGCCCGCACACCCGCGAGGCGTTCCATCAGCGACTGGGCCACATTCAGCTTGCCGCGAGAGGCATCATAATTCTCGGTCGTCACTCCAACGATCAGGCGGTCGCCGAGTGCCTTGGCCCGCTCCAACAGGCGACGATGCCCGTCATGAAAAAGATCGAACGTGCCGTACGTAATAACGGTGGTCATCACTTACTCCGATCACACGACCAAGACAGCGGCAGCAGAACGAGGCTGACCGCAAGCACTAACGAAAACATGCTATACAGGCTACCGCCTACCACCGCCGTGATGCGTCATAGATGAATAGCTCATGCAGACAGGATGCCGGTTTGTTTGGAGGGATCGAGGGGAGGAACGAGTAGTCTGCCGGGCATGGCCGATGAGAACGCGACGTTTCACTTCGTGGCGGGCAACCTGAAGAAGATCGCGGGTGTGCCGCGCTATGCACTAGGCGCTCTGCGGGCGGCCCTGACCCGGCGTGATCCGAAGCTGTGGGTGGTGGGCAGCGCGTTCGGTGTGGCTGACGGAGCGCTGGCTGTGGCGCAGGCTTCACAACGTCTCGGATCGCCACCCCGGATCGTGTGGATGGCGAAGGACGCTGCCGAGCGCCGCGAAGCAGTGGCCGCCGGTTTCGAAGCAGTCGTCCGCGATGGACGGGAGGGCTATGACGCCACGCTGCATGCTGGGGCCGTCATCGTCACGCACGGACTGGGCGATGCCAATCGCTATGCCGAGCACGGCGCCGTCATCGTTCATCTGGGGCATGGGCAGCCGGTCAAGAACACCTTCCTCGATTCACCGACGGTCACCGACCTCGGCCCGCTCTCACGTCTACCAGGAGTCACGCGCGCCATGCGCTGGATGTATCGCCAGGGCACCAAGCAGATCACACTGTTTCCCGCCGCCAGCGAGGTGTTCGTGCCATCGCTACGGTCGGGGTACGGGCTCAGCGACCAAGTGCGCGTGCTGGGCGATCCACGCAGCGATTGTTTGTTCGGCGGCATCCCCGACGAACTTCACGCGCAGTCACGCGCACAAATACTCGGCGCCATCGACCCGCGTGCCCCACACCCGACGCCACCTGATTCGTCAACACCTTCTGACGGACCGGCTCACCAACGGTCGACTGCGACAAGCTCCGTCGTCAGGCGAAGCGCCGACGGAGCGACCGCCGTTCAGTCGAAGACCGATCCGGCCCCACGAGGTCAGGCGGCATCGCCGCCTGACCAGCAGATGACCCGTCCCCGGCTCATCATGTACGCCCCCACCTGGCGTGACGGCGATCCGGATCCGGGCGTCCCGACACCCGCTGAGTGGCAGGCTATCGACGAGGTTTGCCGGCGACTCGATGCTTTGTTGATCATCCGGCCACACCCACTCGGCGTCGGTGCCTATCGCAGCTACGGCGAACGGGTGCGCCTACTCGCCGACGGCGAGGCCATGCCCCTGCTGTGGGGCTTGGACGCACTCATCACCGACTATTCGTCGATGGTGGTCGACTTCGTGGCGACTGGCGCGCCACTGCTGCTGTTCGCTCCCGACCGGCAGCAGTACGAGGCCAAACGCGGACTCTATCTCGATCTTGACGAACTAGCTGACGGGCATCTGTGTGAAAGTTGGTACGACGTACTGGTTCGCCTCGAGGCGTTGTTCACTGACGAATCTGCCATGACAGTCGCCCAGGCTCATTCCGAAGCACTACGCACCCGCTTCCATTACTTCACCGACGGTCACAGCGCCGACCGTGTCGCTGCCGCGACTCAACAGTTGGTGCGCGAGCGTCTCGAGTCAGCCACTCGTCGCTGAACATCACGATCCCTCAGTCGCCGCCCTCAGGGCTGGGTTGGGAACACGCGTCAGGGCAGGCTCCGGACACTGGAACGGGAACAGAATGTCCACGACTGGGGATCCAGGCAATTTTCCCCAGCCCGTGGTGCCCGACAAGTCCTTTGAGTTCACTCAGAGCCGTGACCGGTCCACGGTGCTTGCCCCGCCGAACACCAGCCCTTTGAGGAAGCCCACCCCCCAAGACAGGTGCATGATCACAAGCGTCACAACGTTCAGGGCGCGATCAACGAGACCGGTTCCGCCGAGTCGACCGAAAGTCATGACTCGCTGGATGACGACCTGATTCTGGTGGGCGATGACGATGGGCTCTCACTGGTCGACGAATCTTCCGATTCGGCGTCCTCGAAATCCGACGTTGATTTGGCGATTGACGGCGACGACCTGATCTTGGACGATCATGGAGCCCAGTTGGATTTGGCCGGCGACAGCGGTCTTTCACTCTTGGAAATCGCGGAGGACGTCGAACTTCAACCGACCGAAAAAGGCGAAAGCGACGTCGTCTTGGAATTGGCCGACGACGATGACATTCTTTCCCTGATCGACGACGACATGCCTGCGGACCAGACGTCGACCATCGCGATCCCGGTCGAAGACGATTTCCAATTGACCCCGGATGCCGGAAGCATGATCTCGGACGATTCCGAAAGCGCCTCACAAGTCATCGCGCTGGAAGAAGACAACATGTTCGGGGCTGCGGTCGAATCGCCTTTCGGCGCGGCCCCGGCCATGGATACGCCATTACCCGACGCCCCGGGAGGCGGATTCGGCACGGCAGCCGGCCCATTTTCAGCCGCTTCGCCCGGTGAATTTATCTCATCCGGACCGACTTATGCCGCGCCGACCAGCGCGGAAGCGACCTATTCGTCCGGCTTGGTCGCGTTCATCGTGATTGTGGCCGCTTTCCTCGCCGTCCCGGGAATCATGATGTTGGACCTCATCATCCACATTTGGAGTTGGGGAGAGCCGTTCATTATTACAGGCTTCACCTTGGAGCTTCTCAAGGGCATCTTGGGGTGACGCGCGTGTTTTAAGCCGGACACACCTTTGTTTACCGGCTCAATCATGTTTTCGCAGGGCTGCAATACCGGATTTTAGGATGATTGTCCGCAGTGTGGGGTTGTACATTCCGGGAATTTTCGCGTTTTTGAGCAGAATTTCCCACACGGCCAATCGCATTTTCTTCCGGTAATCCGCTGCCCGGTAGTCTTGTCCCGGTCGTTTGTCTTTCTGTCTTCTCAAGAAAGCTTCAGCCAAAGCCTTTGCACTCCCCAGCGCTGAACTGATTCCCTCGGCAGAGCTTGGACTGATCAGCCCTGCCGCCTCGCCCACAAGAATAACGCGGTCGTTGCCAAGCTGAATGGCCGCACTGCTTCTAGGGCGAAAGAGCTGCCCTGCTTCCCGCTTAACCGGCTGACCGAGCCGCAGTCCCAAAAGTTCTAAGCGTTTTCGCAGTGATTCAAAATGGCAACGGACGGCCCCGTTGCCAAACGGAACAAGTCCGCCCAAAAGCAATTTGTCGTTTTTCGGGATCGTCCAAGCGTAAAAATCCGTGAATTCCCGGTCGAAAATTCCCACATAATCGTGCTTGAAGTCAATCTTACTGTCGGCCCCAATGCTTACCGTGTCCATATCAAACCAATCTTGAATGGCGATATATCGTTGCGGAAACAATCTGTCGGCAAAGAATTCCCGCCTCACTGCTGAAAACGCCCCGTCTGCGCCGACCAGTCGGACTGTTCGGGCTTCATACTCCGCGCCGTTTTTGGTGAAGAGCACTCGCAGATTTCCGTTGGATTCCGAGACGCTTTTCCGATAGATGGCCGGAGTTTGAATATCAAC
>QMCE01001407.1_pt1 | contig 21441 bp, 26 predicted proteins | sample 1821851 | NCBI WGS metagenome assembly QMCE01 (sample SAMN09453174, study PRJNA476694) | Termite gut metagenome, whole genome shotgun sequencing project. | isolation source: worker | host: Odontotermes sp. | place: South Africa:Pretoria | collected 2016-01-28 | reverse complement strand
GGCGTTTCCAAGGCATACCGGGCGGCAAGGCGCTTTAGGTAAGGCGCGGCCTGCATGGCGAATGCCCCGCCGTGGAAGTAGACCAGCGCCGGCAATGGTCCATCGCATTTTTGCGGGCTGATGACGGACAAACGGACGGCGCCCCCCTTGTAACCGGCAATCGAATAGTGTACTTCCATGAGGCCATCGCCAACAGGCGTTCTGTTGAACACGCCCGTCAGGAAAAAGTTGATGATGGGTAAAATGACCGGGTTCAGCGGCGGCTTAACATTTTTGTATTTCAAAAAATCCGTGTGGATACCAGTAACCATCGCATTGCCATCCTTACAGCTACCGTGCGTCCGCCGCAATGCGCGGCGGGGCGTAGTATGCCAAATCCTTGTCGGGCCGGTAAAAGGAAAGTAAAGAAAACACGCAAAAGAGTTGAATTACCGTTGCAAGCACGCTAACATGGCAACAACCTGTACAGGAAGTGTGCTGTGATGCGAATTGTTTTGAAGATGTTGGCCGCGCCTATCGCCGGTCTGCTGGCCCTGACTGTGGCACTGTGCTCGTTTCTCCTGGCGGTTGCCGGGTTCGTCTGCTGGTTCCTGGCGGTGGCCACAGGCGTCGGTGGGGTCGTTCTTCTGCTCATCGGGCACACGGGCGGCGGGATCGCGTTCATGGCCACCGCGTTCCTCGCCAGCCCCTATGGGCTGCCGGCGCTGGCCGCCAAACTGCTTGGCTGGCTGAACGCGCTGCGCTTCTCGCTCAAAACGTTCATCGCCAGATAAAGCAAACCCGTTCTCTTATGTGCCGGAGAATGGAGTGGCTCTCGCTTTATCAATCGTCACCATGTTGTTCCATCTCCCTTTCAATCAGTGCCAGCGCTACTTTCAAAGCAGCTATGCGCCGCCGGAGCAATGTCTGCTGTGCCTTTGGCAGCTTTTCCGGGCTTATCTTCTCACACTTTTTCAGCGTGGATAGCAAAGCATGGTGCGCTTCGCGCAGTTCTTCTGCTATGAAATCCGGCATCACCGGCTACCTCGCTTGTTTCTTTTTTGTCTTGGTTCAATTAAACGGTGGCTCTGCTGAATCATCCGGTTTAGTTCTTCCATGGGCACATCGCCACCCAGCGTGACGGTGTTCCAGTGGGTTTTGTTCATGTGGTAGGCGGGCGTCACATCGGCGTACACCTTGCGCAAAAAGTCCGCTTCCAGCGGGTCACATTTCAGGTTAATGCACAGCCTGCCACCGCGCTCATAGATATGGGCAAAGCCTTTCCGGTTGGCGGCATGGCGCATCACCGTCCACGCCCCGGCGTCGATAATATTGTCGAAGGGGTAATCCTCGTAGGTGCCCGGCAGCGTCAGGCAGTAGTCAATCAGTTCTCTGCGTGTCATATCAACAATTCCACTTCAGTTTTGCTGGGTTTGGCTCATTCTCCACCGCAATGGCGCGCAGGGCGGCGGTGTAGTCCAGGCACACTTCTTCGGCGATACTGTTGTAAACTTCGGCGGTGGCGTCAAGGCCGACACGGTCATAAGCAACAGCGGCGGCAGCATAGAAATACAAGCCCAGCGAATGCGTCAGGGCGTGAACAACGGATGTGCCTTGCCCGACAGCCCGCGCCGCAGCCTGTGCCATCGGGTTTGCGTCCAGCTCGCGGGCTGCGGCGTGGCATTCCTTCAGAATAACGTGCTTGACAACGGGAAACTTCACTTTGCCTGCCAGATACTCCCGCGCGGTATCCACTGCGTTTCGCGGGCGGCCATCGCCGGGGCAGTGCTTATCAAAAAGTGGCAGCATTTTAGCTTCGGCATAGCCAAGGCACCATTCCCGAATCGTGTCCTTGCTTTGGGTATCAATCAAATCCCGCAGCATCACAACGCAGGGCGCGTTCACATCGCCGAGGGTTTTGCGTGGTTTCTTAGGCATCAGGCACACCTCTGTCCCATAAATTCAAAGCACCTTCATCAGTATCATTTCCAGCGGTTGCTGGGCGGGGGTATTGTCAAACGTCAGGCAACCCTTTTCGACATACCCCAGCTTTCTGTAAAAATGCTGCGCTTCTTCATTGGCCTGCGTGGATGTCATCACCATGGCGTAGCCAAGAGAGCGCATTTCATTTTCCCAATGCTGCATGGCTGTTTTCCCCAGACCTTTTCTTTGGAAGGCATCGCCCAAATGAATAAGGGTCAAGAAAGGCGTGTTATCCCAAAACAGGTTGTACCGCATAACCCCGGCGGGTTTATCATCGCTGGTGATGATGTACCCGCGCTTGTCGCGTACCTTCAGTTCAAATTCATCTTCGCCCATATGCCTATCAAGCGAAAACCAGAATGCTTTATCGTCCGATTTTACATACCGAATGCCAATCATGTTGCTCCTTGTTATAGACACTACAAATTGTTTGCTCCAGTTTATAATATACGATTTCACACCACAATTCAATCTGCCGGAGGAGGTGAAGCGCCATGGCCACAACACGCATCTTTCCACTGCACACGGGCAAGGGCCGCAGCGTGGCCAAGGCGCTGCGGGACGTGACGGACTACATGGAGAACCCGCTGAAAACCGAGGACGGCGAACGCATCTCATCCTACGCGTGCGCCGCCGAAACCGCCGACGCGGAGTTTCTTTTTAGCAAAGCACAATACTATTGCAATACTGGCAGAGACCAGAAGCGCAGAGACGTCATCGCCTACCATGTCCGACAGAGCTTCAAGCCCGGCGAGGTTACGCCAGAGGACGCCAACCGCATCGGCTACGAGCTCGCCATGCGCTTCACCAAGGGCCGCCACGCTTTTATCGTCTGCACGCATACCGACCGCGCGCACGTCCACAACCATGTGGTTTGGAACAGCACCACCTTAGACTGCTCGGGCAAGTGGCGGGACTTTTTTCGTTCGGGCCGTGCCCTGCGGCGGCTGAGCGATACCCTCTGCGTGGAGCATGGCTTGTCGGTCATTGAGAACCCCGCGCCGGGCCATGGCAAACACTACGGCGCGTGGTTAGGGGACGGCAGGCCGCTCTCGCATAAAGATATGCTTCGCGCCGCCATCGACGCCGCGCTCGGTCAGGCGCCGCCTGCCTTTGAGGATTTCCTTTTGCTCATGCGGAAGGCCGGTTACACCGTCAACGATGAACGCAAGTACATCACTTTTCTTCTGCCGGGCTGGGGACAGCCGGTGCGGATGGACACCCTCAAAGGGGAACATACCGAGACGGCGGTGCGCCAGCGCATGGCCCAGGCCACCCTCTCTTGCCCCGATGGGGCAATTCACCTTGTCGGCTCCCGTCGTGTTCGTTCCTCTGGCGGTAAGGTATTCGGCGTGCCGGAACCCCAGCGCAAGCCGGGCCTGCTCATTGACATCGAGGCCAAGCTACGCCAGGGCAAGGGTGATGGCTGCGCGCGCTGGGCGAAGGTTTTCAACCTCAAACAGGCCGCACAGACGCTTTTGTGTTTACAGGAGCATGGCGTTGATAGCGATGATGCTCTGGAAGAAAAAGCGTCTGCGGCCACAACCCGGTTCAATGATTTGTCCGCGCGGATCAAGACGCTGGAGGCTGGGTTGAAAGCCAACGCGGCGTTGCAGAAGCACATCATCAACTATTCCAAGACGCGCAAAACCTACGAGGCGTACCGCAAAGCCGGGTACTCAAAAAAGTTTCGCTCGGAGCATGAGAGCGATATTCTTTTACATCAGAGCGCCAAGAAAACCTTTGACGCTCTCGGCTACGGCAAGGACAAAAAGATCCCGGCCATCGCCACCCTGCGCGCGGAGTGCGCCGTGGCACTTGATGAAAAAAGAAAGCCTACGCCGGGTACAACGAGGCCAAGACCGAGATGCGTGAGCTGCTCGTCGCCCGTGAGAACGTAGATAGGCTCTTGAACATGCCTGCCCCTGGGCGCGAACGCGAAGCAGAACGTGAATGATTACACGCATGGTACTGAACTAAAATAGCGGCCAAGGGCCGCGCAGCCGCACCCACGCATCGCGGGGGTCGTTCAAAGGGGTCCGGGTTCTCCCGGCAAGCAGCATGGGGGCCGTGGGGCCCACCATGCCCAGCTTGCCAAACGCAAGATACCCGATAAGACCGCAACAGAAAGGCCGAAATCACAACAGTAATAATATTCGCAGGGCTAAACCCAAAAGAAATATTGCTGGTGGTAATGCTTTTGCCGCTGAAAAGCAAAACAAATATTGACAGGCTAATTTGAGTTAGCTATAATTAAGCTAACTTTAATTAGCCTAGCTATTATGTGCCTACTTACGTGGAGGGAGGGAAAGAATGAAAAAAAAGGACACCAAGCAAATCATTTTGGAAAAGGCGCTGGGCCTTTTTGCCACGCATGGATATCACGGCGTTTACGTCGGGCAAATTGCGCAGGCGGTGGGCATCAAAACACCGTCGCTGTACAAACATTATAAAAGCAAGCAGGAAATTTTTGACGCCATTTTGCGGGAGATGAAAATGCGCTACCAAGCGCAGGCAGCATCCCTGCAAATGGATGGCATGGACGCGGAAAAAGACAAACGGCTGTTCAGCGGCATCGGCGAGGAAGCCCTTGCCGATATGAGCAAAAACCTGTTCCTCTATTTTTTGCACGACGAGTTTGCGCGCGATTTCCGCAAAATGCTGACGCTGGAGCAATACAAAAGCGAGACGCTTGCCGCGCTTTACACAAAGCAATATGTGAATGACCCGATGGTTTACCAAAGTATGCTGTTTACCCTGTTGGGCGAAACCAACACGCTTATGGCGGGAAATACAGAAGTGATGGCGCTGCAATTCTATGCCCCGCTATATTTACTGCTGACACTGTGCGACCGCCATCCCGAGCGCGAAGCAGAATCTCTGGATTTGATCGAACAGCATATGCGGCAATTTGCCCGCCTTTACGGAAAGGACGCAGAAAGATGAAAAATAAAGGCGCTAAAAAGAGAAAAGGGCGGGTAATATGCATCGCCATCGTCGCGGCAGTTGTGGTTTTTTTCATCGTACAATACATCCTTTGCGCTTTTGCGGTAAAGGCTGGATACACACGGCTTGCAACCTACAACCACAAAGAAATGATGCTTAGCACCGGCGCCATGACTTATGTGGACGCGGGCAGCGGCGAGGTGATTCTATCGGTACATGGCATGAGCGGCGGCTACGACCAAGCCTTTGATACCGTGGCAAACCGGGTATCTCAAAACCGCATCATCGCGCCCTCGCGCTTTGGGTATTTGGGCAGTGATGTGCCCGCCAGCCCCACGCCCAGAGAACAGGCAAAAGCCTATGTGGAACTGCTCGACGCACTGGACATTGATAAAGTGTATTTGTTGGCCACGTCCGCCGGCGGCACCATTGCCATCCGCTTTGCGCTGGATTACCCTGAGCGGACAAAAGGCTTAATCTTGTATTCCTCGGCCGCGCCGCTAACGAAAAAACCTGAGAGCTACACGGAATACCAAGGCCCGCCAAAGTTTTTGTGCGGCAATTTTGCCATGTGGCTGTTAAGCCCTTTCTTTGAACCCATCATGGGCATGGATTCAAACACCATCCATTCCATGCTGCCGGTTAGTGAGCGGCGCGAGGGCATGGTGCTGGATTCCAGCGTGGTAAACCCCGATATGGCAAGAAACTTTGACGAATACCCAATTGAAAGTTTACAGGTACCCACGCTGATATTGCACGCCAAAGACGACAAAATGTCCGGTTATGAAGCAATGGCGCAAGCTGTGCCACGCTTTCCAAACTGCACTTTCATTACTTTTGAAACAGGCGGGCACTTAATGGCAGGGCATGGCGCCGAGATTGATGCCGCCTTAACTGATTTTATGAGGTGATCGGCACCTTAACAACAAAAGTAGCCCCGCCGCCGGGCGTGTCCTCTGCGGTAATGGCGCCACCATGCAGGCCCACCAATTCTTTTGCCACGGCAAGCCCAAGGCCGAAATGCGCTTTCTCGCTGTGGCGGTTTTCCGAACGATAGAAACTATCGAATATATGTTCCTTATCTTTGTCTGCGATGCCCGGCCCGTTATCCTGCACACGCAGCACCACGCTTTTCTTTTCGGTTTCACCGCCGAGCACAACCTCGCCGCCGGGCGGGGTATAGCTGATGGCGTTTGACAGCAATATGCAAAGCACTTGGTGCAGCCTTTCTTCGTCCGCACAAATTACAGGCAGGCTGGTTTTCCCTAAACACAGCCTTAAAGAAAGTTCATTTTGCGCCGCCAATGACAAATATCGCTCATACGCACCAGCCAACACATCTTCCAGGTTGGCCGGTGCTTTTTTAATACTCCATTTGCCTGTTTGCGCCCCGGCCAATAGCAGCATATCCCCCACAAGGCGGGACATCCGCTTTGCCTCGCTGCGTATAGTGTGGCAGCAGGTCTGCAAATCGTCCTTTGTGTTTTCCAGCACATCCACGCTGGATACAATAACAGCCAGCGGCGTTTTTAATTCATGGCTGGCCGCCGCGATAAACTCCTTTTGCCTTTGCTGCGCGCTTTCCACCGGCTTCACCGCCCGCCGCGCCAGCGCCCAGGCAATCAGGAACAATAAGGCGAGGCCCGCCGCATAGATGGCGATGTACTGAACGGCCAGCCCCCGTATTTCGCTAAGCTGCCCGGCAATGGGGCGTGCAAGGGCATAGCTGTACCATTGGCGGTTTCCCGTGGGAGCAGACACAACCTTGCCAAGATAGGCTTCGCCGCCATATTCAAAGCTAAAGGTGGTGTTGACCGGCGCGTCTAGGTTGATGCCGTTTGGGGTGAGCCCCGGATGGGTTTTTTCCAGCGCGCCCACCAGCGCAGCGTACACCGCGTCACGGCTCTCTGCGTGGCTTTCCGCGTTGTAAATGGGCGCTCCACTGTCGTAAAAGTAAACATGGGTTCCGGCATCCCGCTCTATTTGGTAAAACTGGTTGTAATGAAGCCGCTGTGTTCCGGCCAGAAACACGCTGAGGGACTGGCTTTGGCTTTCAAAAGCCTCGGTATAGTGCCTTTCAATTTCGGCCCTGGCGCTGCCGAAGGCAAGCAGGCAGGCGGCCATAAGCACCAGGCCGGTAAGGGAGGTACACAGCAGCACAAAGGTACGTTTCAGCTTTATCAGCATCATACATCTTGTCCTGCTTGCGGAGAATCGGAACAGGCTTTCAGGCTAAACCCCGCGCCCTTGTTGGCCACAATTTTAACGCCGGATCCGGTTCCCTCCAAACGGCGGCGCAAAAGGGACAGGTAGGTGTCGATGATGTTATCGCCCGCATCGGAATCCGGCCCCCAAACGCGGTTAAAAATGGCGCCCCGGCTAAGCACCGAAGAAGCATTGCCCATCAATAGTTCCAGTATGGCGGCCAGGGTTTTGGAAAGTGTGGTCTCCCCGTTGGGGCCGGTAAGCCGCAGTGCCGCGGGGTAAAAGCGGATATCCCCAAAAACAAGCTCCTCACCCTTTGCAAGCGGCGCGGGCCGCCGCACCAAGGCGCGCACTCGGGCCAGTTGCTCCAGCATATCGAACGGTTTTGTCAAATAGTCGTCCGCTCCGGCATCCAAGCCGTCCACGCGGTCGCCCACGGCGCCAAGGGCGGTCAGCATCAGCACAGGCATGGCCACGCCGCCCTGCCTTATTTTTTAAGCAGGGTCAGTCCATTCATTTCGGGCAGCATACGGTCCAGTATGGCAAGGTTACAGGCGTTTTCCAGTGCATAATACAGCCCTTCTTCACCTATGCCGCATTCTATCGTCTCATGCCCTTCGCTTTGCATCATGCGGGAAATATTGCGCAAAAGCGCCTTATCATCTTCCACTATCAGGATTTTCATGATTTTCTCCAATCCTCAAAACGTTAAGGATTAATTAAGTTTGGGTGCGCTACAATAGCGGTGATGTTTGAAACAAACATACTGTACAAAGGATACTGTGAATGCAGAGAGGAGTCAAGCAACACCATGAAAAAGACAATCGCAAGTATATTTTCTTTTGCCATTTGTTTAGCCCTGCTTTTTGCCGCCTGCGGCAGCGCGGGCAGTGCGCCGGGTGAAAGCGGGGGCGCGATGATAAGCGGCGGCAATAGCATACCGGGGCAGCCCACCGCCGGCATGGCCGGAAAATATGTGCAGCAGGATGTGACCCCCGGGGGCCTTGCCGCCGAGAATGTGAGCATCGGTCTTCGCGGGCTGCCGGACGGGCGCATGCTGGCCGTGGTGGCCACCCACGGAGAAAAGCCGAAAGCGCTTGCCAGCGCGGACGGCGCCGCCTGGGAAGAGGTGTATCCCATCGGGGAACCGCTGGTGGCGGAAAACCCCGATAGCGCCCTGCGCTATGTGATAGACGATGAGGGCGCTTGGTGGGTGGTGGTGACCGGCGAAGCCGGGAACAAGCTATACCGGGTGCAGGACGGCGCGCAGGAAGAAATCCCCTTCACTGCCGCGGGGAAGATTACGCGCCTGCAGTACGGCGGCGACAATACCATCCTGCTCACTGCTGTTGCAAACGACAGTGCGCAGTGGTATGTGGTGGACTGTGCCGTGCGCAGCGTTTCGGCCCCGTTTTCACCCGTCTCGCAGGGCTTTACCTTTACCGATTACGCAGACGGGATTGTGTATTCGGCGCTCTACGGCGAGCCCACCATCGCCACCTATGCGGCGCCGGGAGGCCAGCCGAAGGACAGCTATTCCGTCCCGGTGGACGCGCAGCTTTTTAACGCGATGGCCGGGCAGATACAGGGCGGCAACACGCTGCACTACGCCGATAACACCGGCATCCACAAGGCGGCGCTGGGCGGCACTTACGTTGAAACCCTCGTCAGCGGTCAAAGCTACGCCTTTGCAGACCCGAACTTTACGCCCTGGCAATTGGCCTTTGCGCAGGACGGCAGCTATTGGTTAGCGGGTTGGTACGGCAGGGACACCCCCAAAGTTTACCGCTATGTGTTTGACGAAAGCGCCCCGCTGATGGCGGCGGAAAGCCTAAGCATTTGGTCACTGGCAGACAGCCAGAGCCTGCGGCACGCGGTTTCGGCCTTTTCGCAGGCAAACCCGGAGACAGACGTGAGCGTACACATCGGGCGCTCTGCCGACAGCGGCGCGCAGACCGACGACGATATCATCCGGCAGCTCAACACCGAGCTTGTTTCTGGAACAGGGCCAGATGTGCTGATTCTCGACGGGCTTCCCATCCAGTCCCTGATTCGGCAGGGTATGCTGAGTGACCTTTCGGGCCTGGTGGACGAAAGCCAGTATTACGGGGGCATTCTCGGCGCATATGCGCAGGACGGCAAGACCTGGGCCTATCCCACCTGCTTCGCGGTCAATTTGATGATGCAGACGCCCGGCGCGGGAGGGACGGATATCGAAAGCATCCAAACCCTGGAGGATATGCGCCCCCTTTTGACCGATGCGGCCAGCGTAGAATTTGGCGGCTACATCCACCTGTTTGAGACGATGTACACGGCAGCATCCTCGCAAATATTCCCGAAAGACACAGAAGTGAACGAGGATGCGCTGCGCGCCTTTCTTTCGCTGACGAAGGACGCGGTGGACGCGCAGGGCATAGCGGGAACAGAATACGACGGTACCTTTGGCGGCGTCACCGATTCTGATGAAGCAGTGGGCGGGCTGGAAATCTATGCCACCCCTCCCAGCCTGGGTTACTTTGTTAACGACACCCTATCCGTAGCCGACCATGCCGCAGCCACCATTCACAGATATATGGATGTCATGTTCTCCCTGTACAAACCGGGCGCTGGGCGCACCGTGATAGCACCCCTGCCCGGTGGCGTGTTCATGCCCAAAATCATTGCCGCCGTGCCGGCGGGCGCCGCCAACGCAGAGGGCGGCAGAGCGTTCGTAAAAGCGATGCTTGAGGGGCAGACACAGGAAGCATTGAGAAATGTGGGGCTGGACGGCTTTGCCATGCGCCGGGGTGTGGACGCGGAACTATTTCTGGAATCTATAGCGGATTTCCCGGAAGATTCTTCCGCCGTGCTGCCCACAGAAGAAGATTGCGCGTATCTGGAAGGGATTTTGGGGCAGTTTGTAACCCCGGCCAGCGTGAACCTTGGCCTGAGGGAAAAGGTATACGAGCAGGCAAAACGCCTGTACAGCGGGGAAATTGGCGTGGACGAAGCCGCGAACGCCATACTGCAAAGCACCAGGCTGTATTTTGCGGAGCAGCATTGAGCAATGAGCACGAGCGCACGTAAAGTGAAACAAACGAAGCGGCCTATAGCGAAAAGGCCGGCAGGCCTGCCCGGCGAGAGCCGGTCGGCCGCGGCCCTGCTGTTGCCCAGCCTTGCCGGACTTGGCGTGTTTTTTCTGGCGCCTTTCATCGATACCGTCCGCCGCAGCTTTTATGACACGCGGGGGCAAAGTTTTATCGGTGCGCAAGGGTATGCGTCTGTGGTGAACAACGATGCCTTTCAGCTTGCCGCCGCAAACACGGCCAAATTCGTAGCGGTGTGTATCCCCATTTTACTGGCCCTAAGCCTTGCGCTGGCGCTGCTGGTGCGGGCTATCCGGCCAAAGGGCAAGCTGTTCAAAACAAGCTACTTGCTGCCTATGGCAGTGCCCGTGGCCAGCATGGTGCTATTGTGGCAGATTTTGTTCCACCAAAACGGGCTTGTTAATGCGGGGCTGGTGGCAGCGGGCGCAAAGCCAGTGGACTTTATGGGCAGCGGCGCGGCCTTTTGGGTGCTGGTGGGCACGTATGTATGGAAAAACGCGGGCTACAACATGATTTTGTGGCTGGCCGGGTTGGACGGTATATCCGGGAGCCTGTACGAAGCCGCCAAAGTGGACGGCGCAGGGGCGTGGCAGTGCTTTCGGTTCATCACCATGCCGTCGCTGCTGCCCACGTTAGGGCTGATGGCTATATTATCCTTGCTCAACAGCTTTAAGGTGTTCCGCGAAGCCTACCTTGTGGCCGGGCCTTACCCGCACGGATCCATTTATCTGTTGCAGCATTTGTTTAACAACTGGTTTCAAAACCTCGACATCAGCCGTTTGTGCGCCGCCGCCGTGATGCTGGCGGTGGTGCTGACAGGGGTTATCCTGCTGATGCAGCGCTTCCTAAAAAACAACGATGATTAGAGGTGATGTGCCGTGCATAGCGGTAAACAGGCAAGACGGAGCAAACGTCTCATGCTCGGCGTGCTGGTTTTTGCTGCCCTGCCCGTGTGGTGGGCAATCTGGTTCATGTTCACCGGCGCACTGATGCCGCTGGATGAACTGACGGCCACGGTTAGCCCTGTGCTAACCGGGCGCGAGGGCATTGCAAGCTGGCCGCTTTTGCCCACCTGGCCCACACTTGCCCCCATGACAGAACTGCTTTTAGACACACCGCAATTCTTTGTGATGTTTTGGAACAGTTTCAAGCTGGTTATTCCCTCGGTGGCCGGGCAGCTTGTCATTGGGGCACCGGTGGCCTGGGCGCTCTCGCGCCTGCGCTTTAGGGGGCGGGGGCTGCTGTTTACGCTGTATATTGTGCTCATGCTCATGCCCTTCCCAGTAACCATGGTGCCAAACTACCTGGTGGCGCAAAATATCGGCATCATGGATACAATATGGGCGGTGGCGCTGCCCTTCGCCTTTTCAGCTTTCCCGGTGTTTATCATGGCAAAAGGATTTGACGCTGTACCCCGCGCCATGCTGGAAGCCGCCGCCATAGACGGCGCGAATCACTTCAAAACCTTTGTGCGCATTGGCCTGCCGCTGGGCGTACCGGGCATTTTGTCCGCGCTGGTACTTGGGTTCATCGAGTGCTGGAACGCCATTGAGCAGCCCATGACCTTCCTTAAAACCAAAAGCCTGTGGCCGCTCTCGCTGTATCTGCCGGAGATTGCGGCGGACAAGCTGGGCCTTGCCATGGCGGCCAGCCTGATGATGCTGGCCCCCGCCGCCCTCATCTTTTTGTTTGGGCAAAAATACCTGGAGCTTGGCATACAGGCCGCCGGGGTAAAGGAATAACCGTGAAAGGGGCATGAGATGCTTAGGCGTATGGCGCTGCCCAAACTGCCGCGATTCAGGGATGAATCACAAAAAAAGGCGTTTGGGAATATCCTCAAATTCATGGCGCTGGTGCTTTGTTTTACGCTGATTGCCCGCGGCGCCACAGGCGTAACGCTGGCGAAGGTGGACACGGTAATGCCCTATCCCGCCGAGATTGTGGAATCGGTATCGGCTGGTGGCAGCGTTCAAGCCGCGTCTTCACTTGCAATCACCGCACCGGCGGGCTTAACCATCAAAGAAGTGCTTGTGGCGCCGGGGCAAACCGTAAGTGCCGGTGACGCCATCGCGCGCTTTGCCCCCGAAGAAATAGCCGAAGGACTCGGGCGCGCGCAGCTTGCTTTGGATGAAATGAATTTGAACCTGGAACAACTGGAACGCGGCGAGCCCCACGATGGCAGTGCCTTGACCGGCGCGCAAAACGCCCTTGCCTGGGCCGAGCAGGACTATGCCAATACACAGGCGGCGGGCAATGCCGCGATTGCCGCCGCGCAAACGGCGCTTACAGACGCACAAAATACCCTGAACGCCCTGCGGGAGAGCGCGTCCGCCGCTGCCGCCCCGCCACCGGCAGACGCTGGCGCAGACCCGGAAAACCCCGGCGACAGCGCTGCGCCGCCGGCGCCCAGCGGCCCAACTGCGGCGGACATTGCCGCTGCCGAAGCCGCTGTGAGCGCCGCACAAACGGCGCTGGACAGTGCCGTCCGCGATGCAGATATGGCATTGCAGGGCGCGGCCAGAGGCATTGAAACGGCGCGGCTTGGCCTTTCTTCCACACAACTGGCAGACAGTGCCGCCCGGCAAAATGCCGCCGACACCGCCGCACAAAACGCGCTGGATGCCGAGGCATTGCGTCTGGACATGGAGGCCGTGCAGGCCAGCATATCAAGCGCCGCCGCCAAAAGCGCCCGCCAGATTGCCGCCGAAAGTGCTGCGGCAGGCAATGGAAACACCGCGTTTTGGCCCACATTTTGGACAGAACAAGAGACTATTGCAGCCAAGGGCTTGCACACTGCAAATACGCGCTGTCTGTGGTTTTCCGGGGACGCAACACTCGTTTGGCCCGCCGAGTTTGTGCACGGCGGTGCCCCCGGTATGCTGGACGAGTCCGGGTGCGTTATTTCCGACACACTGGCTTGGCAGCTTTGGGGCAATATAGATGTGCTTGATTACGAACTGACGGTAGATGGGCAAGCCTACGCCGTGCGGGGCGTTTTCCGCGAAGACGGCCTGTTGGTGATGGCCGGTACGGGGGAGGCGGCTTTTAAGGACGGCTGGCAAGCCGTGGAACTGGCCGGTATGCCGGATGGAGAGGTGCGTGCCGTCGCGCTGGGCTTCGTGCAGGCGTCTGGGCTGGGCACGCCGGACACGCTGGTGGATGGACCGGCCCTGTCAGCCGTGGCCGATCTTTTGTCTCTTCTGCCGCTTGTGCTAATGAGCATAGCTTTGTTATTTGGCTTGCTTCGCCGCATAACTAAGGCATTGCCGGGCAAAGCCACCGGCTGGGTGCTGGCTTTTGCCATACTGCTGGCGTTTGCATGGGCTCTGCCTGCCCTGCTGGAAATGCTGCCCCCTTCGTTTATTCCCACACGCTTTTCTGATTTTGCTTTTTGGGGAAGGTTGGCCGCTTCCGCATGGGAGCATGTCAAGGAATGGCTGCTGCTGCGCCCATCCCATATTGACGTACAAGCTAAGCTGTTGCTTTACGCGCAGGTGGGCATATTTGTGGCGCAAAGCATTATCAGCGCAGTTCTAATGTGCCGCAATCTGGCGGCACAGCGGGGGTTCACAACCAATGCGCAATATACCGCGTGATATATTCCTGCTCGCTATCTGCCGGAAACACCATTCTCGCGCCGGGGTTGTCTCGCGCTTCTCCCGGCAGGGGAAACACAATTTGTGTAAGCGTGGATGCGCTCTCCGCTTGCCCCTCAGCGTATCTGCCCACCTGTACACTTAGGTAGGCAGGGGCTTTCCCATTCGCCACTTGCTGGCTGTAAACAGCCGATAAGGCGTCGTAATCGTAATAAAGGCGGTAGCCGTCTTTGGAGTAATAGAACACATTTTCCTCGCCGCTGTACGGCACAGTTTCGCCATCTTCAAAAACCAGTTGCGCGTGTATGTTCAAATTGCCGGGGTGAGAATCCCGGTACCATTTGGCGGGCACGTTCCAGGCAATCACAAACGCGCCGATGAAACAAAGCGTCATCACAGCGGCGAAAACAGAGAGATGCTGGCGCGCGGGCTTGGCGGTTGCAAGTGCCTTAACGCGGCTTTGCAGCGCCTTGTAGGAATCGGAAAAGGCGAGGCCCTTCATGGGCACCGCCGCGCTGGAGCACACCTCAACCAAAAGCCTGCCGTAGTTTTCCGCGCTTGTCTTTGCCACGCACAGCACCCAGTTATCACATAAAATTTCGCTGTCGCGCTTAAACGCCTTCAAAAAGCCCGGCGGTACCATAAACAGGCAACTGAAAAAACGGATAAAGCAAAACTTTTCCATATCGCCATTTTTAATATGCGCCATCTCGTGCAATAGCAGGAGATAGAGTTCCTCGGCACTGTATTTTTCGCGGAAACCGCGCGGCATCAGGATGGTTTTTCTAAACACGCCATAGGTGAGCGGAGAAGCCACCCACTCGGCACAGGCAATGCGGATTCGCTTTGCGCTAAGCCCAAACGCCGCAGCCGCCCGCTCTTTCGCGTCGCCCACATCGGCGGCTTTCATCAGGCGCACCATGCCCTCTAGTTTTGAGTTTTGAATTATAAACGCCTCTATGCGATAGAGCAGTACCAGTATCCACGCCGTGGTGATAAAGGTGGCTGCCCACCAGATGCCCTCACCCGTGTGCTGTGCGTAGATCTCATAAACGGGGAATTTAGCAATGGCGTTAAAATCCAGATACGAAAGCGGCACGGCCAAAAGCAGCGTGTACCAGCTATAGTAATTGGCACGCACGCTAAGGCGAACCCCGCACTTCACCAGTATCTTTTTAATCAGAGAGATGCACAAAAACAAGGCGCTGGCATACAAAAGCACCGAGAGAAACTTGATCATAAAGGCCGCTGTGATGACATGAAAAGGATAGGTAAGCCACAAACGGCGGATGGTTTCTACAAAGCTGTTCGCAACCATTAGGTGTCACCGTCATTGCGATCGGCCAGCATTGCTTTCAAACGGCGCATTTCTTCGCCCGTCAGTTTTTCGTCTTTTGCCGCTTCCCCGCCCGCAAAAGCGGCGGCGAGACTTTCTTGCTCGTGCAGCAGTTGCTGTATCTGGTTTTCAATAGCCCGTTGGTTGTTTTCAGAAAGGCGGCTGAATAAAGTGCCGATGCTGTTTTTGCCGTCCTTCGTTTCAGGCTCAAAAATGGGTTCCTGGCCCTCCAGCAGCCACGCCTTGCGCACGGCAAATTCGCGGCAAACATCCCGCACAATGCGCCCCGAAAGGCCGATGTGCCCCTTTTCGATGTTCGCGTAATTCGAGCGGGATATGCCTATCACCGACGAAAACTCGGCCTGTGTGAGGCGTAAGATATCTTTGCGCAAATGGCGCAAACGGTCAATCGTGGTTTGCATACATCCCCCTTTACGCGGTGTGCCACTAATTTACATGCAAAAAACGACAAAAACCTTGAAGCGAATGCGGAAAAATGCTAAAATGTTTGTTACAAACAATACCCTGATGGCTTGTGTGTCTAGTATAAACAAAAATTAACGGACGCGTCAATGAGGGGGAAACAGCAAAATGAGCAATACGTTAAAAATAGCTAAGATTGGGTTGTGGGTTTCTGCCGTGGCCCTTGTTTTAGCAGCAGCGGTGATGGTTATTGCCGGTTTTGAATGGCCGCAGATTACAACGGTTTGCGGGATTTTTTGTGTTTTTTGCGCCAACTTAACCATCTATCTGTCCGCAAAGAAAAAAGAGGAGGACGGTAAAAAAGATGAGTGAGGCAAAAAAGGTTACGCTCGATGTCATCGCAGACTTGTTCATAGAAAAAATTGTCAACCGGATTATCAAAAAGCGCGCTTCCCGCCGTAAAAAAGACGTGCAAAAAGAAAATTTTAAGGAGGTTTGTCTGAATGACGAAACATTGCAAAAAGTGCCATAGGGAATTTGACTGTATGGAAAAAAAGTGCCCTTTATGCGGCACCAAACTAACGGATAGGTATACAGAAGAAGAATTAGCGGAAATCCAGAAGCAAAATGATGATATGATGTTTATCAACACGTCGATTATTAACACGTTATTGATGTAAGAGGACGCTTTTATGAAATGCAAGGATTGCGGCAAACGCATGAAAACGATGCTGGGCGATACGGTCATCAGCGTTGGCGCAGACGATATACAAGTGAAAAATCTACCGATTTTCGTCTGCCTGGCCTGTGGGAACCAACTTATTCATGAGATTGTTATTATGATGATGGAACGGGAGCGTGAGGGGACTTATGAGGAAAATACCAACTGCGGTGACTATTATATTTATTCTCGCGTATGTGGTGCTCACCAGCGTGGGGGCGGTCCTGTCTGGTGAAATTGATATTCCATACTTAGCGCAAATCCTGTTGCTGCTTGCCCTTAGTGTGGTTGTAATCGCCTATGCTTTTATAAAGAGACTACCAGCCTATGTTGGGCTTGCAAAACCGCAGAGCAAAAGTGTGAAATCCTGCCTGTACTACGTTCCGTTGCTCATTCTCATAGTGGCCAACGGTGCGCTGTTTTTCAACGCGCAAAATCCGCCACTGAACCTAATTATGACACTCATCTTTATGATTTTTGTGGCATTTCTGGAAGAACTTCTGTTTAGAGGCTTTTTGTTTAAGGTTATCGAGGAACGCTCCGGCAGCAAAGCAGCGGTTATCATATCAGGCATAACCTTTGGATTTGGGCATATTGTAAACCTGTTCAACGGCTATACCGGCGCCAACCAAATTATGCAGATTGCCGTTGCCGTGCTGATCGGCATAGTCCTCAGTCTGCTGTTTGTCCGCACGAAATCCATTGTGCCGGGAATGGTGTTCCACGTTCTCTTTAATGTGGTCAGTGCGCTCTCGGTAGAAGTTGAGCCACTATACAACTATATCATGGTCGGCGTGATCATAGCGATTGGAGTGGCGTACTTATTCTATCTGCTAAGAGGCATCTCGCGTTATTGGTACAAGCGTGGCGCGGAGTAAACGCTTAGTAAGCCGCCCCGCCAGCCATAAAAGCAAAGCTGCCCTTTGGCGCGCCGAGGCTTTTTTCCAGCATATCCGCCAGCGCCGCCAGCTTTTCCAAGTATTCTTCGCCGTTCCACGGGAAGATGCCGGGATCGAGCAGGAAAGTAAACACCGACATGATGATTTCCGCGTATGCCTGCGGGTACGCGCAAGTGAAAGTACCTTCATCTATGCCCTGCCTGATAATACGCGCGATGATTTTTGACAGCGCGGATACAATTTGCGCGAGCGACTTTTGATGGATGGCCGCGTTTTGCGGCATGTGCAGGTATTCGTCCAGGGACTCGTCCACATACGAGCCGCGATAGGTTTTAAGCAGCAGCGCCAGTTTTTGCAGCGCACCCGCGCCGCTCTGCTCCACGGCCTCATCGCAAGCCCGGATGATATCCGCGTATTCACGCAGCACCAGCGCGTCCATCACTTCTTCTTTGGAGCGGAAGTAGTAGTACATCAAACCCTTGGCGATATCGGCTTTTTTGGCGATATCGCTGACGGAGGCCGTGCCCGCCTTCCCCTCTTGGAAAAGCGCGCGCATGGCGTCCAATATGATTTCTTTTTTGTCGCTGCCCATTCGCATCACCGCCTATGAGAATAGCATAACATAAAACTTCGCTCTTGACCAGTAGTCAAATTTGTGTTAGTATACTTTTGACTGATGGTCAAAACAGTTTAGGAGGAATATTACGGAATGAAATTTTACAGAGGCATCGTTGCTTTGTTCATACTTTCCATTGCTTTGGGCATTTCGGGCTGTAGCGAAGGTCACAGGGAATTTGAAGACTCGGACTTGGACGTGCCGCAGATTGCGGTATCGTCCGGTTCCATCGACGAAGCGGGCAATCTGCTTACCGAAACAGCGGCGGACAAAAGTCCCAATGATCCGCTGGGAAGCAACGAAAGCCCGCAGCTCACATGGGACGCAGTGGACGGTGCGGCTTATTATGCCGTTTGTATGTTTGACGAGGACGCAAATTGGCTTCACTGGCTTGTTTGGGACTTGGATGAAACAGGATTGGAGCAAGGAGCATTCACGTCTCACGGTACGTATGTCGGCCCTTACCCGCCTGTTAATTCGGGCCAGCACCATTATAGGATCGAGGTATTTGCGCTCAAACAGGCAACCGATAATGTAGTCCTGAAGCTGGACGCGCAGCAATCCTATCCCGAAATTGTGAGATATCTCAACCGCTCCGGCAATGGCGAGAGTAATATCCTTGCCCGTGGTCACATTGTCGGAACATTTGAGAATTAAGGGGTGGTGAGCTTGTGTTTATATCGATTGTTTTTGCCGTGCAATTGCTCACTGTAGCCATTGCGCTGATCGCGCTTCTGATAACCGTGGTGCGTCTGGTGGTGCGTCACATCAGAAAGAAAGACAAAAAACCGGTCATCCGCGGCCTGAAACGCAGCGCGGTTGTTCTGGCCGCCGCCGGTGTACTGTGCGCGGGCTTTTCCTGGGTGACGCAGCTTACAACAACCACACCTGCGATACAGGGTGAAAACGCGATTGCCGAATTGCGGCAAGTGGAACTGAACGGACGCAAGGAATGGATAAGCATCCGGGGGCAGGACAAGTTCAATCCCGTCCTGCTGTTTTTGGCTGGCGGGCCGGGCGGTACGCAGATGGCGGCGGTGCGGCACGACCTGGCCGACCTTGAAAAGCACTTTGTGGTGGTGAATTGGGATCAGCCCGGCAGCGGCAAATCCTACGGCGCGATGAAACTCAGTGATATCACTCCCGCAGTCTATATCGAGGACGGGATTGCGCTGACCAAATACCTGTGCGAAGAATTTGGGCAAGAGAAGATTTACCTTGTGGGAGAATCCTGGGGCAGCGCGCTGGGAATTTTCTTAGCGGACAGAGCGCCGGAGTTGTACCATGCCGTAATCGGCACAGGCCAGATGGTTTCGTTCTTGGACACCGAGCTAATGGATTATGAGTTGGCTATGCAAATCGCCCGTGAGCGGGGCGACGACAAGACGGTCGCCACCCTTGAAAAAAATGGCCCGCCACCCTATTACGGCAGCGACGTCACATGGAAGAGCGCTGCCTACCTGCAATATCTAAGCGCGGTAATGGCGGCGAACCCCGAAATCACAAACGGCGGCTACAATACCTTCCGCGATCTATTCGCCAGCGAGTACGGTGTTTTCGATAAAATCAACTTTTTCAGGGGTATCGTAAACACTTTTAATCATGTGTATCCACAACTCTACGAAATTGACCTGCGGGATGGTTACACGAAGCTGGATGTGCCGGTTTACTTCTTCATCGGACGGCATGATATCAACGCGCCTACCGCGCTGGCCGAGGAATACTTTGAAATGCTGGACGCGCCACAGAAGGAGCTTGTATGGTTCGAGCATTCCGGGCATAGCCCGTGGATCAATGAGAGCGGGCGGTTCGTGAGTGAGCTGCTGCGGGTGACGGGGGTGGAGTAGAATGAGCACAGGCTATAATTCGTATAAGGTCTTGCTCGTGACGCGGCGTAATGAGATATACTTACTGATATTTAACAGGAGGTTGTAGAAGTGTATAAACTCGGCCAAATCATGCTGATAGCCGGAATCCTGATAATGCTTACCATAAGCGTATTATTGCTTATAGGCATTGTTGACGGAAAAATCGCAGGCGGTGCTGTTGTACTCTCGTTCATTCTTGTGGGCAGCGGGAGTGCGGTATCCAAAAAGAACAAGAGGTGAGAGGGCAGGCATGGTCATTTTGAAAAAACGCGGCATTATCTACTGCGTTTTTACCGCATTATTGGGCTTAGCGATAGTGCCCGTAAATCTATTTTTACTTAATATGCCTGAGTTTGTCTCGATTATTGCTTCCGCTCTTGTTGTTGCGGCGCTTGTGTGGTATTTCATCAAATGCAAAGGAAAGGCGCTCTCAAAAACCATGCTGAGCATACTCGCGGCGGGTTCGGTTGTATTTGCGCTATTCGGCTCCTATTGCAATCCATATTGGAATAGCCTGATGTTCAAGGATTATGAAACCACGAAGGCTGGCAACCAGATACTTAGCTATGCGCAGGCAAAGGCCGATCTTGATTATGCGATGCATTATCTTGGAAAGGATCATCCCCTGTTTATAAACGGATTGTCCGAGGATACACGTCAGGCTTATGACCGGGCTGTGAGTGCGCTAGGCAATGCGGATACGGTCACGGTAAGCTCATTGCAGCAAGCGATACAGGGCATCCTCTCACCGCTGGGCGATGAGCATACTTCCTGCTGGAGGTACGAAGATGTCCCCGCTTCCGGCGGGAATGCCGGTATTTCGCAGCCGAAACCATTCGTCTATTATGAGATTGACGCTGACAAAAATCTCGCCGTGCTGACGCTCAATAGCTGCCGGTTTAACGAGGAATACATAGACTGCCTAAAAACGATGTTCACGGAGATAAAAAAGAACGGCATAGGCAATGTGGCGGTTGACCTACGCAACAATGGCGGCGGCAACTCCCTTGTAGCGGATGAGTTTATTAAATACCTCGATGTTGAGTCTTTCAAGACCGCTACCTACGAATGGCGTTTTGGCATGTTCACGCTGGCTTCGGGCGATGGGAACATCCAAAATGAGCGGTATGAGGAATTATTGTTTGGCGGAGATGTTTATATCTTGACATCCTCTGATACTTTCAGCTCTGCCATGCTGTTTGCGCAGTACATCAAGGATAACCGCTTGGGCAAAATAATCGGCGAGGCGCCGAGCCTTCCCGCTTCACATTATGGGGAGATTGCCACATTTGTTCTGCCAAACTCAAAATTGCAGTTCAGCGTTTCCACAAAATTTATGTGGAGAGCCGATAAAGAATCGGCGGATAGCCATGTAAGCCCGGATATACCGTGCAAAGCGGAAGATGCTATACAGGCGCTGGACAACGAGGTTTTATAAGTGAAATTGAGGAGGATGTGAGCCGTGTATAAACTTGGGCACAAACTATCAGCGTTTGCAATGCTTTCTTTAGTGCTGCTCATGGCGCTTTGTGGTTGCACAAGCAATGAAAGCGCACCGATGAAACTGGTCAACGCCATGATGAGGTTGGATTATGAAACGATGAGCGTAGGCGAGTTTAACACTAACATCGAGAAGTTGTGCGATGATGCAGGTGCTACAGTGCCGGGAGTGTATGCCGATGTCGCTGAAGAATTTACGCTTGCGGGCGACGACCATGGGCCTCCCCGTTACAACGACGCGAAGCTGGAGGACTTTATGACCGACACGCTTTTGTATTCATCC
>QMCE01000435.1_pt1 | contig 21451 bp, 24 predicted proteins | sample 1821851 | NCBI WGS metagenome assembly QMCE01 (sample SAMN09453174, study PRJNA476694) | Termite gut metagenome, whole genome shotgun sequencing project. | isolation source: worker | host: Odontotermes sp. | place: South Africa:Pretoria | collected 2016-01-28 | reverse complement strand
GTATTATTGGTTCACTTGTAGTTGTAAATAAAATTACATTTTTAACAGGTGGAATAGCTCATAGTTCTTATGGTGGAATTGGACTTGCTATTTATTTTGGTATTCCAATACTTTTAGGTGCAACAATTTTTTCTTGCGTTACTGCTATTTTAATAGCAATTATAACTTTAAAAAATAGATCAAGAATTGATGCAATTATAGGTATGATGTGGGCTTGTGGTATGGCTATAGGAATTATATTTGTGGATTTAACTCCAGGATATAATGTAGATTTGATGAGTTATCTGTTTGGAAGTATTATCGCAGTGTCAAATGATGATATAGTTTATATGACACTTTTAGATATTTTTATAATAGCTATTGTTTCATTTTTTTATAAGCAGATTTTGCGTGTCTCTTATGATAGTGAATTTGCAAATCTACGAGGTGTAAATGTAGAGTTTTTTTATACATTAATTTTGATTTTGTCCGCACTTTGTGTGGTTGCAGCTATCAAAGCAGTAGGGCTTATACTTGTAATTGCACTTTTGACTATTCCTACATATTTAGCAGAGACTTTTGTAAACAAACTTTCAACTATGATGATAGTTAGTTCTATAATAGCTACAATATTTACTATACTTGGTCTTATAGTTTCGTATCTTTATGATATTAGTTCTGGAGCTAGTATTATTATGGTGGCAGTTATAACACTATCTATAATAAAACTTTTAAGAAAATGGATCTTAATTAATGTAGTATAATAGGAGGTATTATGATTAGAGAATGCAATAAATGTCACAGGAAAGATTGCGATGGAAATTGCGATCAGACAATTCGTGCCGTATATATCGGCGATGAGGATACTTTTGACTTAGCAACTATACCAAAAAATGCTGAGATTATGATGCGATTACCTATTACAGATGAAGCATCGGGGGCTACGCGCTGGGATATTATCTATGTAACTCCGGCCAAGCTTCAGGGTTTGTCATCGCATGAAACTGTTTTTACTTTCGTTAATTCACATAATCCTAATCTTAAAATCGAGAAGGGTCAAGTCATGGCAGCTCGCTATGAATCACAGGCTGACGGTACGGTTATGATCGTGCCTGCAGATCCGGATCATCCAGCTCAATTTGTGATTGTGCGCCAAGACGATACAGATCCTTTGCGTGTGGTTGTTATGGTAGCTGGCGTTGCAGAGTTGGAAGAGGATCATGGTCTTATACCTGGTTGTGATTATTATGTCGGCGCAGGTGGCGAGCCATTAACATCTGGTAATCAAAAAATGTTGACAGCTAGCGAAGATAATAAAGTTCTTATTAACTTACGCTAATTTGCGCTATAATAGTAGCATGGAAGCTATTATTGGAGATAGTGTAACGTTAAAACCTAAGAATTCGCTGCGTCAGTTTGCTGATTTTTTTAGCGTAGTTCGTAGCAATGAGTTCTTGCCTATAGTTTTTGATCGTATTAGAGAAATTAAAGATAATGGCTCAATTGAATCAGACAAAAAAATATTAGCCTTAAACCCGCAAGCTCAGTCATATGTCTTTCCAGTACGACAATACAATAAGAAAGAATTAGTGTATCTGTTAAAAGATGATTATGGGGTAAAGGTGAAGAAGATAGATTCTAAATTTGGTGAAGGTTTTTATGATGAATTTGTTGACGAACGTGTAGCAGTTAACAGCGACAAAAGTGCGCTAGGTGTCGAAAATGTTATATCCAAGCGTGTTGGTACTGAATATTTAATGCCCGATGAGGAGATAGTAGGAGATTAATATGAAGCTAAGATTTAGTGATGTTATAGCAGAATATCGTCGTCGTCGTGGCGACACAACAGATAGTATAACCAGTGAGTTCATCATAGACGCTTTTAATTGGGGCGCGCGTGAGCTAGCCAGGGCTCCGGGCATTGGAGACAGAATATTGTTATGGCAAATGACTAAATCGCTTGCCCCTAGGTCAAAAGATGGTAGCCCTGCGCGGCGCTGGGACTTAACAGACTATTCGCAAACAGACACCATCCAAGATATTACCATGTTGAATATTTGGCGATCCACTACTACAAAGCCTGAACAAATGCGAGATTTGACGTTTCTAGATCCGGATGAATTTTACTCTGAATATCCTAAGTTTATGCCATATACCCCTGGTATTCCAAAGGCAATGACTTTTGATTCAGATGGGGACACGGCGTGGTTAGCTTTAGATCGACCGTCATCTATACCACTTTTCGTGGATTATCGTTTTGTAGCTGGGCCAAAGCCAGTCAAAAAACCAAGTGATATAGTGAAGATTCCTTCGGTAGCATATAATACGATATTAGATTTTCTTGATATTTATTACTTTATGGAGGGTATGGACTATGCGTTAACCGATCCGACATGGAGCAATATAGATAAAGCTATGGCGGAGATTCGTCAGAAAGTAAATAAGATGGCTTATCAGAAGCCTTTTGTATTGAGGTAATATATGCCAAGAGCATGGAGCAATAGTTTTGGACAACCTGGGCGACGGCTTAGCTGGTGGAACTCGCAGAACGAGATCTATGAAGGCATCTATGCTCGTGGTCAGTCACAAACGCGGTCTAGCCGTCGATTGCATGATGGGCTTATGGAAGCAGCTAACTATGGTCTTGACGCCGATGATGACGATCAAAACACTTCAGCTTTTGCTAGCCCTTATTATGTGAATGGTCGTTATTTCAGTAAGCGAGCTAAGGTCAATCGCGCCAATATCAGTTCTCGCTATGGGATTTATCGACGCATTTGTCCTGATGAACGTTTAGTTGATTTTACTGATGATGATATATTGACGTGGCTCAAGCTTAGGCAAGGTGAGCGTTGGGAGTTTCAGCTTAATTGTGAGAACAATCAGGTTATTGGTAACACTATTACAATTCGTAACACTGGTAAGTCTAAGGGGTATTTGTTAATTGAAGCAGCGCAAGATCGAGAGTTGTCTCCAGATTATATGACATTTATCGCACTTAGAGATTTGACCGATGAGGCGGTGCATAAGAAACTTTATGACATCAACACTATAACTCCTGAAAATGGATCGTTGTGGATTAGCTTAAGTATCTATGATGATATTAAAGATATGCACTTAGATCTAGAAGACGAGTCTAGGCGAGATTACCCTGATACGAGTGAGCCGTTTGCACAGAACACATATATTGAAATTGCCGCTTCTGGCATGGCTTCGCGTCAAATCGCAGAGTACGAAATGCCCAACACGAACAGACGGTTACAAGAGATTCAATACGACTATCATAGAAAGCCCAGCGCACCATTAATTGGTTTAATCTATTCTACATGGGCGCCAGTACCTGTCGATAAGATTGGTAACGAGCAAGATGGTGCTACTGTCTTTCGTGATGGCCATCGCTATGATATTTTTGCCGGCAACAACGGTACGGACGCTAAATTATTTATTTATGATTATGAGAAAAACTCCTTTGTAGATGGAGTTGATATACCTATTGATCTCACTACGCCGATTGTTTATATTGGACAGCCGGACGATAGTGTTTATTTTGTAGACAAGGCACATGCCCTGCGCCAATTTGTGATTGGTAGCTGGGAAGCAAGCGATGTAACAGCTGATAATAGTGAATCTGGAACGCCACTTCAAGCTCCTGATGGAGCAGGGCTGCTTTGTTTTTATAATAATCGACTTTATCTTGCGAACTTTCCCGACGAACCGAACTTAGCTATGTGTAGCCAAATTGAAAAAGACGGGCCGCACTATAATGAATTTCCTTATCGTTGGTATATCCCTAACAAGAATCAGAAAGAGACATCGAGCATGCCTATCACCGCTGTTGTACCCTATAGCAGCACATCGATTATGTTTGCTACGACCAAGACAGCTAGTTTATTTACAGCGTCGGCTTCTTTTGAGACTGGCATTCCTACGTTATTAGACTTCTACGGCGATAACACTGGGGTAGAATCACAAGGCGATATTTGTAATTATGCTGGTACAATCTATCAATTTAGCTCTACGGAGGGCATTAGACGCTTTAACGGCGCAAAGTGGGAGGTTGTACCAAATAGTGTCAATCGACTCTTCAGGCGCGTCGATATGAGCAAACCGCGCAAGTTATTTGGTTATAGTAATGGTTTGTATTTTAGCTATATTGATTCAGTAGATGGCCAACAAAAAGTTTTGTTCTGGGATATGCTTATGAATTATCAGCAATATCCATGGTTTCAAGATACTAACATTTCTTTTGCGGATGTTCGAGCGGATAAAGAGTTTAATATCTTGTCGACACATGCTAAATATCTATGTGTTGAGAACATTTACCATACTGATACTTGGGCTGACTTTGACACACCGATAGTGCTTGAGCGACACAGTAAATATTTCCAAGTTCCAGGTCTCGCTAATGATATGATATTACGCCGCTTATGGCCGACATTTCTGGGTGATTCGACTCGATCATGGTGGGTTGCATTATCTCTACAAACTAAACGTACTATGGCTAATATCGATGCGGTTAATAATGTTTTTGTGTGGCGTAAAGTAGTGCATAAATCTATCGAGAAACCAGATGCCCCGACAGATATATTTAAGAATGTTGATACTGAGCAACCAGGCATAAAGCGTACGTCTATAGATTTATCGGCAAGTGCTATATCGTTTCAGTGGCGTATTAAGACTTATACTTTTGATTCACAAGCCAATATGTTATATGTTTTGCCGGAGATTGGACCGACGGCTTTGCGTTAGTGGTATAATAAGAGAGGAGAATATAATATGGCAGATACAGTTCAATCGATGATAGATCCAACAATAAGTCCTTTCGTGACGGCTCTTCAGAATAATCTTAAGGCGACACGAGATACAGCGATAAAAACTAATGATGTTAATCGCGATAATTATTTCCAGCAAGCTATGGAAAGCGCAAACAATAATGGATTGTTGTTTTCTACATTCCCAGAGCGGATGAAGATTCAGTATGTTGGTGGCACCTATGTACCTAACCAGCTAAAGATTGACCAAGGCTATCAAACAGGTATTAGCGACCTGCGCAATACAGGTGCAGACATTATGAATAAGATACAGAGCTACCAGCAGGCTATAGATGAAATGAATGCCGTATGAGAAAGACTGCGCAGTATTATCATAGCCACCCTGAAGCGCTTAAGCGTAAGCGTACCTACGATGATGCATATGAGAAACGCCCAGAGCAAGTGCGTGCACGTACGTCACGCAACAAGGCAGCTCGACGGCTAGGGCGCAAACCAGGCTACGATGTCGATCACATCATCCCACTAAGCAAAGGTGGAACTAATAGTAGAAGGAATTTACGTCTTGTTAGAGCATCTACCAATAGAGCGAAAGGCAATAGAGCTAAATAGATTTCTATTATGGTATAATGGAATGGAGGTAAAGTAATGGCAGGTGTAAATAAAGTTATAGAAGTTACGCAAGATCTGCTCGACAGTATTACTGCGCAATTTGATGCGACTCGTCAGAAAATAGACGGAGCAACATCAAAAGCTGTTTTCGATGCAGATAACGGTGTTACTATTGCTATAATAAAAGGTAAGCGTTCAGATATTGACGTTACTTATGAAAAACAGTTCGTTGAATCTAGAGTTAATTTCAGGAAGGAGCAGAAATGAATAATGATAAATTAGCATTAGCTAAATCATATTGTGAGGGCATTGTGGCTGAGATGAAAGGCGCGATTCAATATATCGAGACATTGGACAATAAATCGGTTAGCGCTACGGGTCGGATGCATTCGCTAGAAATGATTAGTGATAATGGTGCGCACATGGTTAATTCATGGAAATTAGTTATGGATAATGTAGATGGTTCATATATTAATATGGATGCACAACCAGCACTAGATGACATCAAAGCAAGAATCAAATCGTAAGTTGACAATGTTAGGCGAGAAGCCTAAACTAAGAAAGGTTAAATAACGGGAGGTAATATGACATTACAAGACATAGCCAAAGAAGCTGTTACAGCAAAGGCTAAGTTAGATATTTCTAACGAAGGTAAAAAGCGTCAGGCTTTCGCCTATGTTAATGAGAAGCTCGCAGAGAATAAACTTACTGCAACCGACATCGACATAGATAATGCTATCGAGGCGGCTCTTAAGGAGGTACAATAATGGCTGACATTAACAAAGCAGTTCAGTGGTTCGAGGATCGCAAGGGCAAGCTAACCTACTCAATGGAAGGTTCGCGTAATGGTAGTGATGGCACAGCCGATTGTTCTGGCGGCGCTAGCACGGCTCTTAAGACAGCAGGCTACAATATTCAAGGCCTGCCCAGTACAGTTACCCTAGGCACGCAACTAGCAGCTAATAAGTTCACTAAGCTAAATGTGGCTAACGGTTGGGACGCCAAGAAGGGCGACGTTATCCTGATGAGCTGGGGCTCTAGCATGGCCAGCTCCGGCGGAGCGGGCGGACACGTAGGCTTGATTAGCTCTAATGATCCAAACGCGAAGTTCATTTCAGTGGATTATTGGACGGGCGGTCAAGCAGGCACTGCTGTGTCTGAGCATGCGTGGAATGACTATTACAACACAGAGGTAGCAGGTGGTCTACAGTACATTGAAGTATGGCGCGCTCCAGCTACGACAACTAGCGCTCCGGCTGCTAAACCGGCACCCGCTAAGCCGGCTGCAAAGCCTGCAGTAAAGGGCCCAGATCAGGTGCTAGAGGTTGGATCGACGGTACAAATTCCTGGAGTGTTCAAGGTTGATGGTCTATTCACCTACGCACCTGGTAAGTATTATGTACGCAACAATGGCATCTCTGTTCCGACACCAGACTTTAATAATGACATTCCTGTTGAATCCGTAGACGAGGTCGACGCTAAGGGCAATAAGACTAAGGACCAAGATTTTACAGCTGGTAGCTTAACGGCTAATGCTAAGAACACATACTTTAGTTTTGGCTCACGTACCTTTAAGGTAGCAGAGGTGGATGATGCAACTGATTCGGCTAGACTTATCATTAACGGAGAGAACGTCTGGCTCAAATGTAAACCAATGAAAGAAGTTAAGGAGGCTTAATATGGCAAAAACAACTAAGAAACGAATTCAAGTTAAAAGTGTAGTGACTATAACATTGATAATTACATTGTCACTTTTGACGCTGGGAACTGCAGCTGCAGCGATAATTAATGGTACATCAGATATGTTCAATACAGTATTTACAATATTCGCGTCTACCGTTGGCGCAGTAGTGGCATATTTCTTTAAGAAGGATGATGACGCAGTCAAGAGTGATGATACAACAGATGGCGACGTGGCAAGTACATTGCCCCCACAAGAGCCAAGTGTTGAGGTAGCAGAAGGTGAGAACCCACCGACTACCCCAGTAGCTTAGGTACTGCTATACTAAAAAAGCCCCGTCTTGTCGACTAGGGGCTTTTTCGTTTGTTACCAATCTATAAACTTAAGCTTATATTTTGACAACTTGCTGGGTGTCTTGGGCGACACTTTCCGCTTCTTTGCCATATTTTATTTGGGAGTTTCATACTGCGGTTCTCCGACCAACGCACTACTATTTTACCATGCAAAAACGCCAAGCACTGTTGTAATTAATAACACTGCAGCGACTACGGTCATCACCGTCGCTAGGTTTTTCAGATGATCAATTATTAGCGAGTTTGTTTTTAGGCGATTGTAGAACTGTTCATTATCTTTTTGCGCTCTCTCTAATCGGATTTTATTAGTATTAGATTCATTCAAGATTTTTTTAATATTATTTCTTAGTTTTTCATTACCCTTTATTAGTTCTTCCTTATCCCTTAATGCTTTGTCGCGTTGAGCTGTCATTATTTTTAACTGAGTGGCTAATTTATCATCACACTTACATTCTTTCTTGGGTTCAACTTTAACAGCTGGGCCGGTTTGATAGAACTTGAATGCATCATATTGTTGGCTAATATCTTTTGATTGTCGCATGGCACGCAAAATATTGCCTACGGTTGTGCGGCTTAACGATAAATGATCAACATAAATTACTGTACGCCCCTTAATCCCATTTTTTTTGATATATTTTACTGCGTCTTCGAAGACTTTTGATGTAACTTTCATATTATTTTGAGCCATATTACCTCCTTTATTTGGCTTATCAACTCCCCATCGAGCCATCGACCATGCTAGATATAGAAAGTTGCGAGATAAAAAAGTACCGGTGCAGAGCGCTCAGGGATAAGCAATTCAACAATAAGGCGAGATAAGCCTTTAGAGTAGATAACTGAGCGCCCAACATCGATACTTCCATATTATTCCTTAATGATGAATGCGGCAGTCAATTTAATTGTAGAGTTGCTTATTCTTCATTGAGAAACAGTGTATCAAATTAAATCGCTTTTGTCAATACATAAAAAGCACCCAAGCGGGTGCTAGTGTGAAAAATGGAAATTCTCGGAGGGAACCGAGACATTCATGCTGCTAGGTACGACAGTATATTTCATGTACTGTTGTAATTATTATACTCTATTTTAAGTATGACCGCAATAGGCGTTGCACTCTATCGGTGCGGAATGATTTATCGTTGCTCGAAAGAAAATCTAGAGGGCGCGGTGTTGGATCAGAATAAAAGCTGATCTTAACATCTTCATGCGGCTTACCGCCCATATTATTAACATTACCAATAATGCTACGTACAGATATAGTATCTTCTAGGTGGTTAGTGTCTATAAATTCTAACCCTTTTTTAGCCTGTTCTTTAGTCATGGTCATTGGTATATGTAGCTCATAATCTCTATACGGTAGATTATATTTATGCAATTCAAGGTAGGTATTATATTTTTTAATCTTCCATGTATCATATCGGGTATGTAGATCATTGGATCGCAGAGTTTCATCAGATCGATAATATAATATTGGAGTTTTGGTCGGTTTCATAATGAAAAAATCATCATTCATTATAGTAAACATCTCACTAATCTCATTATCTTTGATTAGTTCATGCCAAGCTTTATGTACATTAGCGTATTTGCTGCTATCTTGTTTTGTTGGAATATGCTTAATATCGTCTGGGGCCCAAGAGGGTTTATAGCCAATGAACCATATCTGATGATTTGGTAAGTTGCGTTTAACCGTCTCAAGCGAGCATTCGAGCTCCGGATTATCATCTCCTTCACGTACAAAATAAACTAAGCAGTCTTTTTCCATATGTATAGTACCTCAGTTGGTAGTTGGTTTGTAGACGGATCGTTTGGCATAGGCGCGTCAATTGATGTTTGCGAATATCCAACTATAAGTTTGCCCTCAGCCACACGCTCCCATGTTCCACCGAACCGCGTTGCCGGATTATCGTCGCTAGCCGTAAAGACGATGTCGCCGATAGCATATATATTCTTCACTATCATAGGTGCAATCTCGGCTGCATACTCTTCGCTCGTCATCTCATCTTTAATATCAGATACGTCATCTTGAAGAGACGAAATCGCTCGTCTGTTATTGTCTGTCTGGTTAACAATGTCTTGCCACCCTTCAACAATAGTAGGCAACAGATTGGTTACGCTTGAATCAATAGGGCTCATGGCATCAACGCGTGAGCGTAATGTGTTCAGCCACATTGATGTTTGATCAGGGTATCTTAGCATTTCTGATCTAAATGGTTGTAGAGGCGTTGGATTCATGCTAAAATTATATCACAATCACATAATAAAGGAGGAAAGTATGATTGATGAAAATATTAAATTCTTAAAGAAATATCTGCCATTAATACCTAACGACCGGCTAGGCGCAGTTAAAAAAATGGTAGAAAATTCCGAAAAGATGGTTACTGAATTAAAGTTAAATGATCAACAATTAACCAAGTTAGGTGGTATGTTAGCTAACTTGGTATTAAATCTCGGCAATATTCTTTATAGTATTGGCAAGAACACCCCTGAATTTGATGAGGCTTATCGCACTATCTTTAAGCATAACGAGGATTCACGAACTGAAGAAAAGATTCGTGCTTACGAGCAAGAACTTAACGATAAGATAAATGCCGTCCAGAGCGAAGCTAAGACTTATCAGGAGTCAATGGCTGACATTGATGAGATGTGGCTCGGACAAAAACCGATTGAACCTCCAACCGCACCTGACGACCAAGCAGAATCAATAAATGTAGAGCCAAAAGAATAGTATAATAGGGGTAGAGGGTTTTTACTTTCTTTTCCCTCAAGGCTACCGCCAAGATTATGTGCGGTAGTCTTTTTTTGTAGTATAATATACTTATGAATCCAAATGATTATGAACTTATTAATAGCCAGCTATATGTAAAGCCTGAAACTGCTACTAACGATGCGAACGCTTTAACACAAGCTTTGCGTAACAATATCACGCAAACGAATCAAGATATTGTCGATCAAACAGCTAAACTAGGGGATTTTGGTTATACTAAACCACAAACAGTTACTAACCCTGATGGGTCGGTTACGACTACCATGGTACCGATGGCGCGTAAGACTAATACTAACTGGGTAAACAAGTATGAGCAACCTGCTGTCGATGCGGCTGCCGCAAATATTAATGCAGCAGCGACTGAAACTGCTCTTAACCTAGTGGGTAGTAATAAGTTAGCTCAACTTAAGTTAGAGCTAGATCAAGCTACAGACGCAGCCAAGGCTCGCAAGGCAGCACGTGATGCAGCGGCAGCTGCTACTACTAATACGCCTGCTGCTAGTTATGGTGGAACAAGCGTAAAAGATTCAGGCACGCCTGTGACGGCTACTTCAGCGCAAGAGGCTGCAGCACTGTTAGACTCAGGCAAAGCGAGCTCTGTGACAGTTACTATTGATGGGGTGCCAACGCTATTCTATAAGAACTCAGGTGGTGGCATTGAGCAAACTACGCAAAGCGTTCTTAGCGGAATCGCATTATCGAAATCATCTGAAAAAGCTAAACAGCAAGACTTAGCAGGTGCCGGAGAAACAGATATAGCAAACTTTTGGCAACAGGCTTGGCGAAAAAATGCAGCAAGTAAAGCAAAGGGATAATAAGGCATGACACCAGATCAACTCATAAACTTAATAAGTGAAGGCAAAAATTATTCTGATTCAGTTGCTCAATTTCAAAGCGACGCGGTTAAATCTTCTGGAGCGCCCGCCGCTAATATATCTGGTAATGATACAGATTATAAAGTATATCTGTCTAAAGACACCGGTAACATCGGTAAGATGAATGATGCTAATTATCAAGGTCTTGTGCCAACTATAGAGGCATCTAGCAAACAACAACTTATAACTGGTAAATATGGTGATGCTGGCGGAGGTCACTCTTTAATCTCTATTAACCTTAACCCCATGACGGGTAAGCTCGATGTTAGTGCCCCTAAAGCCATTACAAGTAACCCAGGCTTTAAATCATGGCTAGATGCAACAGACACTGGGCTGCGAGGTAAAAGCATGCAAGACGCAATTAAAGCCGTATACAGCACCGACGCTAATGGCAATATGACATATAACAGTAACTTTATCGACGGTTTTAATCAAGCTGTCAATACAGCTTTTCAAAACAATCAGATTAAAGAAGCGATGAATCAACAATTCAAGACTAAATCCTTCGACTCGGGCGCAGCACAAGACTATTATATTATCTCTAAGCTGTCAGACTCGGCTAAGAGTGGTGGTTTATCACAGATCAAAAATGAAGTGATAAACGTTTATGATCCAAAGACTAAAAAAAGCGTTGCAAAAAAGATTGGTGATGTTAGCATTGGCGATGTCATTAATGGTATGACTGGCTATAAGAATAATTATCAGAGCAACCCATGGACGGGCTCTATTGGGCTATCTGATCAAGAGCTAAACACGAAGCTCACCGCCGCATCGAGCGATCTACAAAATAAATTATTAAATGGTTTGAATAAATATATCTCTACTAATCAGAAAAATCTGAATGAATCGACCAAAGATAACGACATAGCACCAGAATTAGCAGATGCGCTAGCTATATCGTATGGTTTTAGTGATTTATTAGGATCTGCAGGCTTTAGCAATCAAAGCGCCGGAACTCAAATCGTTGGTGCTATTGATGCGGCTGGCGGTGCAACATTTAGTTTCTTTTCTTCGATGTTACCTGAAACAGTTAATCTACTTTATAGCGCTGGCAAGGCAGTTGGGCAAGGTGTCGCTAACGGTGGTAACTACTTAAGCTATTTTGGTGATAATCTTGTTGACCAAAAAAATCCTTTCAATATAGCTACTAACGCTATAGATGAAACTATGAACAAACCAATTAACCAACTAGCTGAGAGCAAAGCTTATATCGGCGGCCTAACAAATGTTGAGAAAGCTGGTAGCGTCGTTGGTAATGTGCTGTCACTTGGCGCTATGTTTGCGTTGGGAGCTGGACTAGCAGCTGCGCCTAGAGCTGTTGCAATAATAGGAGACTTGATCATGAATGGCGGAGTAGGTATGGCGTCTAAAGCTGTCTCTACTGGGTCAAGACTTCTACGTGATGCATTAGCTGATGCAACAAAAGGCACTAAGATTGAAACGGCTACGGCTAGATCGATGGTCGATGGCGCTGTTAATGATTCATTAAAGGGTATAGATTCGATTGGAGATACGGCGCTTAAGGCTGAGGGGGTCTCAGACGACGCGCTTAACGCAATTAAGGGCAGAAGTATCGATTCAATTGCTGATGACACAATCAAAGAACCGTTGTCTTTCAAAGATGCAACTAAGACAGCTAAGGGTCTAGACGCCGATAATATGAATTCTCTAAACAGAGCATGGAAAAATAATATTGAACCGGCTATTGGATCATTTGTTAATACGATTGCTCGAGTGTCAATGCCTACTATTCGCAAGTTCGCTCAAAAGATTTATGATGCTGGTAAAACTTCATTGGCTGAAGACTTCAAGTCCGGAGCTATAAGTAGAGACGCATATCGTAAATCTATTGGTAGCTTAACGCGTGGAACTAGAGCACTTAATGCGGTTGGTGGATTAATTAACTCTGCATTTCGTAATCTGCCTATCAACGTAGCATTTTCATATGCAGGGACATTGCGTAGTCTTAACGCACAAATTGATTCTGGAGCGTTAACATCTGATCAAGCTAAAGATGAATTGGCAAGCAGCTTTCTTGAAAATGTGTTGCTTGCAACTGCTATGTCATCGCTGCCTGGGCTAAAAGACACGTTAGGATCAACGCTAGATTTGTTGACTGGTGGAGTTGCTAGTAAAGTTAATAGCGCTATTAGTCGTAAAATGCTTGCCGTACCGTCTACTGTCAGCAACCTAAAAGTGCGCATGGATGAGTGGGGGCTTAAACATTCATTGACGCGTGATATAGCGCAAAAGTCTTTAGAGAACAGAGCCAATAGCTCCAGACCTTTGCGGAGCGTAGTAGATTGGGGAACATCTAAAAAACTATTAGATCAGTACGAATATACTAGAGGTCAAAACCTAGCATCTGGTGCGGAGCTTGGCTATATCGCAAGAGACATTAGCACTAAGATTGGTGCGGAGGAGGTCTTTGCGGCGCAGAGTGAATTAAATAGAGCGTTAAATATTGGCGCTAGCACTTTTAGTGGTAAGAAATTTACCAACATCAAACAGGCAGTTGGTCGTGTCTTGAATAACCGCGATGAAATCAGACGTGAGACTAATGCTCTGAAAAAAAATAATGGTTCAAAAAAGCAGGAAGAGATAGAACAAAATATCGCTAAATTAAATAAAGCGATTGACAATGACATGGATCTACTGCGTCAGCAGGCGGGTAATGATATGTTCATTAAACCATTGAATAACGTGCATAAACAGCTACAAAATTCTTATAAACTAGGTGAAGACTATGCGCACAGCAAAAATATAGTCTCAGATGATATGTATGACATGTTGCGTGAAAACCAAGACTATGAGGGCTATATCCGTATGCAATATATGGACGGCAAAAATGATGGAGAGATTGCAGATGATTTAACTAAATACTTCAAGAAAAGTATGGCTAATGTTGATCAGAATAAAATCATTCAAAAAATTAAAACTGAGATTCATGATTCTAATGCAGCGACCGATCCGTTACTAACCTTTCAAGATTATCAATACCAATTGTCTAAGTTGGTTCTGCAAAATGAAACGAATCGCTTTATTCAGGTATTAGCTGACAGAGCAAATGCCGCAGGTTACACTAATTTCGCCGAAAAAGTTTATGACGGCAATGTACAGTACGATCTGAAGCAACGGACTAAAGCTTTTGACCAGTTTAATGAAGAGATTCTAGCCGGAGTAAAAGAGACTACTGATATGTATGTATCGGCGCAAAAAGATTTTGATCCAAGCAAGATTGTTGATGAAGTTTATGATTCTTTACTTAACAGCGAGTATCTAAAAACTATTGCTGAGCAGCGAGGCATACCGCAATCACGCATTGCAAAATCTGCGCTTAAGGGCATGAGACAAGACATAGTTAAAACTATCCACGATCGTTACGTTTTAGAAGGTGGCCAAGAGTATGCAAACCGTAAAATGCTTAGTGCGCAACGTAATATTAGCGATCGAATTTCAGGTAAGCGTGAAGCTGATGATATTATAAAACAGCGCAAAGCTGTTCAAGATAAACAAGTCAAACGTATAAATGAGATGAACGACGGAGAGTTGACCGACGCTTATACGCGCTCCAATAATCCGGCTGAACGCGTCATGATCAATGATGAAATGCGAAAACGTACTCCGGAAGCTACGCCTGATAAAAAATCTCCTGAGATTGCTAAGCGTGTTGGTAAAAACACAGATAGATTTCATAGACAAATACCCGAAGTCCAAGAGCAAGTTATTAACGATATTAATGCAGATCCAATCACGCGTAAAGATTTTCTGCAATATGAATATGACATTCAAGGCGCACAAGATTTGCGTGTTGGTGGTATAGAATACAAGACTATGCGTGGTATTTTCAGCACCGATATACCTACAGCTAGACAAAAACAGACCTTCATGAAAACTCACTCTAATGATATAGCTAATCCGAACTATCAAAGAATGAGTGGTGAGACTCGTGAAGATTATGGTATTGCTGATTTACCTGCTAAATATTTCTCTAAAAATGGATTGGGGCGTGAAACCGGTAGGCTCGATCGAGCAGATGTCGATACTCATAGCGGCGAATATTTCCCTGAACCACAAGAGTTAGTAACTACTATACGCAAAAATATCGATCTTGAGAATCGGGCAACAGAGGCACAAAAGAAAATGTCCGAACTGTTGAACGATCCAGATTATATTAAGCAAGCGCGTCAAGAATATATGTATGGGATAGAACATAATATTGATGTTATCGCACCGGACGATGTTGATACTGTAGCTAAGAATTTTAAGATCAGCAAGGCTCAGGCGGCAATTGAAGTTGAGGGCTTATCACGTAGCGCACTTAACTATGCAACACGAGAAACGAAGCCAATATCACCAACAATCATGAAATCATTGACCAACTATCTTGGTTGGAACAACAAAGCCGACGCTGACTTTTCTGTGCTAGATGATGCGCTCAACGCGTTAAGTGCGGGCTCAACTCGTGACATTAACTCGCCATTAGCAGATGTAGCATTTACTCGCAATACTGAAGCATTTGTGCGACCGCTTTATGAATCTGGCGATTATGCTACTCTGCATACATTCACTAGTAACATGCGCGACGAGACGGCTAGACTAGCTGAAGAGTTAGGGTATAAATTTAATTCACGCGAGATAAAGCAAGATCTACGAACCAATAGCAATGATGAGACCGCGCTTAACGAAGCCATTGTTTATGGAGAGAAACTGAAGCGCATGAAGCTCGGAGCATATATCAAAACACAACCAGATACCTTTAGAGATCGTGGCGATTATCTAGGTTTATCTCATGGCTTTGTAGTAGAGGAAGCAAGCCCCTTTGAGAATTTCACCCCATTCGACGACGCCTCAGGTTTGATAGGGCAAAAAGATATATCTGGAAATCTTACTGGTATTGATCCAAACACTAGAATTGCTTTTGGCACTGGAACTATTACCGAAGCAGCTGATACAAAACGAATTGGTAGGTTATCAGATAGACTCAAGAAAGATCTAAAAAATATTCCAGAGCTTGACAGCGATGTTGAGGCATTAACCTCACGTTTTGGCGGAACGATAGACAATACTATTTTTGCAGGCCATGACGCCCCGATTGAAGCATTAAAGGCTTACCGACTAGACGGTATTAAAACCAATGACGGTACTGATAACTTAATGATCTTTACTAACTCTAAGACATCTCTCGACGGTGACGGTTGGATTGTTAATAGTAAAAAATATAGTGAATACACGCCTGAAGAGCTAGAGGAAATCAATAATATCACAAGAGTCAATGAAATCACTCGCGATATTTACCGTAGCGATAATGATCAAGCTTTTAAAGAGGCGATGTCCAACGATAGCGTGTTGAAGAAAATTAAGAAAGAGCATGAAGGTACATTTGATGTTCTTAATAACGGGCAAAAGACTACCTATCGCATTAAATCACCCAATCTTCGCGTTATGTACATGGCGCACGGTCCGTCAAATCAAATGAATAGTGTGGTGCGAATGATGGGTAAATTCAGTAACGCTATGCGCGCTGGTACGACTGGCGTCATGGCGCCTGGTTATGCAGCAGTGAACTACACTCGTGACCTGTGGGATGCCGGTATTACGCGCGGCAATGCGTTTGCCAGTAAGCTGCAACGGGATGCATTTAAGTCTGCTACAGCTCTTGACCCTAACCTGAAAATGACAGACGAAGAATTAAATAAGATTTTTGATGACCTCGGCGCTCCATGGGAAACATTCAACCAAGCAGCGTATGACGCCAGTCTTGCAGATTCCAGCAAAGAGCAGAATCGCATGTTAGCAAGCGCCATAGAGAACGCATCACCTAAACGCACACGACGGTTAGTCCACAAAGCTACTTCCATGAAATCATGGTATGATCTCGCATCTAAGCCAGGCAACATCGTAGAAAACCAGCGCCGCAAACAAGTTATGGAAAATTCCTTTATGGAGTCATATCGAGAACAAATGCCAGATATTATCACTGGTGATATTACCAAAGATGATGCGATTCAAAATGCCAAATATAAAGCTGTCTTTGATGCACGCAATGCCACAACCGACTTCTCTATTAAGAGTGGTAACTTCAATGGTATATACGCTTCTGTACCATATCTGAGATCCGCGGTTAATGGTTTACAGTCGTTTGGCCGTATGTTCGCCATGGATCCCCTAGGTGTGTTTAGCCGTATCATTGCGCTAAGTGTTGCTCCAGTTATTTCTATCGCGGCGATGAACACTTCTGACCCGATTAAAGCCGGTATATACCAACAAATCCCTGAATATGAACGCAACACCAATTTGATCATGATGAATGATGACGGAACTTACTATGAAATACCAATGCCTCAAATTGTTTCAGCTTTCACGACGCCATTCCGTGCGTTAGTCGAACATATTAACGGAGTTAGCAACTCTGGCATAGGTTATGCGTCGTTACAAGGATTAGCAACTATATCTCCGATCGACTTCTCTGGATTCTTTCAGCGGTCTCCGTCTCAAGATACTAACGTTAATCTTGGTTTAATGCGTATGCTTAACAGCGTAACACCTAACTTTGTGTCACCATTTATCGAATCTTTTGCTAATACTAGCTTATATACTGGAAACCCATTGACACCAACAGAAGAGGACTTAATCAATCAAGACATACCGTATCATATAGATGAGAATGGCAACATTAAAATAGATGCTAGCTACTTTACATGGACAAGCTCGAACAGCAAGACTCTAGGTTGGCTATCAGAGACGACAGGAATTAAGCAAGGAGACATCCAAAACTTCCTGAGCCGGTACCTTGGAACATTTGGCAAAGAGGCTATAAATATTATGGATCGCATTCAGGGCGCTCCTAGCGATCAAATCGGCGGCGTTAGCATGGCAGAATATACAGCCAACCGTTTCTTTGGCACTAGTCCAACCGGCGCCTCAAGTGACTTTAATAATGGGCTAAGCAAGTTATATGATCTACGCGATACGATTGTCAATAATACTAAATATAACGCTAGTGATGATGCCAAGAACAAAGATATTAATGAATTTATGGCTTACTTTACCAAATTTATTAACAACTATAATGCTTATTACCAAGCAGCTGGTGGCTTAACAGATGAAATGCGGAGCAAGCTATTGTCAGTTCTAGACTTTAGCAAGTCTTATGTGTCGCCTGGTAACCCTTATGCTAATGATATAAGCCAAGCTGATATGTATGAATGGGATCAAGCTCAACAACGTGCTCTAAGCAGCGGGTTAATGTCGGCTGGTGGGTTAGATATGAACTCACAAGGTGTGGTTAATGCCGATACAGGTGAAGTTAAATATTCATCGCCTGCACTTTCCTTGTGGCAGAACGAGGTCTATGGTACGCCCAAGGTGGCTCAAGACGACTTTGAGGATGCGGCTGTAGATAAGACTATCTTTAATGGTCAAAGCCTTGATGATTTGTACAAACTAACCAACGACGAGGTTAGCAAAGTCTATGATCGAGCAGACGCAGCTGGACGTGCGCCAACAGATAAGGAATATGACGAGATTGATAGTTACTCGGCAGCCTTTATGGATGCGCTAGATCAAATTATGAAACCAATCGTTGAACAAAACGGTACATCAATATTTAGTAATAAAGAATTTATGGCTGCTATAGATAAATATGCGCGTTTTGGCATCGACCGTGACACTTGGACTAAGGGGACTAATGGGCGCTGGTTGTCTACTACGAAATATCCTAATGTAGAAGCCAAACTAAAAACTATCTTAACGGATCGCTATAGCGGCTTGCAACCCAAGCTAAAAAATAGTATAACTGTCGATAATTCACAAGCAGTAGATGCACTAATGCAACAGATTAAAGGAGACTTACAATGAATCCACAACTACCAACACCACTAGATCGAGATGTTTATCAGTCTAGTCGTGAAAATTTACAAAACTATCGTGAGAGTAGATTGTCGCACGGCGCGCCACGAACGCTTCTAAGCGCGATTGATGATACATTCAATGGGATAGACGCATCAAGGTCTAAAATCGTTGCTGAGATGCGCTCCGCAAGCAACACAGCCGAAAAGAGTGCATTGCAGTTTGAGTTTATAACCCATGATTTCTTGCCACGCCTTTATGCTTTGTTAAATAAATATTCGCGTCAAGACTTAATGAGCTCTCCAGAAGCATTGAACAAGCTTGATAATTTCTTAGTGCCTGGGCGTATGCAGGGTTGGACTAAACAATTCCTACAAACAGTAAAGGATGGTTCATCGTCGTCTGATGGTTCAGACCAAATCGTAACAGAGCGCATGAAGAGCATTAATGATTATCTAGATAAAGGACAAAACGCTCCGGCTAAATCTGAGTCAGAGCGTTTGTTAAATATAATAGATAACGGACAAGCAAAAGCTTCACGCGAAGATTATGAAATGCTCAATCGAATTGCTCATTCTTAAGTGGTTCGACTAGATCTGAAAAATGTTTATTTTTTTTCATATCGGCGAATATAGTATCCCAGTTTGAAGGTCTCACGATCGCATTACAATGTTGGTGCGTAGCCAACCATTGCGCTGTTGCAACTTGATTCGGTCGCGGTTTTTCACTATCATTACGCTTAAACTCTAAATAGTAAGTCATGCCAGTGTCGGTTGCTACAATAACATCCACTGTGTCACGTCGATAAGGATACTGCTTCCACGCTTTCCATCCCAGATCTCTCATCTTTTTCATGCAATCTGCTTGAAATGCGGATTCTTTTTTTTCTGCCATTGTCACTTACTCCATGTCTTCATCTGTTAATATCGGCATAACGAAAAAGACATCATTCATATGGTGAGCTATCATCGGTTGTCGTACTCCATGCCATTCCCATTTTAGCGCGCTACTGCCCTGCCCTGCCGCCTGCTCGCAGTTCTTAATATATTGGGAGTTAAAAGAGAAATGATTAGTTAGCTTTCGATCTTCAGCGCGTTCAATCAAACCAAGTATATCAATGGGCTCAAATTTGACGTCATCTTTCGCTGGTATCAAATCCCAGCCTTCGCCAAGCATAATGGCTTTAGAGGGCATAATAGACTTATAGCGTACGATCTCATCTCGATATATAATTCGATCGGGATGGGCCTCTGGGAGTTGAAATATAAAACCGTGAAAACCGTCCGTACCCATCAACTTATCACCTTTTACATAGAAACATTCTAGTGCTTCCGAAGTGTTGACGTGTACTATATTAAGCATCGCAGTCAGTTGCGCTTTAGTGAACATTGACTCGCTCCTTTCGTTGCTTAAGGACACGCTCATGGTTAGTTAAACCATCCTGCCTATAGCCAAACTTAGTATCCTTTCTTTTATGGATCTTCAACATAGTCTTACGATACTGAGCTCTGTTTTCTTTAAGACTGTATTCCGGTTTATGCTCAGTAGTATCTACGCCTTGACCACGCTCGCCTTTTTTGCGTCTGATCCAGTAATCCGTGATACTAGTAATATCCTTAAATCGATCGTCGTAATATTGTTGGCGAGCTTGTGCGATCTGCTTTCTTAGTTGCTTTTCGTCTAACATGATTAGTTATTTCCTTTCTTTACTTTAACTATTAGTCTTGCTTCTCATTCTTCCATTGTCGCATTAGCCACCTATACGCAAAAAAAATAAATTTGAAATCTTTGCGTATTGCCTTATCGCTGTGTGGCTTATAGTAATAGGCTTGATAATTTATATCTTTGCGCCAAGCCCCTATTATATGCCCCATAGTTCGACAACCTGTCATAAACGTTACTGAATAATATGGTTTGCTCATTTCTTTGCCCTCACTATTATATTTATAACTCTAATATCGCTTAGCACATGGAACGACATGTAATCATCATAATACTCACCATTCTTGAAATATACAGTGTGGTTGCATAAACTCCCATCTAAATTTTTTGCTTGAATTGACATGATACCTTCTTCATTAGACAAATCTTCATCTAATTGGGCATGCCTAAATTTATCAGAATTTATCGCCCAGGCATAAAAATTAGTCGGTCTATTCAACTCTGCTTGATCTTTTGTTAAATATTCCTTCAGAACTTCATCTTTCATTATTTTGTTATAATCTTTGCCAAATAATAGTTTTAATGCAGCGAGCCAACAAGTCCCGTATTCGTTTCTATTATCTGAATAACGAAACTTTAACTCATTCCACATCACAGGATATACTGCTCTGCTCATTTCTTTACCTCCTCTAAATAATACTCGTAAACATTATCTTTATAGCGCATCATGCTCTGAATATTGTCCAACATTTCTTGGTCTTGGCTTTGTAGCCATTCCATGTAAGCCGGATCTTGTTCATAATCTTGCATTATTATTGCTTTGCTTGGAAAAGGCAAAGTAAAAGTACGGGGGGTGGATGGAAAAAATACTTTCTTTCATATTACCGGAGGCGTTTTAAAAGTTAACA